>Ga0316206_1000668_pt1 | contig 40762 bp, 29 predicted proteins | sample 6monthpyrite_MG_FD_204942 | JGI IMG/M metagenome (GOLD analysis project Ga0316206, IMG submission 204942) | Microbial mat bacterial communities from mineral coupon in-situ incubated in ocean water Damariscotta River, Maine, United States -... | ecosystem: Environmental > Aquatic > Marine >...
TGAATTTAACCCACATTTAAGCTGGATTGATGTGATCAGTGAAGTCGCTTTTCTGGTTATGGACTTACAAAGTCGCCAACAACATCAATTGGCGAATCGCTTTCTTAATCAATATCTTGAAATTACGGGTGATTATGCTGGTCTGGTGCTTATTAATTTCTATCTTTGCTATCGGGCTCTTGTGCGAGCCAAGGTAGATGCCTTGCGCATTGAGCAGAAAGATATTGCCGAAGTGGAGAGTCTGAAGTTACGTGCCAGGTTTGAATCGTATTTAGAACTGGCGATGACTTATACGCAATGTGCAGCACCAAAATTAATTATTATGCAGGGATTATCTGCTGTTGGGAAAAGCACCTTGTCTCAACAGTTGCTTGATGAAACAGGAATGATACGTATTCGGTCTGATGTGGAGCGTAAACGACTTTTCAATTATATAAGTAACAGCGCTACAAATGAGATTAATACTGGCATCTATTCCGCACAGGCATCGCAGCAGACCTATACCAAACTAGTTGAGCTTGCAGAACAGATAATTACAGCCGGTTTCAGTGTTATTGTGGATGCTGCCTTTTTAAAGTATGAGCAGCGAGAAATGTTTAAGCTGCTGGCTGAGCGCATAGATGTTCCTTATATCATTTTGCAATTAACAGCATCTGTTGAAGTAATGAAGCAGCGTATTACAGAGAGAAAAGACGAAGTATCCGATGCGGATATAGCCGTACTTGATCATCAGTTATCAAATTGGAAAGCTTTACATGAAGAAGAGGATAACGTAACTGTTCATGTGAATACTGAAGATTGGCTTGATATTAATTATCTGAAAATAGCGATTGATGCACTGTCTAAAAAACAAAAGGCTACCGCCAGTGGTAGCAGACGATTATAAACAACGGAAAGTCTTATTTTTAGTAATTAAGGTTAATATTGATTAAGATACATGTGGGGTAGATGCCGACTCAAAATAGACGTTCGCCTTTACTCATTCTTAGTGTCGGTCTTTCTTTATCCAAATTTTTTTTCAACAATCTCAATTTAATAATTTCATCTTTAAAAAACAATCAGATTATGAATCTGGCTTAAATTAAGCTTTATATATCATCTGAATTGTGAAGTTCCGTTTATGGCTAATTGTAAATATTCAGTCGGCCCTGGCAACTGAATAACATTTAATGATCTTAATACCCCATAGATATCATTAAGAAAAATAACCTGTTCTGATTAATAATAATGACTTAAATCAAAAGAAATATCATTGCTAATGAAACAAAAGACGGTTAGGCGTATTATTTTAATATTAAGCAATTATTTCTCGTATTGATGTATTGCCCCTGAACCTGGAACCCAAATATATGAGCAAAGAAGAAGACAATTCAAATTCAAACCAGACTGATTCAACCCAGGCTGATTCAACCCAGGCTGATTCAACCCAGGCTGATTCAATCCAGGCTGAAAATAAACTGACTCTGATTCATGATGCGGATCAGGTTGAAACAGACTTAGAATCTAAACTACATAAAAAACTTAAGAACAAAGCCTACCGTAAATTTCAACAGGAAGAAGAGCTCAAACCTTTTCAGGCAGAACTTATCAAGATGCAACAGCACCTGGAGCAAACCAAAAAGCGTATGATCATTCTATTCGAAGGCCGGGATGCAGCTGGCAAAGGCGGCACCATCCGTCGGGTAACGCGTTATATGAATGAAAAACATTATCGCGTGGTTGCTTTAGGTAAACCGACAGAATATGAAAAAACGGAATGGTTTTTCCAGAAATATGTGCGCCAGTTTCCACGCGGTGGTGAAGTGGTTTTATTTGATCGAAGCTGGTATAACCGTGCGATGGTTGAACCCGTATTTGGCTTTTGCAGTGATGAAGAGTATAAAAATTTCAATCGTGGTGTGTCTGGATTTGAGAAAGACCTCATCCGACAGGGTACTATTCTTGTTAAGCTTTATTTTAGTGTAACTCAACAAGAACAGGCACGTAGATTTGAACGCCGCAAAACTGACCCCCTTAGGCAATGGAAGTTAAGTGAGGTTGATGTTCAGGCACAGGAACGCTGGGATGATTTCACCAACGTTAAATATCAAATGTTGAAAAAAACGCATACTACCCATGCCCCCTGGAAAGTCATCCGTTCCAATGATAAACACCTGGCCCGACTTAACGCCATAAAGGTGATACTTAACTCAGTCCCCTATGAACGAGGAGATCTAAATCTGGATTATGTTCCTAATCCTGATATTGTTATTTCAGGCTCAAGGGAACTGGAAATGATGGAAGCACAACGCTTACGCGATGGAAAGTTCAAAGCCTGAGAAAACAGACAAGGACACTTTAGACTATATTCTAACTTTGTACGCTTCCATGAAAATTCTTATTATTAAATAATCCAGTATTTGGTTGCTACAAAGGAACTATATATGAGTAAGACCAAAAAAATAACTAAGAAACATTACGAAGAAGAACTCTTTAAGCTTCAACTTGAACTGGTAAAACTCCAGGCCTGGGTCAACCACATGGGATTGAAAGTTGTCGTTCTATTTGAAGGTCGAGATGCTGCTGGAAAGGGGGGAGTCATCACAAGAATTAGTGAGCACCTTAACCCACGCATCTGCAGGGTGGTGGCACTACCCGCTCCAACAGAGCGCGAGCAGACGCAGTGGTATTTTCAACGTTATGTCCCTCATCTACCAGCTGCAGGTGAAATGGTATTATTCGATCGTAGTTGGTACAACCGTGCCGGTGTCGAGAAGGTCATGGACTTTTGTACAAACGAAGAGTATCAGGAGTTCATGCGTTCCTGCCCTGAATTTGAACGCATGCTTGTTCGTTCCGGTATTATTCTGATCAAATACTGGTTTTCAGTTTCGGATGAAGAACAGGAGCGACGTTTTCAGAGCCGACTCAAAGAGCCCCATAAACGTTGGAAACTAAGCCCGATGGATCTGGAGTCACGAAAACGCTGGGTAGATTACTCAAAAGCAAAAGATCAAATGTTCGCTCATACCGATATCAAGCAAGCGCCCTGGTATGTGGTTAAATCAGATAATAAAAAACTGGCTCGGCTTAATTGTATATCACACCTGTTAAGTTTAATCCCGTACGAAGACCTTACGCCAGAACCGATCAAACTGCCCAAAAGAGAAGAAGGGGTTGGTTATGTCAGGCCTCCATTATCTGATCAAACGTTTATACCAGATGTGTATCCCTGATAAATAATAATCGGTATTAAAATGGTTATAGCAGGGGAATCTACTTCATTTTATTTCACTAAATCTAAATAGCAAGTCCGGGCAAATCCTGGCAAATCCGGGGACAGAGCGAACGGCTAATGGCTGACCCCGTTTGTTTCTAGTGGGCCAAATACCAGAAATTCTTTTCATCAGGCTTTTCTAATGCCACACCCATTGGGTTGCGCATTGATAGAATTAGTTGAACATCCACTTAAACAAAATAAAAATTCACCAATGCTACTAATAAAATATTTTGGTATTTTGTTTTGTAGGTTTGTTGCGATTGTTTATATAAATGGTAAACCGTGAGACTTAGCCCTGCAAATTCGAAATAAAATATTCGAAAATAGAACACTCACTAAAATTTTCATGATATAAACCTGTACTGTTGCTCACATTAATTGCTGAGTACTTTTATTTAACCTCGGCTATTAATATGAGTAATTTTATATATAACAGGGAGCTAACCATTATAGCATTATGAGTTAAGTTCGCTTCAAGAATTTGTAATCAAGCGGTAAAAATTAAGTTGTTTCATATAACATTAAAAGGTAATAAATTATGAATCGAATATTGTGCACCGTAGTATCAAGTTTTTTTATCATCTCTGCAAGTCATGCTGACACCGCAATAGATGCAGATGTGGTTAACTTACGAATTAATTGTGTTGAGGGGGCAGGCACTGTAAATGAAAACAAAGTGGGAAATTGTTTTCAGACAACAATAGATCTTGATAATTGGATAGTCAATACGAGAACTTCTACAAACCCACTTCTGGTTAATATTGGACCAGGTACCTTTGGACAAATATCCTGCGCATACTCCGATGTAACTTTTAGAGGCTCAGGGCGTGAGAACAGTATTATACAATGGACTGGCCCAGCGTTCTCTACACTTACCGGGTGCGATAACCTTAATGTTGAAGATTTAAAGATTGAGTCAACGGGTTTGCATGGCGTACTTATTACAAATACTCAGGAACTAGACTCTACCTGGACTAATGTTGAAATAAGTGGAGTTGGTTATGGCTGGTTGGAATCAATTAGATCTTGTAATGGTCCAGAGCGAGGTACCCATAGAATATTTAGTAGCCGTATTACCTCATCAAGTAGCTTAACCACTTTTAAAACAGCAAGAGCTTATGGTGCAAACTGTAGTAAATCCTGGCTTTATAATTCTGAAGTTAATGCGATTGCGAATGATCTGTTAGAAGATACATTTATTCTTGATGCAGTCAATGACTCAGAGATACATGTCTATGGTTCAAATCTTCGTTTACTTGTAAGTCCGGATTTGACTCTGCACAAACGTATGGCAATGATCGCTTCTCAAGATAACTCTGAGATCCATATTCATGGAACAGGAATTGATTTGATCAGTGAAAATGCACATACCGTATATGTTTTAAATGCTCAAGCAGGTAGTAGTATACATGCTAATGGTAGTGCTTATGCTCTGAAAAACCCTGGCACAACCATACGGATTTTTGGTGAAGGTACAGTTAAGGCTCCGTATTTGTGGGAACAGGGCAAAACTGCGCCCGACATTTCTTCTGTTACAGGTGCAGATATTTTTGTGGATACCAGCGGTGCCGTGCCAGAAATGTTCATCTACAGCGCAGCATGTAATGGTGCAGGTGGAACCTGGGTAAGCTCTAAAACAGGTTTGTGTAGATAATGCTAATAGGGCAACCTTCATAAGGCGAATAATAAAAATTAAAAAAACTAAGTACATCAACAATATTTGGGTTGTTTGGTGTATAAAAAGCATTTGAATTCAAGTAACTTCAAAGTGCTTTCTTAAACTTTCTCCCCTTCTTTGAAAAAGAGAGGGAGAAAGGTTTTACGTTTGCTTGTGAAATAACTAGGGCTAAACAATAACTGAAAAATACTAAAAAATAGTAAAAAATAATAATCAACTAAAGTATTTAGTTCTATTTTACCTTGGTGTTTGCCGACTACATAAGCCTTCGACAGTGCGCCGCCCAGACGATGCCAGAAAGAAAGGCACGTCGCACAAAACAAGCGAAGTAGTGGACTTAGTATACCTAGTAATAAATCACGTTCGATAATTAAGTATACTGTCCCTATAATTCCAAAAACTATTAATCAGGGACTGACTACTGTTGCATTACTAACAAAAAGTTAATTAACAGGGGCGGTAACGGCTGATAAACCATTAGTCACCGACCTCAATGCCATTAAGTTAAGGATAATAGCTCTGGAGGTGCGACTTCAGTAAAGCCTCACCTCTATAAAAAATCTTAACTTAGTGGCATTGCCATCATTCCCGAATATTTTTGTCGGATATTTAGCGATCTGGCACTTAAAAGAGATGGGTTGGTCGTGGTTATAAGTGCTTAACAAATGGAACGAAATTCTTCGCTTATTTGTTCACGCCACTACCACCACCTGGACTAAATCCCGCCAACGCCTGACCATGATCACCCTCACCAAAAAGAACCCCAGCATCTGATATTCAATGACTCCCAGGCTTTTAATATCCGCGGTAATTAATCCGTTTTCATTAATTATTGTGTCCAGTATTCCATTAAAAGCATTATCGTAAATTCCCTGACCTGAGCCGACAGTATGCTATTTCACAATGAGGGTTTTACGCCTCTCATTCATACAGATGCTCGTGACCTGCGCTGTGACAGGTAGTGAATGACAAGCGCCATACTCAGCCCAAACAACATTTTCGAAATCAGTGACAGACCATAAGAAATATGGTCACTGAAGATTGGATTGACCTGAGGCAATATCAGCAGGAAATTAACCGCCCACACCAGCGCGAGAACAGACATTCCTGTGATTAACTGTCCTGCAATACCCATGCGTTTATCAGTCATTGTGCCGATGCTCCATATATAAGCCGCGGCCAGCACAACCGACAGAGCCAGGTGAATAGCGATACCCAGCGCAATAGCATAACTTTCGTTACGCAGATTCGGCAGGACGCTGGCTGTCACCTCTCTGGCAATGTCAGCCCCATGAACATCCAGTAGCAGGCTGATGACGATGATCCAGAGGACTTCCGTGAGTCCGCCGGCAAATCCGGACAGGCTAATTTTCTGCATCTGCGAATAGCCGTAAGTTTTCTGTTGTAATCTAATCATAATTCAACTCCTTCTATTATTGAGCGGCATCAGGCCGGCGGGTGTAATATTGTCGTGGTTTATTTCTGCTGTGCGTTCGCGATAAAAAAATCATAAAGCGCTGCCCACACCAGTACTATTTACCAGCCATAACCATAGGCCTCTATGGCACCCAGTAAAAAGGAACCCAGTAAAAAGGAACCCAGTAAAAACTCTTTCAGCTAATCAATTCAAAATCAGGTAAAAGTTTTTGCCCGGCCTGGTACATGGTATGCTCTGGAAAAATAAAAATAAAAATAAAAATAAAAATAAAACCTGCACACAGAATAAAACTGATCATCAGCAGTAAACTAGTAGCATGGCCTACGGCAATTAATGGCATGCAATGGATTATGTCATGACGCCCATACTAAGAAATCAATAAGCTGAGAAAATATTCAGAAGCTTAGCCGTTATTGTGTTTTGGGTATCACCTTAAGCTCATTTTTTTCCACCACCACCGCCACCCGGATTAAATCCCGCTGGTGCCTGGCCATGATCACCCTCACCAAAAAAGAAACCCAGCATGTGATCTTCTATGACTTCTAAGCTTTTAATATCCGCCGTATTTAAACCGTTTTCATTAATAATAGTGGTTAACCGATCTAACCATTGCGTCCAGCCTTCCTTTGAAACATTTTCATAAATTCGCAGCCCTAAATCACCCGGATGAGTCAGTTTATCTAAGCCTTCAGCTTCAGATTTTATTACGACACACATTACTTTTCTCATAATCGTTTACCTTATAAATCCTGTTCATATTTTTTTAACAATACGCCTTCATCACCACAACATGTGGCAGCGCATTGTTTAATTTGATGTATATCTTCTGAATTGCTATTTAAATAAAATTCAATCGGTTTATTTTCGGTTGCACAATCACAACCTTTATCATTATAAACATAAATATTTTCCAGGCCCGCACGCTTAGCCGCCGCCTCGGCATCAAACAACGACGTTTCTGGTGTAGGGGGCAGGTGGCTTAACTTATATGCCGGGAAAAATCGCGTAATATGCCAGGGGCTATCCGCGCCTAAATTATCGCGCACCCAACTGGCGATTTCATAATACTCATCCGGATTATCATTTTTACCCGGAATAATATTCGTACGGGTTTCCACATGAATGCCGAGTTCGTGTGCTTTTTTGATGGAATGCAAAACTTGCTCAACTGTCGCAGGTCGGCAAATATCCTGATAAAACTCATCGCGCATACTTTTTATATCAGAGCACAACACATCGATATAGGGTGCCGCTAATTCCAGTGCCTCATCTGTAATGTAACTATTGGAAACATAAACCGTATAAAGCCCGGCCTCATGTGCCAATTTGCTCACATCAATCACATATTCTAACCACACCGCCGGCTCAGAATAGGTAAAGGCAATGCCCTGAACATCAGCTTTCAATGCCGTTTCAACTAAAGACTCGGGTGACACCCAGGCTTCGGTTGACTGACCTTTAGCCAAATCATCTAAAGCCTGCACGCCCCAGGAAATATCCAGGTTATGGCACCCCCCACATCGAAAGCTACAGCCATAGCTCCCCACTGACATAACACGTGTGCCGGGGCGATAGTGTTTAACGGGTTTATCTTCTATGGGATCAATATCAATTGATGACAAAATGCCATACGACAGATTATAAAGCGTGCCATTGCGGTTCACATGAGCCTGACAAAACCCCCGCTGCCCATGTGCGATTTTACAGCGCCATAAACATAAGTGACATCGTGTGGTGCCATTTTGCAATTTTTCTTGCAAGCGGGTTTCGATTAACTGGTATTGCTGGATTGCGCTCATCTGAACTGCCTGAATTTTATCGTGAAATTACCTGTTAGTATAAATGACATAGAGCCTAAAGTCGTAGTCTTCTGTTAAAACGATGAGAACATAATGCTATGCAGGCTGAAGTATCAAACACTCAATGATACCCGGTGAACAGTTGATGCTAATTTTTTGGTCTTCAATAATAAAAGACTCTTCTAGATTGGCGTCAGTCAAAAACGAAACAGCACGACTTATACGAAATACTTCAGCACTAACCTCAAAATCAAAAAACACACCCGGCCGACTATACGCAGAGATAAAATTATATAAGCGCTGCGCTGACCAGTGATTATTTATACGATAATCACTCACTTGTGGAAATGATTGGTAAGCGGTTGATGTATTAGCGCTAGGCCGATTTTGTGAAAATTCATTTAATTGCAACTGATTAAAATCAGACAATGCCTGCAGTAAAAGTGTTGCTGCAGTATTGGCAACAACCTGATCTATTTCTACCTTAGATAATCCATCTGTTAAGGTAAGCGAAGCCTGCAGAAGAATATCCCCACCATCAATAACTGAAGTGACCCGGTGCAAAGTAACGCCCATGTTTTGCTCGCCCGCTCTTAGCTGCCAGAACAGTGGATCGGGGCCTGGGTAGGCTGGCAACAGAGAAGGGTGAATATTATAGCAACCCAGTTTGGCAAGTGATGTGACTGCTGCGGGTAATATACGAGGATAGCAGGAGATGATAATAAGATCGGGTTGATATTGCGTTATGTCCTTAATGCTTTCTGAGTAATCACCAACCAGTTCAATAATGGGTAAATGATGTAAGTAAGCCAATGCTTCCAGTGAGCGACTTTGTGTATTGATAACGGTCATTTCACTATTAACTTGATGCTTGTAGCTGGGGGTATCATAAGCGATTGCACAAACATCATATCCCTGATCAAGCAGGGCATATAATGGCTCATATGACTGAATGCCAGAAGACCCTATAAACAATATATTCATAATTATTAGATAGTTACATAGCTTAGTTAAAATATATATTAAGAATGACCAAAGAGCAAGGCGTTAACTACATTAAAAACAATAAGTTACAAGCAATAGTGAATTAATTAAATTATCTACTATACTCAATCCATAACAATAAAATATATTGATCTATTTATAATATATACATATATAGTGGGGTAATAGTTTGAACAAATTATCATTTAAATCATGGATTTCATTTTTTACTTTTAGTAGTTTAATTATTTTTTTCAATCCGGTTAATGCCGATGATTCAACCTTCGGCTCTCAAATATTCAAAATTCAGAAAAAGCATGCACTAAAAGGCAACACGCTTGCCCAATATTCATTAGGCACTTTTATTGAATATGGCATTTCAGTTAAACCTGACCCCAAAGAAGCAATAGTCTGGTATGAAAAAGCGGCGGCTAAACACCATAAACCGGCCGCCAATCGCATTATCTATCTCGATATTAAACTCAATGGCTACAAAGAATCTACCCACAATGCGTGGGTTAATAAAATAAATGATGAAGCCAGTAGAGGCAATATTGACAGCATAATAATACTCGGCCAGTTAAATTATTACGGTTTAGGCGTAAAGAAAAACCTGCCGAAGGCCTTAAAATTATTGCTCAAAGCCAGTTCACGAGGCCGTATTGAAGTTGACACTGAAATTAATCAACTTAAAAAACTCACCGGAAAATCGACAACGAATCAAAAAGCGGTTGTTAACACTAAAGTTGAAAAAGAACCGGAAGTCTCCAAACCAGATGCTGTAAAAACCAGCAAACCCAAAGCTGATGTTGCAAAGAAAAGCAAACCAAAATCGGTTAGTAAAAATAAATCACCACCGAAAAAAACAGCATCTAAAAAGTCCAAAGCCGAAAAAGAGCTTGCCAGGCGCAAGAAATATGAAGCCGCATTACGCAAACAACACAGGGAGGAGTTAATATTAGAGCAACAACAGGAGTGGTCTGAGGGAGAAGAAGCTGAATAAATAACCAATAGAATTTAAAGTAGACGGTGAAAATAAATAACAAGAAAGCATGTATTCATAGAGTTATGATAAATAGGGCCTTGATAAATGTGTCTTGATAAGCTGAAATAAACAACTATAAGCTATAAGGATCAGACCCAATGCCATTAAGTTAAGGATAATCACACTGGAGGTGCGACTTCAGTCGCGCATTAACTAGCTGATTTCATAGTCACTTTATTTGCGCCATAAAAATCTTAACTTAATGGCATTGGGATCAGACCATATAACGCATTATGAAAAAACCCAGCATTAAGACCATTACATTAAACCGATTACTGTCATTTTTATTACTGGCAGCCGTTGTTATGTCTATCGTTATTGCGCTTAATTTCAGGATGCTTTCCCACAATATTATTAAAAATGAAGCGTTATCTATTGCTGACATTATAAAAGCGGGTTTAACGGCCCATATGAAAGCAGAAATTATGGGTAAAAGAGAATATTTTTTAAATGAGATCAAATCGGTTCATGATATAAATAATATTAAAATCATCAGGGCTCCAGCGGTTAACGTGCAATTTGGACCCGATCTGCTTGAAAGAAAAGCAGATGAATTAGTCAGAAAAGTATTCCAGACTAAGCAGGCCGAATTCATTATAGATGATTTTGGAGTGAGGCCTTCCATTCGTGCTGTTATACCTTACATCGCCACAAATCAGGAACAGCTAAATTGCCTTAGTTGTCACCAGGTTGCAGACGGTACGGTGCTGGGCGCTGTCGATATCACATTAAATATTACAAAATATCGCAGTATGGCGTCATGGTTATTAATGGTGCTGCTGATAGCTTCATTAACCATTATATTACTCATCGCAATAAATACCTTAAGAACGGTTCAGGTATATATTAAAGAGCCTTTAGAAAATTTGATAACAAAAGCCAGGGGTGCTTATAAGACACATGAACCCGTTAAATCGGAAACGTTTACAACGAGAGAATTTGAGAATGTTGCAAATGAAATAAATCATTTCAATAAAGATATCATTGCAAACCAGGATATGCTTAAACAGCTTAACAAAAGTTTACTCGAACTTAATAATGAAATTGAAGACACCTTAAGAGAAACAGTTTTTACAATGGGTGTCATAGAAGAGCGTCGTTCAAAAGAAGCTAAAAATCATACCCGACGAGTCGCAGAGTACAGTAAATTATTAGCGACAAAACTGGGCCTGTCGAATAGAGATATAGAGTTAATTGCTTCCGCAGCGCCTTTGCATGATATTGGTAAACTGGGCATTCCAGATTCGATACTTTTTAAGCCGGGCAAGTTAACAGAAGAAGAGTTTGAGACCATGCAGAATCATCCTGCTATTGGTTACTCTATGCTTTCTCATTCAGAACGCGACATACTAAAATCAGCAGCCATAATAGCACATCAACATCATGAAAAATGGAATGGAAGTGGTTACCCCTGGGGGTTAAAGGCAGACGATATACACATATATGGAAGAATAGTGGCTCTGGCGGATGTTTATGATGCACTGTTATCAGAGCGTCATTATAAAAAAGCATGGCCACTGGAAGAGGTCATGGCATGGGTTAAAAAAGAAAGCGGTGAACATTTTGATCCGGAACTTGTCGATATTTTGGTATCGAATATAGAGGAGTTTGTAACTATTGGTACGTTGTATAGTGTTGATAAAGAGGAAAAATAACTCGGACACCAATGATAAGAAGTGCGTAAACATAACAACTTAGTTGCGTTCTAATAAGATTGCGTCTAAATCTAAAAAGGAGAACATCACATGTTAGGGTATTTTCAATCTATACTGATTCTTCCAGCGCTTTTTATTTTATCAAGCTGGGCACACGCAGGTAATTCATACAGCCAGGTATTTATATTTGGCGATAGCCTGTCTGATACAGGCAACCTCGCCACAGTCATTGGCGACTTTCCACCACCCTACATCATGAACCGCGCAAGTAATGGGCCGGTTGCTGTTGATATATTTACAGCTGAACTTGGTTTCACAGCCAATGCATCATTACATCTGATTGGACCTGAGGTAGGCGCTAATTATGCCGTCGCTGGAGCAAATGCATCAGGTGAAGACCCGATAGACCTGAATGCACAGATCATGAGTTTTCATGCCAACCACGGATTCATAGCACCATCAGATGCGTTGTATGTGATTTTTATTGGCGGTAATGATATTCGCTCTGCTCGTGATGTGGCGGAATTATCGGCTGCTAAATTAATTGTAAAGGCTGCAGAAAATGAAGTGCGTCAGGCCATTTTAAACCTGTTTTCAGCAGGTGCTCGCTCATTTATGCTCGTTAATTCAGCCAATGTTGGGTTGATACCTGAAACACAACTTCTTGCTAATGCAACCAATAACCCTGACTTGATAAAGCGCACCCATAAGTTAAGCAAAGGGTACCGAAGAGCGCTTCATAATATAGCCGAACATCTTGAAGAAGAAAATAATTTAAACATAATTGAATTTGACTTTTTTAAGTTTTTTAATAAGCTGGTGAGAAAAGCAGACACCTATGGTTTTAGTAATTCAACAGATGCCTGTTTCAGTAGCAAAACGTTTAGCTTTCATCCAGATTGTAATTTCGGTTTTAATTTTGACCAGTTTATTTTCTTTGATGAGACTCACCCAACTGCACGTGCGCATGCACTGATAGGTGAAGCAATGCATGAAGCACTTGATGAAGGCAGTGACTAAGCAAGAATAAAATAATTAATCGAGTTATCATTAATTAAAGGGAATTAAAGGGAATTAAAGCGAATTAAAAAATAACTCGCTCACCCATGATAAGAAATGAATAAACACAACAAGTTAAATGCGCTCTAAACCTTTTCTTATTGTTTTCTTATTGCGGGTCTGGTTAATTTTAATGAATTGTCCGGTCGTATTTAATTTTTATCGTTAAGCTGTTAGTTCAGCATAAGTTACCGCAAAAGCACTAATGGCAGTGTCCAGATCTTCTTTTGTATGTGCAGCAGAAATTTGTGTACGGATTCGCGCCTTACCTTTTGCCACCACCGGAAAAAAGAAACCAACGGCATACACACCACGCTCGAGTAATTTTTGTGACATTTTCTGTGCCAGCACCGCATCACCTAACATAACCGGCACAATAGGGTGGTCTCCCATATCAACATCAAAACCGGCTGCTCGCATACCTTTTCTAAAGTAGTGTGTGTTCTCCTGCAGATGATCGCGTAGGGTTGTTGAGTTTGATAACATGTCCAGCACTTTGAGGGTCGCTGCACAAATTGCGGGGGCTACCGTGTTTGAAAACAGATAGGGGCGTGAGCGCTGTCGTAACATGTCGATAATTTCCTGACGGCCTGATGTGTAACCACCAGATGCGCCACCCAGTGCCTTGCCGAAGGTGCCTGTAATAATATCAACACGATCCATTACACCGCAGTATTCATGAATACCGCGACCCGTTTTTCCCATAAAGCCAACTGCATGGCAATCATCATGGTGAACCATGGCATCATACTTATCTGCCAGGTCACATATTTTATCCAGTTGAGCGATAGTGCCATCCATTGAGAACACGCCATCAGTAGTAATTAAAATGCGACGTGCACCCGCGGCCTTTGCCTGTTTTAATTTTTCTTCCAAATCCTGCATGTCGTTATTGTTATAACGATAACGCGCGGCTTTACATAAACGAACACCATCAATAATTGATGCATGATTCAGCTCATCAGAAATCACCGCATCTTCTTTATTTAAAATGGTTTCAAAAAGTCCGGTGTTAGCATCAAAGCAGGCAGCGTATAGAATGGTATCTTCCATGCCCAGAAATTCTGTTACTTTATTTTCAAGTGTTTTATGAACGGTTTGTGTGCCACAAATAAAACGCACCGAAGAAAGCCCGAAACCCCATTGATCATAACTGTTTTTTGCGGCCTGTATAACCTGCGGGTTATTTGCCAGCCCCAGATAATTGTTGGCGCACATATTAATCACTTCACTGCCATCAGCAAGGGTAATATCATTTTTTTGCGGAGATGTAATGATACGTTCAGTTTTCCATAAACCCGCTGCTTTTATTTCAGCCAGATCTTTAGCTAGACTTTCTTTTGCCGTTATAAAACTCATTGTTTACTCATTTTTGTTAATTTAAGTCGATGTAGAAGATTTGCCGTTACATTATTTGTTAGAAAACTTCACATTAAGTTCCTAGTGATACAGGATTCCCGATATAAGTATTTGGGAATGATTAGTTTTTAATTTTAAAATTACCTGTTCATGCAACGCTTTCAGTTAAACTTCTCAGGTCAATGACTCAACCATCCTGCCAGTTAAGAATAACCTTACCTGATTGTCCTGAGCGCATAACATCAAAGCCTTTCTGAAAATCAGTATAGTGAAAACGATGGGTGATTATTTTTTCCAGCGGTATTCCACTTTGAACCATCATCGTGCTCTTATACCAGGTTTCAAATATTTCACGGCCATAGATGCCCTTTATAAACAGTCCCTTAAAAACCACCTGGTTCCAGTCAATGCCCGTGCCATCTGGCATAATAGCCAGCATCGCAATACTGCCACCGTTAATCATCAAACTGAGCATACTTTTAAATGCGGGTGGTGACCCAGACATTTCCAGGCCGACATCAAAACCTTCAAAAACTCCCAGTTCATGCATCAAGTCTCGACTGATAGGGCCATCATTTACATTTAATGTAATCGCATTAGGAACAATTTCTTTACATAGATCCAGCCGGTACTGGTTCAGATCAGTAATCACTATATTACGCGCACCACAATGAGCTGCCACCATCGCCGCCATAATGCCAATCGGGCCAGCACCTGTAATTAACACATCCTCGCCAACCATATTAAACGACAAAGCGGTATGAACCGCATTTCCAAAGGGATCAAAACAGGCTAAAAGTTCGGTTGATATCGCCCGGCTGGGCCTGTATACATTTTTTGCAGGGATTGCTACATACTCGGCAAATGCACCGGTGCGATTAACGCCCACACCAATTGTATTCGGGCAAAGGTGACGACGCCCCGCCAGGCAATTGCGGCAGCGCTCGCAAACAATGTGCCCCTCACCGGAAACAATATCACCGATTTTCAGGCCGCTAACATTAGAACCCATCTGCGCAATTTCACCAGCAAACTCGTGACCGATTGTCATAGGTAGCGGAATCGTTTTTTGCGCCCATTCATCCCAGTTATAAATGTGTATATCGGTACCGCAAATTGCCGTTTTATGAATTTTGATCAAAACATCATTGTTTCCCACTTCCGGCACAGGAACATCTTCCATCCATATACCTTCTTTCGCCTCTTTTTTGACTAAAGCTTTCATTGTTTTCATATGCCAGACTCTGGTTTTAATGTTTGTTAGTTTTAAATTTTTCTAATATCAGGCTTATACTCTCACAAAATGTAATGTTTTAGGAGGTTAGATGAGGTTTATTCAATGAAATGTTAACCCTGAGTAAGTTAAACCCTGAGTAAGTTAATTCGGAGTAAGTTAATTCGGAGTAAGTTAATTCGGGGTAAGTTAATTCGGGGTAAGTTAACCCGGGGTAGGTTAACCAGAAAATAACTCGAACACCCATGATAAGAAGTGAATAAACACAACAGCTTAGATGCGCTCTAAACCTTTTCTTATTGTGGGTGACCAGTTAAGTAGTTAAGTATTCTCACTAGCTTTATCACTCTGGCTTTGCATATATTCATCTGCCATGCGGGTGCTGGTGCCGGGTATATATTTCAGCCCCCAGTCTTTAAGTGCACTTAAAACATTTCCCAAACCTTTACCTTGTTCGGTTAACAGGTATTCATAACGAACGGGTTTCTGCTGATAGGGCTTTTTCTCAATAATGCCCGATATTTCAAGGCGTTTGAGTCTGTCTGCAAGTATATTTGTGGGGATGCCCTCAGGTGATTGCTGAAACTCACTGTATGTCTTTTTGCCTATAAACAGGTCTCGCACCACAATCAGTGTCCATTTATCACCAATTAGCTCAAGTGCATTGGTAATGGGGCATTCAGAGCGTTTCAGCTTATCCGAATCAACTGTTTTGATATGTTTCTTGCTCATGATTTGAGTTTAACATAAAAGTAACTTGCAAAAAACAAGTCACTAGCCTAATCTATTGGTCACTTTCATATTGCAAGTTACTAGTCATATGTTGAGCACAGACAGGAGAGGCTAATGAATACAATTGCAGCTGAGCGTGATAAAACCGTAGATAAACGCCACTTAATAGCAGGTGTTTTAATATTAGGCTGGTTAACTTTGATTATGTCGCTGGGTTTAAACGGTGTATATACTGTTGAGTTTGGTAAGCCACCCATCACATTAATTATATCGTTTATAGCAACCTATTCGATATTCACCGCTTTATATCTGGGTTTCTCATCGGTAAGAGAATATCTGCTGAGTATAGATATGCGATTTCTTATAATGTTAAATAGCTGGCGTATGCTTGGTATCGGTTTCATTATGCTGAATATGTTTGGTCATTTACCCGCGCTGTTTGCCTATGTTGCAGGCATAGGTGACGCAATGGCTGCAGTAGGTGCGGTTTTTCTGGCATTTAACTTAATGAAAAGTAAAGAGGGTGTAGCAAAGCGCGTTATCTTTAACTGGAACACATTCGGGTTGCTTGATTTTATTATAGCGGTTTCAATAGGTTTGTTAACCAGAACAGATGCATTACTGGCACCCGCTAATGGAATTAACAGTGATCTGATGATTGCTTTTCCAATGGTGCTTATTCCCGGTTTTCTGGTTCAGTTATTAAGTTTGTCGCATATCATTATATTTTTACAATTACGTAATAACCATGCAAATGATGAAAACGTAAAATTTAACTAAGAGCACAAATAATGAAAATAAAACTTTATTACACACCACAAACACGAGCAGTGCGTGTTCGTTGGTTATTAGAAGAGTTAGGTTTAACTTATGAGGTAGTTAACATTGAATTATTTGAAGGCGAAGGGCAAACAGCTGAATATAAAAAGATACATCCCTTAGGCTGTGTGCCAGCACTGGAAGTAGACGGTGAAATCATGTATGAAAGTGGTGCAATATGTGACTGGTTAACTGATTTTTATGCCGATAAAAACATGGCACCGTCTTTAAACTCAAAGCTGCGTATAAAATATAAACAATGGTTTTACTTTATAGTTGCAACAATGGAGCCCCAGGCATGGAACATAGTTTTGCATTCATTTATATTGCCTGAAAAACGACGTGTGCCAAACATAGTAAAAATATCAGAAAAAAGATACTGTGAAACCCTTGCCGTAATTGAAAAGGAATTAAAAGGCAAAAACTTTTTAATTGGTGATCAGTTCACAACAGCCGATATTATGCTGGCTACATTGTTAAGCTGGTTGCCTAAACAGGTAAAGCCGTTTGAACATACCTATGCTTACATGAAAAAAATGAGAGAAATGCAGAGCTGTGTGTTATAAGGATTAACTCGGTCAGCCATGATAAGAAGTGAATAAACACAGCAACTTAGATGCGCTCTAAACGTTTTCTTATTGAAGGTGTCCGGTTAAGGTTTCTAAAGTATAAGTAGAAAGCATAATAGTAGTGTAAGTGGAATAAATAATCGGGACAGAGCACAAAATTCTCTAATATTCGGAACAATTGTGCTCTGCCCCCAATGCCAGGACCCCATTTTCCTGGCCCCATTTTCCTTTCCATTTTCCTTTCCATTTTCCTTTCCATTTTACTGAGGCGAGTAATGTTAATAAATAATAAGCTGCATAATTCAGTGCAAACCAATGAGGTTATGCGTGTTATATAATATCGCTGCTGATATTGTTGTATTTGTCCACTTTACTTTTATTGTGTTTGTTCTTGTTGGTGGGGTGCTGGTATTTAAATGGCGCAGGCTTATCTGGTTACATATACCTTCAGCTATATGGGGAGCAATGATTGTGATGGTGGGCTGGATATGTCCACTCACGCCCATTGAAAATAGGCTACGGCATGCGGGTGAAAGTGAAACATATACAAGAAGTTTTATTGAGCATTATCTTGTTCCAGTGATTTACCCGTCAGGCCTGGATCGAGAAATGTTTATTGTCATGGGTATGGTTGTAATCGTAATTAATGTTATTGTATACATAATGTTGTTTGTTAAGTATAAAAGGGAAGTTAAGAAAAACAAGTTAAGACCCTAAGTAAGTAAGTAAATAAAGTACGCAAATAAAGTACGCAAATAACTCAAATAACTCGGACCCCATGAAAAGAAGTGAATAAACACAACAGCTTAGGTGCGCTCTAAACGTTTTCTTATTGTGGGCCTGGTTAGGTTTTTTTGTCGCCGACTTCTTTAATTTAATTATTAAGGTTTAACCCTTATTACCACTTCATCAGATTGGGTGGCACGAATGGACCCTCCATCATAGGCAGGATCAACTATTCCAGACATGGTTCGTGTAACCGTTAGCGTTAAATCGCAAACTAAAGAAGTGTGAGCCAGAGCTTCTGTTGAAAACAAATCACTTGCAGTAACGCTAGTTGCACCAAAATCAGTTGCAGATCGATAGCTAAAACTTTTGCTGACACGTCCTATTTCAGTGTCAGGTATATTGCAGTGATATGTGCTTGCTTTAACATCTAATCTTGTCATATTAACTGAAACGGGTGTCCAGCTAATATTAATGGTGTCTGAGCGCTGAAAAACGGTGCCTGTCGTTGGTGCAGTAAATGTCACGGGTGCAGGCAGAGAAACACTGGAGTTTGGTGCGCTAACACCAGTAGGGCGATTGAAATCAATTCTGAATAAAGTGCTTTCAGCTGAAGTGGAGGCGGTGTATTTATATTCGGTACCACCAAAAAATTCTTTATCTTCACGCATAGCACCTGATTCTGTGTCAGTAAATACTCTTAGTTGATCACCATTTTCTAGTTCTAGATCAGTATTTGAAAGAACACCACCCACACCCAGTCTTGCACGTATCCGGCTTGTTCCATTATCGGTTGTGGCTATTTTAAAATCTGCGTATACACCAGACGTTCTGACATCATCTGAATCCACAGATTCACAAGCGGCTAGAACAAAAAGTGTAATTATTATGAGTGGTTTTAATAACATTTTCATGTTCAGGTCCTCTGAAGTCAATATAAAAGCAGTGTTAACAGGGCAGCCCCCAATTAATTAAAATTATAATTCATTTTTCGCAAAATAACCCGGACATATATGGACGGTTAAGTTGTTGATTGAATCTGTTGTTCTCTGACCCCAATGCCATTAAGTTAAGGATAATCACTCTGGAGGTGCGACTTCAGTCGCGCATTAACTAGCCGATTTCATAGTCACTTTATTTACGCGGCTAAAGCTGCACCTTCATATAAAATCTTAACTTACTGACATTGTCATTTTATCTAATAAAACCTTGCTAATAAAACCTTGTCTCACTTGTTTGTAATGTAATCCTGTAACATGACCTCAACGTTATGAGGTTTTTTAACAATGTCGTATGTCAGATTAAATAATGGGTAATCTTCTTTTTTAAATAGCTGGTGCTTAATCACCATATCGAGAGTGTGCACGCCTTCGCCGTCGATATGAGTTCGCTCACCGCGGGCCAGTTGCCTGCCAAGGCTATGATGGTGAGAGTCTTCGCTGGTGGCGGTCGTTATTAAATCGCCCAGGCCAGCCAGATCATAAGGGCTGCCTGCACCACCCCCCATACTTAATACAATTTTGTCTAATTCACGAACCGCTTCAACAGCAAGAAAGCCTCGCATGTTGTCACCGAGTTTTAACTCATCAGCCATGCCAAACAACAGGGCATATACATTTTTAAGAATCACCGACCAGCTGATGCCTGTGATATCTACGGTGGTCTGCAGATGTAGGCGAGTCTGTTTGAAAAGCTCGAGGGTTGCCTCGCAGGTTTCACTGTGCAAACTGCCAAGCTGTGCGAACGCATATCGACCTGCACGTATTTCTTCTGAGATCATCGGGCCATATATCAGGCCATAAGCAAATTCGTCGCCAAGCACATCCTGAAAAATTTGTGCAGCGTTAAGCCCGGATTCATCCAGGCCTTTAGCAATGCTCAAGCTGATACAGTGATGGTTTAACAGGGGTTTGATGTGGATTAAAACGTCTCTGTGAGGATTAACAGGTAAGCAGAAAAGCACAAAATCAGCCTGTGGAATGATGACGTCTAACCGCGCTGATTTGAAACCGGGCTGGGGAAATTTGTCCCAGATAGAGACATTATGAGCGCCATTGAGTAAAAACTGCATTGCATGGCCCATTTCGCCATATCCGAGAATCACAACGTTATATTTTTTATGCATTATGCGTTGACCTGGTGAATAAAATGGTTAAATGTAATATCACATAAGTACTATATTAGGCTAGGGTGCCTCTGATCAAGTCTATTATATCTCTGGCGATCAGGTGAGTTCACAATCAAGGCGCAGCTTTGAAAGCATGCTCATTGCATGGTGAAAAGTTGCAGCGCCGAGTGTGTTCTCACCTGATCGCCCCGAAGGGCGCGACCTGAAGCATTCATCTACTGCGTTGCGCTTCTTGTAAAGGACCGGCCATTCACTGCAAAGCGTCGCCTTGTAGCTGAACGCTTCAGGTCACGCAGAGACATGATAGACTTGATCAGAGGCACCCTAGATGAATAAAAAACATATTATTTACGTTCCTGGAATGAGCCCCAAACCGCCAGCCGAACAACTTAGAGACATGTTATGGCGAAGCCTGCTCGAAGGCATAAAACGTGCCGAGCCTGACACAGTCATTGAGATTGAGAAACATATGGATGAGTTTCACGTCGTCGCGTGGAATCATGCTTATTATCAAAACAGTCATGACACGGCGCAGGACCTTCCCTGGTTAGACGCATTACTGAATAAACATGGCCCCACCCAACAGGATATCCAGGAAGCGAGTTCGTGGCGTGTGCAGATGCTTCGCCTCGTATACACCATTGCTGACCACTTGCCCTGGCTGATTCGTTGGTTGCCAGAGTCAGCAAACAATACCATTGAAGAAACCAATCGATATTTTGAAAATCAGGATAATATCGGTTATCAAGTGCGCGGTATGTTGAAGGCCGTATTACGCCCCATACTCGATAAAAATGAACAGGTCATTGTTATCGGCCACAGCCTCGGTTCGGTTATTATTTATGACGCCTTATGGGAGCTTTCACATAATGAAGTTCATACGGGAAAAGTTGATTTTTTAAGTTTAGGTAGTCCACTTGGGCTTAATTTTGTGCAGAACAAACTTCAGGGCAGGCAGTATCCTCAAAAAAATAAATACCCCAAAAACATTCATCGCTGGATAAACCTGTCGTCCGTAGGCGACACCACCGCAATAGACAGGGCATTAAAAAATGATTTTTCTGATATGTTGAAATACGGTTTAATTGAATCGATAGAAGATCACTGTAAGGGTATCTATAATTTTTACCGTGATGATCAAGGGCTCAACTGTCATACTTCATATGGCTACCTTGTGAATCCTGCTGTTGGAGAGATAATTGCACAATGGTGGAAGCAGCTATAAATTTTTTTTCGTAATAGTGAGAGGCTTAGGGGTAAGACCAGGGCGCCCCCTTTAATTATAATAACTTAGTCATGTTCTAATCCTTTTCTAGAAATAACTTGAACCCCATGATAAGAAGTGAATAAACATAACGATTTAGATGGGCTCTAAACCATTCTTGTTGTGTGTCCGGATAAGTTGCGATCACTCTGGAGGTGCGACTTCAGTCGCGCATTAACTAGCTGATTTCATAGTGACTTTATTTGCGCGGCTAAAGCCGCACCTGCTTAAAAAATTTTAACTTAATGGTATTGGGAGTAGAGTTTTACATTCGATGGGTATTTTAAATGTAAAACCCTATCCTCAGACCTTCGTTTACGAAGTTTGTTGATGTATCACCCATTATATAAAAACAGGATGTACAGTTGCTTCAATGAACTCTCACTTCATAGTTAAAATACGTAATGAGAGGCCAGTTACCATTACGATTGCTGCATATGACATTACTTAATCTCTGCAGCAACCGATCCAGGTGAAATGGTGGTTCTATCTTACTGGTTAGCAATGCTGAGTTTATCTTTAGACGGGTTATGCTTGTCTGATATTTCAGCACTGACGATAGCCAGTCGGTTTTATAAAGGTTTAAGCATTGTTGCTCGTCAAATTGTACTACGCTACTGTACTACGCTATCGTACAATTTTTGCAAAAAGCTTAGTCGCTCATATTTAATGACAGGTTCCATCACTTCCCTGTCTTTATTTATACAACCTCAGGCTGAAATAGCAATTGATATGTATCAATATTTTCTGTGTCGTTGACGCGCCTTTTTCTAAATTTTTGGCCACGGCGATTCCACGGAAGTTCCACGGCTATTCCGGGGACAGTATATTTAATTTATATTTTTGACAGGTCTTTCTTTGTGTAATAGGCATACCGTTCCGAAATTACTGACAAATGCTTATGTAAAAAAATCTTACTTATCACCGCCCCCTTAAAAACTGATTTGAAAATCAGCAAATTTCCCTATAACGCTTCTCCAAATAAGGGTAAACCGGTTTCTGTAATTTGACGGCGCATTGGTTTATTGAGTAAAAATAGACTGACGCCTAATTGTATGCTTTTGCAGTGTCGGTGTAATACACCCATGGCTTCATCACGGCTATGGTACTTGTCCCGGGTTTTAAATTTTCCGTGGTTATCTGATACACGCCATTTATTATTCGATCTAACTAAATTTAACCAGGGGTCGCGAGTTTTTATTGTTGTTCTTTCAACATAACAATTAACCTCTTTTCCCAGTTTATTAAGCGCCTGTGGTATTTCTACATCATAGCGTCGTTTTATGCTGGTTAAGTTTTTGCTGTAACGGGTTTCCTGAATATCACCATCGGGCCAGGCAATGCCATCAAAGCCATTGTTATTCGCTCGAATTAACATTAACTTCATAGCGAGTGAAACCCATTCTTTTTTAAACGGAGCATTGGCTATTTTTCCCCAGCAAGAATTATCGTAACCCTGAATATGTCCATTCTGGTGCCAGTCGCTTTGTACTTCTTCAATAAAGAGTAGTTTGTTGCCGTTGTTATCATGGCGTGTCGTGGTGCGAATATGCAGTAATATATTGTGATCAAAATAATGCGCGCCATAAAATGTGCGAGGGTGATCTGGCAAGCTGACTATCCATTCCCGGTAATTATCGCCGCCAAAAAGTGTCAGATGATCATACTGGGTATTAAACCGTCTGAGGCTTTTTTTATCGGTAATGTTTTTTGCATGTGTGTTAGCGGCTTTTTTGGCTTCTTCACTGGTGGTGTAATATGCACTGTTATTACGCTTGTTTAAAATGGCTCGACCATAAGGGTCAAGTGCAAACCAGTATTTGTTCATTGCCATAAAGTGTTCATAAGATAATGTTTTAATCACACCCACACGATAGTTATAATTTTTGTCTATATAACGCAATATGCACTGGCAACTGTTATCCAGTTTTAAGGTTGCACGATACACCGCCTGATGCGCCATACGCTGTGCAACTTCTTTAAAACTAAGCCCACCGTTAAGGCTTTTTATCGTTTCATTGCTCAGCTCTAAACGACAGTGTTTAAAATTAACCGCTGCCAAAATTTCATCTTTTCTGAGTATTTCAGTAGCCTCTTTTGCAGCCAAAAAATCATTCAACCCAGACCAGATAATTTCTTCAAGTCGAATGCCTGCCTGTTGCATATTGTTAATCGTTGCTTGCCAATGAGAGGTGGTTGCACGTTGCAGTTTTGTATGATGTAAGTGATGTCGTAAAGCGCTGAAGAGAAACTGGGGGGAGGTGTTGTGCTTAACCGATAAAAGTTTCTGGGTTTCTATGAGTCGTCTGCGGGCGGTTTCAATTAGGTTACGTTGTGAGGCCTGGCTTACCCATTGTAAAAGTTCTGATTTTTCAATCTCACTTAAATCAGTAGCCTGGTGTATATTACCCAGTGTAAAACCGGAGTATTGGTAATCGTATTCCGTCCAGCCTCGTCTGGCTAAGCCGTTGTGATCGCTAAAACGATACAATACATCCACCAGGCCATACAAACTTCTGTGTTTGGCATCAGGTGAAGGGCCTTGTTGCTTTAAAGCATGGTACTTAGCTCTTGCGGTAGATATATCGATTGCTCGACCACTTGATAATAACAACATAAACAATACCAGGGGGGGAAGTAGGTTTATAAAGTATTCATTAATTAGTATTCAATAATTAATATTTAATATAATCAGGTTTCAAACATCTTTCAACCCTGTATCCTGTAAGGTGTTATGCCGCCATTAAACCAGACTGTATCGCTAAACGTGTTAAGCCAGTTACATCAGCAATATCGTTTATCGAAATAATATCTAGTATAGTAGAGATTCAGTATGGGCGTTCCCAATAGCGCCATAGAGAATTGTATTCTGACTTGTTTGGCACTAATGAAAATCAATCGAGCACAAATCATCTGCCAGCACCACAGCTCCCACTTCTTTTGCCAACAGGGCTAATGCTTATATCGCCCATATTTGAAACAGCAACGGCAATGTATGTGCTTTTGCAATTATCTTCACTTGACCCAGTCGACTCAACTAAAAACATATAAGCATTGGTGACCTGCTCAAGGTGAACAATATTTGTATTTGAGTGGTAATAAAGTTACAGCTTGAGGCATTGGGCAGGTTTAACTTAAATGTCTCTGTCGGTTTGTTTTTATACGTGGCTTTAATTCCACAACTATCAGTGAGCCGTATACTTGTACCTTGTATGCCCAGATCACTCAAGTTTTGTACCCCGTGTTAGCCATTTCAAACGTCCGCAACATACCATCATTAGTACCTGTTTATATGGATTGTTATCAATAAGTTAAAGGCAATAAACTCACAATTACTGTGCAAGTATCAAGCACAACAAATGAGCAGGAAGCACGCATTACTTATAAATGGCAAGATGGTATAAAAATAATAAACATTAAAGGGATTGGCCCAGAAGTAAAGCAACTGGCTAAAATCCGGTGTTAACGGGAAGGCTATAAATGAATGAATGATTAATGAGTAGCAACCTAAACGATTTAAAGCAACGCCTACACGACTTCACAGAAGCTCATGAGTGGGAACTTTGACGTATGTGGATGCTAATGCCGCGGTTTCAGGGATGTGAAGGCCCTTTAATTGTTGCTATTAATGAACAATTAAGGTCCCGTCCCCTCAAACTGTTGGATGCAAAAGCCACATCATCCTTGCTATTTTCAAGGGTTTCGCGTAAAAATTGGTTTCACGTTTAAAACAGCACACAGGGTCATGGTAGATCTAATTAAAAAGGCAAAATCGAAGGTAGGTTATGATGCATTAGAAGACTATCTAATCACACCCTCAACATTCCCTGCAACTTTAGAAACAGACGCACCTGAATTAAGCGCAGTTATAAATCATACCTTTTTTATAGAAATTGCTAATCGATATGAGCAACACGATGGCACTGCAATAACTTCACAAAGTAAATTTAAGAAATTTGCACATCAGGCCACATGGGCAATAGGTGTTGCGGCAATATCAGGTAGCATCATAGCGGGCTTATCCGCAGCCAGTTTCGAACCAAACATTTGTTTAACAATTGTTTTATTTATACTTGGTCTCACCTCAACTATTGGTGGTGGTTACGCTGTTTATAGGCTGTATCAGATCAAGAATGAAAAACTATTAGAACGCTGGATGGCAGCCAGAGCCAATGCTGAAACAGAACGTTTGGGCTATTTCAACGCGCTATCAAGATACTTAGTAAAAAATCATAAATCTGATATTTATTTGCATCTACTATTTGTTTGTATGTTTAAGCGTTATCAGATTGAAGTTCAACGCCTTTATTATAATTCTCGCAGCCACGATCACAGAAAATCTTTAGAGACAACTTCGATAATAGGAGCCATCGCAGCTTTATGTTTAGCTCTTGGTTCCGGCATGTTAGGAATGATCGGCGCATTCAATCAAGCATTATTACCATTTGCAGCGCTTGGTACTATAGGTGCGGCTATAAGTGCTATAGCCAGTAGAAGAGAGGATCTTAATCAGGATGAAAGAAACTCAGAAAGATATAGCCGCACATCAGATATTCTAAGCAAAATTGCAGAAAGGCATGACGATGTTCTTAACATAATAAATCAAGGAACTAATCCTGAGATAATTATTGAATATGTTAATGCGGTTAATGACCAGCTTTCTTTAGAACACCGACAATGGACGAGCAATGCTTCAGAAATGTCATCAGCATTAAGTGCGCTTGAAGAATCCATATCAGAGTTGCAAAAAGGATAATGAATATAGCTTCTCGAGTTATAGCTTCTCAAGTTATAAGTTCTCAAGTTATAAGTTCTCAAGTTATAGCTTCTCAAGTCACCCATGCTAAGTAGCCAGTAAAAACAAAGATTTCTATTCAATCCATTTTTTTTGTTACAGATAAATAGATTATTAATAAACCGGTTTTGCGTGTTTACTTAGTGAATGGATTCGCCTGCAGGCTGAATGCTGTCATTAATCAGTGGTACAAAAGCCACACCTAATATCGAATCAACGGTTATTTCGCCCTGCAGGTTTTTTTTAACCAGTTTCAGCTCCTGATGCATGCCCACGAGGCCAACTGGAATCACAAGATTGCTGCCTTTTTTAAGTTGTTCTACGAGCGGCTCGGGTATGTGTGATGCGGAGGCCGTAACAATAATGGCATCATAAGGTGCGTGTTCGAGCCAGCCTTCATATCCATTGTCAACACAGGTTTCAATGTTGTTGTAACTCAGTTCCTTAAAACGCTGATTGGCCATTTCGCTCAACGCATCAATTCTTTCTACCGAGTAAACCTGTTTGCATAATATTGACAGAATAGCCGTTTGATAGCCTGAACCGGTACCGATTTCCAGGACAGTATGCTGTGACTCAAGCTGGAGTAAATCAGTCATTAAGGCGACGATATAAGGTTGAGATATGGTTTGTCCATGACCAATGGGCAGGGGGCCATTATTAAAAGCCATGGTTTTAGCATCGTCGGGTACAAACTGGTCGCGGGGGACTTTGGCCATGGCTTTCATGACACGCTCATCGAGTTTATTTTTGCCAATATAAGCGCGCGTGTATTTTACTTCACGTTCGATGCCGGCAATCATGTGTTTCAGGTTCATGCTCTATAACCCATTCAGGTTTAGTGTTAGTTTAAATCTGACTGATGTTGCCACCAATCGGGTAGATCACGGATTGAATTCAGTACCGCATTGGGCTGTATGCCATGTTGCAGGTCTTCGGGGCGATATTTGCCTGTTTTGACCAGCACACCTTGCATGCCGGCAGCTTGTGCACCAGCGATATCACTTTGAATATCATCACCGACCATAATCGTTTTTTCTGGTTGGCTTCCCAGTATATCTAAGGCGCTCTGGTAAAAAGCGCGGGCGGGTTTGCCCATAACCTGGGCCTGTATGCCGGTGGCGTGTTCAAGGGCCACAATGAAAGGCGCCACATCAAGACGTAAGCCGTCACTGGCCTGCCAGTATCGAGTCATACCCAGGGCAATGAACAGGGGGTGTGGTTGCTGCATTAACAGGCGAAAAGCCTGGTTGAGACGCTGGAATGTCCATTGTTCGCCCAGGTCACCCATAATAACCGCCGCTATGGCGTCAGTATCTTCATGCCACAGGGAAAAATCGGCGAATTCAATTTGCGTGGCTTCAGGAATAAATAGCGCAATTTTTTTGCCAGCATTATTTTTGCCAGCATTATTTTTCCCAGCATTTTTTTTCCCAGCATTATTTTTCCCAGCATTATTTTTCTCAGCATAATTTTTCTCAGGTGGCTGTGCTTTTAGCCAGTTTGCAGTGGCGACAGCGGGTGTAAGGATGTGGGATTCATCTGTCTGGATACCAAAACTGGCAAGCTTGGCGATCAGCGCGTTGCGGGGTCGTGAAGATGTGTTGGTTATGAATAAGTGGGCGATGTTATTTTCTTTAACCCATGACGCCACTTCAGCCCCGCCTTCAATGGCCTGATCGCTCTGATAAAACACACCATCAAGATCAAATAAAATGGACATAATGCCTGCTCATGACTAAGTATGTACACTTTATATTGTAACGCTAAATTAAGGGCTTAGCGTTCTTTAATTATGTTGCAGGATAAGGCTGGGATATTATTTATTATGATCTTTTAATAATTCAATATAAGTTCCAGGTCGCTGTTTTGGTAGGTGTCTTTGGCAGCTAAACATAATTTAGAAATGCTGCGATTTTTCTGTGTCCGTTTTGTCTAACTAGTGGGGCAGGGTTAGTGACAATAGAGAATCATTAAGTTATGATTTTTTTATGGAGGTGTGGCTTTAGCCACGCAAATAAAGTGACTATGAAATCAGCTATTTAAAAATCAGCTAGTTAATGCGCGACAGAAGTCGCACCTCCAGAGTGATTATCCTTAACTTAATGGCATTGCATCTGTCCCCGACTCCTTAAATTGTTTTGCCCCCTCTTAGAAAAAGAGGGAACGCATATTAAAGTAAGCCCTATCAGATTTAATTTTATTTTTATACAAGGTAACGGGGAGATTTAACGCACGAAAAAAATACCTAGCTCCACACACAATAAATTGCATATATACATAACCCAAGTACAAAAGTGCCTGCGATTCTTTCAACTGTTTTACCATGTACAGATTGTGCTTCGCAGCCCAGATGTAAAACAGCTTCTCAAGACACCCATGCTAAGTAGTCCGTAAAAACAAAGACTTAATTTCAATCCTGTATTTTTGTTACAGTGGGTGTCTGGTTTACGGGGGGAGGGGGTACGCACAGGCAATGATTAAGCTAATAATTTAAAGGGTGACAGTAATCAAGGTGTCTGTCACCTTGTAGCCACCATGAAGCCACTTTGAAGTCCAGGGGATTACATATGACAGAAGTAGATAAAAAAACGCCAGAACATGACACCTGTATGAGATGCCTGGTCTTTGGTAAAGTGCAGGGTGTATTTTTTCGTGCTTCAACGCAAAAAATTGCCACAGAGTTAGGCTTAGTTGGTTATGCGAAAAATATGCCTGATGGTAGTGTGGAAGTGGTTGCCTGCGGTGATAAGCATGCACTTGAAAGTCTAAATGAATGGCTGTGGGCTGGACCAGCATATGCAAAAGTGAGTGACGTAAAATGTGAAAAAAATGTACACATTGATAAGCGCCCTGGCACTTTTGGTGTTGATGCCTCATTCATGTGAAATAGGCAGAAAAACTAGAAAAGAAATAAGTGGGCCAGAATAGTTGGGGCCAGAATAAGTGGGACCAGAATAAGTGGCACCAGAATAAGTGGCACCAGAATAAGTGGCACCAGAATAATGGGCCAGGGCACAGTTTTCGCTAATATTGTTAAGCATTGACATCTGAACCCACATTATAGGTTCATGGGACAAAACTCATTATTTTAATAAAATGTAACGTGATGCGATTTTACCTATTACAGCTTGTATTGCTTGTGTCATTGAGTGCATGCGCTCATCCGCAAATACAGACGCAAACCAGAACTTCCGTGTATAACGTGCGGTTGACACCCGCGTCAGTGATCATGACCGACGACTATGTGTTGCCTCTAAAGGCATGGCCATCAATCGATGCCCCCACTGTTGATTCTTCCCCTAGCGACTCTTCCCCTAGTGACTCTTCCACTATTGATTTTCCTTCTATTAATTTTTCCCCTATTAATTTTCCTGGCGCAGTGGTGCTTGCTGTGCATGGCTTTAATGATTACAGCCATGCCTTTGAGGCGGTGGCAAACCGCTTTGCTCAACACTCAATCACAACCTATGCCATTGATCAGCGCGGGTTTGGTGCCACCTCGCAACGGGGTATCTGGCCAGGGCACTCAATCATGCGATCCGACCTCGTCGCAACAGTGAAACTGCTGTGTGAAAAACACGCTGGCCTGCCTTTATTTTTGCTGGGTGAGAGCATGGGGGGTGCAGTGATACTGAGTGCACTACAGCCATTGGAACAAACCTGTATAAAGGGTGTGATCCTGTCTGCCCCGGCGGTGTGGGGCTGGCAAATTATGCCATGGTGGCAAACCATGCCATTGACGCTGCTCGCACATACGATGCCCGGTTATACGGTTACCGGTGAATCGCTGGACATTGATCCGTCAGATAATATCGACATGTTGCGCGCACTCGGCAAAGACCCATTAATTATTAAGGAGACACGTATCGATGCGATTTACGGACTCACTGATTTAATGGACGCCGCCCTGGTTAATAGCACTGTGCTGAACATGAAAGCATTAATACTGTATGGCGAACGCGATGAAATTATTCCACCTGAATCAATCTGTGCAATGCTTGAAAACCTGCCGGAGCAAGCGGCATCTGGCTGGCGTCTGGTGCTCTACCAGAATGGCTATCACATGTTGTCACGTGATTTGCAGGGTGACGTTGTGATCCAGGATATGATCACCTGGATACACAACCAGAACGCACCATTGCTTTCCGCACAGGAAGTTGTTCAGGGTGACGCTCGCTTATCGGTGTTCAGTGAATGCGATAAGCTATAAAATTTAAGGGTGTCCCCATTGATATAGATCCTGTTACTCAGTTGTTACAGGTTTCTGATTTTATCTTATAGAAAATCAATCGAACATAAGTCATTTGGCATTTGCTTAATTTTCCTGGAGGCTAAAAGTGCACCATTAGATTTATTATATTTTTTAAGCCACAGAATGTTTTTTTTCTGGTCAACAACAATTAAATGATTTTTACAAATTTTGGGCGCTGTCTCTCGCCAGTTGACTTTTATCTCCCATTTTCCGTCTGTTGTATAGCAAGCGCCTATACCCGGAGGAGATTTAAATAATGGGCTTGGATAACAGGCTAATATTGTCTTTTCAGTATCGATAACTCGCGATTTGTCTTTGAGTTTTATCGCTGATTTTTCCCACGTTTTATTTTCAAAGCGGTGTATTTTACCCTTCATATCAAGTAAATGAACCATGCCATTAAGAACAAAAACCTCTTGTAATATATTATTAAATGACCAGTATTCAGGTGGGGTGTCTGAGTCATTTAACCATGCAAGTGTTGGAATATTATTTCCCTTTTTGTCGATCTCAAATCCAATTAGATAAACACCATTATTGATCTTATAGCCGTAGTATACGTTTTGCATTTTTAACTTAACTGTATGGCTGCCAATGGTTACCTTACCATTGGTTTTCCAGTTTATTTCTATTTGTGCACAGGCTTCAACAGAAATTAGTAAGAGTGAAAGCAATATTATAAGTTTTTTCATTTTACCAAGTGATTATAATAATTTTCCTGTAATTTTAATACAAACAAAAATACTAATTTTAATTTCTTTTTTGTCACCGAGCCCTTTAATTTCTTAATTATTTAATTCTAACAAAAGAATTGAATGAAGCCGTGAGCGTGGAAAGAGGGGAGGAGAAACCACATCATTGATTGGACGCGACTTCATTCATTATTAGTACTAATACAGGTTACACTGAAATGCTTAAACAGCAAGCCCTTAAGGTTCTGGACACTTTTTTTTGAAAAGACAACCATGTCTCTGTAACAAATAAATTGGAAGCTGTTTGGTACCGACGATTTTCTGGGGCTCGTATGAGCCAGGGGCGTAGCCACCTATTATTAGATGGCTAATGCCTTGAACCCGAGGGGTGACTGGTGCAGCTCAGTTTTTAGAGCGAACCAATGCTTTGAAATAGTGGACGCATTGGGTAACACTTAGATTATATTTTATAATACAAAACGTAAATAATTACGTTATAGATTAGTGTTGCCTATTGACAGTGAGAGGCTTAGGGGCAACCCCTTTAACTCAGGTGCGGCGCTTTGCGTACATCGTTTAATCGGGGTCAGGTTTTGGGTGTTTTAATACCCATAAAGTTATATAAGCATAAATAATTAATGATTGAGTCAAGTAAATAATACTGATAGAATTAGTATTATTATAATTCTTATTACTGTTCTAAGCGGGGCTAAATAAAAGCTTTTATAATGTTATGTATTATGCTTAGAGCCACATAAGTTTTTGGAAATCAATAAAAATTAAAATTAGATTCCGTTGTGTGGGTTGCTTTGCAGATAGCGATAAAAAATACTATTAGGGAAAATATAAATCATTATTTTTTTGATAAGTGTCTCGCTATGTCGTGTGTATATACATTTAATATTCTGAAAACCTCAATGTTGAATGTTCAGTTCTTTGTGGCCTTCCTGAGGCATTTTCTACTCCTGATAATTTTCTGCAAAAAAACGGTACAAAATCCAGTCGAATTTGGCAAGATCCTAATCATTCCTCGTAAATGTCAAATAATAATCTAGTTTTAAAATTGAAGTAGGTGGCATCATTGATTATTCACAATAAAAGATTTTTTTATGTTCTAACGGGTGTAGTTGTAGTTTTTATTGTCATTGCCATATACATCTATTTTATACCAGGCGATTTTGGTTTATTTCAGAAAGATACTCATATGAATAACGAAAACTCCACAGTTTTAAGTAATATAAAGGATGCCCAGGTAAATCACTCAATACAAACCTCGCATAGCTCTTTAACAAACTTAGAGCCTGAGATTGAAGATGAAGTAAAACGTTTGTCTGAGGGTGAGCCTGGTGAATTAAAAGAGGAATTGTTGCCTGATGGCTCTACCGTTGTTCACCTGAAAGGTCGGTACCGTCATGTGCCGGTTGCGAGTATTGATGAGCATGGAAACATAGTAATAAGTGAATATTCTAAGTCTAGCTTTAAAAATAACAATAACAATAACAATAATGATATTAGCAAATGAAACAATTTAAAATCATCTTACTGAGCCTTATCGTTCTGTGGGCAGCTCTAAACACTGCGAATGCAGCAATATTCACGATTTTCAATGCAGATTTTGTAGGCGAAGGGTTAAATGACATAACTCCTGCATCACCTGTTGGTGGAAACCCCGGAAATACGATTGGGGGGCAACGAAATTATGTCGTTCAACAAGTGCTAAATGAGTGGGGTGCCAGGATATATAGTCCTGTGCCCATTCAGGTAGAAGTAGCATTTGATCCTCTAACGTGCACGAATTCCCAGGCAGTTCTGGGTGCTGCCGGGCCAACAACCGTTGCAAAAAGTTATTTTGATAAAGGCCGTACGATAGCGTGGTCACCTGCAGCTCTCGTAAATAGTCAATCAGGATATGATGCAATTGGTGGCCTTACTTCTGATATAACCGCTGTGTTTAACACTGTGCTCGGGCACCATCAAGACTGTTTGGGTGGCGCTGCCTGGTATTATGGTACCGACGGAAACACACCTCAGGGAATGGTCGATTTTTATTCTGTGGTATTGCATGAGATTGGTCATGGTCTGGGATTTACCAGCCTTGTAGATGGGGAAACGGGTGATAAATTTTATGGTTATGATGATGTGTTCTCACGTAATCTGGAAAGTCACACAACTCACAAGCAATGGTCATCGATGAACGATGAAGAACGTGTACTCTCATCGACGGAAACAGGTAATTTACATTGGGTTGGTGATCAACTAAAAAATCACACCAGAAATAACGCATTACTAACGGGTTCGACACAAACTGGGCATGTAGATATGTATGCGCCTGCTACGTATTCATCCGGTTCATCAGTGACTCACTTTAGTGATACATTATCACCTGATAATTTAATGGAACCTTACATAACTGCAGATGCTCGTGATTTAACCCTGGCTTCCACTCTGCTTGAAGACATCGGCTGGGAGTCAATGCCTTTACAAAATGTTAGCGCTATAAACCCTGCTAATATCAGTTTTACACCGGATGAGGTTAAAGTAGGGAACGACGGTACCATATATTTGCTTAGCAAAACTCATCAGAATATATTCCGATATTCAACAGCTACACAGTCTTATTTGCCCAGTATTCCCTTAAATGGCCGCGCTAAGTACATGGATTATTCCAGTACGAATAATTCGTTGTATCTTGCCTACAATGCTGACCATGTTTCCGTTATCAATCTTGATACAGGTATCATTGAAAATCGGATATATACTGTAAGAGGGCTTTTATGTGGATTGTTCGTCGCTGGTGATAAAGTTGTTGTCTGTGGGCCAAGTAGGTTGCCAGGTAATTCAGGCTTATTACTTGGGAGAGCTAATTACTATGTATTCGAACTAGATGGTAGCTTATTAAAAATAAATGAAAATAATGATTATTTAGCTTACGATTTTGAATGGAACGATACAAATCAAGCGTTCTATTTTATAAGGAAGAATATTGCACCCTTAGATTTATTTAGTGGAACCATTACTGCCGATGGCACCATCAGCACAATTGACTCGCCATTAAACAATGTTCCTGGATTTCAAGGTGATATCAGGGTATCTGATGATGGAAGCACTTTGCTGATTGGTAGTGGCAAAATGCATGATGCTGTTACACTCGATCGTACTGGAACAATAGGGAGTTTATTTGATGACGGTGTCTGGTTAAATAATAATTTTATTTCAGCAACATCAAATGCATATCAAACCAGTCTGAAAGTATGGTCTGCAAATCTGTTAGAACATACAACATATTCTTTATCTGGCCAACTGCTAGGTATGTCAGCATTTAATGACCGAGTATTCATTGTTAGCAAAGTAAATGGCCGTGTAAAATATTATACGTTAATACCAGATTCTATTGATTTAGATGGTGATGGCATTCAGAACGACCTGGATGATTTCCCATTTGATCCCTTGCGATCACAGGATACTGTGGATAGTGACGGAGACGGAATGAGTGATCGTTTCGAAGAAATCTATGGTTTTGATTCAAATGATCCAAATGATGCAGTTTTAGACTATGACAATGATGGAATCGTAAATTTAGATGAATTTATTGCTGGGACTGATCCAAAGAACGACGATTCGGATGCTGATGGTATTCCAGATAACATCGATATCAACCCAATAACACCTTCCATACAAACAGGGTATAAACCTGTTTTAGTTCAGACAAAACGTTATCAGGATACTATATATTTATTATTTAGCTCGCCCAGGTTAATTAAGCGATATGATGCTGTTGGCAGGCAGTTCCTTTCTGATATTTATTTATCTGAACAGGCTAAGGAGTTTGATGTTGATAGTGATGGGTTATTTATACAGTACAGTCACCATATTGAACGCATGACTCATGATGGCGCTTCGCATAACACTATGTTTGCTGAACCATTGGCTGAAATATCTGGAATTTTAAGTGCTGGTCAGTTTATCTATACATCATCAATTGTGAATGGTTCAGGAGAGTTTATCAGTGTTAACAAGTCGAGCCTGACTAGTTTTCGTAGAAAAATGTATCGACCTTTTCAATTTGCTGCTACAGATTCATTACGAAGCAAAATATTTACGAAAACACCGTATATCTTAAATCAACTGGCTCATCGTCTGATATCGATAACTTTAGATGGTGCGGGTGATTATGTGTCGGAAACGGTCAATCCGAATAGCTTTTACGAAAACCGCGTTTATGTGACCGCTAATGAAACTGCAATAACAGACTATACGGGAACTCTTTGGGATTTTAATAACATCAATATGGAAGTTGGTGTGTTGCAAGGTCGAATCGACGATGTGACCAATATTGGTGATCAGACAATTGTGCTGAAGGATGGTTTGTTAACTCGTTATTCAAGCACTCTATCATTTGTTGATCAGTTTAATACGTGTCATGTTTCACAAAGCATTATTGATCATAATAATATGATTGTTGAATTTTCTTTTGATGACAGTAATCAACTGCAGGCTCAACATATCGATCTTACTCAATTTTCAGGCTCTAACACCTGTGCTCCAGTTGATCCAGTCGGCTTGGTGTATACACCGGATGAGGTATTTTTAGACTCTAGTGGATTGGTCAATTTAGTTTCAAAAAGTAATCGATCTATATTTCAATGGTCACCTGTTTTACAGGCCTACACTCAAAGTATATCGTTACAGGGTACACCTTCATTCACGACTTATTCACCTGAACGTAACACGGTATATATAGGCTATGACTCTGGTGTGATTACTCAGATTCGTCTGGATTTTGGCCTTCAAGAAGAGGTTTTCTCTGTTGTGCAAGGAAACGTATGTGGAATTGTCTCTGCAGGTGATTTTATTGTTGCATGCCGTGATTATGGAGTGAATCAATTCTTTTTCGTAAGCTTTGACCCAGCTGGAGTAGAGGTTAGTGAACAAAAAGGGTATGCAAGAGCACAGCAATTAGTATGGTCTGATAAGAAAGATCTGATCTACTATTTCACTCACCCAACGAATAGAAGTAGGATTCTCAATCCAGACGATTTACACGCCATAAGTCTAGATAAGCAAACAGGTGAATTAGGGTTTGGACTTTATTACCCCTATCGAGTTTTGCTTTATAGTGCAGATCCGGTTCGTAATCACTCTACAAGTTTTAAACCGCCAATTCGAATATCGAGTGATGGGGAAAATGTGCTCATTGGTGATGGAAGAGTCTATGATTCAAAAGAAATTACCGAGTCAGGGTTCCTGGGTAATGCAATAATTGATGGTATCTGGATAAATGGAAAATTAATCACGATACGGCCTGATTTAGTTGATAACCAGATTACATCAACCGAAGCATGGGATAATGACAATTCATTATTTTCTGCAATTTCTTATACCGGATCGCCTGTTGCCGTAAAAAATATAAACAACCAGATAATTACTATTACACTTGTTTCGGGTATCCCTGCGTTTAACTTGCTTGATGCAAACCAGGGACCAGATGCGGATGCCGACACATTCAATGATTTTGTGGATGTGTGTCCCGCGTTATCCAATGCAGCAACACAAAATAATACCGATCTTGATATGTTGGGTGATGATTGTGACACGGATGATGATAATGATGGAATGCCGGATACCTTTGAGATCACACAGGGTTTAGATCCATTGAATAAAGCGGATGGTCAATTCGATAATGATAATGATCTTTATGAAAACACGATTGAATATCAATTCGCTACAGATATAAATAACCCAAATTCCATACCGGCACTATTTACAGAAGGTAATTTAATTATTTCTGATGGGCGTATTAATGTGGGCGGATATGGTGCCTGTATTAACACGATTAGGGAATACACATTAGATGGAGGCCTTGTTAATGAGATTGAAGCGCCACAATATGCAAAGGATATAAACGGTACCTTAAGTTGTATGGGGGACCCTGTAATTTTAGAAGATGGTCGTCTGGCTGTTGTTAACTCGACTCTGACGGGTGATGGTGGGATATCTGTTTACAATGGTCAGTGGTCATATTTGCCGATTCAGCGATTTTCATCTGATGCTGCTCAGGTTAAAGGCAATCGATTAGTCACCTACAGAAACTATATATATTTGCTTCCTGCGCGTTTTGGAACCTATTCGCCCATTATCAGATATGATATTAACACCGGTCTTACAGAGGAGTTTTTACCAAAGAATTCATATAGAGGCATTGCAATTGGGCAGGATGGATTATTATATGCCTCTTTAGAGAACAATTTTATTCAAAGATTCGTAGTCATTGACCCTATTACAATGATTGAGTTGAGTTCATCAAATATATTTACAATAGTGCAGCCACAGTTTGTTGTGACTAGCGAAGGGAATATTATTAATGCAGACATTGGTCAGAAAATTTTTGAACAAGATGCCAGTGGTCAAGTACTTAAGTCATTTAATACAGGGCTTGATGATAGAATTTTTGAAATTGAGCAGGACGCGTTGGGTAATATTATTGCAAGGTCTGGTTCAATCTTTAGCTTCATTACAGTGCTTGATGAAAGTTTAAACGGAATTAAGCATTCGTATAGAGTAAATGGGGCAAACTTTACACATGTACCTTATCGCGATAGCGATAATGATGGGGTACCAGACTTTATAGATGCCTTCGTTAATAATCCGGCAGAGTCAAAGGATACAGATAACGATGGTATTGGTGATAATTCTGATACTGATCTGGATGGTGATGGGGTATTGAATTCTGATGGAAGTGATAACTGCCCCACTATCTCAAATGTTACTCAGCTTGATACTGATCTTGATGGGCTAGGTGATGCATGTGACAACGACGATGATAATGATGGTGTTTTAGATGAAAAAGATGGTTATCCATTGGACCCACTGCTTTCAAATCATGCGCCAATCATAATAAACCAGCCTGGCCTTAATAAAATTTTCAGTGAAAATAGGGGTGGCTCTGGCACAGATTATTATGGGGCAGGAGTTGGTATTGATGAAAATATTATCGCTGTCACTAGAAATGTAAGATATTTGAATTATGAGTATCAACCTGGTTTATTTATCTATGAGAAACTCCCGGACGGAAGCTGGGATAAAACATTTAAAGCCCCTATAGATGTTTTATGGGACAGTTTTGGTAATGATGTAGAAGTTCACAATAATCATGTCGTCGTTAGCGCTAACAGTAAAGATGGCCTAGATGAACAAACGGGTGCAATTTATGTGTACGAGAGGCAGTCGACTGGCAACTGGCTGGAAACAAAAATTACAGCATCGGATGCCAGCAGATTTGATAAATTTGGTTATGGTATTGATATTAATAATGACAGAATTATTGTAGGTGCGCCACATGCCTTAACAGCTCAGGGTGAAGTGCATCTTGGTGCAGCTTATATATATGAAAAACAGGTCGATAATAGCTGGCTCGAAATAAAGCTATTACCTTCGAACCGAAGTGCTGATGACTATTTTGGCACTGCCGTTTCAATTGATGGTGATCGTGCCATTGTACTGGCTCAAACTGATACCTTTCAAAGCAATCCAACACCGGCTGCAATTTATGTTTTCGAAAGGCAATTGAATGGTGACTGGGTCGAAGTTGAAAGAATAACTTATGGTGGTTTAACTGGAACGATAAGTCCACGATCATCCATTGACCTGAAGAGTAATATTATTGCAGTTGGCGATCAATTTGATTCAGTAAAAGGCAAACATGCTGGCTCGGTGTATATTTTTGAGCAACAGCTCGATGGCAGCTGGGTTCAACAACAGAGGCTCTTTGCCAGTGATGCTGGGCAGGATTATAATTTTGGTGCTGAACTAGCACTGTCTAATAATCGACTCATTGTCGGTGCTCAAGCCTTAAGTGATCATGCCTTACCCGGCAAAGCTTATTTATTTGAAAAAATGGCGAATGGTGACTGGTTTGAAACAAGTATTCTCTCTGATCCTCTCGTGCCAATAAACAGGGTTGGTAGTGACAATGACTTTGGTAGTCATGTTGCAATTGATGACAAGCATGTATTAATACACACAAGAAATTATTCAAACAGAAAAGGCCAGATTAATACATACGATTTCCTTCAGCCGACTATTTATCCGGTAACACAGAATGCAGCTGAACCAATTGGAACACCAATAAGTCATCCGGCTCTATTTATTCCGCATTTTTCTGATGTTGATTATGATAGTTTTGCTGGGGTTGCAATTGTTGAAAATGCATCAATAGCCTCTGAAGGAAGCTGGCAATATTCGGTGGATAATGGTGTTAGTTGGTCCACGATACCGACAATCATTAATGATACAAATGCCATTGTACTTTCTATAAGTGATCAATTGCGTTTTGTTCCTGCTGCAGACTATACCGGTCTTCCAGGTGGAATAAGCGTAAGGCTGTGGGATGGTTTTGCTTTTTCACCGGGTTTTAATGTTGATATCTCAAATGAAATAGGCACAAATCGAGGGTTTTCAGCGGAGACAATCAATGTTAGCGCACAGGTTGGTGTAGGTGATATTGATAACGATGGTTTACCCAATGAATGGGAGTTGAAATATGGTTTTGATCCACTAATTTCTGGCCAACAGTTTCAAAACTCTGACACTGACAGTTGGAATAATCTAACGGAATTTCAAAATGGTACAAACCCTCGTTTGGCTGATACTGATTCGGATACCGTCATAGATAGTCTGGATGCGTTTCCGCTTGATCCATTTGAATCTGTGGATACAGATAATGACGGTATTGGTAATAATGCTGATACTGATGATGATAATGATGGGTTGAGTGATAGTGAGGAAGCGGCACTAGGCAGTAATCCGTTATTAGTGGATAGCGACGGAGATGGGGTGAATGACATACTTGATTTATTTCCGATTAATCCACTGGAGTCTGTGGATGCCGATATAGATGGTGTAGGCGATAACAGCGATAACTGTCCTGCTGTGGCCAATGCCGATCAACTCAATACAGACGGCGATGGTCAAGGTAATGCCTGTGATGCCGATGATGATAATGATGGGCTGAGTGATAGCCAGGAAGTTACGCTGGGCACCAATCCATTATTAGCGGACAGCGACGGGGATGGTGTGAATGACAGGCTGGATTTATTCCCGAGTAATCCAATGGAGTCTGCGGATGCTGATATAGATGGTGTGGGTGATAATGCCGATAACTGTCCTGCTGTGGCCAATACCGATCAACTCAATACAGACGGAGATGCGCAAGGTAATGCCTGTGATGCCGATGATGATAATGATGGACTGAGTGATAGTGAGGAGGCGGCACT
>Ga0316206_1000669_pt1 | contig 40727 bp, 38 predicted proteins | sample 6monthpyrite_MG_FD_204942 | JGI IMG/M metagenome (GOLD analysis project Ga0316206, IMG submission 204942) | Microbial mat bacterial communities from mineral coupon in-situ incubated in ocean water Damariscotta River, Maine, United States -... | ecosystem: Environmental > Aquatic > Marine >...
GGATCATGTCCGTATTGCTTTGCTTTTTTAGTGTCGCCATAAATATCTTCTTGCAAAAACCAATCCAGATTTTGCATCTTGTTTAATAAAAAATGTGCATGCAATATGAATTGCTATAATAATCATCATAAACAGTAAGTTATAATATAATCACCGGGATGGTACTGATTACAAACAGCAATTACGACTCTGTGTATTCGCAAATGCCACCAACACACCCATTGAGCGCACTATTATAGTGCATAAGTGTTAAGTCGCGTATATTTATTTGCTGGCTGGCTCAGGGGGTTTTGTTGATGGCTTTCTGCTTAAAAAGAATTGAATGGCGCTTTAGATTAAATTGCGAAACTTCACTGGATAACTGCACTGATCCATCTTTATCTACCACTCTTGCACTCAATTCATGACTACCTCTGGCAACATTTTTTATAATTAAGCGCGTGGATTTCAGACGTGTGTCCTTACCATCAAAAGTCAAAATAATGCTATGACCCTTCTTTAATCCGGGATTGATTCCCAGACTGACAGAAACGTTGCCCGCATTATCTCTGATCGTACTATTGTTAGCTGGACTGATAATGGTCATCGATTTATAAACCGGAGGCTTTTTTACAATCTGGGGTGTTACCGTTCCAGGCAATTGACGACCATTATACCCACTGACACTTTTTAACTTTACCCGTTTCGCATCCTTACCAGGTTGATCAGAATAAACAACAGCCCCCGTCTCTTCATCAACCCATCGGTATATGTCTGCCTGCACTGAATAACCCGAAAATAATATGACACTCAATACCAAACGAAATAGTTGTTTCATCGTGTAACGTCCCATTTTTAATTCCATCTGTTTTTGTCAAAAAATACCTGTCGTGTATACACTTTATTCAGTATAGGTCATCATAACGAAAAACGCCCCCTTAAAAGGAGGCGTTTCCGTAATATGCGAACAGTCTGTTATTAAAGACTATAGTACATATCAAATTCAACAGGGTGAGTGGACATACGTAAGCGTGTTACTTCTTCCATTTTCAGCGAAATAAAACCATCAATCATATCATCAGTAAACACACCACCTTCGGTGAGGAACTTACGATCCGCATCCAGTTCTTCCAAAGCCTGATCAAATGAATGACAAACCTGTGGGATCTGCGCTTCTTCTTCAGCCGGAAGATCATACAAATCCTTGTCCATAGCATCTCCAGGATGAATCTTGTTCTTGATTCCATCAAGGCCTGCCATCAGGTATGCGGCAAAACATAAGTATGGATTAGCCGTTGAATCACCAAACCGAACTTCGATGCGACGCCCTTTAGGGTTAGATATAAAAGGTATGCGAATTGAAGCAGAGCGATTACGTGCAGAATATGCAAGCATAACAGGCGCTTCAAAACCGGGTACCAGGCGCTTGTAACTGTTGGTTGAAGAGTTAGCAAATGCATTCAGCGCGCGCGCATGTTTAATAATGCCGCCGATGTAGTAAAGTGCGATATCAGACAGGCCGCCATATTTCTTACCATCAAACAGGTTCTTGCCGGCTTTAAATAATGACATATGCACGTGCATGCCATTACCATTATCACCAACGATTGGCTTAGGCATGAATGTCGCTGTTTTACCATAAGCATGTGCAACATTCTGTACGACATATTTCAGTACCTGAACTTCATCAGCCTTGGCAACCAGTGTATTAAAACCGGAACCGATTTCACATTGACCTGCTGTTGCTACTTCGTGATGATGTACTTCAGTATCAACGCCCATATCATTCAGTGCCAGACACATCGCTGAACGAATATCATGTAAGGAATCAACAGGGGGAACAGGGAAGTAACCGCCCTTGATACCTGGACGATGGCCCATGTTGCCGTCTGCATAGACTTTTTCAGAGTTCCAGCTGGCTTCTTCAGAATCAATTTTTACAAAACAACCTGACAGATCTGAACCATAACGCACATCATCAAGAATAAAGAATTCATTTTCCGGACCAAAAAAAGCCTTGTCTGCAATCTTGGTAGATTTTAAATAAGCTTCCGCACGGTGCGCAACAGAACGTGGGTCACGTTCATAACCCTGCATAGTCGCGGGCTCAAGAATATCGCAAGTAATATTCAGCGTCATGTCATCGAAGAACGGATCCAGAATAGCTGTCGAAGCATCTGGCATCAGGATCATGTCTGATTCATTAATCCCTTTCCAGCCAGCAATACTGGAACCATCAAACATTTTACCTTCTTTAAAGAAACCCGCATCCACTTCATGTGCTGGTAATGTTACATGCTGCTCTTTACCGATTGTATCGGTGAAACGCATATCAACGAATTTTACATCGTTGTCCTTAATCATTTTTAATACTTTTGCGGACATTCGCCACTCCTCCAGGATTAATTACAAAATTTTTCTACATAAGTCCGGCAATTATCCGGGCTGTAGCAGCGTTACAAACTTGAGCCTTACTAAATAGATAGCAAACTTTAAAAACATATCTTACATAATTTTGCATGAACTATGCCATACTTTAATATCTATTAAATATCATATGCTTACAAAAATTTTTAAGTCGATGCTTCAAAACTGTCGCGCTATTTTGGTGCGCTTAATGACTGTATTGCCCTAAATAGGTGCGCTAGTGAAAACACACCCTGACCACACCAATAACGTCAATTGACTGACTGGCTCTAATAAGAGTCCGGGTCAAATCCTTGCCACTTTCGTAATCAGTACAAACATCTAACGGAAGCTGCAAATCAAGATGAATCTTACCATCTAAATAGTGCAATGTAATATATTCGATTTTTGCAGCAATGGGAATATCTATCCAGGCCTGTCTCAATTCTTTCTCTATTTCGGCTCTAAGCGGTAAATTCTCGCCAGGGGAAGCGGTTTCATCATTTTCCGGGTCAATATGTACCATAACATCTGAAACTTCATCAAATTCCCCAATCAGGCGTTTTCGAACCACTTCACTAATATGATGGCCTTCCGAAACACTTAACCTGTCACCTACCTGAATATGAACGTCAACCAGTGCATCCTGCCCCATTCGACGGGTGCGCAACAAATGCAGATCTTCAACCCCGTCCATCTCTATAATAGATTGACGGATTTTTTTTACTTGCTCTGTATCCAGTGCAGTATCAACCAGTTCTCGCATGCTGTTCCAGGACAGATCCCAGCCTATCTTGGCAATCATGTAAACAACACCCACCGCCGCAATTGCATCAAGGTAGGTAAGCCCGGCCATTGATCCGGCAACACCAATCAATACAATAATGGACGAAATGGCATCAGAACGACTATGCCATGCATTGGCCTTGAGCAGGTTTGAGCGCAGACGGATAGCAACCCGCATGGTATATTGATAAATTACTTCCTTAGATATGACTGAAATTGCAGCAACAATCAAAGTCATAAACTCAGGCTCTAATAATTTATCAGGATGAAACAGACGGCTAATCGCATCATAACCCAGGCCCAATGCAACCGCTATCAGCGCGAGGCCCAGTGCAACCGTCATCATCGTTTCAATACGAGCATGACCATAAGGATGATCTTCATCTGCCTCACGGCTACCATGTTTTGCGGCAAACAACACCATGAAGTCAGTAATCAGATCTGACAACGAATGAACACCATCGGCAATCAGCGCCTGAGAATTACCAATGAATCCGACAAGTATTTTGGCAACGCCGAGCAACAGATCCAGCACCGACCCGATCACTGTTACCTTAAAGGTTTCTTTATAGCGTGTATCAGCTAACTCTGTCATCAGGGCTTTACTTCTATCTCAATAATAATCAGGTTATCCTGATGTTGAATATTTATAACCTTGTGGCCATTAATACGTGTCCAGGCAGGGACATCATTGATAGCACCCGGGTCTGTGCATGTCACTTTCAGGCAATCACCCGCATCAAGTTCCTGAATTCTGTCTTGCGTACGAATAACCGGCATGGGACATAGCAATCCCGTTGCATCAAGTTCATAGTGTGACATTAATTCTTTGCTTCCCTGTTTATACAGCCCAGCTATCAGGTATTTCTGATACCGACAATGGTTTTACACTAATCTGTTCCGACTTTCCATCTGGATACCTTAATTCCAGCTCAACACAGTCTGCATGTTTACCCTTGCTATAACGCGCCGTAACCCGTGCAGCAAGCAGAAGATCATTACTATCTGGCTCGCCATCAACTAATACTAACGGGCCACTATGACTGGTTGTTTTCAATGAAATAAAGCGATTACGATAGCCTTGCATGAAATTAACTTCACCTTCTTCACGCGCCACAATAAGTTTATAATTATTGGCTGGACGAATATGCCGGCCAACCTTGAGCAACATAATATCATCCATTTCATATTCTTTGTTGCCGCGTGCGTCCCACAGGTCAACCAGCTTTTTTGAATAATTTTCATCGGTCAAAAAACAACAACCTCCGGCGGGCTGGGCATAATCAACAAAACCATATTTTTCAGCCAGCGCCATCTGTGGCTTGCGATTACGGCCATGAAAGCTCAAAAGTTCTTCGCGCTTCACCCAACGCTCTTTCTCTGGCAATGTTTCAGGCAAGTGTTGTGCACAAAGTGGGCGTAACAATCGTTCACCTGCACCGGATTCACGTGCAATCACTGGCATCGTATCCTTACGCTGAGACATCGGCCTTTGTCCCATCACTTCACCCGTAATAATAAAATCATATTCATGCTGCTCAATCCATTCCAGCGCCTTGTGCACCATAAAGGTTTTACAATCATGGCAGGGATTCATATTGGCGCCATATCCATGCTTGGGATTTATCAATACATCTTTGTATTCATCAATGACGTCGATAATATGTAATTTAATGCCTAGTGTTTCTGCTACCCATAAAGCATTATTCCTTTTAGGTTTTGACTGATCTTTTTTTCGAATCGCATGTGTATGACCCTCAACACAAAAACCGGTAAAGAAATTAATCCCTTCAACGTGTACACCCTGATCCATAACCACCTTGGTAGCCAATAGAGAATCCAACCCCCCGGAAATAAGGGATACTGCTTTGATTTGTCGAGTCATGAAAGTTCTGAATTAATTGATAAGGACATATGAGTATAGCAAACCCCCGCTGTCTATTGCGAGCCAGCTTGACCCAGATCAAGCCGTTTTCGCTCATTTAGGCTAATGTAAGCTCAATCGTGAAACATGATAGGGGTTCCTGTTGGAAACAGAAAATGAACACAGTGATGGAGAAATTGCCTATGAACTGCATGGTAATTGTTACATTAACCTGACCAATCACTGTACTTTACGCTGTGCTTTCTGTCCTAAATTTAATAAGCAATGGACTGTTCAGGGCTATCCTTTACGCCTGAAAAAAGACCCGACCGTCAATCAAATTCTCGATGCGGTCGGTGATGTATCACGATATAAAGAAATCGTATTCTGTGGTTTAGGTGAGCCAACATTAAAACTGGGGATTCTACTCAGAGTAGCTTCTGCTTTAAAAAAGCAGGGGGCTTATATCCGCCTCAACACAGACGGCCTCGGTAACCTGGTTCAGGGCATGGACATAACGCCAAAACTGGCGGGTAAAATCGATGCCATTTCTATCTCTGTGAATGCACAAAATGAAGAAGTCTATAATCAACATTGCCGCCCACCTCAATCAGGGACTTTCCCGGCTATATTTGATTTTATTGAAGCAGCCATTCAACATATCGATGACATTACCCTGACCGCTATTGAGGGCCTTGAGAATGTTGACATCGATGCAGTCGCAGCCATCGCCAGTTACTATAACGTCAAGTTTCGTAAACGTGTGCTGGACAAGGTGGGTTAACAAGCTCATGATTTTTTTGCCGATAATGCTTATACTCAACGGAACCACTGAACAATACGGCTAAAAAAGGAATTGTCATGCTCACTGCCTCCAATGTCCTGATCGGGCTTGTCGCTGCCCTGCATATCTATTTTCTTATTCTCGAAATGTTTCTCTGGGACAGGCCTTATGGCCTGAAAACCTTTAATCAAACACTTGAAGCCGCACGTGCATCAAAATCACTGGCCATGAATCAGGGGCTTTATAATGGTTTTCTTGCCGCAGGATTGTTATGGGGCCTGGCTTCAGGGCCTGATGGTTACTCTATAAAAATATTTTTTCTTACCTGCATTATTATCGCAGGCATTTTTGGTGGCATAACGGCCAGCCGCAAAATACTTTTCTTTCAGGCTATGCCCGCAAGTATTGCGCTTGTTTTACTCATGCCATCATAGACTTTCAGCCCGGAAACACAATAATATTATCATCTGCCAGTAAACCGGCAGCGCGTTCACTTTTGCAATCACGGCTTAATTCCAGCAATAAGCGATGGTCTGTTGCATCATTGTCTAATGATCGCATGGCTTGTAATACATCCATCAGTACAACAAAGTATTCTGATAAATGTTCATACAGGATCGCGTAGCCCTGTTTCATTTTACCCGCAATATGAATATAGGCCGAACGACCCAGGTCAACATAGTAACTAACCTTAACCAGGCGTTTACGTGAACGCTTTGGGAACAGGCCTGAATAGATTAAACATTGATCACCTACTTCCTGTAATTGTTGTATACAACACTGGCCCTCAGATTGCATGCCCTGAAGATAACGGTTGGCCAGAACCGAATCTGCCAGCTCATTATTACCCGTCTGACGCATTAACATAAAAACAAGATAGCTCTCCAGCTCCTCATCCAGCTGCTGATGGCATGATTCCTCAGCACAATGAACCAACTGCTGCCATTGTTCGGTCGGGGTGTTATGGGTAATAATCCTGCTCATTTTCTCACCTCTATACTACTTTACGGCTGATTTCAGACGCTTCTTTAAATATATGGTTACAAAACCGGGATTTATGACCATAATATTCAAAATATTCAACAATTTGTGTTTTCGGGCACACCTCAGGCACGTTATAATCCACACCTTATTTATATAGGGCTTACAGGCTAACTGATGGTAAACGAACAATCTGTCGATGTTTCGACTTTTCAAGGGCTGATTATGGCTCTGCAGCAATATTGGGCAAAACAGGGCTGTGTACTGATACAACCTTATGATATGGAAGTCGGTGCCGGAACTTTTCATACGGCTACTTTTTTACGTTCCATTGGTCCGGAACCCTGGAATGCGGCTTACGTTCAACCTTCTCGTCGACCTACAGATGGTCGCTATGGCGAAAATCCTAACCGTTTACAGCATTATTACCAGTTTCAGGTCGTACTCAAGCCATCGCCCCTGAACATCCAGGAGTTATACCTGGATTCACTGAAAATGCTCGGAATAGACCCATTGGTTCATGATATCCGTTTTGTAGAAGATAATTGGGAATCTCCCACATTAGGCGCCTGGGGACTGGGCTGGGAAATCTGGCTTAATGGTATGGAAGTCACCCAGTTTACATATTTTCAGCAAGTGGGATCACTGGATTGTGAACCTGTCACCGGAGAAATTACTTATGGCCTTGAACGTATCGCCATGTATTTACAGGGTGTCAAAAGTGTCTTTGATCTGGTTTGGACAAACGGGCCCAACGGGGTAGTCACTTATCGCGACGTTTTTCACCAGAATGAAGTCGAAATGTCTGCCTATAATTTTGAACATGCCGATGTTGATACACTGTTTGACTGGTTTGACTCCTGTGAGAAAGAAAGCAATAAACTCATTGAGCTTGATTTACCTTTGCCAGCTTATGAAATGATGATGAAAGCCTCGCATACATTTAACCTACTGGATGCGAGACATGCCATTTCAGTCACTGAACGTGCACGCTTCATAGGGCGTATCCGTGCACTGTCGCGAGCAGTAGCAGAAAAGTATTTTCAAAGCCGCGAAAAACTTGGCTTTCCCATGCTGCAATCTAAACAGGGAGATCAATCATGAATACACGAGATCTCCTTATCGAAATTGGTACAGAAGAATTACCACCCAAGGCCTTAAAAACATTGTCACGGGCTTTTCTGGCCGGCATCCATAATGGTTTAAAATCAGCGGGGCTTGAATTCGAGGATCTGGTTAACTACGCCTCACCAAGACGTCTGTCTGTTCTTGTGATTGAACTTCAGGAAAAGCAGGAAGATAAACCAGTTGAACGACGGGGGCCTGCGCTTGCTGCTGCATTTGATGATGATGGCTGCCCGACACAGGCAGCAAAAGGTTTTGCAAAAAGCTGCGGTGTAGAAGTTGAAGAACTGGACAAACTCGAAACTGAAAAAGGTAGTTGGTTAACCTATAGCAATCTGCAAAAAGGGGAGTCAGTTCAGACACTCATAACAGATATTATCAACAAGTCACTTGATGCCTTGCCCATTCCTAAACGTATGCGCTGGAGTGATCTGAAAGACCAGTTTGTACGTCCAGTGCATTGGGTCGTATTATTATTTGGCGATGAAGTTATAGATACTAAAATACTGGGAGTGAAAACGGGGCGTGAGACCAGGGGTCATCGCTTTCATCATCCAGAAACCCTCTACATTGGTGAACCCGTTGCTTACGCACCATTGCTGGAGACTGAAGGGCATGTCATTGTAGAATTTGAGGCACGACGTGAAGCTATTCGTGCACAAATACTGGAAATTGCAAATACCGTAAAAGGCACTGCTGTCATCGATGATGCATTACTCGATGAGGTAACCTCTATGGTTGAATGGCCTCAGGCTGTTTTAGGCAATTTTGATGAACGTTTTCTTGATGTGCCAGGTGAAGCTCTGATTTCAGCAATGAAAGGACACCAGAAATATTTTCATTTACTTGATCCTGACGAAAAACTGATGCCGCACTTTATCACTATCAGTAATATTGAAAGCAAAGAACCTGACAAGGTACGTGAAGGTAATGAACGTGTTATCCGACCCCGCTTATCTGATTCCGAATTTTTCTGGAAACAGGATCAAAAACGATCACTACAGGATCGTGTGACTGATCTGAAGACCGTCGTCTTTCAAACCAAACTGGGTACTTTGTATGACAAGGTACAAAGGACCATGATAATTGCTTCCAGTGTCGCTACCCAACTGGGTTATAACGAAGATGATGCTAAGCGGGCTGCGGAACTCTGCAAGAGTGACCTGCTGACCGATATGGTCAATGAGTTCCCGGATTTACAAGGTGTCATGGGCCGCTATTACGCAAAGCTAAATGGTGAAAATGACCAGGTAGTAACGGCTATAGAAGAACACTATATGCCACGTTTTTCCGGCGATACCTTACCACAAACAAATGCGGGCATCTGTGTAGCACTTGCTGATAAAATTGATACCCTTGTTGGTATATTTACTATTGGCCTGGTACCTTCAGGTGACAAAGATCCTTTTGCACTTCGCCGTGCAGCACTTGGAATTTGTCGTATTCTTCTGGAACAAAACATGGATCTGACCCAGTTAATTAAACTGGCCATCAAGAATTATACCTACCAGAAAATTCCTGTTGATATCACTAAAACAACTAATCTGGTTTACCAGTTTATCATCGGGCGGTTACAGGTCCTCTATTCCGGGCTTGATTTCAAGCATGATGAAATTGATGCTGTTCTCTGCCTTAAACCCAATCTGCTTCAGGACAGCGATCGTAAACTCAGGGCACTTGCCAGCTTTCGTACACTTCCCGAAGCAGAAAGCTTATCGGCAGCAAACAAACGTATTTCTAACATTCTTAAAAAAGTTGAAAGTGAGATACCAGATAAATGGAATACATTTCTGTTTGCAGAAAAAGAAGAAAAAGATCTTGCAGATGCAATCACACGGATTGAACCTAAATTAGAACCACTATTTCAAAATCAAGATTATTCCTCGGCGTTAAAAAAACTGGCTGACTTACGCGAAAGTGTAGATGCCTTTTTTTCCGAAGTGATGGTTATGGATAAGGATGAAGCACTACGCAATAACCGTCTTGCATTACTTTCACACTTGCGGAACCTTTTCTTGCGCGTAGCTGACCTTTCTAAATTACAGTGAACAGAATGATGGCGTACACAAAATCTCACACAGATTCATATGCAGACATGCTGGCTTCAGTACAGAAATTTCATGACAAACATGACTTTAAAAATACAGGCGGCGAAGATCTTGCCTATCGTATTGCATTAATGGCCGAAGAACTGGGTGAAATGTCTTCCTGTGTCACCAAAGGTAAAAAAACTGAGGAGTTGGCAGAAGAAACCGCCGACCTGTTTATCTTATTAATCGGAACAGCCATTTCTGCCAACTTCGACCTGAAGGAAGCGTTCTGGAAAAAAATGGATAAAATCATGAATCGTGATTCAAAAATTGTGAACGGAAGAATTCGCGTTTCAGAATTTCGTGATTGTTAGATTCGTATGAAGCTCGTTATCCTGGATCGTGATGGTGTAATAAATGAAGACTCGGATGATTTCATTAAATCTGCTGATGAATGGAATGCGATTCCGGGGAGTCTGGAGGCTATTGTTAAACTCAATCATGCCGGCTATCAGGTAATTATCATTACTAATCAATCTGGAATTGGTCGTGGTCTTTTTGATATCCAGAGTCTGAACTCCATTCACGATAAAATGCTGACTCAACTATCAGCACTGGGTGGGCAAATTGATGCTATTTTATTCTGTCCACATCTACCTGATGATGCATGTGAGTGTCGTAAACCTCTGCCAGGTCTTTTCAACCAGTTAAAGCAACGTTTAAATATTACTCTGGATGGTATCCCTGCGGTTGGTGATTCATTACGTGATTTGCAGGCCGCCACTACTGCGGGTGCTACACCTGTATTGGTAAAAACCGGTAAAGGATTAAATACTTTGGCACAATCTGAACATGTTAATAAATCCATTCCTGTTTTTGAATCACTGCTGGATTTTGTTAATGACTATTTGAAACACTCACGAGACTAATTACATGCCGACACTGCGTTCTATACTCTTCTGGACAGGCTTCTATATCTCTACCATTCTGGTTACTTCGATTCTGACAATTTCATTTGTTTTACCCTTCCGTGGTCGTTATGCCATATCAAGGGGCTGGCCCATGTTTAACCTCTGGTGGCTTAAAATTACCTGTGGCCTCAATTTTAAAGTTAATGGTGTAGAGAATATTCCTGATGAAGCTGTTATTTTTATGAGTAAACATCAATCAACCTGGGAAACCATTACCTATCAACTTTTTTTACCACCCTCTGTCTGGGTTATTAAACGTGAACTTCTCTGGATCCCTATTTTTGGCTGGGGCGTTGCCATGCTTAATCCCGTAGCGATTAACCGTAGTTCAGGTAAAAAATCACTGCAACAATTAATTTCAAAAGGTCGTAAAAAACTCGATGCAGGTATCAACATTGTCATATTTCCTGAAGGTACACGAACTACTGCAGGTGAACCCACAAAATACAGACCTGGAGGTGCTGTGCTGGCAGCAAAAACAGGACACAAGGTTGTTCCCATTGCACACAATGCTGGCTACTACTGGCCCAAAGGCCAGTTTCATAAACACCCTGGGACCATTCAGGTTGTTATTGGTCCGGCTATTGAAACAAAGGATAAATCTGCCAGTCAGATTCTCAAAGAAACAGAAACATGGATCGAAGATCAGATGAAAATATTAGGCGGGCGTGATTTCAGCAATTAGTTGAGTAACTCGTGTACATACATCTTCAAAAACATATACTAAATAATTTTTTTCTTATGGTCTCTGCGGCCTCCGCATTAAATACACATATTACAAGCAATCATTACCTCTAGCATCACTTGCATGATCAAGTCTGAATCCGTACAGATAACCAGATATAATTTATGCTCTTCTACGTGTAAACACCCAGTTATTACCATTACTTAATTTTTTGTTATAACGATAACCGTCTGAACCAAACTCCTTTATATCTTCTACGTCTGTAAGTCGATGAGTAATAATATATCGACTGAGTAAACCTCGGGCACGTTTAGCATAAATACCAATCATTTTGTAATCACCATTTTTATACTCTTTGAAGGCAGGTGTTATTATTTCAGCATTCAGCTCTTTTGGTTTAACAGACTTAAAATATTCATTGGAAGCCAGGTTGATTAAATATTCGGATTTAGTCTTTTTCAGCTGTTCATTCAATCCTTGTGTGATGAGTGATCCCCAGAATTCATACAAATTTTTTCCCCGACTGGTATTTAATTTTGTACCCATTTCCAGTCGATAGGCTTTCATTAAATCCAGGGGTCTCAGCAAGCCATATAATCCTGACAGAATTCGTAAATGCTTTTGCGCAAAATTCAAATCTGTCTTTGTCAGACTGCTGGCATCAAAACCGGTGTAGACATCACCCATAAATGCAAGAATAGCCTGTTTACTGTTATCCGGATTAAAATCAGCTGTCCAGGTTTCATAGCGATCAAAATTCAATCCTGCAATCTTGCTACTAACATGCATTAACTCTGAAATATCCAGCATCGAAAAGTCACGCATTCGGTTGATCAATTGCTGTGATTGATCCAGATAATCCGGGACTGTACTGGTTTTTGTCGTAGCAGGGGTTTCATAATCCAGTTTTTTTGCGGGTGAAATAACGATTAGCATGGGTAGTCACATCTATAATTAACAGGCCGGGGTTATAAAAAGAACAGGCTTAAGCTCTCAACTAAAAACTATACATCCAGATTTGCAACTGCCAGTGCATTTTTTTCAATAAATTCGCGTCTGGGTTCAACCTGATCACCCATTAATGTCGTAAACACTTCATCTGCGGCTACCACATCTTCAATACGTACCTGTAACAAACGTCGTGCATCCATATTAAGCGTAGTCTCATATAATTGTTCAGGATTCATTTCACCCAGACCTTTATAACGTTGAATATTCATTCCACGTTTAGACTCTTCCATCAACCATGCCATGGCTTGTTTAAAACTGCTTATTTGTTGTTGACGCTCGCCTCGCTGAATATAAGCACCTTCACTCAGTAATCCATCCAGTTTCTGTCCTAATGCAGTCATTGATCTATATTCTGCTGACTCAAAAAATTCACTTTGAATAATCTGCTCATTACTGACACCATGAATTTTCTTTATAATGACAACATTAAACATGTCACTTTCTTCAACTGCATCAAGACGTACCTCATATTGACGTGTTGTGCTGCCATCTTCACCCAAACGTTGTTGCAATTGATCACACCAACTTTGCATATCACCCTGTTTTGTCAATGATTCTTTTGTAAGCTCTTGAATAAAAAGTAATTTTTCTTGTACAAAGGGTTCTATTCTACGACTCAAACGATCGATAGTGGCCATTACTCTGACATACTCATTTGCTAAACCTTCCAGCTGTACACCACTAACGGCTGGCGCATTGGCATTCACATATAAAGAGGCATTGTCCATTGCCAGATTCAGTAGATAGGCATTCAGTTCAGTATCATCTTTTACATAATATTCCTGCTTTCCTTTCTTAACTTTATATAGTGGTGGCTGAGCAATATAAACGTGTCCACGTTCTATCAACTCGTGCATCTGACGATAAAAAAACGTTAATAAAAGTGTGCGAATATGAGAGCCATCCACATCTGCATCAGTCATTATAATAATACGATGGTAGCGTAATTTTTCAGGATTAAATTCTTCCCTGCCTATACCACAACCCAATGCCGTTATTAATGTACCGACTTCTACAGACGATAGCATTTTATCGAATCGCGCTTTCTCAACATTTAGTATTTTACCTTTAAGTGGTAAAATAGCTTGATACTTACGATCTCTGCCCTGTTTTGCAGAACCGCCCGCTGAGTCACCCTCCACCAGAAATATCTCTGATAGTGCAGGATCTTTTTCCTGACAATCTGCTAACTTACCAGGCAAACCTGCCAGATCAAGCGCCCCTTTTCGTCTTGTTAATTCGCGTGCTTTGCGTGCTGCTTCACGTGCACGTGCCGCATCCATAATCTTATTGACAATTGCTTTCGCATCAACAGGAAATTCCATCAGAAATTCCTGCAATTTTTCTGACATCGTTGATTCAACAATACCTTTGACTTCAGATGAAACCAGCTTATCTTTTGTTTGTGATGAAAACTTTGGGTCTGGCACTTTTACTGATAAAACAGCCGTTAACCCTTCCCTTGCATCGTCACCTGCTACATTAACCTTGTCTTTTTTTGCACTGGATTCAGATTCCATATACTGATTCAGTGTTCGGGTTAAGGCACCACGAAAACCGGCTAAATGTGTACCGCCATCACGCTGTGGAATATTATTGGTAAAACAAAATATACTTTCCTGATACGAATCATTCCACTGCAACGCAACTTCAACGCCCACACCATCTTTTTCGCTGGTAAAATAACAAACCTTTTCATGTAATGGTGTTTTATTACGATTTAAATGTTCAACAAAAGCCTGAATTCCACCGACATACTCAAAAGTATCTGATTTATCAGACTTTTCATCCTTAACTTTTATACAAACACCTGAATTTAAAAAAGAAAGCTCCCGAAGTCTTTTTGCAAGAATGTCAAAATGAAAATCCGTAGTCGTAAATACGGCAGCACTGGGCTTAAATCTGATCTCTGTTCCGGTTAACTCAGTATCTGCAATTTCTTTCAATGCTGATACAGGTACGCTGTCCTTATATTCCTGATAATGTACTTTTCCTGCCCGGCGGACAGTTACTTCAAGCTTTTCTGATAACGCATTTACAACTGAAATACCCACCCCATGCAATCCACCAGAAACTTTATAGGAATTATCATCAAATTTACCACCTGCATGTAATACCGTCATAATTACTTCAACAGCAGAGACGCCTTCTTCTTCATGTATATCTGTTGGTATTCCACGACCATTATCTGTAACAGTTACTGAATCATCACTGTGAATAATGACATTTATTTCGGAACAATGTCCTGCCAAAGCCTCATCGATTGCATTGTCTACAACCTCAAATACCATATGATGCAAGCCTGTACCATCATCAGTATCACCAATATACATACCAGGCCTTTTTCGAACAGCGTCGAGCCCTTTTAAAACCTTTATATTGGATGAATCGTAGTTTGTTTCTGTCATATATAATTCCCGGGTATTACCTGGTTACTTGAAGCTACCAACATTAAACTAAATCATGGATGGATTATACCACTTTTGACAAGTTGCCGTGTTCCACGTGAAACATTCTACTTCCCTGGTGTTTATCCAGTATAGAAGCCAATGTTTCATGTTTAATGGAAGATAAAAACATTTGTACATTCATAGTCGCGAGTACGCCCAGTAAATTAGATTTGTTTTCCTCATCTAGCTCAGCTGCAACATCATCTATCAACAATAAGCATTTGCGACCTGTTAAAGCATTATACAATTCTGCCTGAGCTAGCAGTAAACCCGTTACCAGAATTTTTTGCTGACCTCGCGAAATTCTTTCATACGCAGAAACACCATCAACTTGAATATGTATATCAGCGCGTTGTGGGCCTACACTGGTAAAACCCCTTTCTATATCTGTATCCAGCGCGAGTTCGAGTGCATCTGTAAATTCTGTATCTTTTTTCCAACCTTGTTGATATTTAACCTGGAGATTTAAATCACCTAAAATTGGTTTAATAAATTGATCAAGGCTTGCCTGCAATAAATCCAGATACTTTCGTCTATGTGTGTCAATACTTAATGCGGCTTCTATTAGCTCATTGGACCAGATAGCAGCCATTTGTTTAGCATTTGATTGGCGTAGCGCAGCATTTCGTTGTTTTAATGCTTTTTGATAACGTAGCCAAGCAGTATAAAAATCATGTTCCACGTGGAACACCCCCCAATCAAGAAAACGTCGTCTGTATTTTGGGCCATCTTCAAGTAATTGATGACTATTAGGATGTATAATTTGTAATGGAAGTGTTTTAACCAGACTGGATATTTTGTTTATTTTTTGTTCATTGATACGAATTGTTAATGATTTTGCCGCTTTTTTTAGCCCAAATGGAACAATTTTCCCATTTTCTATTTTCAGCCTGGCATAAACAGCAAGCTCCTTTTCACCTTTTTCCAGTAATCTTTCAAATGTATTTGTACGAAAAGAATTTGCTCGTCCAAGAAAATAGATTGCCTCTAATAGACTGGTTTTACCCGATGCATTATCTCCAACGATAATATTGATGTTTTCAGACGGTTCAAAATCTATCTGGTGTAAATTTCTAAAATGCCTGATTCCAAGTTTTACAAGTGACATTAAATGTTTATGCTTTTAAAAATCTCTATAAACGCATCGGCATAATGACATAACGACAATCTTTATCATTAGACGGCTCTATCAGGCAGCTACTATTAGAATCTGTTAGCGAAATAGTAATATTGTCTTCCGGAATTGCATTTAACGCATCCAGTATATAATTAACGTTAAACCCTATTTCGACTGTTTCACCGCTATATTCAACAGATATTTCTTCTTCAGCTTCTTCCTGCTCAGGATTATGCGCCTGAATAGATAATTGTTGTTCAGAAAAACTTAAACGAACACCTCGATATTTTTCATTAGACAAAATAGATGTACGTACTAGTGATTGCTTCAGAACTTCACGTTCAGCTGTAACAAATTTATCACTGGCTCTAGGTAAGACCTTGTTATAATCAGGGAATTTTCCATCAATTAATTTTGAAGTAAAGCGTAATTCAGGCAATTGAATTCGAATGTGATTAGACCCTAGCTGAATAAGAGCGGTTTCATCAGAATCATCCAGTAATCGAGCAAGCTCCTGAATACCTTTACGTGGAACAATTACCTGGTAACTTTCCTGTTCATCAATATCAGCACTGACTTCACTGATTGCTAATCTGTGTCCATCTGTTGCAACTGCACGCATTTGACCTTCTTTAAGTTCTAGCATCAGGCCATTTAAATAATATCGAACATCTTGTTGAGCCATAGCAAAACTGGTTCTTTCGATTAATTTTTTTAATTCTCTTTGAGGTAATTTAAATTCTTTTTGTACTTGAATATCTTCAATGACAGGAAATTCTGTGGCGGGTAAAGTTGATAACGTAAAACGGCTTTTTCCTGATTTAACCTGCACACGTTCATTTAAAAAACTGATATTAAGTTCTGCTTCATCAGGTAAGGTTCGGCAAATATCAAGAAACTTTCTGGCAGGTATGGTTATTTCACCACCATTAGCGACATTTAAATCAAAATTAGCAACGAGTTCAACTTCAAGATCAGTTGCTGTCAGAGAAATACGACCTGTATCTGCTTGAAGTAAGAGATTAGATAAGACGGGTAAAGTTTGCCTGCGTTCAACAACACCAATAACGAATTGAAGTGGTTTAAGCAATGTTTCTCTTTTGATCTGAAACTTCATTTGGTTTCCTTAATATTTACTTTATTAATATATATTATATAAAAGAATAAACTTATTATTGTTATTATTAGTGACCCCTGAATTTGTGTAAAACAAATAATTTAGTAATAATAACAATAACTTATCCAGTTTTTCTGCCGGTATAAAGCAGGTATAACGTCTTAATAGCCTGTTATCAGTCTGTGGATAAAAGTTGAATAACTTTATTTGTGACAATTATCTACAAGTTATCCACATCATGTGCTCAGAATTCTCAACATGCTTTGGTAATCTTCATCAAGCCTGATATCACTCTCTCGCAATTCTTTTACTTTGCGACAGGCATGTAAAACCGTCGTGTGATCACGTCCACCAAAAGCATCGCCAATTTCTGGCAGGCTATGGTTAGTTAATTCTTTTGATAAAGCCATCGCTATCTGTCTTGGTCTTGTAATAGAACGAGTTCTACGTGCTGATAGTAAATCATGCACACGAATTTTATAATATTCTGCAACAGTTTTCTTTATATTTTCAATACTAACGAGTCTGTCTTGTAGTGCAAGTAAATCTCTCAATGCTTCACGTGCGAATTCCAGTGTAATGGCTTGATTGGTAAAGTGTGCATTAGCAATAACACGTTTTAATGCGCCCTCAAGCTCACGAATATTAGAGCGCAAACGCTTGGCAATAAAAAAAGCAACTTCATAAGACAGGTCGATTTTCATCTGACTTGCCTTACCTCTGAGTATAGCAACACGTGTTTCAAGCTCCGGTGGTTCTATCTGGACAGTTAATCCCCAGCCAAAACGTGATTTCAGACGTTCTTCCAGCCCATTTACTTCTTTAGGAAATCGATCAGAAGTTAATATAATTTGTTGATTGCCTTCGAGTAAGGCATTAAAAGTATGAAAAAATTCTTCTTGTGAACGACTTTTTCCGGCAAAAAACTGGATATCATCAATAAGCAAAGCATTAAGTGATCGATAATAACGCTTAAAATCATCCATTTTATTATGTTGCAGTGCTTTGACCATGTCTGCTACAAATCGCTCTGAATGTAAATAGACAATTTTTGCATCAGGATTATTTTTCCGTATCATATTGCCAACGGCATGCATTAAGTGAGTTTTCCCCAGGCCAACACCTCCATAGATAAATAAAGGATTATACGCGGTACCAGGATTTTCACTTACTTGAAATGACGCTGCTTTGGCAAGCTGGTTTGACTTGCCTTCAACAAAAGTATCAAATGTAAAGTCATGATTTAGATTGCTTTTATGAGATATAACTTTTTCAGTATTTAATGAGTGAATTGCGGTTGTTGCAGGTTTATCGGCTTCAGTTTTGACAGAACCAACCAGTAAGCGTAATTCCTGCGGGTTACCATTGCTGGCACTATCAAGTGATTCTTTAATAGACGCCAGAAAATTGTTCTGGATCTGGTCAAGAACAAACTGGTTGGGTGCCAGGAGTGTTAAACCCTGGTCATTTTCGATAGACTGAAGTGGTCTTATCCAGGTATTAAATTGACTTTGGGGCAAATCAGTTTCGAGGAACTCCAGGCAATGTTTCCACACGTTTGACAAATGAACTCCGGAAAAAACAAGATAGGTATTTGGTGTTAGTAAATATAGTTATCTCTGGATTCTAACCAGATTAAAACAAGTTATCCACAGAAATCTGTGGATAACGAGCAGGTATCTGTATAAAAGTATATTTTTTATGTTTATCCAGGAATAGGTTTTTCAAGAATGGATTGACACGGGTGTCAGATAAAAGTAGTATTGCCGGTTCCGTAAATACGGGTTTTTTCACTATTTAAGATAGAGTTAGCTGTTATGAAGAGAACGTTTCAACCCAGTGTCCTGAAAAGAGCCAGAACTCACGGTTTTCGTGCGCGCATGAAAACAACCGGTGGTCGTGCCGTTATAAATGCCCGACGTGCTAAAGGTCGTAAGCGCCTTACTCCTTAAATCAGGTTTTTAGTAAGCTTGTTTTTATTTGTGTTGTTATTTTTCAGCATTCAGATACATTCGATAAACAGGTTATAGTAGATCCACATAGTTAAACTGTAATACGCAGGGCTCTGCCGTGAGCGATAAAAGTACCCGATATACCTTTCCCCGTTCTGCCAGACTTCTGTCAAAATTTCAGTATCAACAAGTTTTCAGGCATGCCATAAAATCTGCAGATGACTGTTTTACCGTTCTTGCAAATCCGGCCAGTGAAAAAAACGTAAGACTCGGTCTTGCAATATCCAAGAAGATGGTTGCCAGATCAGTTGACAGAAACAGGTTAAAAAGACTGATACGTGAATCATTTCGCCTCAACAGAACGAAGATGAGAGACCTGGATCTGGTTGTGATGGCACGAAAGGGTAGCCATAATCAGTCAAATCAGGTTTTAAGTGATTCCCTGCTCAAACATTGGAAAAGGATACAAAAGCGATGCGAAAAATCCTGATTTTCATTATTAGGGCATACCAATATATAATAAGCCCTTTTTTGGGAAACAGTTGCCGGTTTTATCCCACTTGTTCAAGTTATGCACAGACAGCCATAGAAAAGCATGGAGTTTTTGTCGGCAGCTGGATGGCTGTAAAACGCTTGGGTCGTTGTCACCCATGGTCACCGGGTGGATTAGATCCTGTACCGGAAGTTAAACATAAACATAAGATATTAAAATAATGGAAAATCAACGATTATTTATTTTTATTGCCCTGGTCTTTCTTGGAATGATGATGTACTCGGAATGGGAGCGTGATCATGCACCGGCCCCGAGTGCCCAGACAGCACCCGATAAAACATCAGGTAACACTTCTCCTGCTTCAGGTACAGTACCCACGCCGGTTAAAACGAGTGATTCGGCGGTTCCAAATGCAGTACCGGCAGTGAAATCTAAGACGGCAACCATCAGTGGGCGTGATAATAAACTGGATAGCACCCGGCGTATTCATGTACAAACAGATTTTCTGGATGTAGAACTGGACACCACGGGTGGAGATATTCGTCAGGTTAAACTGGTTAAATTCCCGGTTGATGAAAATACACCTGACCAGGCGTTTGAAATTATGACGGACAAAGGTTCGCGTCTGTTTGTAGCACAATCCGGTTTTTCAATGTTGAAAGGAAAAGGCCCATCACATAAAGCTCAATATAATTCAGAAAAAAATAGTTATGCTTTATCAAAAGGACAGGATGAGCTGAAAGTAAAAATGTCATGGACAGATGGCAGCGGCATAAAAGTTACCAGAACTTATACGTTTAAACGATCAAGTTATGTTATTGGTATGGACGTGAAGGTTGAAAATACAGGTAAAGAAGATTGGCTGGGTAGTTTTTACAGACAAATGCAAAGAACACACTTTGCAGAAAGTCAGGGTTCTTTATTTGTCATGCAAACTTATATGGGTGGTGTTATTTATACGCCTGATGAGTTGTATGAAAAAATAAGTTTCAGCGATATGCAGGAAAACAATCTGGCACGTGGAAATATTAAAGGTGGCTGGATTGCAATGATGCAACATTACTTTTTGGGCGCGTGGATTCCAGGTGTTGATGAAGTTAATAATTTTTATAGTCGGTATGATGATTTCAGATATTATATTGGTATGATTTCAGCAGCAGAAAATATTGCTGCGGGTAGCCAGAAAGTATTTAGTAGTCGATACTATGTAGGTCCGAAGGATCAGAATTCAATAAGTAAATTAACACCCGGGCTTGAGTTAACAGTGGACTATGGTTTTTTAACTGTCCTGGCTAAACCTTTATTCTGGTTACTGAATACATTACATTCCGTATTTGGTAATTGGGGCTGGTCTATTATTTTCCTCACCATAATAATCAAACTGGCATTTTTTAAACTGTCTGAAAAAAGTTATCGGTCCATGGCAAACATGCGCAGACTTCAGCCGCGTATGAAAGCATTAAAAGAACGGCATGGCGATGATAAACAAAAGATGAATCAGGCCCTGATGGAGTTATACAAGAAAGAAAAAATTAATCCACTGGGTGGATGTTTGCCAATTCTTGTTCAGATCCCTGTCTTTATTGCGCTGTATTGGGTATTAATGGAAGCGGTTGAATTACGCCAGGCACCATTTATGCTATGGATTACAGACCTGGCATCACAGGATCCATATTATGTATTGCCTATTTTGATGGGTATCAGTATGTTCCTGCAGCAGAAGCTTAATCCTGCACCGTTAGATCCTGTGCAGGCCAAGGTAATGATGTTTTTGCCATTGGTATTTACGGTCTTCTTCCTGTTTTTCCCTGCAGGTCTGGTATTGTACTGGGTTGTGAATAATACACTGTCAATTGCACAACAGTATGTTATTACCAAACGTATAGAAGCTGGTGGAAAATAGCATATAGCCGTTAGCGCTAATCAGGTAACATGCAGGTTAATACTGATACTATCGCAGCCATTGCCACACCACCCGGTCGAGGTGGTGTGGGGATTGTTCGAATATCAGGTCCCCTTTGTAAATCAATTGCAACAAAAGTTTTACAGCGAATTCCGACGCCTCGTCTGGCTGAGTATTTACCTTTTCTGGATGGAGAAGGAAATGTGCTTGATCAGGGGATAGCGCTTTTTTTTAGTCATCCAAATTCATTTACCGGCGAAGATGTGCTTGAACTTCAGGCACATGGCGGGCCTGTGTTACTGGACTTATTGTTGCAGGCTTGTACACAGGCAGGAGCCAGGATTGCACGCCCCGGTGAGTTTTCTGAGCGTGCATTTATAAATGACAAGCTGGATCTTGCCCAGGCAGAAGCAATAGCAGATATCATAGAAGCAAGTAGTGAGCAGGCTGCACGCGCTGCCGTCAGATCATTACAAGGTGAGTTTTCAACGCGTGTACATGAGCTATTAGTGCAACTGACTGAGTTAAGAATATACATTGAAGCAGCTATAGATTTTCCTGAAGAAGAGATTGATTTTCTGGCCGACAAGGTAATTTATACACGCCTGGATAATATTGATAAACATTTTACCCGGTTGATGCAGGCAACACGTCAGGGCCAATTATTGCAGGAAGGGATAACGGTGGTTATTGCAGGTCGCCCGAATGCAGGCAAATCCAGTTTACTCAATGCATTGGCTGGAAAAGAGACGGCTATTGTGACGGAAATCGCAGGCACTACGCGTGATGTTCTGCGAGAGAATATTCAGATTGATGGTCTCCCTTTACATGTGATTGATACTGCAGGGTTGCGCGAAACAAATGATCCGGTAGAAAAAATAGGTGTTGAACGCGCCTGGCAGGAAATGCAAAGAGCAGACAGAATTTTACTGGTTGTAGAAGATAGTACGGGATTGACGGAAGAAGATAAGAACATTCTTCAGCAGTTACCCAAAGGTCCGGGAGTCACTTTAGTGAGAAATAAAAGTGACCTGAATTTATCAGATAAGAATCAGGCAAACTCAGAAATGCAGTCAATTCGTTTGTCTGCCAAAACAGGTGCAGGCGTAGATTTATTACGCAAGCATCTTGAACAATGTGTGGGTTACCAAACAGATAGTGAGGGTGAATTTATTGCACGTCGTCGGCATGTTGATGCGTTAATACGCACAGGTAATTATGTTAACGATGCCAGACAGCAACTGGAACAAGCCCGTGCAGGTGAACTTGCTGCAGAGGAATTGCGCAGAGCACAACAGGCACTGGCTGAAATTACGGGCGAGTTTAGTAGTGATGATTTACTGGGCGAAATTTTTTCAAGTTTTTGCATAGGTAAGTAATCATTAATGAAGGGAAGTTTATACCCGATCATTTTTTATACAATTTGACAAAAACGAACTAAACTATAAGCAGTTTTACAGCAATTAAAGATTCTTTAACGATGACAGGTTATGTTAACAAATGAATTACCAGCAAGATTTTGATGTAATCGTGATTGGCGGTGGCCATGCAGGTACTGAAGCTGCTATGGCATCAGCGCGCATGGGTGCGCGTACTTTGTTGTTAACACATAATATTGAAACACTGGGTCAAATGAGTTGTAACCCGGCGATAGGGGGTATCGGAAAAGGTCATCTGGTGAAAGAAGTTGATGCCATGGGCGGAGTAATGGCGCAAGCAGCAGACCTCAGTGGAATTCAGTTTCGAACACTCAATGCCAGTAAAGGTCCTGCTGTCAGAGCAACCCGGGCACAGGCAGACCGACTTTTATACAAACAGGCAGTGCGCGAAATGCTGGAAAACCAGCCAAACCTCAGTTTGTTTCAGCAGGCAGCAGATGACCTGATTGTAGAAAATGACGAAGTTATTGGTGTTGTTACCCAAATGGGTCTGAAGTTTTCCGCGCGCTCGGTTATTCTAACTGTCGGTACCTTTCTTGGTGGTTTGATTCATATTGGCATGTCAAATTATCAGGGCGGCCGCGCAGGTGACCCACCGGCAAATGCCTTGTCCAGAAGACTGCGGGAATTGCCTTTCCGGGTGGATAGACTGAAAACAGGCACCCCTCCCCGTATAGATGGTCGGAGTATTGATTATAGTGTGTTGCAGGAGCAGCCGGGAGATGAGACGCTGCCAGTATTTTCATATGTTGGCAAGATAGAAGATCACCCGCGACAAGTACCTTGTCATATTACTCATACTAATGAAAAAACACATGACATCATACGCTCGGGTATGGATCGTTCGCCGATGTATACCGGCGTTATAGATGGCATTGGGCCTCGTTACTGCCCTTCTATTGAAGATAAAATTGTTCGTTTTGCAGACAAGGATTCACACCAGATATTTGTAGAGCCAGAAGGTTTAACGACACATGAAGTGTACCCGAATGGCATTTCTACCAGCTTGCCATTTGATGTGCAATACGAACTGGTGCGTTCTATGAAAGGTTTTGAAAATGCTCATATTATGCGTCCGGGCTATGCGATAGAGTATGATTATTTTGATCCCCGTGACCTGAAGCCCTCGCTTGAAACCCGTTTTATTCGCGGTTTGTTTTTTGCCGGGCAGATTAATGGCACAACAGGGTACGAAGAAGCCGCAGCACAAGGTTTGGTGGCAGGCATAAATGCAGTACGGTATTCAAGGGAATTGGAGGCATGGAGCCCTAAAAGAGATGAAGCATACATAGGTGTTTTAATTGATGATCTGATTACACGTGGCACGTCCGAACCATACCGAATGTTTACCAGTCGCGCAGAATATCGTTTATTGTTACGAGAAGATAATGCTGACCTGAGACTAACAGCTGTAGCGCATGAAATGGGGTTGATTGATGATAATCGCTGGCGTGCATTTGAACAAAAAAGTGAAGCCATTGAACAGGAAAAACAGCGCTTGAATTCAACGGTTATTTCACCCGAAAAGCAGGATCATGATGCCGTAGCCGCTATTCTGGGCAAATCAGTAACCCGGGCTGTGCGCCTGGATGAATTATTAGCGCGACCGGAAATAGATTATAAAACACTTATGAAACTTCCGGGCGCAGGAACACCGACTACTGATAAAAAAGTTGCCGAACAAGTAGAGATTCAGATCAAATATGCAGGATATATCGGGCGTCAACAGGAAGAGATAGCACGGGCTCGCCGAAATGAAGATACGCGTATACCTGAAAATATGGATTTCAAGCAAGTCAAAGGTTTATCTTTTGAAGTAACCGAAAAGCTGAATGATTCCAATCCATCAACCATTGGGCAGGCAGGGCGAATACCGGGGATGACACCTGCCGCGGTATCTTTACTGTTAGTTCATTTAAAAAAACAACGAAATCGACGTGTTTCATAAAAAACAATAAACTTTTTGCGAAAATTGTTATCCTATGAAGTAAGTGGTTAATTCAGGCGGCAGTAAACAATATCACTGAGAACGAGTTATCCATTAGTACAGTAATTGAGTATAAAAAAGACAGCCATGGAGATCGTCATGAAAAAAATATTATTATTCGTTTTAGCCTCGTTTTTCGTACCACAACTTGCCATTGCCAGCGATGCAGGACTGATTAGTAAACCGAGTAAATACAGTGTTAAGGTAACACTTGATCGGCTCGAAGATATTCTCAAGAAAAAAGGTATTACCATTGCCTTACGTTGGTCACATAGCAATAAAGCAGGTAGCGTGAAGATGAAAATGCGCCCGACGGAAATATTGATTTTCGGAAATCCTAAAATGGGCAGTCCATTAATGATCAATCAACAGACGACGGGTCTTGACCTGCCTTTAAAAGCACTTGCATGGCAGGATAAAAAAGGTCAGGTCTGGTTAACTTATAATTCACCTGCTTATATTTCTAAGCGTCACGGCTTGAAGAATCAGGATAAAATCCTGAAAAAAATGACCGGAGCACTTAACAAATTCAGTAATTTTGCTACTGGAAACTGATAGATGGGGTATCCGGGCAGAAAAAAACGTTCCAAGCCTGGCCGTGATCGGCATTCTGATCATATGACGGCTGAGGCAGTGCAGCGAATTCTTCGTTTTGAAATTGAGTCATTGGGCTACGCACTGCCTGAAGCCGCCCTGCCCTCGCTGGTTGAATTTATACAGTTACTTGAAAAGTGGAATACGGTATACAATCTTACGTCTGTACGCGATAAAGCTCAGATGGTTTATCGTCATATCCTGGATTCACTGGTTATTTCGCCATTTTTACAGGGTGAAGCTATTCTGGATGTGGGTAGTGGCGCGGGTCTTCCGGGAATTCCGCTGGCAATTGTAAACCCTGATTGTCAGTTTACCTTGCTTGATAGCAATCAGAAAAAAACCCGCTTTATTCAACAAGCGGTCGGTGAGTTGGGTCTGACAAATATAGAGGTTATAACAGAACGGATTGAAGATTTTCAAAGCAAGAGGCCCTATGATACGGTGACCGCACGTGCCTATAGCGCAATCGAAAATCTGATCAAAGGTGTTGATCATTTGCTTCATGATCAGTCTGTAATTCTGGCCATGAAAGGTACGTATCCTATTGCTGAACTGGAAAACATTCCTTCGGCTTATCATGTTGAGAACATAGAAAAGTTACAGGTACCGGGTCTGGATGCAGATCGTCACCTGGTGATTATCAAGAGAAAACAGAGCTAGATTTCGTTGTTTAAACCTGACTTTAAAGTATCAACACATAAATAACTTAATATTTGTAGGTGTATAAGAATCAAAACTACAGTTTACCTATAAATAGCGATACAATAACCCAAATCCATTTCAACTATAAAAACAATATGAATCGCATAATCGCTGTTACCAACCAAAAAGGAGGCGTGGGCAAAACCACTACTTCTGTTAATCTTTCCGCTTCATTAGCGGCAATGAAGCGGCGTGTTTTATTAATTGATATGGACCCTCAGGGTAATGCCACCATGGGTTCTGGTATTGATAAAAACGATGTCGAGCAATCAGCCTGCGATGTCTTGTTGGGTGATTGTGGAATTCAGGAGGCTATTACTCAAACCGAGTCTGGTTATGACGTATTACCTGGAAATGCAGACCTGACCGCAGCGGAAGTTGGTTTGATGAAGATGGAAGGTCGCGAACAGCAGTTGCGACAAGCACTGGATGCAACGCGAGAGCAATATGATTATGTGTTAATTGATTGCCCGCCATCTTTAAATATGTTGACCATCAATGCATTGGTTGCATCGCATGGGGTACTGATCCCGATGCAGTGTGAATATTACGCGTTAGAGGGACTGACAGCATTACTGGATACCATCGAACAGATTCGTAGTTCTGTCAATGAAACGCTGGAAATCGAAGGTTTAATTCGCACTATGTTTGACCCAAGAAATAATCTGGCCAATCAGGTGTCATCGCAATTGATCCTGCATTTTGGAGACAAGGTATATCGAACCCTGATCCCGCGAAATGTTCGTCTTGCCGAGGCCCCCAGTCATGGTTTGCCAATATTACATTACGACAAATCATCCCGTGGCGCTTTATCTTATCTTGCACTGGCTGGAGAAATGATACGTCGGGAAGAACAGCGAGAACACATTGAGTCTACACCGGCAACCGCATAGTTATTAATCAAATTCAAAGTAAAGTATAGATATGGCAAGTAAAAAACGTGGATTAGGACGCGGGCTCGATGCATTGTTAGGCAGTGGTAGCACACCAAACAAGCAGAAAGCAGCATCAGAAAAGACTTCTGTTGAAGGAGAATTTCGAGAGCTTGCCGTCGAATTATTACAGCGGGGTCGCTATCAGCCACGTACAGATATGCATCAGGAAAGTTTGCAGGAACTGGCCGATTCCATTCAGGAACAAGGTCTGGTGCAACCGATTGTCGTACGCCCAGTTGGTCAGGATAAATATGAAATAATTGCGGGTGAGCGTCGCTGGCGTGCTGCCCAGATTGCTGGCTTGCAGAACGTACCTGTGCTGGTGAGGGACGTTAGTGATCGTGCTGCCATAGCCATGGCACTGATCGAAAATATTCAACGTGAAAATCTTAATCCCGTCGAGGAAGCTCGCTCTCTCCAGCGTTTAATGCATGAGTTTGAATTAACCCAGCAGGCGGCAGCAGAAGCGGTGGGTCGATCACGAAGTGGTGTCGCGAACCTGCTACGATTACTTGAATTAAATGAAGATGTTAAGCAATTACTGGAACAGCGTCAGCTTGAAATGGGTCATGCACGCGCCCTGCTTGCACTGAAAGACCAGGCGCAATCAGAAGCTGCCAGAAAAGTCGTGAAATCAGGTATGTCTGTACGTGAAACAGAGCAGATGGTCAGAAAACTGTCCGACAATAAACAAAACAACAAGACTAAAAGTAGCTCGGCTATAGAAGACCCTGATGTCAGGCATTTAAAAGAAGAATTATCAGCAAAACTGGGTGCAGCAGTCGATATACAATGTAAAGTCAGTGGCAAGGGAAGGCTGACGATCAGCTTTAATTCTAATGATGAACTTGAAGGGATATTAAGCCATATACGTTGATAGTGATATGGATATCAGATATTTATACACAGCTGAAGATAAGTTGTTGTTAGCACAACAAAAGTGTTACAGAAATATGACGACATACTATAAAAACAATGTAATGTATTGTTTTTATAGACTTAATTATATTGATCAATAAATAGACAATTTAAGTAAGGTGACGATCAGACACGGGTTTTCGCATGCTTTCTGATAAATTTCCACAGACTTATCCACAGATTATGTGGATAACAAAATGATCGGGTCACGGCCATGAAAGCGTGTGAACCCGCTACATGGTATGTCTACATATTATGCTGTGCAGATCAGTCCTTGTATACAGGCGTCACCATAGATCTTGATCGACGACTGGATGAACATAATCATCATACACGTCTGGGTGCAAAATATACGCGGGTTCGTCGACCGGTGAGTCTGGTGTATTCTGAAGAATGTAAAAATCGTTCTGATGCCTGTAAACAGGAATACAGAATAAAATCACTGAGTAGAAAAGAAAAGAAAAGGCTTATAAATCAACAATATGAGATATAGAATAGATCAAAGCACAGGACAAACCGTGCCCATCGAAGGTGATGGAATGTTTACAGGTACTGCAATCTACGGTTTGATTATAGGGATCGGTTTTATAATTGTTGGCCTGAAAGCTCGGCAGCGCTGGATTTCATTTTGGGGTGCCGGCCTGTCCCTGGCCAGCATCGCCAGTCTTTTTACAATATTCCAGTAGCTTATTCTAAGACTTACTGAAAAGCACAGCCTGGTTTTGCACCCATTTTTTTGAGAATAGTCGCCAATGGACAAAATCCGGTGATTGAAGCCTGAAACATGTTAACGCCAACAAAAACGGTTAACCATAACCAGTTAGAATTTTCCAGATAGTGAGCCAGACCAAGGCTAACCAGTACAACCAGACCCGCGAATGCCATTACAATTCGATCAATACTCATGTTAATTACCTCAATGTTAATAAAATAATAGTTATGCGAAAAACTATATTAGTATATTAACATTTGTCGATGCAAGCAAGTCATTCTTTGAGCACAGCCCTGAATTACTTCGCAAGCGCCTCATGTTCAGCATTGTCGAGTAGTTTTACTATTTCAGATGAAATTAATTCTACCTGTTGATATGACCGCTCAGCAGACTCCATGTCGCCAGCTTCTTTTTGCTGAATAATAGTCTTGATCAGTGCGTGAAGTTCTGTATGGGGTGCTTCTACATCAATGATAGATTTTAGTGAGCCGAAGTTTTGTAGTCCTTCTGCATAATACCATTTTCCAAAGTCACAATGATGGTGGGAAACGGCCTGATCCATAGTTAGATCTGACTGACCGTCAAGGAATGAGCGTAAGCGTGTTTTCCAGTTTAAGTGGGCAGATTTTGCAGATGAAAGATCAAGTGTTTCATTAGAAGATACCGTGAAATGGCTTAACATTTCCTGGAGCTTCATGGAAATACCTGCCATGTTGACGCTGGAGTTATAGGATTTATTAGCATACTCCGTGTTTCCTTCTGCTAGCGTACTGATATTAATGATATTTTGATTAATTTCATTTGCAACAGCCGTTTGCTCCTCTGCAGCTGTTGCAATTTGTGTGTTCATATCATTTACACTGGCCAGTGCGGTGGTGATGGTTTGCAATGAATCACGCATCTGCACGACTTGCTCAGAACCTTTTTCACCATTTACAAGTGCATGCTGCATCACGTTAACAGATTCATGCGCTCCCGCTTGCAGGCGGTTGATCATTTCTTCTATTTCATGGGTAGATTGTTGTGTACGTCCAGCCAGTGTACGGACTTCATCTGCTACAACGGCAAACCCCCTGCCTTGTTCACCCGCCCGCGCTGCTTCTATAGCAGCATTTAATGCCAGCAGGTTGGTTTGTTCTGCAATACCTTTAATTACATCAAGGATGGCGCCAATCTGATTGCTTTCGTTTTCAAGTTTTTTAATAACGTCAGCCGCATTATTAACGGAACCAACCAGAGTAGTAATACTTTGCAGGGTTTGTTCTGCTATGCGCATGCCCTGGGTCGAGTGTTCATTAACGTCATGTGTTCCGGATGATGCGGCTGCCGCATTTCGTGAGACCTCTTCAACGGTAGATGTCATTTCATTCATTGCCGTAGCAACTTGTTCTGTTTCACTTTGCTGTTCAGTGATGGTGCGAAGATTCTGTTCAGTAGCAGTTGCCATTTCAGATGCAGAAATAGCAAGTTGATTAGATGTTTGCTTAAGGCGACCGAAATCAGCAGCGACGTCGGAGCAGATTTTTTTTAAATGAATGGCAATTGGATAGTGAGAACTGCTTTTAAATTGTTCAGGATTAATGCTATCCAGGGCGGCATCTCCATCAGAGATGCGTGTTAGAGCGCTAATCAGTTCCGAGTTACTGTTATCGGGAAATCTAGAATAAATAACAGCCAGAATAACGGCAGAGGTAATCAAACACAGCACGAGAGTGGCCTGTCCCGCAAGAGTTGACAGATTGACGGGTAAGAATTGAATAAGCAAAATGCCGGCAATGCCTGCAAGTGACATAAAGAAACTGGAAATAACTGTTTTGTTTAAACTCATTTAAGTACTCCGCACTGATAGCTATCTATTGTTAAGTATTATTCTTTAAGATTAGCGTCCATATTTGAAAAATACTTAATAGGAAAATTGAATAATTTAAAAATGATTCTGAAAAGGCAGATGAGCAGATTTTATGCGCTATCACATTGATATTATTTAATAAATAAAAATAATGTGGCGTTGTAAATAGTCGACAGGATAAGTGATGAAATTACAACGATAATTTACTGTAGCAGTCAGTGAGAGGTGTAAATAAACTGAAAATAGCCCTGATCAAGGCAAATAGTGCGTTATAGTCACGTATTTTGGTGAATTAACCTTTTTTAGTGAGTGAAAAAAAAGTATAATTTTCAGGTTTACATGGCTTCTACAGATTGCAGTGGGGTAATTCTCTCTATTCATTTGATTTGTCGCCTCCCATATTTACTTCGAAAACATAGTACAGGAGTCAATTTTGAGTAACCTACTATCTGGATCAAACCTTAAACGTTTGATAAGCGCCATTGTATTTATATCGCTTGGCGTTTATCTGGCCAATATCGTACCGAGTATTCAGATAGCCTGGGTGGTTGCGATTTTATTATTAACTATATATTTATTTGTGTTTGAGATAGTCGGTGTTGATGTGGCTGCGGTAAGTATAATGGTGTTAATAGGCATGACTTCTTTACTGGCACCGATTATGGGCCTTGAAAAAGGGTTGGTGCCTAATGAACATTTGTTTGATGGTTTTGCCAGTAATGCAGTGATGTCAATTGTGGCGGTGATGATCATCGGTGCAGGTCTGGATAAAACGGGTCTGATGAGTAAAGTGGCATCGTTCATTTTGAAAGTGGGTGGCAAAACTGAAGGTCGCATTATCCCGATTATTTCAGGTACAGTCGCCATCATTTCCTCATTTATGCAGAACGTAGGTGCTGCTGCATTATTTCTTCCGGTAGTGAGTCGTATTTCTTCGCGGTCTGGTTTGCCGATGTCCCGTCTGCTGATGCCGATGGGTTTTTGTGCGATTCTCGGTGGTACCATTACCATGGTTGGCTCCAGTCCACTGATCCTCTTGAATGACCTGATCAAAACATCAAATAAAGCATTGCCCGCAGCTCAGCACATGAATGAGTGGTCACTATTTTCTGTAACACCTATTGGTCTGGTTCTGGTAGCGGCAGGCATAATTTATTTTGTTTTGGCTGGTCGCTTTGTATTACCAACCAGTAAAGATAAGAAATCACTGACTGAAGCAACTAATCCCATGTATTACTTTGAACAGGTATATGGCCTTGATTATAAATTGTCTGAAGTTCCTGTGCCTAAAGGCAGTAGTGTTATCGGCCTTAAGGTGATTGATATAGAGCATAAATATAAGGTACGTCTGATCGCCTTGTGTGACAGTAACAAGCCCGTCTGGCCACATCGTGATATTAGAATACAAGAGGGTATGGCCCTGGGTGTTTTAGCAACGTCAGACTACCTGAATGCCCTGCTAGAGGCAATCGGTGCTGAGCCTAAAAAAGATCTGGAAGCATTTTCTGATATGTTGGCAACAACTCATGCAGGTATTGCTGAAGTAGTTATACCACCCGGTTCTTCCCTGATCGGTCAGTCTGCTGTAGATGTCTGGATGCGTAAATCATATGGCATGGCAATTATGGCGATTAATCGGGGTGGTGAAATGATGCGCGAAGGCACAGGCGTTCGTGATACACCCTTTCAGGCAGGCGACACTCTGGTAGGTTATATTACCTGGGTGGCATTGGCACGATTGGAAAAAGACCGTAATTTTGTGGTTGTCACCACTGAATTTCCTCATGAAGATTTACGACCAAACAAGGTAGGCTGGGCAGGCTTCTTTTTTGCGTGTGCATTGAGTATGGTTATATTCAGTGATATGCGTTTATCAGTCAGTCTCTTGTTTGGCGCCATAGGCATGATTTTATCAGGCGTGATAAAAATTGAAGAAGCTTATGAAGCCGTGAGCTGGAAGACCGTATTTTTGCTTGCCAGCCTGATTCCACTCGGGCTTGCTGTTGAGACGTCCGGTACAGCAAAATGGATCGCTGAAGGTACGCTAAGCTTGTTTGGCGATAATCCGGTTATCTGGCAAGTACAGCTTGCGGTGGCAATTTTATCTACATTTTTTACATTGGTTATGTCAAATGTAGGCGCTACTGTTCTACTTGTCCCGCTTGCCGTAAATATTGCATTGGGTATCCCGGGTGCAAATCCTGCGGTGTTCGCATTAACCGTGGCCATCGCAACATCAAATTCATTCCTGATACCAACTCATCAGGTTAACGCGCTAATCATGGGCCCCGGCGGTTATCGTGTGCCGGACTACATGAAGGCCGGTGGTGTTATGACTATTTTATTCCTGGCTATTATGATGGTCATGATGAATATCATTTTTTAGGTATTAATTTGTATGAAAATGTTATTTAAGAAAAAATTATGGCAAGGTCTGTTGTTGCTGTTGATACCGTTTACTGCATTTGCTACAGAGGCAGCACAAAAAAAAGTAGATCTGACGGATAGTGGCATTGGTTATATTGCGTTAATTTTATTCACCATTGCCTATCTGTTTGTGATGGCAGAAGAGTTTACCCATTTACGAAAGTCGAAACCGGTTATTCTGGTGGCAGGAATAATCTGGGCAATGATTGGTTATTACTATGTCTCACATGGTATGCCACATGTTGCCGAGCAAGCTATCAGGCATAATTTCCTGGAGTTTTCAGAGTTAATGATGTTCTTGCTGGTAGCGATGACTTACATTAATGCGATGGATGAGCGGCTTGTATTTGAAGCTTTGCGTTCATGGTTAACCAGAAAAGGTTTTGGCTACCGACAATTATTCTGGTTAACAGGTTTTCTGGCATTTTTTATCTCACCAGTCGCTGATAACCTGACAACTGCCTTGTTGATGTGTGCAGTGATTCTCGCAGTGGGTGGCACGAATACAAAGTTTGTCAGTATTGCCTGCATCAATGTTGTTGTGGCGGCAAATGCAGGAGGTGCATTTAGTCCTTTTGGTGATATTACGACATTAATGGTCTGGCAAAAAGGCGTTGTAGAATTCTCAACTTTTTTTGCATTATTTCTCCCATCACTGGTTAACTTTATAGTACCTGCCATTTTCATGTATTTTGCAATTCCGAATGAAAAGCCTGAAGTCAATAATGAAGTCATCGCAATGCGCCGTGGCTCAAAAAGGATAATGATATTATTTTTATTAACGATAATAACGGCTGTCAGTTTTCATAACTTTCTGCATCTTCCTCCCGTGTTTGGCATGATGACAGGTTTAGCCTATTTACAATTTTTAGGTTATTACCTTAAAAAGACTGGTTCACATGAGCATATGGCAGTTGACGCAAACGTAGGCGAGATTGTTCCCTTTGATATATTTACAAAAATAGCACGTGCAGAGTGGGACACGCTGTTATTTTTTTATGGCGTTGTACTTTGTGTAGGTGGACTGGGAACGCTGGGTTACTTATCACTGGCATCAGACGCCATGTACAACGGTAGCATGAGTGTGACCTATGCGAATGCACTGGTAGGTGTTTTGTCAGCCATTGTTGATAATATACCCGTAATGTTTGCTGTTTTAACCATGCAGCCCGAGATGTCAACAGGACAATGGTTGCTGGTGACCCTGACGGCAGGTGTCGGAGGCAGTTTATTATCTATAGGTTCAGCAGCTGGCGTGGCTCTTATGGGGCAGGCACGGGGGCAATATACGTTCTTTAGTCATTTGAAATGGACGCCAGCGATTGCGGTAGGCTATGTGCTCAGTATCATGACGCATTTGTGGATCAATAGCAGCTATCTCTAAAATAATAAAGTTAACATGGCGTACTAAAAAAATTATAAATGTCATTCAGCGACTAAATACAGATGCGTAAAATAGCAGGCAAAAGTTTACGGGCACGTTATCTGGTGCTGGCATTATTACTGATCGGCGCGTTACTCAGCATTGCCTTTATGGGTGACCAGGATGTCAATCAGAAACGTCATCATGCTACCGGTTTATTAGCACAACGTACTGCCTTTCTGGAGCAAAGCCGGCGCATCAGAATTCATTTACTTGCAGCTTATCGTAACCTGAACAGCTATTTACTAGAGCCAGATAATAAAAGTTTTAAAACAAAATCACTTGAGCAACTTGATCAGAGTATTCGCATCAGTCAGTTATTACTGACCCATAGTAAAAATCAAACTGTAGGGATAAAGTCTGTTGTTACAGACCTGCTAGGGCAATTACGACTATTGTTGCGACAGTCAGAAAAACTGTATGCGATTCGCGAAGATGTTGAGCTGCTTTATCCTACTTTCGCGATTGGAAATACAATACTGCAACCCAATCGACGAAAGCTGAACAATGCATTTGCAATTATATTTGCGAGTTTTGAAGATAAAAAAGTAAGGCAAGAGCAGCCCGATGTTTATCAGCAATTCATCAAGCTACGTGATTTATGGCGGATAACATTATCCACCTTCAGGTTATATCTGGCGAACCGCGCGGGAACGTTTAATAAAGCTGCATTTAAGACGCAGGAACAGGCAATTGAAACCTTGTACAGCGAAATAATGGCAGCAACCAGGCGGCTATCAGAAATTGACAAGGAAAAAGGTCTGGAGTTAGAAGTGAGTGATGCTCTTGAGCATATCAGTCAGGCAATGGCAGCCTGGTATGCCGGGTATCTTGAAATTGTAAAAATCAATCATTCAGATAAATGGCGTATGGACACGGTTTATATGAAAGAGAAAATATTGCCTTCGCTTGAGAAATTATCAAAAACATTAATCAGGCTTGACAGTAATATTAATAATATTGCTTCAGGTTCCCTGATAGCACTGGACAAGACTGCAGCAAGGCAGTCTGATTTGTTATGGGCTATAAGTGTACTGGGCAGTATATTTATATTGTTAATGCTGATGTCTATTGAAAATCGTTTATTAAAGCCGATTGCCATGTTGACACGCGCATTAAAATTACAGGCTTTTGGTAAAGAAATTACCGAGCTGCCCAATGCAAGTTATCGTGAAACAACAAACTTGATAGATGCCTTTAGTGAAATGCGTCATCAGATACAAATGCGTCAGATGGATCTTGAATATCAGGCAACGCATGATGGTTTAACGTCGTTACCAAACCGGTTGTTACTTGATGACCGGATTGAATTCTCAATTCATAATTCAGACAGAAATAAAACGCAATTCAGTTTATTACTGATTGATCTCGATGGCTTTAAAGAGGTGAATGATACGCTGGGGCATCATGTAGGTGATTTGGTTTTACAGGAAATCAGCGTCAGATTAAAACGCGCACTTCGTGAAACAGATACAGTTGCACGATTAGGGGGAGATGAGTTTGCAATATTAATACAAGACTGCAACGAGGAAGGTGCGGTTCATATTGTTAAAAAAATTCAACAATCACTAGAACATACCGTAAATGTCAATGACCTGGAGCTCTTTGTGTCGGCAAGTATAGGTATTGCTGTTTATCCACAACATGGTGCTGATGGCCAAATATTATTGAGACATGCAGATATTGCAATGTACCGTGCCAAGCAAAATCACCTGGATTATTCTTTGTATAATGAAAACGACGATGACCATAGATTACAACGTTTAACATTGATTAGTGAGCTTAAGCACAGTCTGGAAGAACAGGATCTGGAGCTGCATTATCAACCCAAGTTAAATTTATCTGTATCGAAAGTAAACAGTGTGGAGGCACTGTTGCGTTGGCAGCATCCGGTTTATGGTGATATTCCTCCGGAAGATGTAATAGAGCTGGCAGAGCAAACGGGCATGATTGGTAAGTTGACTGAATGGATACTGGAAGAAGCGATACGCCAATGTGCGATATGGAATAGAAAAGGAATTTTATTTGATGTATCTGTTAACTTATCTGTATTCAGCCTGAAAGATGAAGGGCTTGTTAAATGGGTTCAAGGATGTTTAGTCAGACATCAGCTGGATGCCGGGCATTTATGTATGGAAATTACAGAAAGCTCAATGATGGCCAATCCCGTACATGCAATCGAGACCCTGCAGGCGCTCAGTAACCTGGGTGTAAAGCTGGCTATAGATGATTTTGGTACAGGATTTTCGTCACTGGCATATTTGAAACAGATGCCAGTGAACGAGCTTAAAATAGACAAATCATTTGTTATCAATATGGCACAAGATGAGAATGATGAAGTTATCGTTAAGTCCACTATTGATCTTGCACATAACCTTGGCTTGACGGTTACCGCAGAAGGTATTGAAACAGAGTTTGTGTGTACTCAGTTAATAAAAATGGGTTGTGATTATGGTCAGGGTTACTTTTTTAGCAAAGCCATGAGTGCTGATAGTCTGGAAGCCTGGCTGGTTAGTTATGCCGAGCACGCTTAGCTGAGTGAACATGAGTTGGATTAAGGTACAGCAACACTATGTTATTCAAGTAAATTATCCTGTAAAGTCGTCACTATTCAGGCGGATAATATAATTTGCAGTCTGAAAACCACCTGCATATCATATTTTGTCGATGATACGGTGGCAGGTGTTTTTTAGCTTCAGGGTATGCCTGTAGCGGCTTATGGCAAGTAATAAGCTCCTTTTGATAGAGAAGATAAAAATTTCGAGCAGCGTGAGCGAGCCCATCTCGACGGGTTAATCTCATTAACGATATGTGTACGGTGAGCAAAAGGCCTGTATCGTAAAAAAATTAATTACTTGCATTTTTATTGACGCACAAGCGTGAAGTTATTATACTTCGCGCCGCAGATATCAATACAAGTCACCGTAGTGTAAATACCCATTTAGGGGTACTCAGGTAGTCTACTGGCGATTAGAATGCATGAGATTTTTCGCTGATGCTAGCAGCAAAAGTAAAACGAGAGTATGCGCAGACTACTGATTTTACAGGTTATTTTTATTGTAGCTATCAGTATAGGCCTTGCATCAACAGTAGGACTGGCGCCAGCAAAAGCCAGCTTGTTTGGTGGCATTATGGCATTGCTGAACACGGGTCTGATGATATTACATGAAAAGCGTGCTGCAGACCGTGCTGGCGATAATGCGCAACGAATAATAAGACATATGTACCTTTGTGTCGTAGAACGATTGTTACTGACACTGATTTTATTTGTAGTAGGCCTGGTGGCCTTAAAGTTATTACCGCTGTATCTATTGATTGGTTTTATTACAGGTCAGGTTGCAGCTCTTCTAAATGGGTTGAGTTCTTAGGTTTTTAATTTATGTCCAGTGAAGCAATGACATCAGCAGATTACATCAAACATCATCTTACTAACTGGACCTATGGTCGTTTTCCAGATGGGCATTGGGGTTTTGCACATAATTCCGATGAAATTAGTCAAATGGGTTTTGCGGCTATCCATGTAGATACCATGTTCTGGTCAATCAGTCTGGGTGTATTTTTCCTCTGGATGTTCCGCAAGGCAGCAAAACAGGCGCATTCAGGTGTTCCTGGTAAATTACAGAATTTTGTTGAATGGATTGTTGAATTCATCGATAGCAGTGTAAAAGGGTCATTTTCTGCAAAAAATGCATTGGTGGCACCATTGTCTCTCACCATCTTTGTGTGGATATTCCTGATGAATTTCATGGACTTGATACCCGTAGATGTACTGCCCTGGATTGCAGGCTTTATTGGTGAGCATGCATTCGGTGCTGATCCTCATCATGTATATTTTAAAGTCGTACCGTCAACAGATCCGAATGCTACATTTGGCATGGCGTTGGCTGTATTCTTTCTGGTTCTATATTACAGTATCAAGATCAAGGGTATTGGTGGCTTCACAGGTGAGCTGACCCTGCAACCATTCCAGTCTAAAAACAAGGCTGTAATGGGCATATTTATTCCAATAAACTTTCTACTCGAATTTGTATCATTAATAGCCAAGCCCATTTCACTGGCCTTACGTCTGTTCGGTAACATGTATGCTGGCGAAATGATCTTCATATTGATTGCGTTAATGTTCAGTGCCGGTGTTGGCATGGGCATTTTTGGTGGCATCCTGCAGCTGGGTTGGGCCATCTTCCATATTCTGATTGTAACCTTGCAGGCGTTTATCTTTATGACGCTGACTATTGTATACATGGAAATGGCGCATCACGATCATTAATTTTTTTAACTTTAACTATTATATCTATCTAATTAGGAGATAAATATGGAACTCGCAAATGCATTGTTATATATCGCAGGCGCACTGATGATGGGGCTGGGTGCTCTGGGTGCTGCGGTTGGTATCGGCGTACTGGGTGGACGTTTTCTCGAAGGTGCTGCACGCCAGCCTGAACTGATACCGATGTTACGTACACAGTTCTTCATCGTTATGGGTCTGGTAGACGCGGTTCCAATGATTGCCGTTGGTATCGCAATGTATGTTCTTTTCGCGGTTGCTTAAACCCGAGACGGCATCATTACCTGTTCGACATTGAATGAATAAGGTTCAAGCATGAATATCAATTATACATTATTTGGCCAAATGATTACGTTCGCCATCTTCGTGGTTTTTTGCATGAAGTTTGTGTGGCCTCCAATCATGAATGCACTTCAGGACCGTCAGAAAAAAATCGCTGATGGCCTGGCTGCTGCTGAACGAGGTGAGCACGAACAAGAGCTGGCAGAAAAGGCCGCGACTGAAAAGCTGCATGAAGCTAAAGAGCAGGCGGGTGAAATTATTGCCCAGGCTCAGAAGCGCGCCAGTGAGATTGTCGATGAAGCTAAAGATGATGCACGCACGGAAGGTGAGCGTCTGGTGACAGCGGCCCAGTCCGAGATTGAACAAGAAGTCAATCGCGCACGGGAAGTGTTACGTCAACAGGTTGCCAGCATTGCTGTTGCAGGTGCATCTAAAGTACTGGGTAAAGAGATTGACGCCAGTACACATGGTGACATCCTCGACAAGCTTGTAGCAGAAATTTAAACGAGGCGTCAATGGCAGAATTAACCACAATTGCACGCCCATATGCTGAAGCCGTTTTGAAACGAGCAGCTGAAAGCAATAACTTTACTGAATGGTCAGATGCATTAGCGCTAATGGCTGCTATCGCAACTGATGAAAGTATGAGTGAAGTCATTGCCGGAACCAGTCTTTCCAGGTTACAGGTCGCAGAAGTCTTTAACGAGATTGGCGGTGATAAATTTGATATGGAAAATCAGAACCTGGTTAAGTTACTGGCAGAAAATGGTCGCATGAACTTATTGCCAGAGATTGCAGCACTGTATGAAATACAACGTGCTGAGGCTGAAGGCAGTATCGAAGCTGAAATAATTTCAGCTTATGAAGTCAGCGACGCGCAGCGTAGCAAGGTAGCCGAATCACTCAAGCAGCGTTTGGGTAAAGATATTAATCTTAGTGTAACCATCAATGAGTCACTGGTAGGCGGAGCAATTATTCGCGCCGGCGACATGGTCATTGACGGTTCTGTACGTGGCAAGCTGGAAAAACTTGCCAGCACCGTGAATCAATAGGGGATAATGGATATGCAACTTAATCCATCTGAAATCAGTGAAATTATCAAAAAGAGAATCGAAAATTTTGATTCTTCTTCAGAAGCAAGAAACGAAGGCACAGTCGTTAGTTTGACTGACGGAATTGTTCGTATCCACGGACTCAATGATGTAATGGCTGGCGAAATGCTGGAGTTTCCAGGCGATGTCTATGGTATGGCACTTAACCTCGAGCGTGACTCGGTAGGTGCGGTAGTGCTGGGAGCCTACGAGCATCTGTCAGAAGGTGATCCGGTTAAATGTACCGGTCGTATTCTTGAAGTTCCAGTTGGTCCGGAAATGCTGGGCCGCGTTGTAGACGCTCTCGGTACTCCAATTGACGGCAAGGGCCCAATCGATAGTAAAGCTACAGCACCTATCGAGCAGGTAGCTCCAGGTGTAATCACTCGTAAGTCTGTAGACCAGCCAGTACAAACGGGTCTAAAA
>Ga0316206_1000671_pt1 | contig 40649 bp, 31 predicted proteins | sample 6monthpyrite_MG_FD_204942 | JGI IMG/M metagenome (GOLD analysis project Ga0316206, IMG submission 204942) | Microbial mat bacterial communities from mineral coupon in-situ incubated in ocean water Damariscotta River, Maine, United States -... | ecosystem: Environmental > Aquatic > Marine >...
GTTACAACAACAAGTGCATAAATTATAAACTTTGTCGCATAATCAGTCAATTCACCCCGAACTGAAAGATCAATACTGTCTTCCAATAAAACCCGTAAACCAAAAGCCAACGATATCGAAATATATATAGAAAACATATCTACACTTACTAAAATCAATCGTAACAAATTATTTTTCATTTATTTATTGTACCTTTTTATCAAGCATAGTAAAATATAATCTCTCTTAAGAATTGTCTAAATCATTAGTGATAGTATATTATCAAATTTAACAGATGATTCAGTCGAAATTATAGTTATAAATCTCTTGGAAGTTCTTTAGTTTATGAGTTTTCAAGAGGTAACGAGGTCATGTTTCACTAATTATCCACTCTGGTATATTATAAATTTTAGTACATATAGCGTCCAATAAAATATTTTCATCTTTAAGATAGGATTTATATTCTTGTAGTTTTTCACTTTGGCCTTGTAACTCAGGAGAAACAAGACAAAGCTTAAAGCCTTTATTTTTTAAGACTTTGTAGTTTTCATGAGTTATGGGTAATTTGGAAAAACAATCTATCCATATCCATTTCACTTTTCCTTCCATTTTTAAAAGAGTGTCAATTCCTTCAAATTCAGAAAAGCGTAAGGCTATATTTTTTTCACCCTCTTTGCTTAAAAAATAAATCATTGGAAAGGAGCTGTCAAGAAAAAAATAATCTTGTATTTTGTATTTTCCAATCAACTCCAAGACTCGATGTTCAATGCGTTCACTTTTGATATTTAGAATCATTGTTCCATGCTTATAGTGTTTAAGATACTCTTCGAACTCATCGCCGTCTATAAATGGGTCATGCGCTAAAATAAGCCTGTCACCATAATCTCGTACATCTATTTCAACTCCATACTCTTCTGGTATCTGTTGAAGTTCTTCAATTGTATTTATTCTATGCGCAATAAACTCCACTAAAGTTCCTTTTTTAATTTAATACTAAAATCAATTGTTCTCTTTATAAATTTCCATTTCGCGGAAAACCCAGTATTCCAACTTGACTCACCATGAATACGTTCAGGAAACAACACATCAAACCGAATGATTTTCATTCCCTGCTTTTTAGCTATATATAACAAATAAAGGTCTAATGAGAAATCTTTAGGGATGTTAGTTAAAGACTCAAAAAAACTCTTAGGAAAGATATTTGGCTGGGCATTGATATCCCATAGTTTCATTCCTAAATAAACTGATTCAAAGGCACTCATTCCCCAAGTGAAAATTTGATCAAACAACGAACGGCCTTTTCGATCGCCTTTGACATAACATTGCTTTGGGTTATCCTGCTTTTCGATGATTTCAAGTGCATTAAGCACGTCACTTGGGTCTGTTTGCATATCTGCATGTGTATACCCAATAAACTCACCCTGTGCTTCTTTTAATCCAGAAGTGATACCAAACCCATAACCTTGATTATTTTCAACTGTAACGACCCGAGCAAAGTTATATATTGATACCAATTGATTCATAATCTTTTTGGAGTTGTCAGTGGAGCCGTTATTGACTAAGATGACTTCAATATCATCTCTATTTATAACCTTATTAAACTTTTCAAGGATTAAAGGAATATTTTTTTCTTCATTATAACATGGTACTACTATTGATAATTTCATATTTCTCCTGATATTGACATATTTGCTTTTTAACTACTATTTATCACAAGCGAAGATTAACAATAATTCACTTGACCATTCCTATATATTTAAATTTATCAGAAAATTTCATCATAATTTTTGAAAGAAAAATTGGTAACACTATAGATAATACAATAGTAATTATCAAAAATAGGATGTTTAAGTACATACTGTCTGTGCTAAAAAAATTTGGTAATTTATATAACACCATTAGATGAAGTAAAAATATTGGAAATGAGTAAAATCCAATATAGGATAATACTCTTAACTCTTTCATTTTAAGGAATAAAACAAAAATTGAAATATTTAAAAATAAAAAAGAGACATAACCTATAAATGTGACGGGGATGGAAAATTGAGCTAAATCTACTATTTTATGCCACTGAGTATGTGTTTTAACGGGTTCAAAATAAAATAAGGATATTATTGTTAACAAAATAATTAATAAAAGTGAAATTATATTTATTTTTTCTATGATAGTTTGATGTTCATATATTTTTTTTATCAAATAAACTAATACAAAAAGGTAGATGGCAATATCAATACCAAACGGTATATGCTCATGAACTTCTATAATTTTTGACGAAAAAACAAACACTAATATAGAACTAGAAAGAATAATAATTTTATATAGCTTTGAGCTTCTTTCAAAAAAGAAGACTAATAGATTTAAAGAAAAAAGTGCAGGCAAAAACCATAGAATTGATTTTAGGTATTGCCAATTACCTATAACTACTATTTCTATAAAATCAATGGGACTTGCTATTAATAATTTTAAGTGTCCATAAAAAAACCAGAATAAATATGGGATTAAAACAAGATAGGCTCTTTTTAAGAGCCAAGAATAATCATTTTTTATAAAAAGAGCCGAGACTGCGAGAAAAAGCGGCATATGGAAAAAATACACAGAATCACTGATATTTGATAAGAATATTGTTTTATTAATTTGAAAATATGAAAATGGAACATGAGCATAAACTACTAAAAGTATTAAAAATCCCTTTAGTGAATCAAGTCTTAAATCTCTAGTCATCTAAATACCCACCATTTTTGACCTATAAAGTTCAATACTGTACTCACACCTGTTGCAGTAAGAAATGCCAAGAAAACAATATGAAATTGATTTAAAACAATCTCGTTTGTAGCAACATTTGTAAAAAGAGTCGCTGTATACAAAAAAGAAAACTTTATAATTTCTCCATATGAACGTTCATGCTTTTCAAATGTCCAATACTTATTGATTATAAAGGCAACTATTGTTCCAATCAGAAAAGAGATTGTTTTTGCAACGGCAGGGTCCAGATAGCCTAGCAATAAGTAATACGTTCCAAAATCTGTAGCAACCGCACTCATACCAGCTACTAAAAAACGTTTTAACTCTTTTTTTATTTGATTCATCTATATTCTTGCTGAAATGCTCTGAATTGACTATTGAGATCTTTTATCTTGTTGGGGTTAACTGTTGGATCTTTTTCTAAATAATAGGGATGCCATGGCACTTTATGAAAAAAGCTTTGCCAGTACACAAACGTTTCATAATCATCAGGAGTTCCCCAGCAGATATAGTCATCGATTTCAAATATCTTAACTGTCAATCCCATATTGATTAGTTCATCTACCAGACTGTCTACATAAAACTCACCATTCACTCTCACATTTTTTTTAATTAAACCTTCCAGCGCTTCATTGAAATACTGTACTGTTCTAAAATAAAACGTTCCTACAATTGCATGGTCATTAAAGGGATCATCTGAAATGGCTTTCTTAACAGATACCCCTTTGACAGTCTCATCATGTGTCTTCACCCAGCCATACATCTGTGGGTTATTTTTACTCGATTGATGATGTCTGAAAGTCCACACAATGGCATCTACTTTTTGATCATCCAGCAGTGCTTGATATTTCGCCTTGTCATACAGCATACCATTATCTGTAGCAGCTATTAGTAATGGAGCATTACCATCTGTATTGGTAAGCCCTAGAGCGCATGTAATAGCTTGTCCTTCAGTCACTTCATCTATTCGTACTATCTTAGCATCGGTATAAACTTTTTTAATCTCTTCTTCTAAGGGGTAGCTATCAAGATGTTCACCCAAACAGACAAAAATATTATCCGTGCTCTTTGGAAGGTAGTTCGCCGCTTGAACGATCATTGGCTTTCCGCTGACATCAATCAATGGCTTAGGGTCTTTATAGCCAACTTTTGCAAAGCGGCTCCCTCTCCCCGCCAGTGGAATAAGTGTTATGCTATTTTTTTCTGGTGGAAAATCTTCTGCTTGATTAATAATATGTTTAAAATATTCAGACCATGTATTGTACTCTTCAACATCAGACGGTGTCCCCCATTGAAGCATATGTTGTATGTTATAAATAGAAACATTCAGCCTGTCTTCGACCAATAGATTGTAAATCAGTGAAACATAATATTCACCATTCAGATTAATATCCTTAGCCATCAGTTCATTAAAGTACTTTTTAACATATGCGCCTTTTTTAAAATAGTAAGTACCATTTGAAGCATACTCTTGCATACGGTTGTCTGTAAAAGGTTCTTTCTCTTTTATTTCCAACATCCACTGTTTTTCATCTCTCATAAAAGCATAGTTGGTACTTCCAAGCATATGCGGATGGAAACATTTATATGAAGGGATAGCCCCATCAGCATCTCTGTCTCGGGTATGCTTTAAAAAATCCTGATAGTCCCAATATGTTCCGAAATCGCAATAGTTAACAATCACTTCTTCATCATCTTCAATAAATTCTTCCACTAAAGACACAGCATATACAGGACCCATCTTGTGATTAGGAATTTCGAAAATATTGGCATTAGGCCTAATGCTTTCCAATACCTCTCGCATGTTTGTTTCAGCAAGATGTTTAGAGTTACAGATAAAAGTGAACTTTTCTTCCCCTGGAAATAAATCGCACACATGTTCTATAATAGGTTTACCATCTATAACAACCAGTGGCTTTGGATCTTTATAACCTGCATCTATAAAACGTTTTCCTATTCCTGACATTGGTATAATTATATGCATTTATTCTCCTTCTATGTGAACAATATAAATAAACAAAGAGTTTGTACCATTCTTTGTTTCATCACCAAAACATATTTCTGTTTCACTTTTACTTTCTTGTTTGTAAAGTAAACTCATGCTTGAATTTAATGGACGTTCGCTTATTTTTAAAAAGCGTTTTTTTATCTCTTCATTTAGAACTCTTTTTCTATGTGTTATAAATAAAGTATTATTATTTTGCATACTCTTATTATATAGATACACATCACCTGCCGGCGTAATAGTCTTGTTAAAATGATCATTAATATACCTCATAAAGTTTAAATTCCATGTCCAGCCATATGCGTAAATTTCAGTAATATTATATTTTTTGACCAGCTCCTCTATTTGGGTTGGGTTAAACTTATCTAAACGTTGATTTATCACAGCCGAGTAATTTAATGAAAACAGAAGTACAACAATCATAGAAAATACAACTATAGTATTTTTGTTCATCTTGTATTTTTTAATTATGTATATTAAGCCAGCTGGTGTAAAAATCAAAGTAAAACTAAGCAAGACCAAAGAGTGACGTGTTGGACTTAAGGTTATTTTCTGCATAACAACAAGCAAGACCCATATTACCACTGTGGTTAAGAAAAAATATACAAAATGTTTTTTAAGCATATTTTTTGAGTTATAAAAAGAAAACAATCCTATAAAAAACAAAACTATATAAATAATCGCGAAAGCATCATTATATAGACTGCCTTCACTGGCAAAACTTATTAAATTTCTAAAAACATAATATGTGTTTTGGATAAAAAAACTAAATATATATCCGATTGATTCGAAAAAATTATTTTGAACAGACAAATCAAATAAAAATTCTTTATTCAGACCTGCGTTCCAGTTTATTCCACGTGATACTAATGATGATAAAAACACTTTGTATAAGAGCAAAGTCGAAAGTCCAAGTAGCAACAGAGACAATAAGTATGAAGAAAAAAACTTTCTATACTCGCTTTTATATGAGATTAAAATTGCTAAATAGAATCCAGGTATAAAGAACAAAAATTGATAGTTAGCAAATATAAACAGAGATAGAATTACGCCCAGAAACAATGACTCTTTTTTACTTATATTTTTTTTAGAAAAATAGATACTATATACAATAAAACTCATCAAAACAACAAACAATCCGATAGCATAGCTTTCAGATTGCATTGAATATATTATATGTTCCCACGAAAAAGACAGTATCACAACTCCAAAAATAGCATATGCAACATTGTCTTTTCCGTACAGTTTTAAATATATATATACAATTACTATTATTGACAGGAAGCCCATTAGAAGTGATATTATCCTACTGTTGAAAAGAATCTCATGATAGCTCATATTTTTCTCAACAATAGCCCCGGTTATAAGAAATTGAAGCGGTGCGTATGTTGAAGCTTTTGCCACTTTAATGGCGATGATCAATGGCTCAAGATACGGGTAAATAGCAAGAAGCTTTTCATTTCCTTCCTTGCTTAAATTAAATTTTTTGTTTATTTTTTCTACTATTTCTAATTTTCCCTCAGTGGCAACAGCAGGTGCTATCAGATCATCTACGTGTGAAAAATGTTTTTCTAGATTATTAAAACGTATGAAAAAGGCCATCACAATTATCGCAGTTAAAATTATATAATTTATTAATCTAAAATTTATTTTTTCTTTTACAGTAGTCATCTTCTATAGCTCTTTTCTAAACTTTTCAGCTTCCCAGTTTGACAAATAAGACATTTCATCTAATGTAAGAAAATTTACATTAGCACTATTATGCACTAACGTCATAAGATGAAACTTCAGTACTTCTTCGATCTCTTTTGCCTTTTTGATACTTTTCGCAATGATATAGAGATGCTCTCCATAAATCAAAATCTTTGGCATTTCAAAGTACTTTTCAAAATATCCCTGGATTTTTTCTGGATTTTCCAGACTAACGATGTCAACTACATTCACTCCGCAATAAACGAGTGTATCTGGACAGAAAGGGCGTATATTAAAGAGTTCTTTGTTAGTCTGCATCAACTTTTCTATCATACTATCTTCAGATAAATAAGCGATATTGCTTTGATTATCAATTGTATTTACAAAATTAGAAATTTTAGAAACTGTTTTATATTTCCTCATATCAATACTTAGATACTTTTCTATTTTTTCAAGAACATATTCAGTCAAAGATTCTATTTCTTCAATCTTATCTGAAGTTACAATCAAACCATGATTTTGTAAAAAAAATATTTTTGGAATATTTTCATACCTCTTTGTTTCTTCATTTAAGGCCAAAGCAAGTTCAATGCCCGGTGTTTGATATCCTACACAAGCTATTTCATCATTGCCAAATATTTGCTTTAATAATTCTTTCCAGTTTTTTTGAATTACAATCATATTTACAACGATTGGATGAGTATGCAAGGTATATTTCATCATCAAGGAGTGTAATAACGTTTCAATGGAAGGACGATTAACTTTATCAAGAGTTGCAGCTTTCACAAGAGATGCAGTAAGAGTTTCACGTTCTCTTTTATCAAGTAACTGCGCTAATTGCTTATGATTTACCATATTTGCTATTTGATCGGTAGTTACTCTTGAATAACCATGCTCTTTTTCAACATCTGACAATAAAAAACCTGAAGCCTTAATAAGCATTGTCCCATCATCTAGTTTCACAGATGAATTTCCACCACCAGCCTGAACCAGGTCAAAGCGTTCTCCTGCGTATTTTGAAATAACAACTAAAGCATCTACGTCATTCACTTATATATCCTTGTAATTCTTCGAACTCCTGAAACTCAACAATCAATTTACTTTCAAAGGTTTCTTTCTGATTTTCCTTATTAAGCCAAAAGGATTTAATTCCCAGTGTACTTGCCCCTATAATATCTTTTTTATAGCTATCGCCGATCATGCAGACTTCATCTACATTCAGGTTCATTTTTTTAAGTGCCAACATAAACATAGTTGGGTGAGGCTTTTCTATTCCAGCCTCTTCACTGGTCACTGCATAGTCAGCATATTTATACAAACCTAATTTTTCAATCTTTCGATGCTGTATATGAGCAGTAAGATCTGTAACTAAGCAGATACATTTATCTTGATGTAATTGTAAGAACTTCACTACCCCGTCATAAAGTCTTATCGAATCTAAAAATGTATCCCAATATACATTATAAAGTTTTAAGCTCAAGTTCATACTGTTAATATTGAGCAATTCAAACATCCGTTGAATATAGAGTAATCTATTGTGAGAAGATGCTGTCTCAGATAGTTCCGTGTGGATTTGCGTTCTTGCTCGCAAGTAAGCATCCTTAATTTCAGTTTTGTCTTTAGACGTTTCATTATGTGTGATTAATATCAATTGTTCTAAAGCTTTTTGATGTGTATCACTGTAGTTATACAATGTATTATCTATATCTAAGAGTAAACCTTTATATTTCATTATCATCGCCTTTCATTTTTTCGCTTAAAGAGAGTAAAACAATTAATTGAATAAACCCCCTATAGCCAGTCAACCATTGATACTCATTATCTAAAATTTCTTTCACATTGAAAATTTGATGAGACGCAAACATCATAAAATCATTCTTAGGCTCAGCTCTAAACTTTGCGTACTGAGTTCGGAGATCTTCATTATAATCCCACTCAAACTCACAATCCATTTGCTCTAATATACTTTCGACATGAATATTTGCATTAAATGTTATTTTCAATCCCATCTCTATATCTACGTTTACGTCACCTATCTCGAACTCTTTAATCGGGTAATATCTGATAACAATATCCGCAAATTGTTTTTGCGGATATATATATTTTTTAGTATCATCTGCACGTTTTTCTATCTGCTCCATTATCTTTTCAATTGAATAACCACGGTGTCCCATATCTCTAAGTATTTTCCAATGTCTTCTTAGGTTTTCATCTGTATCAACATATATCTTCAAGTCAATATTTTTACGCATGGATGGCAGATAAAAAGGATGCAGTCCAGATAGTGAAATAAACTCTTTAGGATTTACACTTATCGGGTCTGTAAATTTACCTAATTTATGATCATAATCAGATCTTTTTATTTTATGATTATGTTTGAGCTCAAAAATTGCATTGGCTTGATTGTGAATATAATTTGCTTTTGGATTTAGATGAGTATAACTCTCCCAATTAGTGTGGCCACGCTCCCACTTATGCTCACCGTCACCCTCTAGTTTTAAAAGTTTACTATCCAAAAGCAATGTAATATCATTTAGTAGTGATGTTTTGCCTACTCCGCTGTCGCCGCCAATACCAATTACTGTATTAGTTGTCTTTTTATATACAGTATTACTTTTGACCCCATACTTATAAAAAGTGAATAAGGTGATGGCAACGGCAACCTCAAGAAGAGTAAAGCTGATATTCATGAAATGATCATTATGTATCTTAAAATCAATAATATCGTTCATAAATATAATATCTATATAAGCACTTGAATAGAATAAAACAAAGAAAACAAGATAGGAAAAGCTCAAAAATGTATATAGCACAAGGGCCTTGCTAATATTATTGCTTTTTATAAAGTATATAGAAATGAATGGGACAGTCCACACATACCATGCTGGTGATGGAACTACAAAGAATATAATCGCAGTAAACAATATTCCGAAGTAAAAGAATAAAAGGTCTATGTTGACCTTTCTTTGATTAAAGAAATGACTCAAGATCATGATACTCGTAAATAAAGGTAAAAATATTTTCAGTTCACCAATATTATAAAAAGAATCGAACAGAAGAGATTGTTTCTGATTTACAATCACCATCTCCCAGAAACCATCGTCAAAAAGATATGGCAAATCAAAAACAAAGAGGACACAGATTGTGATCACACAATAAAATATTACTTCTTTCAAAGAATATTTTTTAAAGATATAAATAAGTAAAAGTGGAACTGCTAAAAGCACATGCATTTTTGTAGCTATGGCCAAGCCTAAAACAAGTGCTGAAATTTTAATTTGTTTTTGGATTAACAGATATAGTGCATATACTAATAAGGAAGTGGGAATTATATCCAGTTGTGAGTGAATATACGTGGAGTACAGAATGATTGGATTTAAAAAATAAAATAAAACCACTTTAAAATAGTGCTCTTTAAATAGCTTCAATAATATATAAAAAATAGCTATATCAGATAGAAATAGGGGCAATTTGAAAAAGAAATTTATGATATAACTATTTTCAAATCCAAATAGTGATACAGGACAACTAAATATACTTAGAATATATAGCATCAAGGGATGATACGGAAATGCTTCTCTGTTTAGGCCATGTTCAACATAATATTGCCAAGGATTGGTCAGATTATCTATAAAAGTAGCAACGAAGGGCTGAAAAAGAACAGTGGTATACTCTGACGTAAATACAGCCAATAGAAAAATCTTTACTAATATAATTAAAGAAAATAATATTGTATGCTTACATTTAAAATATCTATTCAATGCACTTCCCCCATACAACACTAGTTTTCATATTCTTTTGTCCAAATCTAAAGTTGTGTTACAGATAAGTTCTACTATATACTTAGCAATACCATTGGTTTCCTTGTTGTAAGTATTGAATTCATAATTTTCTATATCTTCTATCAATGCATTCAATTCAGCATAATCATTTAATACAAAAGCATGATTATTATCGACAACAAACCTGCATAAGTCATTTTGATGAGCATCTTTATGTATATTATTTGGAACAAAGATCGTTTTTTTATTCATTTCAAGCAATTGAAATAATGTACCTGATCCGGCATGTGAAATAATGACATCTGCCCATTCATAATGTTCTTTAATTGCATTTGTATACGCGAATGATTCAAACTTTGATGGTGTATATTTAGCTAAATTTGATATTTGTGCTTTTACAATATTATTGCTCGTATCAATATTTTCATCACAAAAGTGCATTAATTTATCAAATGGAGTTGTTCCAACTGTAATAAATATATTCATAAACGACCTTTGTATATAGCTTTATCATATATGTCAAGCAATTCTTCATTTTGAACAATAAAATAATCTGCTAAGTGGTATAAAGCTCTTCCTGTTAATGATTTTGAATAAAATCTCGAGGAGTTCTCAATACTAATAACTTTAGTTTTTTTTAATTTGAAAAACAGACCAGCTAAAGCACCTATTCCCGGTCCCGTAGTGATCATAAAATCGATTTTTTGTTTTCTATTGAGTTCATTTAAAATTTTCAATGTTTTTATAGCAACAAATGGAATTTTCATCAGCAGTTTGACATATGAAAACTTATCAGTCACAGAAGGAATAACTACTGCTTCTTTTGTAACAATATGCTTTACATCATCATCACACAATGACAGAAAATTTATCTCATCATCACATTGGTTCAGTATTTTACTTATTTGCTTATATAATCGAATCATTTCTTCATTATGTCCGCCGCTGCCGTAAACTAATAATACGTTTTTTTTCAATTTTTTCTCCTAAGAGTATTCTACTAATTTTCATCACTTATGTTTCTATACCGTATTAATCTATGAATTATAGGAACCTTAAACTTTACTATGTGCCAAACAACTTGAGCATAATGAATAAACAGACCTTGCATAAAAGACATTTTTAAAACAGTTTTTCTCGTCTCATGATTTTCTACAAGATATTTATACCAATTCTCTGTGGAAATTCCGCCAAGCTCAAATTTACAAAGAGGTGAACTTATATGGAAATTTCTTTTACTCACATTCAAAAACTTGCATGTAAAATTATAATCAGAAGCAATTTTGAACTTTAAGTCATATGACAAATTATAATCCTTAATCACTTGATTCTTGTAATACATGGATTGATGACAGGTAAACATCCCGATTTTTTTAGCTTCAGTCGAACGAGATACACGTAAATAGGACTTTCCGTTAAATGGGATCTCGATCAGATCACCATAAACAAAATCGGGGAATTCATTTGCTACTATCTCTTCTGCCACATTCGACAACGTCTCTTTTTTCGCAAAGGTGTCGCCTGCATTCATAAAAACAATATAATCTCCAGTTGCTAAAGCCATACCTTTATTCATCGCATCGTAAAGGCCCTCATCCTCTTCGCTTGTCCATACATGTATATGATCTGAATATTTATTTATAATATTTAATGTACCGTCTGTTGATTTACCATCAACTACAATATACTCGATATTAGTATAAGTCTGATCTATTATATTTTGAATAGTTGTTTTTAACTCAATACTGTTGTTATACACAACCGTAATTATTGTTATTTTCACCAAGTCATTTTCCATTCACAACACCTTCTTGAAGAAATTTACACACTTTTTAATCAGCCAAAATTTTATTTTTAATGACGTCTTGAGCCACAAAAGATTTATCAAGAAATAGTACCATTAGTGAAAACAGAAAAACAGAAAAATAAGAAAACTGTACAGGCGCAATTCCGAAAGCTCCTATCAGCATAAATACAAATAACAACATATTTACCTCGTAATTTTTATTCAAAGAAAAAAATATCAACAACCTAAAAAGTATATGTGCAAATAAAGCAACCCCTACTATTCCATAATCAATTAATACCTGTAAAGTACTATTATGAACATGCATTGTCTCATAGCCGGGGCCACCCGGACTAAAACTGAATATATATGTAAAAGACGCAGCTATCCCCGAAGGCGATTGTCCACCATAGCCATACCCAAACAATAGATGCAATATGTCTATATTGTCAATATAACTAGAAAAAGTATGCGACCATATCTCTGTGCGATTATTTAAAGTAAGAACTTCCATATAGTCTCCTGTTCTAGACAGCCTGGAAAATATACTTGCAATATCACTGTCTCCTAGATAACTAACTAAAGGTGTATACCAAAAAGGGAAGAAGAAAAGCAAAGATAAAATAATAAGATTTATTTTTTTACTTCTATATAACTTTGAGATCCCTATGAGTAGAAGCATTATCGTTCCTATGAGTGCAGTCCTACTTCCTCCAAGTAAAATAGCATACAAACCCAGTACCATAACGGTTGAAAAAATTACTTTAAAATACATATTATTTCTTACATTCAGCAGAAGAATATACGCTATAGCAATTGCTAAAAACCCTCCTTCAGAAGTTTCAACAGCATGCATAAACAGCGGAAGGCTGCCTCTATCCATTGAAGCTAAAATATTTTGATGGAACCCCTCGTTACAATTTTCCTCAACTAAAAAACTGATACCTAAAAAATATAATATTATGTTTATACAGAAAAATAACAAGTAGCTATAAAACATAAACTTCAAAATCTCAAAGGGGTTAAGCTTTTCCTTAACAGTACTGATCAAAACATAGACCAAGAATAAAACTAAAGGAACAAAAATAGGCGGAGATTTACCAAGAGACATATTCCCATATAATAGATATTGACAATACCCTATGGTTATCAAAACAATAAAAAATATTACAGCTAAGCTTCCTTGTTTAAACACAATAATTTTGTATCTTCTGTAATACAAGAAGAAAATAAAAGTAGACAAGTACACTATAAAAAATAAAAATCCAGCGCCTTGTTTATTGGTGGCGCTTAGTCCTCTATATACCCCTAAAAACGGATAGAAAAGTAAAATCCCATATAAAATCATATCTTTGACTGAAATTAGATATTTATGCGTTGGTATTTTCATTTTGAATCAAGTACCTCTGCATACAGCTCAATGTACCTTTTAGCTACAACTGCACCATCAAATTCTTTGATAATCTTTTCTCTTGCATTTTGACATAACCTATCATAGTTTTCATTATTTAAAATCCACTCGATGCCCTTGGCCAAGTCATCTTCCGAAAAGTCCCTTGCCAAATAACCATTTTCTCTATGTTCAATCATATCACTATTGCCACCTATATTAAATCCAACAACAGGCGTAGCGCATGCTAGACTTTCCATAATAGCATTAGATAAGTTTTCTTGTAATGATGGAACAACCATTACATCTACTGCGCTATATAAAGTCACTAAATTTACATCATCATGCACTTGACCTAAATAGTGAGTTTTAAATCCGAAATTCTGGGATTCTTTTGGCGTACTGCTTCCAAATATTATGAATTCTATATTTTCGCCTTGCAATTTCAACAGTGCTTTACTTAATTTATAAAAACCTTTTCTTGGATCACTCGTAGCTCCCATTGCTCCAAAAAGCACTAATTTTTTATCTTTAGGTAAATTCCACAGTTCTCTCGATTTTTCTTTTCCGAATGGCTTAAATACATTTGTGTCGATAGGGTTTGGAAGATTGATTATTTTCTTATCTTTAAAAAGGGTGCTATTCATTGCACAGTTCTTAAGCCACATGCTAAGTCCTACAATTGTCATATTTTGAATTTTCAAAAATGTATTTTGTTTTCTGTGAAATATTTTTTTACTTAAATCATTCTCTTTATCACTGCCTAACACTTTACAATTACCACAAGATTCTTTATAGGCTCCACACGCTTCATCATAATGGCACCCACCAGTAAAAGCCCACATATCATGTAAACTCCAAACAATTGGAGCTTTTATTTTAGCAATATCTTCTATCTTAATCATTCCAGCATTTATCCAATGAAGGTGAACAATATCTGGGTTTATATCATTAATCATATCTACAATGTTGGAATTTGGAAACCAGGATGGGCTAAAAAATGTTTTTGTTCTATTTTTATATAACTTGACAGGGACCCTATCCAAAGGCGAACGAAGTTTGTTCCATTCCTTTGCTAGCTTTGAAGTTTGTGAAACAACCGTAAAATCATCACTACTTTTATTTTGAACTAACATTTCACTGTTTATATTTAACACGAGTAAAGACCGGTGGAGTCTATACGCTGCTCGTGCTGCTCCGCCATCTGAATCGGATGTATTCACAATTAATATTTTCACTTACTTATCTCTTTTAACTTTTCAATATATACACCCAACCGTTTCAAAATATTATTCTCATCATAAACAAATTTATCATCAGTATTTTGAATAATATCTACTGTTATATTATCTTCTTGTAAAGATATGTACCTTTCATTATAAAAGTTATTTTTATCAATATCACTCAAAAAACCGAATATTTTTCCTTTTTTAGGTTCAGTATAATCAAGTACGTAGTTTTTACCGCTTGATATAGTTTGTAGAACCACTGAGTGAAATCTCATACCTATATTAAAATAAGCATTGCCGTAAATTTCCATAGTCTCTTTAAGTGTCAAATTTTGATTTTGCACTTTTATATTTTCTTTTTGAAGTTCTAGCGCAATACTGTTTAAAAATATTCTATCATCTCCTCCTATGTGAAAATAATGCATTGGAATCAGTCGTATTTCTCTATCTGTGAATTTATTTGACATACCTTCTACAAACCTTTTTAGTTCTGCACCTATATTTTTGGAATCATTTTCTTTGTTATACTCAACTGGGAATTCTCTTAGGTTTACTGCGATATAGTCTTGATTGATTTTAATGTGTAATTTATTGAATTCCAAAGTACACTCAACAGCAGGATCATAACTTGTCATTACTGATTTAGTATCGAAGAATTCATTGAACTCTTTGTAGATGGCTTCTAAACTATCTTTTGACTGATTATCTCTTAAAATTACAATATCACTGTGCAAAGAAATGTTTAATACTGATTTTCTATATTTTTTATGAAAAAGAGGTCCAACACCACACCCTAATAATGCTGTTTTTATTCCAAGTTTTTTTGCTTTTTTAAAAGCATACTCCACCATAAAAAGTTCATTTAAGTCCATTAATGGTCCACCACCCATCACCACCAAATCGCTCTCTTTTATGACATTCGTCAATTCTTTTGAATCTTTAGAATTAAATATATCTATTTTTACATCTTTGCCTATTATCTCTTGATAAAAACGATAATCCTCATTAATTGTTCTTTCACTAAAAAATGGATATAAACTTCCGAGTTTTATTTCAAAATTTTCGTATGTTTTGTTAAAAAAAGATATGAGGCCCGCCAAAATAGCCCTATCTCCGATTGTTTCAGTCCCATACCAGCCTATGATTGTTATTTTCATATTTGTATCCTATTCTGTATTGCATTCCAAATATTTGTTATATATTTTTTATAGATATATTTTTTCTTTTCTGTTACTTCTGCCAAAGCTAAACATGAAACTAAAGTAACACTAAAAAGTATGACTATATCACTTATTGATTCTGGATTATGATTTAATACTGCACCAAAAAATAATAATAGTGGAAAATGGAACAGATAGATACTAAAAGAACTATTTGCAAAAAATCGTATGATTTTCTCACCCCCATATAATATTTTGTTGAAACTTATAAAATGAACATATTTCATACTTAATATGTGTAATCCAACAAAAAAACAAGTAATATAATCTGTAATGAATGCACCACTAAAGCCCAATTTTGATTTTATATCCTCTCCTAACAATGAATAAATACATTGATTTATCTCGTCATAAAAAGTAAAACAATATAGAAATAAAAAAGGTGTAGTTAAAAATAAAACTCTTGCTAAACGTTGATTGAGGTTGTTGTTTTTATGAAAATCATATATCCAAGCACCAAATAGCCAAACAGGTAATAAAAGTAATATTTTCGGTCCGATAACTAGTGCGGTTACGCCTATCAATATATACTTTTTCTTTCCTTCTAAAAATATAGCAAAACCAAAAAGTATATAGTACCAAAACTCATAACCTAAAGACCAAAGAGGGCCATCACTTAAATATCGAAAACTAAATACCCAAAATTCTTGTGAAAAAGTTAAGTTCGCAAATAACCTTATTATATAAAATGAATTAGTAGTTTTATCGACATATATACTACTGTCTACATTCTGCCCAATCATATCTAATATTGGAATTAGTAATAGCACTGGTAATACAACAGAATAAAGCCTTGAAAACCTACTTATTAAATAGTTTTTCATATTATTTTCTTTTATATCTACCACAAAAGAAATAACGTATCCACTCAGTATGAAAAAAACTATAACAGCTTCATGTCCAAAATACATCGAATACAGCTCTCCAGAAAATCTTGCATATGAAAAATGATAAACAAATACTAACAAAGCAGCTAAAGATCTAGTTAAATCTAAATATAGTGAAACTTCTTTTCTCACTATAAAAACCTTACTTTCAACTCATATATCTTCATAACGTACCTATTTTTAATGGTATCACTTAAAAATTTCCATATTTTTTTTAATTCTGGTTTTCCACTATAATCATGGATGCACCCATCACAACTATTTTTAATAATACTTTTTCTATACTCTATATTTTGATTAGCAAAAAATATTTTTTCACCTTTTTCTTTTCGAAGACTACCTATACTATCACTTGCAACTGCACAGTAATATAATTCCCCTCTGGCATCAAGAGTCATTCCTTCATCTTTCCAACTGCACCCTAACATTCTTTGTGGTCTTTCACTATTTAACCATGTGAAAATAGAGTAATATTTAAACCTATTTGACAAATCTTTTGTTTGTGACATTTGATAATGAAAAAATTCTTTTGCACTTTGTCTCAGGGGACTGTATATTACAGAATATTGGTCCCTTAGCTTATCACTCTCTATTCTTTTATTATCTATGCCTAAACGATATTTAATATTGTAGTTTTTGCTTTTTGCATAAGTATTAAGCTCCATAAGATAATCAATATTTTGACTTACGATAGTACAGCCAATATCATAGCTATCACAATACTTATGTTGATTTTTGATAATTTCATCTATAGTTGAAGTTGTCTTATCAAAGGCATGCCCAATTCCTCTTACTATATTATGTGTTTCACCAACCCCGTCAAGAGAAATTGCAACATGAAAATCGACTCCTTTTTCTTTGCATGACTTATAAATTTTTTCAATGTTTTTAAATAACGGCTTAGGACTAAAACCATGAGAAATAATATTCAATGACTTTAAAGATGGTAGTTTCAATATTTCATCCGCATACTCATATAGATTTGGAACAAGAGATGGTTCACCACCATTAATTCCAACAGCTTCCACCTCTTTAAAAATATCATCTTGCATGAATCCAGCAAACTCTTCCACTGTAGCTTCTCCGCTATGATCCATCTGCCAAATGTTACACATTACACATTTTGCATTACAATTATAAGTAATAGGAAGTTGAATAACCTTTGGATACTTCTTTTTTCCACCATCAATTTCAACTAATGATGAAGTCTGTAAAAATCTTAATGCTTTTGCTATTAAAAAAAGTTTTTTGTTTTTTTTAATAAGCTGAATCAGTTGTTGTTTAATTGCCATAACTAGCCATTATCCTTCCTATCTTATTGATAACTCTTCTAACATATGGCTTCTTTTTCAATTTGGCATGTGGTTTATTATAGTACTCAGCTAAAAATTCTGGACTTCCGCCTCTCATAACAATTGGTGATTGTCGTGGAGTAAAAACTCTTTTTTTCATAGACTGATAAGAACACCTAAATACTCTTCTTGGCATATCTGTGTTTACTTCATCACTTCCATGAAGAACTAACATATTAAAAAGCAAGACATCTCCTGCTTCAAGTTCTGCATAGATAATCTTATTCCTATCTTTCTCTACATACTCCATATTGACTCTATCATGATGTGTTTCACCAGTAACCCTATGCCATGGCAAATGCCCTTGCTTATGACTTCCAGGTATAACTTGTACTGTTCCATTCTCTTTGGTAACATTATCAAGTGCCATCCAAACAATAATTTTTAAAGGTTCAGTAGGTCTTGATATAAAATCTTGATGCCATGCCACATCATTCTTTCTACCTTTTGGTTTATAAATCAAAGAGTTGTCATAAAGATAAATATTTTCACCAAGTACATTCTCAAGACAATCTAATATTTCTTTGTTTTTTGCCATATCTTGAAATTCAGGATGTCTTTGATATAAATCAAATAAAACACCTTGATCATTTCTATGCTCTAATGACCATCGTAAAAATGGATCTTCTAAGCTCTTTTCGGCATACTTAACTATTCTTTCTTGTAAATTCCGAATTTCTTGTAATTTTTCTTCTGAAAAGACTTTTTTAAGTATTACGAAACCTTTTTCTTCAAATTGTTTTTTATGCTCTAGGTTCATAACGAGATCCTCTTTAATATTTTTTTAACTAAAGATTGCTTTTTTTCAAAAATTTTATAAAAATCACTCATTTGTATAATATAATCCGGATGTTTTAAGTTTAAATCATTATATTCTTCTAACGTTACATTTTCATAAGGATTATTTCCAAATGTATGTGTTGCATCATCACCAAATCCTATATTTTCTATTAAATTTCTACTTGGAACAATTGTGTAAAAATTATGAATAAACCTTATGAACGACCATTGATAATCCCATGTATTAAGCGTATTATTATAAACATTTGTGAAATTGCCTATTTGCAGTTTTTTATTCTCTTTAAAATAATTTTCAAATAAATCTATATCCTTACTCTCTCCAAAGTGGTGCATGCTAATATCATATTTATTCCATGACCTTTTCCAGGAGGCCCAACCCCAAATAAATCCATATTTAGAAAAGAAATAATCATAATTTAATTTTCTATTTTTATACCCATAATTAAATCCACTTATTTGGCCAACTCTCATATCGTCTTTATACTTGTTAAGCATTTCCTCACAAAACCAAAAAAAACTCTGGCTTGGTAAACAATCATCTTCTAAGATAATTCCCATCTCTTCGTTGTCAAAAAACCAATCTATCGCTCCACTTACTGCCATTTTACAGCCAGAGTTTTGTTCACGAAAGACTGTTTTCACTTCACATTTCCAGTCTATGTTTGAAGTGATGTAATCTCTGACTTCCTTGACTTTTGCATCTTCACCATCTTTTGATTCTCTTGCCCCATCTGCAGCGATATAAAGTCTTGGAGGTTTGGCTTGTCGTATAGCCTCAAATACTTGCTTGGTGGTGTCCAACCTATTGAATACTAAAAATAGCACAGCGGTATTAAGTGGATGCGGTGGAGTAAATTCTATTTGTTTCATAATCATTTCCAATTATTCTTTCGTTGCTCTTCTATATACTCTTTTACCGTTTTTGTGGGCTTCCAGCCGAGTGCTTCTGTTTTAGCACTAATAACATCTGCTGTCATACGGTTTCCCTTTCTTTCAGGCAACATCTTTATCTCTCCACCAAACATCTTAGCAATCTCTTTAATACTATATGCTTCCGGACTACCAATACCAAACTCATCTCCATAACCATTTTCACCAACTAGGACTAAACCATTTATGATGTCATCTATATGTGTAAAGTTTCTTTTTTGAGCACCTGGGCTTACGATTGTTAAAGGCTCATTATTTTTCATTTTCTCTTTAAAAAGTGCAATCAGTGTTGCATACTTGCCCGTTTGAATCTCTCTGTTTCCATATACATTGTAAAAATAAGTAATCGCATACGGTACATTAAACCAAGTACCATAGTTTTCTACTAGTTCTGTATTACTTGCCTTTGTCCAAGCATAAGGACTTGCACTTCGGCCCAATCCGCCATCACCAAATTTTGTACTACTGCCTGCATATAAAATTTTAGCACCTGTTTTTCGACAAAATTCTAATACTGCAAAAATTCCATCTTTGTTAAATCTCCAAACTTGTTCTATGTCATCAAAACTTTGTTCGACTCTTGAGTATTCACCAAGATGGTAAATAATATCAGGATTAAAGTCTACCAACTTATCTATGTCTGCAGTAGAACCTTCTATATAGGTAAGATTCTCTACATGGTTATTTTTACTTCCTGTAAAATAATTATCTAAAGAATAGACATCATTCTTTTCATCTTCCGCTAATCTCTCACAAAGATTACTACCAACAAAACCGGCTCCGCCAGTAACTAATATTTTCTTTTTCAATTATTTATAACCTTTTAATATGTGTACTGGGAAAAAACACCTTGTTTTCATCTTAAGCTGTTGATGTAAATCTCTATCAAAAAAATCATACATATAATTTGCTATAAACTGACCTGTAAGAGTAGCAAAAGCTGCTCCTTGTATCCCGTATTTTGGTATCCAAATTAGATTTAACACTACATTGGAAAAAGCTCCCAATGCAGTTCTGTAGAATGATTTCTTTGTTAAATTTTCTACAACTAGGTATTTACTAAATGCAACTCCTAAAAACACAAAGACACCTGTCCAAATATGTATAATCAATACCGGTCCTGCTTTAGAATATGCGTCTCCAAAAAGTAAATCAATCAACCAACCACTTACAAATGTCATGAGTATTGCTATAGCTATGGCTAACCAAACCATAAGATCATATAGCTTTTGAAGTCGAGACAAATAGAGGTTTTCATTCTGCTTTTTTGCATTGATAATAGCTGGAAATAGTGAAGTGATGATTACTATAGGAATAAAATACCAAATCTCACTCAGCTTGACTGCCACTGCGTATTGACCTACTGCCTCACTCCCAAGTATCTCTTTTATCATGACCTGGTCTATTTTCATATAAATAGCGATAACCATTCCACTTAAAATAAGTGGCCAACTATCTTTTACGAGAGTCATTGCAACGCTTTTATTGAACTCCCATGTTTTCAATGTGAGCTTTTTCTGATGATAAAAATAGATATACCCACAAGCCAATATAAAACTGTCAAATACACTAATGATGGCGAATACAACTAGCGGTGCTTCATTTAAAATCAAAGCCACTTTTATAATCGATGAAATTGAAAGTGCAATAATATTTGAATACACAACATACCTAGACAAAACTTCTGATTGAAAATAAAAATCAATAACATTTATACTTTGAAAGATCATGGCACTTGCAATAATAAAAATCAAAGCATCTTCAAATTCATTATTGTTTGTCAACTGTACTACAATAGCTAATAAAAGTAAAACTAAAAAAGCACCAAAAAGTTTGAGTCTAAATGCAGTTCCCAACAACGTATCTCGTTTATTTTTATCTTTGACAAGCTCACGTATTACAATGCTATCTAAACCTAATGTAGAAAACGTCGCGAACAGCCCAACAAAACTAATAGCATAACTTAAAAGTCCAAACTGTTCAGGTCCAAGATAGCGAGCAAGCCAAATCCCAACTGAAAGACCAACAATCATACGAAAAACTTTTTCCATAAATAGCCATGATGTATTCTTAAAATACTTCATAAAGCCCTTATTATTTTTCAGAGAATTTAATTTTACTTTCAAAATACTAGTTTGCTTATTTTTATTTCATGCACCTCATAACCTTTTTTAAGTTGGGACTCAGCTAAATTAGAACCTTTTTTAATCTCTTTTATAATCATCTTGCAATCTAACAATGTCGTCTTCACCAAGATAACTACCAACTTGTGCCTCGATAAGCACTACATCAATCTTTCCAGGGTTCTCAAGTCGGTGAACTTCTCCCATTGGAATATAAGTCGACTCATTAGGTTTTATCAATGTCTCTTTTCCGCCAACAGTCACTAAGGCTGTGCCCGACACAACGATCCAATGTTCACTTCTATGAAAGTGCTTCTGAAGGCTGAGTCGCTTGCCTGGTTTGACTACAATTCTTTTGATCTTGTATTTATCATCTTCTTCTAATATCGTGTATGTTCCCCAGGGACGATGTGCAGTTAAATGGATATGATGAAGATCTGATTCGTCTAGCTTCAACTGTTTGACAACTTCTTTGACCTTTTGAGAAACACCTTTTTTTGAGATCAAAAGAGCATCCCCTGTGTCCACAATAATAAGATCATGTACGTCTGTCAATGCAATAGTTCTCTCTTTAGAGTAGACAAAATTATTTTTTGCATCAATGGTATGTAGATTTGCACAAATCGTATTTCCATTTTCATCTTTTGCAAACTCCTCATCTAGTGCATCAAAGCTTCCTAAGTCTGACCAGTCTATATCGGATGCTATTACTTTTACTTTTGAAGACTTTTCCATCACTGCATAGTCGATACTATCTTCAGGAATAGCCATCATGTCCTCATGGGATATGCGGATCATCTCACTGCTTTTTGCATTGTCATAAGCTAATTTAGAGAATTTATATATATCAGGAGAATGCTTTTTCAATTCATCAAGAAAAACACCGGCTTTAAAACAAAACATTCCCGAGTTCCAGTAAAAGTTTCCTGCATCTACATATTTTTGAGCCATTTTTGCATCCGGTTTTTCATGGAAGGCTTCTACATCTTCACCATTTGACTCAATATAACCATATCCTGTTTCTGCGTACTCAGGTTTAATGCCAAAGGTAACAAGATTATCTTCTTTAGCAAGAGCCTTTGCTTTTTGCAAGACATCAGCATAAGCTACTTTATTTTTGATAAGATGATCTGAAGGAGACACAAGAACAACTTCCTCCTTATCTAAGGCAAAACATGCGAGTGCTATTGCCGGTGCTGTGTTACGTCCTATAGGTTCTAATAAGAACCTATTTTTACTCATTGCAAGTTCTTCCAGCTGATCCACAGCTAAAAAATACTGCTCTGCATTAGAAACAATAAACTGTTGATCGCATACATCTTTATTTCGTTTTACTGTAAGTTGAAAAAGAGACTCATCATTAAATAGTTTAACAAACTGTTTTGGCATAAGTGTTCGGCTAATTGGCCAAAGACGTGTGCCAGAGCCTCCACACAAAATCATATTTGTCATTAAAAATCTTTATATTGTTTTTTAAGATGATATATTAATATAAATTCAGTTAAAGGAGTGTTAAACGATTTAAATGAGGAGTTAAAAAAGAAAGAGAATTTCGGGTAAAGCCCGAAATATAGAATGTATAAGTACTATCCGTTACGTTTTTTGATGATCTCTTCAGCAACGTTACGTGGAACTTCTTCATAGTGATCGAATTCCATAGAATATGTAGCACGACCTTGTGTTGATGAACGTAGATCAGTTGAATAACCAAACATCTCAGAAAGTGGTACGAATGCGTCAACGATCTTGTTACCAGAACGGTCACCCATGTTGTTAACCTGACCACGACGACGGTTAAGGTCACCGATAACGTCACCCATGTAGTCTTCAGGTACTTCAACTTCAACTTTCATCATTGGCTCAAGGATAGCAGGGCTTGCTTTTCTACAACCTTCTTTGAATCCCATTGATGCAGCAAGTTTAAACGCCATTTCATTTGAATCGACATCATGGTATGAACCATCATAAAGAGTTACTTCAACATCTTCTAGTGGGTAACCGGCAAGGATACCACCAACCATAGCTTCTTGACAACCTTTTTCAACAGCTGGGATATATTCACGAGGAACAGCCCCACCCTTAATCTCATTGTTAAACACATAACCTGTACCCGCTTCACCCGGCTTGATTCTAAGATAAACATGTCCAAACTGACCACGTCCACCTGACTGCTTAGCGTATTTGTATTCTTGATCGACTTCAGCTTTAATTGTTTCACGGTAAGAAACTTGTGGAGCACCAACTTCAGCTTCAACAGAGAACTCACGCTTCATACGGTCAACAAGGATCTCAAGGTGAAGCTCACCCATACCAGAGATAATTGTTTGACCTGTTTCTTCGTCAGTGTTAACACGGAAAGAAGGATCTTCTGCAGCTAGTTTACCCAGTGCAATACCCATTTTTTCCTGATCTGCTTTCGTCTTAGGTTCAACCGCAACAGAGATAACCGGCTCAGGGAAGTCCATTCTTTCAAGAACAACTTTTTCATCACCATTACAGAGAGTATCACCTGTAGTTGTAGATTTAAGACCAACAACTGCACCGATTTCACCTGCATAGATCTCTTTAACTTCTTCACGCTTGATAGCATGCATTTTCATGATACGACCGATACGTTCTTTCTTGTCTTTAGTAGAGTTATGAACAAATGAACCCGCTTCTAGTTTACCACGGTAAACACGAATAAATGTCAATGTTCCGACAAATGGATCTGTCATAATCTTAAATGCTAATGATGCGAAATCACCCTCATCAGTTGAAGGAACTTCAACTTCTTGTTCTTCATCATCCATTAGTGTACCCATAATTGCAGGTGACTCAACCGGAGATGGAAGGTAAGCAACAACAGCGTCAAGTAAAGTCTGAACACCCTTGTTCTTAAATGCAGTACCTGGAAGCATCGGAACAATATGCATACCGATAGTAGCCGCTTTTATACCAGCAATGATCTCTTCAGTAGTAAGTTCTTCACCCTCAAGATATTTCTCAGCCAGTTCTTCATTTCCATCAGCTTCAGAGATTGATTCGATCATCTTTTCTCTATATTCATCTGCAATTTCTTGTAGATCAGCAGGGATTGCCTCTTCATGGTAGTTAGAACCCATAGCAGCATCCGCGTCCCATACAATAGCAATCATCTTGACAAGGTCAACAACACCTGCAAATTCAGCTTCAGCACCGATAGGAAGCTGGATAGGAACCGGGTTACCTTTTAAGCGATCTACAATTTGTTTTTCAACTTCATAGAAATCAGCACCCGTACGGTCCATTTTGTTAACGAAAACAATTGAAGGAACCTTATAACGGTTACGCTGACGCCATACTGTTTCTGATTGAGGCTGAACACCACCAACTGCACAGAAAACAGATACTGCACCATCAAGTACACGCATAGAACGCTCAACTTCAATAGTAAAGTCAACGTGTCCCGGAGTATCGATAATATTAATTTGCTTACCAGCCCATTCACATGTTGTTGCAGCAGAAGTAATTGTAATACCACGTTCTTGTTCTTGTTCCATCCAGTCCATTGTCGCTGCACCATCGTGAACTTCACCGATCTTATGCTCAACACCCGTATAGAAAAGGATACGTTCTGTTGTCGTTGTCTTACCTGCATCAATGTGAGCAGCAATACCGATGTTTCTTACATCATTAAGTTTATGAGATCTTGCCATAATTATATGTCCTGTTAGTTGTTTTAGTGAAAGTGAGCCGGAAATCGATAAATGGACAAGTATCCGTTTACCGCTTCCCGCGTCAATTTCGAAAGTGTAACTTACTCAAGTAATGTTACTGGTTTATTTCAAGTGCTCTTAAGCCGCACATGAACCTGACACTGAGTTAAACCCAGTGTTAGCGCAAGTAAAGGAATAACTTCCTTTACCCTTTAAAAAATATAGTTTACCAGCGGTAGTGAGCAAATGCTTTATTTGCTTCAGCCATACGGTAAGTATCTTCTTTTTTCTTGAATGCAGAACCTTTATCAGTTGCTGCGTCCATTAATTCGTTTGCTAGTCTTTCTGCCATAGTACGTTCATTACGACTACGAGCAGCATCAACCAACCAGCGGATAGCTAGTGAAAGTTGACGTACTGGGCGTACTTCTACTGGAACTTGGTAAGTAGCACCACCAACACGGCGAGACTTTACTTCAATCACTGGTTTAATGTTTTCGATAGCTTTATCAAAAATCTCAATACCTTTTTCTTCGCCACGTGAGCTGATAAGGTCGATTGCACTGTAAAGAATTTTCTCTGCAGTTGATTTTTTTCCATCCAACATTACTTTGTTGATGAATTTCGTTAAGATTTTACTTCCATAAACTGGATCCGGCATTACAGGACGGACGGGAGCTTTTCTTCTTCTCATTGTGTTACCTTCAATTTTAATAATTTACTCAGAGTTAAACTCTGTCTTCTTCTCAACATCTAGTGCTGATACTCAATGAACATTGTTCTGTTTCTTTGCTTAACGACTTAAAAATGACAAGTCATTTTGAACCTGCTGTTGAAGCAAACTAAGCGTTAGCGTAGTAAACGGGCTTCTGCTCGTTTACGTCTTAAATGGCGTACGAAACTCTAAAAAAATAGAATTATTTTTTAGGACGTTTCGTACCGTATTTAGAACGAGCAACTGTTCTGTTAGCAACACCGGCAGTATCCAGCGCACCACGAACGATATGGTATTTAACACCCGGTAAATCTTTTACACGACCACCACGTACAAGTACGATAGAGTGTTCTTGAAGGTTGTGACCCTCACCACCAATATATGAAATTACTTCAAAACCAGAAGTCAAACGAACCTTAGCTACTTTACGTAGCGCCGAGTTTGGTTTCTTTGGTGTTGTAGTATAAACACGCGTACATACACCACGACGTTGTGGGCATGATACTAGAGCAGCAGATTTTGATTTCTTAACTACTCTTTTGCGTCCATTACGGACCAGTTGATTAATAGTAGGCACTATAATCTCCTTTTCAAAATGTTCCAGTAGAATTTTCCCTAAAATTTACACAATTTACTGCGTAAAATATCCGAAAATTGATTTACATCAATCAATGGATGTTTTTAGGGATTACCAAATGGTGCGAAATATTAGCTGAATATTATTTAAGATACGCTTTATTTTTATAAGAAGTTCAGATTATAGTTTAGAAGTGGGGAAAGTAGAAATAAATTTTATATGTATCAATGTTTACATCGAGAATTTTCTCGATGTAAAGTAAAGTAGTAAAACCTTAAGCCTCTTCAGACTCTAAGATAATCTCTAGGTCTTTATAGATACCTGTTCCAACCGGAATAGTTCTACCGATAATAACATTTTCTTTAAGATCTGTAAGATCATCTATCTTAGCTGAAACTGCTGCTTCCGTAAGTACTTTCGTTGTATCTTGGAAAGATGCTGCTGATATAATCGAGTCAGCAGAAACTGCTGCCCGTGTAATACCGACTAAGAATGGTTCAGCAATTGCCGGTTCCCCGCCAAGACGCATAATCTTTTTGTTCTCTTCACGGAATTTCTTCTGTGAGATAAGATCACCTTGAATAAACTTCGTATCACCTGAGCTAACAATCTTGATCTGACGTAACATTTGAGTAAAGATAACCTCAATATGCTTATCAGCGATATTTACCCCTTGACGACGGTAAACCTGCTGCACTTCAGACACAAGGTAGTTATAAAGTGCCTTAACACCCATAATACGTAGAAGTTCGTGAGACGAGATGTGACCATCTGTCAAACGCTCACCAGCGTGAACGAATTCACCAGCTGTTACCTGCGCTGTTAACTGCTTATCAATGAAATATTCTTTGATAATACCGTTTTCAGAAGAGATGATCAGTCTTTGCTTACCACGTAATGGTTTACCAAAACTTACAACACCGTCAACTTCAGCGATCATTGCGATTGCTTTTGGACGACGTGCTTCAAACAGTTCAGATACACGTGGAAGACCCCCGGTAATATCTGATGATTTTTGAAGTGCTTTAGGTGTCTTTGCCAAGATATCCGCAACCTTAACTGGTCCACCATCTTGAGCATAAACTGCAGTTTTAGGCTCAACCTGGTAACGAATAAGCTCACCATCTTCTGTTGCAAGAACGATTGTAGGCTTGTATTCAGAAGAGATATGCTCATTGATCATAAGACGCGTCTGACCTGTAAGTTCATCAAACTGCTCAGAAGCTGTCACACCCGGAATAATATCTTCAAAACTAACCGTACCTGCTGATTCAGAGATAATCGGATTAGAATACGGATCCCATTCAGCAATGGCTGTCTGTTCTGCTGCAGCTGGAGATGCTAGAAGCGTTGTCGCGTCAACCTGTGCATCATCATCAACCTCGATAACAGAACCACGTGCGATGTAGTGACGAATAGCTTCACGCTCTTCTGAATCTACAACAACAGCGAAAAGACCTTTTTCATCAACCTTGTAACCTTTCGTAAGCTCAGAGTGACGCTCTAAGTAGTCACCTTTAAGAAGGAAGTATTTAACCTTTCCTGCTTCTTGAGCTGTGATCTTTTGCGTGATCGGCTCACCATCTTGAACAAGGAGTTCAGAGGCATAAGGAATACGGTTAGGAATATTCCAACCATCTTTGATCGTCTCAACAATAGACTCATCAGCTTTAACATCCACACCATTCTCATAAGGAAGATAGAATTTACCTTCGATCTTACCAGATACACCGGCAAGTTCATTAGGTTTAGCAACTTCTTTCTTACGAAGCGTGTAACGGATAGTCTCTTTTTCACCCACAACAGATACAAGGACCTCATCATGAATCGTCTGAACCTCTAGCTTACCGTCAAATGGCGCTTTGATCTTTGGCTCAACCAAAAGAATAGCGGCATTACGACGATTCGCAACGATGGTTTTCTTCTCTTTAGACTCATACGTCTTAAGATTGTAATAACGGATAAAACCTTCTTTTTTAGCGATTACTTGACGCTCTTCTCTTGTGCTTGACGCCGTACCACCAACGTGGAATGTACGAAGTGTAAGCTGAGTACCCGGTTCACCGATAGACTGAGCTGCAATAATACCAACAGCCTCACCCTTCTTAACAAGACCACCGTGACCAAGATCAAGACCGTAACACAGCGCACAAATACCGTTTTCTGCCTTACATGTTGTCGGAGTTCGGATGTGAAGTGACTTAATACCTGCTTCAGAGATAACCGCAGCTTTCTCTTCATCAATTAACTCGCCTTCAGCAAATAAGATCTCATTTGTGATTGGGTCGATTGCATCTTCTGCAAGCACACGACCTTCAACACGATCAGCAAGTGGCTCAATTAGCTCATTACCAATTGAGATATCCGTAATCTCGATACCTTCGTGTGTACCACAGTCATCCACAACAACTTTAACATTTTGAGCAACATCAACAAGCTTACGAGTAAGGTAACCCGCATTTGCTGTCTTAAGTGCCGTATCCGCAAGACCTTTACGCGCACCGTGAGTTGAAATAAAATACTCAAGTACGTTTAGACCCTCTTTAAAGTTTGATGTAATCGGTGTTTCGATAATCGAACCATCCGGTTTAGCCATCAAACCACGCATACCAGCAAGCTGACGGATCTGCGCTGCAGAACCACGTGCCCCAGAGTCAGCCATCATAAAGATAGAGTTGAAACCGTCTTTGTCTTCTTCAACAAGTTTCATCATCCCGCCCGCAAGCGTATTATTTGTATCTGTCCAAATATCAATGATCTTGTTGTAACGCTCTTGTTCAGTTAATAGACCTGCATCAAACTGCTTTTGTACCTCTTTAACTTTATGCTTAGAGTCAGCAACTTTTGAAACCTTATCTTCTGGAATAATAATATCCGCAGCAGAAATAGATACACCTGCTTCCGTTGCATGTTTAAAACCAAGGTCTTTAAGTCTGTCAAGGAAAGCAGAAGTAATGGCAATACCACCATGCTTATTAACATAATCAACAATAGCATTGATTACTTTCTTCTTCATGTTAAGGTTCCACATCTCAATAGGAACAAAATCCGGAAGAATTGCTTTAATCAGCATACGTCCTGCAGTCGTATAGATCATACGACCGTCAACACGCGTACGGATTTTTGCATGAAGATCAAGTGCACCATGCTCAAGAGCAATACGCACTTCATCAACGTTGGCAAACAATTTATTAGAACCAAGTACACCATTTTTCTCTAAAGAAACATAATAGATACCAAGTACCATATCCTGTGAAGGTGTAGCGATCGCCTTACCTGAAGCAGGAAGAAGGATATTCATTGAAGAAAGCATCAAGATCTTCGCTTCAGCAATTGCTTCTGAAGACAATGGAATATGCACTGCCATCTGATCCCCATCGAAATCCGCATTAAAGGCCGCACAAACTAGAGGGTGAAGCTGGATAGCTTTACCGTCGATCAATTTCGGATGAAATGCCTGAATTGAAAGTTTGTGCAGTGTCGGAGCACGATTCAGAAGGATAGGATAACCGTCAACGATCTCAGCTAGACATTCCCAAACTTCGTTTGTTTTGTCATCAATAAGCTTTTTCGCCTGCTTAACCGTTGTCGCATAACCTTTTTCTTCAAGCTTAGCAATCAAATGCGGCTTAAACAGTTCAAGAGCCATCTTCTTTGGAAGACCACATTGGTCCATCTTAAGCGTTGGTCCAACAACGATAACAGAACGTCCAGAGAAGTCAACACGCTTACCAAGAAGGTTTTGACGGAAACGACCCTGTTTACCCTTAATGATCTCAGAAAGAGACTTAAGAGGACGCTTGTTTGCACCCTTAACAGCGTTGGCACGACGACCATTATCAAACAACGCATCAACAGATTCTTGCAACATACGTTTTTCATTACGCACAATAATCTCAGGAGCATCTAGTTCAATAAGACGCTTAAGACGCTGATTACGGTTAATAACGCGACGGTAAAGGTCATTTACATCTGAAACTGCGAACTTACCGCCATCAAGGCTTACAAGTGGACGAAGATCAGGCGGAAGAACCGGAAGCTGCTCAAGCATCATCCATGCCGGATTATTTCCAGAATTTAGGAATGACTCGATAACTTTAAGACGCTTAATAATCGTCTTACGTTTTGCTTCTGAATTTGTTTTTTCAATATCTTCTTTCAGTTTAGAGAACAGTTCAACAAGATCCATATCATTAAGCAGGTCTTTTACGATTTCCCCACCCATACGAGCAGCAAATCCAGACTCAGAGTAACGTGACATCAATGTCTGATACTGATCTTCATTTAAAACATCATATTTTAAAACCGGGATATTTTGCTCACCGTCATAACATGCTTCACCGGCACTCTCTACGATATATGCTTCATAATACAATACACGTTCAAGGTCTTTCATCTTAACACCAAGAAGAGTACCGATACGTGAAGGTAATGAAGATACATACCAGATGTGTGCAACCGGAGTTACAAGGTCAATATGACCCATACGTGTACGACGAACCTTAGTTGTCGTAACTTCAACACCACATTTTTCACAAACAACGCCCTTGTAACGCATCTTCTTATACTTACCACAAAGACACTCGTAGTCACGAACCGGACCAAAGATCTTTGCACAAAAAAGTCCATCGCGCTCAGGCTTAAGTGTACGGTAGTTAATAGTTTCAGGCTTCTTTACTTCACCATGGCTCCAAGAAAGAACTTTCTCAGGGCTAGCAAGGCGGAATTGAAGCTGTTTGATGTCTTTTGGACGGTTATCTTCTTTTATCTCAATCGGCACTAATTTCATCAGTCTCTTCCTCGTCAAAAATTTCTACATCAAGTGCAAGAGCTTGAAGCTCTTTCGTTAATACAAATAGGGTCTCAGGGATACCAGAAGCTGGCACACTTTCACCTCTTGTTAATGCTTTATAAGCACGTACACGTCCCTCAACATCATCTGACTTGATTGTCAGCATCTCTTTAAGAACAGCAGAAGCACCATAAGCTTCAAGAGCCCATACTTCCATCTCACCAAATCTCTGACCACCAAACAGTGCTTTACCACCAACAGGCTGCTGAGTAACAAGAGAGTAAGGCCCTGTTGAACGGGCATGAACCTTCTCATCAACCAAGTGATGCAGTTTAAGAACATACATATAACCTACGTTGACACGTTCTTTTACTTTTTGTCCCGTCTTACCGTCGTACAGTTCAACCTTACCGTCCATATCCATTTTCGCCAAGTCAAACAGTTTTGCAAACTCTTCCGGGTTTACACCTTCGAACATAGGCGTTGCAAACTTAACACCGTTTGACCAGTCACGTGCATATTTGATAAGTGTTTCATCGTCTAGGGCTGCAATAAAGTTCTTGGCATCCATTAACTTCGCAACACCGGCAATCGCTGTCATCTTTTCACGAAGTTGATCAATAAAGTCTTTTTGCTTTGAGGCAAATATCTCTTCTAATTGATAACCAAGTTCACGACCTACCATACCAAGGTGCATCTCAAGGATCTGCCCGATATTCATACGTGAAGGTACACCAAGTGGATTAAGGATAACATCAACAGAGTGTCCGTTAGCACGGTAAGGCATATCAACATCAGGAACGATGTTAGATACGATACCCTTATTACCGTGACGACCCGCCATCTTATCACCGACTTTAAGCTTACGCTTCGTCGCAATGTAAACTTTTACAAACTTAACAACACCGTTTGGAAGGATGTCATCTTTTTCAAGAATATCAAGCTTCTCTTCGTGCTCTTGACGGAAAAGTTTTTTCTGCTTTTGGAAGTGATTTTTGATCACATCATACTGCGTCTGAACTGCATCTTCAAAAGCTTTTACAATAGAGTTCATCGCAAAACGGTTGGCTGAAGCCAAGTCCTCTTCTGTGATTTTAGAACCCTTCTTGTAATCATTCCCGTTTACAGATATATCAGAAGCGAGTTCTGCTTTTGTCAATAAAGCAGAGATACGAAGCATCTCCTCTTTGTCAATCATCAGTAGACGGTCATAATGTTCACGCTCTAACTCATCTCTTTCTGATTTTTCAAATTCAAGTGTACGAGCATCTTTCTCATAACCCTTCTTTGTAAAAACTTTAACATCAACAACAACACCTTCCATTGAAGGCGCACAGTACAGTGATTTGTTTACAACGTGTCCCGCTTTTTCACCGAAGATAGCACGTAGAAGGCGCTCTTCTGGAGTTGGTTTAACTTCACCCTTAGGAGAAACCTTACCTACAAGAATCATACCGCCTTCAACATAAGTACCGATCTTAACGATACCCGAATCATCAAGGTGAGAAAGTTCTTCATCACGAACATTTGGAATGTCGCGTGTTACTTCTTCAACACCATGCTTAAGTTCTCTTGCTTCACACTCTTTTTCATAAACGTGTACAGACGTAAATGCATCTTCACGAATCATACGTTCTGAGATAACAATTGCATCCTCATAGTTGTAACCATTCCAAGGCATAAAGGCAACCTGCGCATTTACACCCAGTGCAAGCTCACCCTGATCCATGTTTGGACCATCAGCAATAACTTGACCGGCATTAACCATCTCACCAACTTTTACAATAGGCACTTGAGAGAATGTCGTATTTTGATTCGTACGCATATTCTTTTGTAGTGAATAATAGTCGATAAAAGTACCGTCTTCATCTTCACCCATCACATAAATATGTCTCGCATCGATCTTCTCAATTTTACCCGGTCTATCAGCCTTGATACATTCCCACGCATCTCTGGCAATAATCGCTTCCATACCTGTTCCGACCATTGGTGCCTGTGCCTTAAGAAGTGGCACGGCCTGACGTTGCATATTGGAACCCATAAGAGCACGGTTGGCATCATCATGTTCCAAGAATGGAATTAATGAGGCGGCAACACCGATAACCATATGCGCTGAAAGGTCACGCAATTCACAATCAGCAGCTTTTCTAAGCATGATCTCACCATCTTTACGAGATTCAACCAGATCATCCGGGAAAGTTCTATCAGCATTGATCGGTGAAACTGCAGAAGCAATGATCTTGCCTTCTTCCTGAGTCGCAGTAAGATAAACAACTTCATCCTGTACTTTTCCATCAACAACACGGTTATACGGTGCTTCGATAAAACCGTGCTCATTTACCTTAGAGTAAGTAGCAAGCGTATTGATAAGACCAATATTTTGACCCTCTGGCGTCTCAATCGGACAGATACGACCATAGTGAGTCGGGTGAACGTCACGCACTTCAAATCCGGCACGTTCTTTAACAAGACCACCCTCACCTAGAGCAGAAAGACGACGCTTGTGCGTTACTTCTGAAAGTGGGTTTGTCTGATCCATAAACTGAGACAACTGACCACCAGAGAAGAATTCCATGATAGTCGATGTAATCATCTTAGAGTTAATAAGGTCATGCGGCATGATCTCAACAAGCGGTCCGCTCATTGTAGATAATTTATCACGAATCGCTTTTTGCATCTTGATAAGACCATTATGCAACTCATTACCAAGAAGCTCACCAATGGCACGAATACGTCTATTACCCAGGTGATCTCTATCATCAATATGACCTTGACCGTTCTTAACCTTGATAACATATTTAACAGTGTTAATGATATCTTCATGTGTAAGAACTGTTACATATTCAGGTACATCAAGACCTAACTTATGGTTCATCTTCATACGACCGACCTCAGTCAGGTCATAACGCTCAGGATCAAAGAAAAGCTGATTGACAAATGCTTTAGCAGCATCTTTCGTTACCGGCTCACCTGGACGCATTACTTTATAAATACGAATTGCAGCCAAATCGTTTTCATCTTCAATATCTTCCGTCTGCTTAAGAAGCTTAAGAGAGTCAGCATCAGCGTTAAATGCATTGATAACAGAGCTATCAACACCGTCAGCCAAGTCATTAGCAATTACAAACTCCGCAATACCCGCTTCTGACATCTTTTTAAGACGTGTCTCATCAAGAAGTGTCATCGTATCAAAAAGAATCTCACCTGTTTCAGGATCGATAATCGGCTCAGCCAAGTGACGTTCCATCAATGTCTCTAGTGGATATTGGACATGTGTAAGACCATCTTCTACAAGTTTTTGACCTTTTTTGGCGGAAAGACGTTTACCCGCAGCAACGATCACCTTACCTTCTACATCAACAAGGTCATGCTCTAAACGACCGGCAAAATCAGCCGGGTCAAATGGAAGTACGTACTTGTTATCTTGTACAACTACCTTCTGTAAAGGGTAAAATAATTTTAAGATGTCTGGCTTAGAATATCCAAGTGCACGGAACATAATCGTAACAGGCACTTTACGGCGCTTATTGATACGCATATAAAGGATATCTTTTGGATCATATTCAAAGTATAACCATGAACCACGATCCGGGATGATCTGTGCAGTATAGATAAGTTTCTGTGCTGCCGTATTAGACTCTTCTTCTTTAAAAATAACACCAGGAGAACGGTGAAGTTGATTTACGACAACACGTTCAACACCATTGATGATAAACGAAGTTCTCTCCGTCATCAAAGGAATATCACGAATAAAGATCATCTGTTCTTTAATATCTTGAACACCAGTCTTTTCACGCGTATTTTCATCTCTGTTCCAAAGAACAAGACGCGTTTTCATGCGAAGTGAAACTGAATATGTCAGTCCACGTTCCATACATTCACGAACAGTATATTTAGGATGTCCTACTTCGGCACCCAAGTACTCTAACGTAACACGATTTTGTACATCATGAACCGGAAATACCGATTGAAACACTTGTTCGATACCACTTGCTGAGCGGTCTTTGGCATCAATCATCAAAAAGCTGTCATAAGAGCTTTGCTGAAGTTGAAGCAAGTTAGGTATTTCAATTTGCTGAGCTGTCTTAGCAAAATCAACACGTAAACGATTACCGGAATGTAAGCTGTTTAGCATAAATAACCTCATTAGTTTATTTTTTTAGTAAATGTCAGTAGCAGTGTACTGGGGCATTTGTTCAAGATATTTTCAAACGTCTTGGAAATATCTTTTAAATCCATCCATTACTTGGATATAACTAGGTTCACGAGTGCAAAATACAAAACTTTAGTCATATTGCAAATAAAAGTAATATTATTAAGTGAAAATAGTTATATCCAAGTTTATGGACAAATAGAATCAGGCGTCCCTGAAATAGACCACAGGTAAAAAATATTAGTGGCTTGTACGCAAAAAGGGTCATTTACTACAAGAGTAAATGACCCTAAAGGTCGAAGGACGTAATCCTTCAATTAAAAAAGTTGAAGCGTTAAAAAATTATTTAACTTCTACTGTAGCACCAGCAGCTTCAAGTTCAGCTTTTGCAGCTTCAGCATCTTCTTTAGAGATACCTTCTTTAACAGTTGAAGGAAGAGCTTCAGAAGCTTCTTTCGCCTCTTTAAGACCAAGACCTGTAAGAGCACGGATAACTTTAATTACACCGATTTTCTTAGCGCCAGCATCAGTGATGATAACGTCAAATTCAGATTTCTCTTCAGCAGCTTCGCCACCAGCAACAGCACCACCAGCAACCGCAACAGGTTGAGCAGATACGCCAAATTTTTCTTCAAATTCTTTTACAAGCTCAGAAAGCTCAAGTACAGATAAACCAGAAATAAATTCTAATACGTCTTCTTTAGTAACAGCCATTTAAGACTCCTATTCATTAATATTTTTATCAAGGAAATTTCCTTGTAGTGTTTGATGCCTAAAGCATCCCCTCAAAAGAGATGCTTACGCCTCTTCTTTTTGTCTTCTAAGCGCATCTAGGCCAATTGTGAAATTCGCAATTGGAGCCATCCATGTAGCTGCAAGCATACCAAGTAGCTGTTCGCGACCTGGAAGTTTTGCAAATGCTTCAATTTTTGCAGTATCAGCAGCTTCACCATCAAGGTAACCCGCTTTAATTACAAATTTATCAGACTTCTTAGCGAAATCAGCAGCAATTTTAGATGCAGAAATAACATCGTCAGACCATAAAAAGATATTTGTATCTTTGATCTCAACACCGCTCATACCAGCATTTGTTAATGCGATAGTAGCCAATGAATTTTTAACAACTTGAACCGATGTGTCTTGTGCTCTAGCAGCAGTACGAAGTTCTTCTAAATCAGATACAGTAAGACCTTTGTAATCACAGATTACTACAGCTGTTGTGTTTTCAAAAGAGACACGAAGTTGTTCAATAACTTCAGCTTTTTTAGTTTTAGTCATATGTATTCTCCTTTCCAGACATCAAACTTCAAGTTGAGCGGTTTTACACCAATTAAGCTCGCAAAAGCCTCTAACTGTCTTTAGTCCATAAAATAAATGAAATATTAAAATCTCAAATCGGAAATCTGGATAGATTGCCTATATAAAACTTGAATAAGGAGTGGGATTATATCGAATAAAATATAAAAAAATGCTTTAGTTGTCATCTTAATCTTTAGCTATTTAATCAAATGGTATTATTTAAACGTTGTGACCGTAGACTAAAACCGATAACGCAGTTCTGCAAACAAATATCTTCCTTGCATCGGGTAATCATTTTGTATCGACGGACTGCTTGGTTCTGTATAGTCTTCATCAAAAAGATTTCTTGCGCTGACAAGAGCATCCAATCCTTCAAATATATTTTTGCGCTCAATCGTCAAGTTCACCCATGAGTCACTGCCTAAAGTCTCTCTGCTGTCTGTTTTCTCTCTGTAACGTTTTCCTATGTAAAAATATTGCGTATTTATATTCCAGTTAACGGCTGGCCTATACTGCACTTGTGCAAAGGCTTGATTACTCGGAGCATTTGCTATTCTCTCATTAGTGTCCGCGTTTTCTGAGTATTGGTAAGCGTAGTTACCGCGTACGCTTACTGAATCAGTTAATCCACATTCCATTTCTAATTCTAGACCATACCCATTTTGATCTTTTGCATTTTCCGCGCGGCTTGTAGTAGCGGGTAAAGGGTCTCCTACATAATCAATTAAATTTTTTGCTCTATAATAGAACACATTAAGTCTGGTATGCACCTTTGCACGATAGTTTAGTGCGACTTCATAGGTATCAATAGTCTCGGGGTCTAAGTCTGGATTACCGATAAATGCGGGAGTGTTACTCAGATAAAGTTCTCCAAATGTAGGTGCTCTAAATGCTCTGCCATATATCGCTTTAAGAGTTAAATCTTCACTCTCTTGCCAAACTAATGCCACACGTGGATTATAAGTAGAGCCAAAATCATTATAATAATCATAGCGGATCCCCGCCGTCAATATTAGGTCGTCACGAATGATATATTCATCCTGGATCATAGCATAAACATTTCTTCTTGTTTCTTCTTGCATATATGCAAAGGGTGTATCTGTCAAATCCGTCAAAACACCAGGTATAGTTCCCCGACCAAAGTTTTTTTGCTGTGATGGATCAAGTTTTCCGTATTTGTACCCTACTTTAACATTTATTACATGGTTATTTATACCTGAATATATTGCCCCGGTTGATAAACTTCCAACATATTCTTTAGCGTAGGGCTTACCTTCTCTCCAATCTGCTCTTGGGTAATAATTTGCCTGTGAATCAAGGTAAGAAAATGAGAAATTACTTTTAATCACCGTGTCATCAAACCAGTCCTTATTCGTGTATTGAAAATCTGTGAGAATATGGTCCCTGTCAATATACCCTCTCGAGTCCAGAATATGCAAATGGCCGGCCCCTAGTCCAAGGTCCCTGCTTCGCTCAACCAAAAGATTTACATCAAAGTCTTTATAATTAATATCTGCATGAAGAAAGGCTGTGTCATAGCGTGTACTCACAGGGCCACTTGCTGAAGCAGCATCTTGTTCGACAATACGGTTATCATCCCCATCACTTTTCATTACTGACAGAGACAAGCCAATGTTGAGCTCTTCAGTTTGTACACTTTGGTTTACCCATGTTTCCCAGGTATTAAATGATCCGTAACGCACCCCAACCTGATCAGTAATATTGTCATATTTTTTACTTATTATATTGATCACTCCGCTAAAGGCGTCTGCACCGTGCATTGCTGAACCAGGTCCTCTTATAACCTCTATACGATGAATTATTGAAATTGGCATTTTAAATACGAACCCTGGATGACCATTCAGAAGATCGTTCAAGGGAACTCCATCTATCAAGAAAAGCACCTGAGGATTAAATCCGGTTTGAATGCCACGAATAGACACCTTTTCACTCATAAGATCAAGATCAGATGGATATATATGTAATCCTGGCACTTGTTCTAGAGCCTCATGGAGTGTTCTGGCACCACTTTTTATCATCTCTTTAGAGGTAAGGATTGAAGTAACTGCAGGAGCAAACTGCTGTTTAATCGGCACACCAGTAGCTATGTCTGTGTTTAATAGTTCTTCAAAACTCATCGAGTTCAATAAGCGGTACTCATCTGCTGAAATATCATTCGCAGATAAAATTGAAGTGATATTTAAGATAATAATACAATATACACAGAAGCGAAAATTCAATACAATTCCTAAATTAAGCAGGATATGATTATTATATTAACTAATAGTTAAAGAAACGTAAAAAATCTTATTTTATCTCATAAATGTAATTATTTTAAGGGAAATGTTAAAGTGAGGAGGTTGAGAGAGAGTGGAAAAATTACTTTCCACCACTCTCAGAGGTTATTATTTGATATCAGATATTTCTGAAAGATCAAATTTTATTGCCGGACTCATAGTTAATGAAAGTGCAGCATTTTTAATGTAACGACCTTTAGCCGATGCAGGTTTTTGCTTATTAATTGAAGCGATGAATACTTTCAAGTTCTCTTCAATAGCAGTAGGAGAGAAAGATACTTTCCCAATACCAGCGTGAATGTTACCTTTTTTGTCAACACGGTAGTTTACTTGACCACCTTGAAGATTTTTAACTGCTTGTGCAACATCAGGAGTTACTGTACCGGTTTTAGGGTTAGGCATCATACCTTTTGGCCCTAAAATACGACCGATCTTTCCAACAAGACCCATACAATCAGGCGCAGCAACAACAACGTCAAAGTTAAAGTTACCTTCTTGGATTTGTTCTACTAGATCGTCTGTACCAACGATATCAGCACCAGCAGCCTTAGCTTCATCAGCCTTAGCGCCCTTTGCGAATACAGCAACACGAACAGTCTTACCTGTACCGTGTGGAAGAACGATAGCGCCACGGATCATTTGATCAGCGTGACGAGGATCTACGTTTAAGTTCATTGCAATTTCAACAGTTTCGTCGAATTTTGCAGATTTTAGTTCCGACATGAATGCAGATGCTTCAGCTAATGAATAAGCCTTGCCTGCATCAATTTTTTCGGAAAGTTGTGTATATCTTTTACTTGCCATTTTGATTCTCCAGTTTAATCTGCCGCATCTATTTTTGAATCACTGCGGTCGATGATTTTAAAAGTATTTACAGTTTCCGTAGACTAGTCTACGATTTCAATACCTATAGAACGAGCTGAACCAGCAATTGAATTTGCTGCCATCTCTTCGTCGTCTGTGTTAAGGTCAGAAATTTTCATCTTAACGATTTCCATTAATTGAGCCTTAGTGATCTTTGCCACTTTATTTTTAAGTGGATTGTCAGAACCTTTTTTCAGATTTGCAGCTTTCATTAAAAGTGCAGAAGCTGGTGGTTGCTTAGTAACAAAAGTAAAACTTTTGTCAGCATAAACAGTAATAACAGTTGGAACTTTAAATCCCATCTTGTCTTTTGTTTTTTCATTAAAAGCTTTACAGAATTCCATGATGTTAACACCA
>Ga0316206_1000672_pt1 | contig 40625 bp, 37 predicted proteins | sample 6monthpyrite_MG_FD_204942 | JGI IMG/M metagenome (GOLD analysis project Ga0316206, IMG submission 204942) | Microbial mat bacterial communities from mineral coupon in-situ incubated in ocean water Damariscotta River, Maine, United States -... | ecosystem: Environmental > Aquatic > Marine >...
AACATCTAAAAAAGGTGTTTCTATTTTGTACCTTCAAAAACAATTGTCCATCAAATCATATCGCACAATGTGGTTGATGACTCATAAGATTCGGCACGCAATGGCATGCCGAGATGCTTTGTATTCACTCAAAGGTATTGTTGAAACTGATGAGATTTTCATAGGGGGAAAGCAATCATTAGACGATAGAAGAGAGCATGGCAATAATAAAACTTCATTTTTGATTATGGTTCAGGAAAATGATAATCATGGCGGCCCAAGGTTTTTAACCTTCGAAGAACTCGAAAGTATTTACGATGAACATGTTATTCCTGCTATAAAAAATATCCTAAAAGGAAGTACCTTAAAAACTGATGGCGCTTCTCCCTATGTTAATGCCAAAAAAGAAGGATATAAAAATGATCGAGTTGTAGTTATGGAAAATCCAGAAAAATGGCATGAGCATATGAAATGGGTAAATCTCATAACTTCAAATTTAAAAAGATACGTGCTATCTACTCATCATGGCGTATTTCCAAAATACAGGAAATCATTTCTAGCTGAGTTTGCTTACCGTTTTAATAGACGTTTTTGGCCAAACCAGGCTTTCGATCGGCTTCTATATGCCTGTATTTACGGTGATCCTGTCTCTTTGGATGAGCTAACTGACTAATCAGGGGCCAAGTGATTAAATTAATTTAATACGACTCAAACTGATAAAACCAAGGATGGTCTTAAAACTATTAATAGAGGCTCAGAAACGGTGGCATAAAATTCGTGGAGCCAATGAAATTAAAAATATTTTAAACGGAGATATTTACAAAGATGGGATTTTAATGCAAAGTTCAAAAGATCAACAGGTGGTCGCCTAAATTTGACTCATCCATAACATTTTGGAGTATCTCCCTAAGAGGTTTTTATAGTTTTTATAAAAACAGTAAAGGAACTACAGTTTCTACATATTATTGTTTTTAACAGCTTTTTAAGCTAAAAGATTTTAAAACCTTTTCCCTTTTTCTCTTTTTCTCTTTTTCTCTTTTCAGAAAAACATTTATAAAATATATCCCTTTGTTAGTCAGTATACTTCCAAAACTTAATACTTTTAACAACTTTTCTAGGTATTTTATGACCTGGAACTATTGAAAAAAGGGGCATGATACTTATGAGACTCAGAGGGTTGCAAAAGTGCCATGCCCCTTTCCCGCCGAAAATTTTAGCCGCTACCCATCAATATTATTATTCCCCGCAGACATCTTAAATTTTTTAAATTTATTAATTAAACATTTTCCAACGGCTTGATATAGTTGGATATAGAGGTTGTCAGGGTCTCTAGCTAAATAGAGGGACCAAAGCACCCAGGCGCGATTAAAATTTTGATGATTATATTCAAGAAAGGCTTCATCATACAATCTGGATAGTTCGGGATGACTAATTCTTGAATAATACCTATTTGCCATTTTATGAATGGGATTATCTTTGAGAATATCCATAAATATCTTTCCTGCCATTATTTTTCTCTTTTCTCCAAATAATTTTAACGCTCGTTCATAAGCTTTACGAGCGTTGTAAACCATTTCCATTTGCGTTTGCCTATTAAATAAATCATTATGCCAATTTTCAGAACTATTATGTTTTTCACTACGTTTAAAAATATCAGAAGGAGAGCATGTCTTAATTTGTGGAGGAATAAAGGCGTGCAAATTCATAGTTCCTAGAAAAGACATGATATAAAAGGAAAAATAGAATATCAACTTAAGATATGTCCTTCCCATTAAGAATATATTTTTTAAAACGGTGTTTAAAACTTGATTATCTGAATATAAATTAGACATATTCTTTTCCTAATTACAACCTGTAGCGGCCTATATAAAATTGATTATACTTAATATTAGTCTATGCAAGTGACATACCAAAATTGATTTATCAAAAAAGAATACCTCTATTTTCACCTTAATTTTATATAAAATAATATTTACATGTCTGAGTATCAACTGAAAAAAGTGTCATGCCCCTGCCTTCCTCCTACCTTCTCTTTGCTAATTACGAATATGCAGCTTAAGGCGATCTGGTGCACATCTTTCTTTACAGTTTTCACCTAAGCTTATATTATGATTGAGAGGTTTATATGAAGAGAATAAGAGTCTTTGTTGATACATCAGTTTTTGGTGGTTGTTTTGACGATGAGTTTGAAAAAGATAGTAAAGCCTTCTTTGATTTGGTCAAGAAAGGTCGCTTTCAAGCTGTTGTTTCCGAATTAATTTTAGAAGAACTGCAAGGGGCCCCCGAGCAATGTTCTGGATGTCTTTCTTAATCTTCCCGATGAATGCAAAGAAATTTTAATAGAAGGAAATGAAGTTACCAAGCTTAAGCATGCTTATATCCAATCCGGTGTTGTTACTCAAAAATCTGAAAATGATGCTTCCCATATTGCGATTGCTACTATTACTAGAGTCGATCTTATTGTGAGCTGGAGTTTTAAACATATTGTCCACTTTGAAAAAATAAGAGGATATTGTGGAGTAAATCTTATAAAGGGCCATATGGGGATTCTGACCTTCTCTTTAACCCATGCTCCGGTATTCGTATGAGGGTACTTCAAGCGCGCTTTTTAAAAACCGCCTTTTCTAATTCTTTAAGCCGATTTTCTATATTATTTTTTTTATTAAATACAGTTTCTCTTAAAGTATCACGTATCAATACCTGATACTTTTTTCCTTCTTTTTTCGCAAGATTTTTAAATGCCTCAATCACTTGAATGTCTAACATTAAGGAAATTCGCTGCTCCCCATTTTCAGAATCAAATTCATCGTTTACTAATAAATTTTTAGTACCAAACTGAATATCTTTTTTACGTGTGGAACTCATTCCAGGCCTCCATTAAAATTTCTCTTTTATCCAATATCAGTTTTATTATCATTTTTAAGTCTCGACGAGTAAAACCGCGACAAAAAAAAACAATCCATCGACACAATTTCAATCTTTGCCTCTCCATCCGGTGAAATTGCATGCACATGTGGCGGCGGATGATCGTTAGAATAAATAACAAACTTAATATTTATATAGCTTAATATAGTCCCCATAAATGCTCATTAGATGCCTGCAAGGCCATGCAAAGCAACCTTTTTACTGCCTAAAAAATCAAGGTAAGGAATAAAGACGGTAAAGGTCGGACAAGAAAGGGCAAGTTGGTAAATGTACATGGGCAGGTATCGTCAACTAAAATATCTCTAAGAAAAAAGCGATATCATCCGATTAAAGTAGATAATATAATTTTAAAAGAGGAATTAAAATGAGCAAATCGTTATTTGATAAATATGGTGGTTTTGAAACAATTGGTACCCTAGTTCATGAATTCTATAAAAAGGTATTGGCGAATCCTAAATTGACTGGATATTTTAAAAATACAGTAATGGATAAAGTGATGGAACATCAAACCAATTTTTTAGGGGCAGCGCTTGGAGGACCTAATAAATATGAGGGTAAGGAATTGAAATCCGCCCATGAAGAGTTAAATATTACTGATGATCATTTTGACTTAGTTGCGGGTTATCTTGAGGAAACTTTAGATGAAGCAGGTGTTGAAGAAAAAGATATTGAAGCTATCATTAAAATTGTAGCTGAAACGAAAGATCAGATTATTGGCAAATTAGCGGCATCATAATATATGAGAAAACAAAAGGAAATTATTGACCTAGAAATCGGGAAAGATGGTCTGGCCATTTGTTCTTATGATACATATGAATTTCTCCAGATGAATGATCAATTCCAAGTTTATTTTGGAGATTTTCAAAAACAGGATTTTTTTTCTTTTCTAGGGATACAAGAACCTGAAAGAATTAAAAAAGGGTTGGAAAAACGTGGACGGTTTAAATATTTGATTTCATCAAGCTCTAAATTGGTCTCTCAATTATCTATTGAATTGAATTTTAATTATAAAAATATTAACTCAAAAAAACATATAATTATTACCGCCAGCGATGCATCTTATAAAGATGAAATGGAATCATTAGTAAGGTCTATTAAAGCGACTTTGGCAATTAAAAATGTTGAACTTAAGAAATCCATTGCTAAAGCTGAAAAATTGGCGAAAATTAAATCTGAATTTTTAGCAAATATGTCTCACGAAATAAGAACCCCTATGAACGGTGTTATTGGTGTTATTGAGCTGCTACGAGGTACACAGCTTAATTCAAGTCAAGGAGAATTGGTGCGTACTATGGAAGCTTGTGGAAAAGGACTTCTATCAGTCGTTAATGACATTCTTGACTATAATAAATTGGAAGCGGGGAAAATGTTATTTGAAAAAGGGCCGTTTCATTTACGCCGACTCATAAAAAATACTATATTTTTATTTGAGTCTGAAGCCTCCAAAAAAGGGAATACCCTTAACTATAGTCTCAGTAAAACAGGGATTCATTATTTTGAGGGTGATGAAGTAAGAGTCGGGCAAATTCTTACGAACATTGTTAGTAATGCATTGAAATTTACTAATAATGGAAGTGTGTGGATATTTGTTGAAATCAACTTGATCAGTGGAGATCTATATGACCTGCACTTTTCTATTAAGGACACTGGAATAGGTATTCCTCAAAATAAGCAAGAAAAAATTTTTGAATCATTTACTCAGGCAGATGTTTCAACAACTAGAAAGTATGGCGGCACAGGACTTGGATTAACAATATCTCATAGCTTATGCGAGCAGATGGGTGGGCAAATGTGGCTTGAAAGTGAGGAGGGAGTTGGTTCTACCTTCCACTTTACATTAAAAATGAAACAAACTTTGCCAGAAGAAACAAACTTAAATTCATCATTTCAAATATTTGAAAATAATTCAGTTAAAAATGTCTCTATGAACATTTTATTAGTAGAGGACAATGAAATCAATCAGGTCATTATATCTAAATTATTAGAAAGAATTGGATATAATTGTGATATTGTAGAAAATGGTAAACTAAGTTTAGACGCTTTAGAAAAACAGGACTACGATTTAGTTTTCATGGATATGCAAATGCCAATTATGGATGGAGTTAAGGCCACCAAAGAAATTATAAAAAAATGGGGTAAAAGTAGACCTCGTATAGTAGCATTGACTGCAAATGTCTTGAGTGAAGATAAGAAAAGGTGTTTTGATGCAGGAATGGACGATTTCGTAGGTAAGCCGGTTACAATAAAATCATTATTGTCAGCATTTTCAAACCATATAAACAGTAACCATAAAAATCTGCTACCCTCTTCTCAATGTTCTAAAAATCAAAAACAAAAAAAAGAGATCACTAATCGTAAAAAGGTATCTGTTCTTTATATTGATGACAATCAACATGACCAAGAACTCATAGCACATATCTTAAAAGGAGATCAGTGGAAACTTAAGGTGGCCACTAGTAGAGAAGATGGCCTTAAAAAACTTTCTAATACTAAGCCTTGTATTATATTGGTCGGTTCTAATAAAGCAAATATGGATGATATAGAGTTTATTGCAAAAGTAAGAAAAAGGAAAAAATATAATAAGACACCTCTTTATTTGTGTACTAAAAAGAAGTTAGGAGTTCGCATAAAGAAAAAACTTGATGATTTGGGTGCCAACTATTTTTTAAAAAATCCATATAAAGATGATAATTTATCAATGATCCTTACAAAACATTTCATTGAATCACCAAATCTCAAAATTCTCAATATAGAAAAAATCATTACTGAATACGAGGACCTATTGGAAGTTTTTAAAGATATGGTTATCAAGTTTCGCAAAGAATATGCAAATGTTTCGGAAGAAATTATCAAACATATCTCTGACAACAATGCCAAGGGAGTCCAAGAATCGGCCCACTCTCTTAAAGGATCATTGGCGTTGCTATATGCAGAGGTGGCAAAAGATTCAGCTTTTAGATTACAAAAAATAAGTGAAACTGGTGATATGGTACAGGCCACTCAGCAATACGAAATTTTAGAAAATCATATTCAAAAACTGATTCCAGAGTTAGAAAAATTTGTAAGAATAAGGGCAGCTTGATCAAAATTTATAATTTACTATAGGTGATACAATAGATCCATCTCCTCGTTGGCCCCGGCAGAATGCTCTCGCTTTTCCCAAACATGGATCATCAGAATGTCATTAAATGTTTAAAGTCACGATACGTACCCGCGTACCCTCACTCCTCTAGAGTTCATCCCCATTTTTAATTTTTAACAGCATTTGCAATTCCTTATCGTTACGCAAAAAAGCAGATTTCTTAATCATAAGATTAGCTCCCTTTAAGGCCAAGTCATTTATTTCTTGCAAAGAGAGAATGCTCTTTAATATTTGCAAGAGATCCTGCTCAAAAATATTCAAGGCCGGTAGAAAATAAACAACTCGATCGACAGAATACGCACCTGAATTTGGCGATGAAATGACAGCTTGGAGTATTTTTATTGCGTCAGTAGGCATAATCTTAGCAAAAGACACAGCATAAACGACATGCGTTTGGGCGAAATCTCCTGCTTCATTTGAGGAAAGAATATCTTTTAATAATTGTTCGCTGCCAACGATTGCCCCCTTCGCCTCTCGAATGGCGAGAGCAGCGACCCCTAGGGCATAGTCTCCGGCTTCATCAGAGGATATGATCTCTTCCAATAATTTTTTCCCCTCCACGCGTGGCATCTCCGCAAACCTTACCACTTGCGCCACTGACCCCAATCCGTAATCCCCCACCCCTTTGGATGATACGAAGTTTTTCAGAAATAAACTTTTAGAGATGCCCGCAAGCTGTGAATCAATATATTTTATGATAAATTGCATGCGATCGAGCAAGTTTTGCGCTTCCTCTGCACCCAAATAGGCGCTTACTTCCTCTTTCAATGGCCTTGAAGCCGCATACTTTCTTACGTTGTCCAGAAATTTTTTACCTTTCTCTGTTGCCCGAAAGGCGGGTAGTCCCTGTAAAATTTTTTCTAGGTCCGGTAGGTAGGAACCCCCTTTTCCAGAAAGGCCGACACCATTATCAATGGAAACGATGGTCTTCTCCAGCGAAACTAAATAATTTCGAGAATACCTGTCCCTCTGATCAATGATAAAATCAAAAAGGCTTTGCATATAAAGCTCAAACTCCGCCAGTTCACCGCCCTTTATTGACTCTCTAAAGAGCTGGATTGAGCCTACCTGGCCATGCTCTTGGCGCTTGACGGTGATGGGCACTCTTTCATAGGCAAAAAGCTCCGATAATTCATAGGCCAAAACTTCCGCACGATAATTTGAGGCCCATACTTCTTCATGGGGCTTCCAAACTCCCGTTAATCCCCCCTCAAGGGTCACAATATAAACATCATTACTACTTTCATCGGAGGGTAATTTTCTCATATAAATAATTTCTCCATGCTTTAAGAGAAGTTCTTGAGGATGCTCTGCCCGCCCAGTTAATTTAGGCAGCGAGGAATAACTAAGATGGGCGCGGGAGAGGTAAATATTTATGCTATCGTCGGATACCTGGTGAGGTTGGATACTCTGGTTAAATCTATGATTTAACCCTGTACAAGTGCTCGCTGCGAACGAGGAATTGGCGCCAAAAGAAAGAATAATAATGAATAAAAATAGGCCAAATTTTAAAAACCTTAGATGCCTCATGCCATTAAGCTAGCACGAATGGTCGAGGTATTTTTGTGCATCAGTAAAAATTACATCCTTACTATTATAATAATTAAGTTCAAAGTAAAAAATCGGATATACGGGAAGAAGAGGGGTTGGTGCTTCACTCCGAAACATTTTAGCGATCTTGGAAATAGTGGGTCTATTCGTAAGGCGCTTTCAACTTTAGAGAAGCAAGAGTTCATAAGAGGGCTCGCATTTGGTCTCTATGACTATCCTCGCCATCATAAGGTTTTGGGCGAGCTTCCACCCAAAATAGAAAATGTCATAAAGGCAATAACAGAGAAAGAAAAGGTCAAATATCAGCCTACAGGTGCTTATGCTTCAAATATGTTGGGATTAAGCGATCAAGTCCCGGCCAAAGTGACGGTACTGACTGAGGGAGCATCAAAGAAGATTCAAATTGGAAAAACTGAAGTCATATTCAAAAAAACCACGCCGAAAAACATGGCCAGTGCTGGAACCATAACAGGCCTTATTATTCAGGCCCTAAAGTATCTTGGTAAGGATAAAGTCACAGATGGTATCAAGAAAAAGCTAAAAACAGTTATAAGCAATGAAGATAAGCAAAGACTTCAAATTGACATGGATAAAGGGCTGGCCCCTGTTTGGATTACAAAAATCATAGAAAATCATCAAGGTCTTTATGCGGTCAGTGGCCGGCAACTTCTCGCTGTAATAGATTTTGCAGAGAGTGTTTATTTTGCCAATTTAAATCTATAAATTCTAAGCCTATTCCTGCGGGATATTGGCCATTTCCCGCTGTCTTTCTGACGATTTTTGCGCGACAAAAAAAACTCTCAGCTATCGCCAAATTTAAGATCATATCCTGCTCTAATATTTCTTCCACATTATTCATTGCAGAGAAGTCTTCCCTCTGGTTACTTTGTTTTTCCAGAAAAAGTCCAGAATTGGAAATGTCAAAACTCTTGCTCTTAAAATATTCACCATTGGATAATTTTATGGAAACGGGGCAACTTATTTTTTTTCTAAGTGGCACCCGCCACCAGCGCAACTGGGGGTTTAAAAGCACCTGATACCCGCGAGAAAGGTAGAGGTTGGAGACAAAGAATAAATACATGAGACTGGTGAGGGAGGTCAGATGCAAGGCATAGTCTGTGCCATAAGACCCAACGATAAAATTATTAGCGCATACCACCAGTAGAGAGAGTGGGATGGTCACCCTGAGCCATTTATGGGCGGTAAGAGAGAGGTAAGCGTTCAATAAAAAAATACCTATGACGAGTCTATTAAAGACCGTTAATTTAGAAAAAATCATTGGCCATTCGCCCCATTCATGCCCGTAGAGCAGCATAATTTGTAAGGGAAAAGACAGCGCCATTAAAATAAAGGCGCTAAAAAAAATCGAAAAGATGATAGGTTTATTTTTCATAAAGTAAATTCCTATAGACGATTAGTTAAATTTTATTAAAGGAAAGTTCGGAAAAATGATAACAATAAGACTTAACTTTATTGATATATTTTCTCGCCTCTCTAAGGCTTTTGCCCTGCACCCATTTTTTGCCTTTCTTTTTGATAGATGTTTTCACTCTAAAGGGGCCAGAATTATAACTTGCCAATATAATTTCCGTTATCTGCTTTTCACTGGCATTAAAAATGTTTGTAAGTAATTCCCTATTTTCACGAAGTTCCCAATATGACTCTATATATTGCAAATACTCAGTTCCTCCAATGATGGATTTCTCGCGATCTAACCTCCATTCATTGTCACTATTAATGGTGCCCGTCTTAATTAAGGCCTTGATGATGAGCGGTGAGAAAGTTTTCATGGCGGGATGATTCGGCCAAGTGGGATATTTTTCATTGACATGTATAGCAGCTAAATTGGTAATTTGGGTCAGACCAATGGCCTTAGCATAGGAAACCGCCAATGGATTGAAGGAGGATTCTTGGGCAATCAGCCCTGCTAATAAGCTCGGGTTAATGGAATTCCTCGCAGCAATAGATTGAATAGCTTGCAAGGTCTGCAAATTGTTCTTAAAGCCCTTGGTATTGAGAATTTTTTTATGCGTATTATAATGGCAAACCGGTAACTCATAATTGGCATAAATAATCGGCGAGAGAAAACTGTTTCTATAACCTACGACAATTTTATTCTCTCGGTCTGCAATCAATCTAAAGTTTTTGATACTAAAGAGCATTTCAGTTTTATCTGCGGAGAGCTGGAAATCAGCAATCTTTTTAAAGACTGCACTAATATTTTGGCCATCATAAAGCACTTTAATACTCGATGTTGACGTCATCCCCTGTGGGTCGCGTATCTTTATTTTAAGGGTACTTTTATCGTGTAAATATTGTCTGCGAGGAAAAAATTCAATACTAATGTTATTTTTTGTTTTTTTGAAGCTCTCTGCTATGGATCTTTCATTATGGGTCGCCGGTAATACCGGTGTTAACAAGGGGCCGCTCGCTTTTTCCAAGGTCACAGCTAGCTTATTTTGTAAGGGCCCAATAGCGCCAAAGGGAGAGGTCGGCCCCGCGCAACCTAACAAGAGAAATAACAGGGTCATCATAATCAATCTCAACATGGACAATCGCGGTGTTTAATAAACTCCCAATGAGTAAAGGATTTTATTAAAAATAAGTCGGCCCCCCAAGAGCTCATTTGCATCACGTACTACTTCACTTAAGGGTTACGCATTGTATTCTCGCATAAATTTACAAGACCTAAACAATGCGCTCAATTGGCAAGCAGCTATCCTCTTAATTTTTCGATAGTCGAGATTTTTACCTTTATTCTTTGTTAAGAATAATCACAGGTTGCATGATAAATATAAGAGAGCGATCTTTGCTCAATAAAAATAGCTTAGAGGAGTAAAAACTGCCAATTTTTATGGTCAGATATACGTAGGATGCAGAATCCCTAAGCCTTGGCCAAAAAAGGTGAAAAGGGAGGAAAAGTCAGGTCGGCACTTAAGTCATTTGATCGTCAATTGGCGGTTAATACACAACACCTCTGACAGTAACTCCTGTTTTTTCCAAGGCCTCTTTGGCCTCTTTAGTTAAGCCATTATTAAATATTATCTGAAGAGAAATGAATTGTTCCAAGTTTAACAACTTAATGAGTTCTAGCATGTCATATACTTTTTCAATGGTATTTTTATTTCTCTTGCCAGCGGCCTTGAGTTTCTCAAGATCAGCAGGCCGATGACCATTTTTAATTTCTATAAACTGATACTTCCCATCTGGCAATAGGGTTAGTGCATCTACTTCTTTGCTATTAAGCCAAAAAAATAAGTGTTCTAAAAAATCATGAGCTGACCAAATTTTTTGTTTATCAAATTTCTTAAAAATATTTGGATATGCAAGAAAGAGATTTTGTATTTTTTCTTCATTAATGGTGGCCTTGAGTTCCTGTCTTAATGTAGATAAATGACTATTATATAATTTATAAAAGGCTGACGTCGAGTCTTGCTTAAGACCTCGACCATTAAATATAAAATTTGCACCGATTAAATAATCTATTCTCATTAAAATGTTAAATTCCCCTAATGCTCCAAAATTCCTTACAATAAAATTTAGATGAAAGGCCTTATGCTGCAAAATATTAGCATCAAAATAATCATTCAAATCTCCTGCATAAGATCGATGTATTTCACTGATTCTTTTTTCACTGATTCTTTTTTCAAGAATATCTATAAATTGACCACTATAAATTTGGGTCATAGGATACTGTCTGCCAAATTCCTTTAAATTTATCACCATTTTATTTAATTTTTTTTCCACATAAGGCCATATATCGCGGATTTTTGGAGGGCGATCATATTCCTTTATAAACAGTGAAACTAAATTTTGCGACGTGGGGAGGAGTTCGCTAAGTTTTGCATAAAAGCTTTCGTAATCGTCGATCCCCCGTGCCAGAGAAAAATCCCCGATGGGAATGCTGGAGCTATGATTAAACGCTCTCGCATCGCCGATACAATCATCTGCGAGTAAATTTTTATTGGCCATGCCTGCACTCGGCATAAAGTTGGTAATCAGAAAAACCAATAAAAATATCTTGTTGAACCTATTAAATATTATATTATGCATAATACCCTTTAATTAATGAGACAAAATTCACTTAGAGTTTTTCCACTCCTCTGATTTGTAACCAAAATTGTAAATTCTTATCCTCCCTCAGAAGGGCCGAACCCTTAATCATCAAATGAATTATTTTTAAAGTGTGATCATTTATAAATTCCAATGAGATAATGCTCCCGAGTATTTGCAAGAGTTCTTGATTAGAAATTTTTAAACGCCGAAGGGCCTGAACAACGCGGTCGATAGAATGCGCCCCCGAATTCGGTGAAGCAATAATCGCTTGTAGTAGTTTTTCTGTGTCAGCATGATGAAGATTATTGCCACTTATAGCATAAGCGACATTGGCCAAGGCGAAATCTCCCGCTTTATCTGAGGAAATGATATCTTTTAATAATTGTATGTCCCCATTCATTGACCCCTCAACACCTTTAATCGCCAAGGCCACACTCCCTAAGGCATAGTCTCCGGCCTCCTCACTGGAGATAATACTCTCTAATATTTGTTTAACCTCCTCTATCGGTATCGTTGCGGTCCTCACCACCTGGGCCACGGCCCCCAACCCGTAATCCCCCACACCTTTGGAGGCAACAAAACTTTTCAAAAATAAACTTTTAGATAAGCCCGCAAGCTGAGAATCACTATATTTTATGATAAATTGCATACGATCGAGCAAATTCTGTGCATCCTCTGCACCGACATAGGCGCTTACTTCCTCTTTTAATTGTTTTGAAAGAGCATATTTTCTAATATTGTCCAGAAATTTTTTACCTTTTTCTGTTGCCTGAAAGGCGGTCAATCCCAATAAGACTTCATCGATATCCAATGGCCCCCCCCCCAATTTACCAGATAGACTGACACCATTATCAATTGAAACGATGGTCTTTTCTAGAGAAACCAAATAATTTGCAAAATGCCTGTCCCTATGATCAATGATAAAATCAAAGAGACTTTGCATATAAAGTTCAAACTCCCCCAATTCAGCCTCCTTACTAGATTCTTTAAAGAGCTGAACTGATCCTAACTTCCCATTTATCTGACGATCGACAGTCAGGGGCACTCTTTCATAGGCAAAAAGCTCAGATAACTCATAGGCGAGGACTTCTGTACGATAGTTTGACCGCCATACTTCTTCGTGGGGCTTCCAAACTCCCGTTACTCCCCCCTCAAAGGTCACATTATAAACATCATTACTCGTATCCTTGGCGGGTAATTTTTCCATCTGAACAATTTTTCCATGCCGTAGAACGGACTCGAGAGGGTGCTCTTCACGGCGCATTAATTTAAGCAGCGGGGAGTAACTTAAATGGGATGGTGTCAGGTAGATATTTATGTTTTCTTTCGGAACAAGGTAAGGCGGGGTCTCTTCGACAAATCTACGACTGAGCTCTGTACAAGATGCCGCTGCGGACGCTGTGATAGGGGTCAAAAGAATCACTACGATTAAACAAAAGAGGTGGAGTTTTAAAAGTTTATAATAGCTCATACCTTTAAAATATCACAGATGGCCGCGCGGTTATTGGATGATTGAAATACTTACGTACCTGTCCAATAAAGTGACAATTTAAGTAAGGCCAATATCCTTGAGTCGCTGCTGCAAGAATTCATGGGAGGATATGGGCGGGTATTTGGCCCCTGTTCCAACACAACTGGGCAGGCAGGTCAGTTCAGCTTGTGGATGGGGATGGACAAAATAGGGCATGGAGAAGCGTGCTGAGGTGGCGTCCTCTGGGTTGACCACTCGATGGGTGGTAGCGGGGATAAGATCGTTGCAGAGACGGGAGAGCATATCCCCAGAATCCACCACAATTTGCCGCTCAGTGCTTGGCACCGCCAACCACTCCCCATTGCGATCGAGTAATTCCAGGCCCGCATCGGTGGCGCCCACTAAAAGAGTGATTAAATTGATGTCTTCATGGGCCGCCGCTCGCAGGGCATGCCGGGTGTCCTGGCGCTCTGTGGGCGGGTAATGGATGCAGCGTAAAATGGAATTGCCATGGTTTAACATCTCGTTAAAATAGGCGGGGGGAAGATCTAAAGCGCGGCCCAGCGCTTGCATTAAGACCAGAGAGGTTTGCTCCATGCTCTGGTACAGTTCAGTAAAAACCGGCCGGAAATCTGCTATTTCATCGGGCCAATAATTGGCCCCGTAATAGGGGTAAAAAGGATGCTCCACGGGCATTTCTCGCCCCACATGCCAAAATTCTTTGAGGTCCGGGTGGGTCTTTCCCAAGGCCTTTTCACGGCCAAAGGGGGTGTAACCTCTCTGCCCACCGCCACTTTTATTATGGTATTTACATTTTGTCTCGCTGGGCAGGTTAAAAAATTCTTGCAGCAGGGTATAGGCGTCGTCTACTTTTTTTTGCGCGACAAAATGCTCGCTCAAAATGATAAAACCATAATCTTTCAGGCCGCGAAAAAGATCGTCCACGAAACGGATTTTATCATTTGGTGTGCCCGCCGTATAAGCGAGTAAATTTAACTCCGGAACCTTGCGCATCTCTCTCTCCCTTAGTGATAATGATTTATGTATTCGCCTTGAAAATCGCCGAACCAATGCGGACATAGTCGGCGCCATATTCTAACGCCCATTGAAAATCGGCACTCATGCCCATAGACAGGGCAACCTTGGGAAAAGGATAATGAGCGAGAATATATTTTTGCATTTCTTGTAGCTGGGCAAAACATTTTTTGGCATCCTCTGCAAAATTTTCTGTGCGCAATTTTCCCATGGTCATCAACCCCATAAAGGGTAGATGGGGATCGCCACTTTCAGTGATTTGTTGCAAGCATGGTATCAGTTCAGACAGGCCGTGCAGGCCATTTTTTTCTGTTTCGCCCGAGGTATTGACTTGTAAAAAAAATCCCACCGGTTTAGTCAGCTGCTGGGCGCGCTGATTTAAGGCCTGCCATAGCTCCAATGAATCCACCGAGTGGATACTCGTCAAATTGGGCACTTTAAAAAGATTATTAATTTTATTTTTCTGGAGAGCACCAATAAAATGCCATTGTACCTCTTCCCGGAGCAATGCTTGTGCCTTGGCCAATAAGTCGGCGACACGATTTTCTGCAAAATCTTTTTGTCCCGCCAATAGGGCGTAGCGAATTTCTGCTACCTGGGAATATTTGCTGACCGCCAGCAATTGCGCCTCACCGATCTGACTGACGACGGTGGCAAGGTTTTTTTTTATAGCATCAGCAATTGCTAGGGACGCCATCGTTAGACCTTTTCTTTGGCGCTTTCTTTGCTGTTAGCGGTGTCGCCAGCTTTATTTTTCGTTTTGAAGCGCAAGGTAGCATTGACTTCAATATCGTATCGCTCGATAAGGTCGTCCATCAGCTTGGTGGGGTCCACTTTTGCGAGATAACCACGCACCTCTTCCCGCAGAGATTCATTAAAGCTATCTTTTGCATTTTTCGCATTTTGCATCAGTCCATTGAGAATTTCTTTTGGCAGGTGAATATCTCCCAAAATATTTTTCACCGCCTCTTCTGTCATAAAGGCGGCACCCACTCCAATGGAAACGACTTTTTTAATGACGTCTGCAATTTTTCCTTCATCTCTTTTTGTCATAGCGATTTTGCCCTTTGATAATAGGATTGCATCATCGCCGGTAAATTATTCGCCACCAATTTATTTACCACCATTTTAGGCGCAAATCCTTTAAAATTAACTTCTAGGGTATAGGTGACCTTGGTGCCTTCTGACCCCAGATCCTCTAATTCCCAACTACCCTCATTACTTTTAAATAAATCACCCGACTCCAAATGCCACTTAATATTGGTTGGTGCCCGATGCTCCAGTTGGAGAATGTATTTAAACTTTTTAATCATATTTAAAGAATACTCAACTCGAGCGCCATCATCATCTTGCTCCAGAATCTGAGTACCACTGACCCCCTCCACAAAATCGGGGTAAGACTGATAATCTGTGATCACTGCATATAGCTTGTGAATATCGACATCAAAAATTTCTGTTCTCTGTGCGGCGGCCATATATTTACTCCTTCGTTCGTTAAACTTGCTTAATATCTTGGCTTCTTATCAAAATGATGCTCAGCAGTTATCGTTCTAATGGTGCCAGATGCAGACCTCATAACCCGTGAGTGGGTCACTGCACCCCAGGGCATAAACTCAACACCTTTTAAAAAGCTCCCCGTGGTAACGCCGGTAGCACAAAACATCACATCACCATGAGCGAGATCATCCATGTGAAAAACCTTATGGATATCATCCACGCCCATACGCAAGGCGCGATCTATTTCCTCTTGATTTCTGGGGCGCAGAATTCCTTGAAATTCTCCCCCCATGCATTGTAAGGCAGCGGCACCAATAACCCCCTCGGGAGCTCCGCCGACACCAAATAATATATCGATGCCAGAGCGCTGAATACAGGTGGCGATGGCGCCCGCCACATCACCGTCTCCAATCAATTGAATACGCGCACCGGCGACTCTGACGTTGTCGATGAGATCGCGATGCCTATCTCTATCGAGAATCACCGCCGTCAGATCTTGAATGCGGCATTTTTTAACCTCTGCCAATCTCTTTAAATTTTCTTTGGGGGATTCCGTAATATCAATGGCGCCCTTGGCCTCGGGGCCAGCGGCAATCTTATCCATATAGGTATCTGGAGCATGCAATAAATTGCCCTTCTCCGCAATCGCCATCACCGAGATAGAATTATAACCACCGATAGCGCACACTGTTGTGCCCTCTAACGGGTCCAAGGCGATTTCCAGCTTCGGGCCCGTCCCAGAGCCCACTTTTTCTCCGATATACAGCATGGGGGCTTCATCTCTCTCCCCTTCGCCAATAACGACGGTAGCATCGCATTCTACCGAGTCCAACATACTACGCATAGCATCTACCGCGGCTTGATCCGCTGCCTTTTCATCGCCACGACCCATTAAGCGGGCGGAGGCAATCGCCGCCATTTCAGTACAACGTACAAATTCAAGGGCAAAGTTTCTGTTCATAAGGAATCCCCGTCTATAATTTAATTAGCTAAATTTTAAGTGGAAATATAGTACTGTGGATCAAATACGTAAAGTTTATCCTAGCTTAACCTGTAGAAATTCCCTAGCAGCGTTATCTATCGACTGGTTATCCAGGTAGGAAATAAAGAGTTTGGCAAGATCAATGCGCTCGCGGTTTGGATGGGCGTCCAATTGGAAGACAAATTCATCACTGGCCACCAGCGGAGTTTCCACATCTCTCTTGGTTAACACGCGACCGGTGACCAATCCTTTACCATCCTCCCATTCGACAAATTGCTGCAGTAAAATAATTTGAAAGCGCGAGAGCTCGCCATCCGTATGCATCCAGATAAAAATTTCAACGGGCCCATCCGCCCTCAGCCAATACTTTAAATTCCGCGGCAGATCTAGCTCTAGATCTGTTTTATGCAAGGCTTTTATATTTTTTGCAAAATTTTTATAAGAGAGAAACTCCATTAAGCCGTTGGTGGTGGCATCATCACTGGAAAATTCGACCCCTAAACGCTGGCCGTTAACCCATTGCACTTTGCCTATAATGCTCACAATGCCACCGTGCCAGCGTATTTGCCCGATAATTTCTTTCGCCGGTAGATACTGATGGCCGCCGTCTTTGAGACATAATTGCATACCACTCATAGAAATATCTTTAATCTCAAAGACTTTGTGATTTTCCTGAGCACCTTTAAACGTCAAGTACGTATAGGGAAAGCGCGGGAGGATTCTTTTTTCTGTCTCTTTAAAATCGGTTTTAATTAAATTTAAATGCCGCTGCATGGAAACTCCAATGGTGGGAACGATTAAATATTTTTCTCTAAGCATAGAGCATTTAGCGCTTGGCCGTTAGAGGGAAATCTCTTCACCAGCTCTATGCTTCACAAAGGTCATTACTTTTGATAGCTTTAGGGCGCAACCTAAATAACTAGTAGAGTATAATGAAGAGTTATGCCAAAAACAATAAATGAAATACAATGAAATATAAAGACCAGAAATCGCCAGAAAGTGATGAAGAACGTGATGATAATCATACGAAAAATCATGGTGAAGGCAAAAAAGACATTGCCGACAAAAACGCTCGGGCAAAAAACTCACCAGAGCGGCCCCCCCATCATCCACAGGAGGTGGGTGGCCTCGACGAATGGGAATTTGATAACCTACCCAATCGCCTAACCCTTTTCCGCATCCTGCTGATCCCGGTCATCGTCTTCTCCCTAACCCTAAATTTGATGCCCATCTTCGCCAATTGGCATGCCGTTTTAGGGCGCATTGCCGGTTGGACATTTGTCATCGCCTCCATCACTGATTTTTTCGATGGGTATATCGCTCGCAAAAGAAATATCGTCACAGTTTTTGGCAGTTTTCTCGATCCTATTGCCGACAAACTTTTAGTGGTGTCCTCATTAATACTTTTGCAAGCGCTACAACGTATTCACGTCCTAGTAGTCATCGTTTTGGTCTTGCGCGAGATGTATATAACCGCCCTCAGATTATTGGCAAAAGAAAAAGGCTTAGCGCTACCCGTGGACAATATTGGAAAATGGAAAACCGCCTTGCAAATGGTGGGAATTCCCATGCTCATGGCGAACGATAATCCTTTGGGAATTTCCATGCTGTTAACTGGCCAATTGTTGATTTATATCGCCACGGGGTTTTCCGTTTATTCTGCCACCACTTATTCTCTCGGACTGTTAAAAAAAATACAACTAAAACGTAAAGAGGCGAAAATTGCAAAACGCCAAGGTCATCTGACATAAAGGAAGTCATAAAATGCACACAGAACATGTTCTCATTACCGTCAGTGGCCCAGATAATCCAGGGATTACCTCTCACTTGATGAATATCATAAAACGCACCAATGAAGAAATTGTGGATATGGGACAAGCGGTGACCCATGGTCTCTTATCCTTAAGCTTTCTGCTCAAAATGAATAAAAATGATCATCCCGAGTACCCCGTTTTAAAGGACTTGCTTTTTGCGGCCAAAAAACTTGGTCTTGAATTAGAGTTTAAAATCGTCGAGGGCAAATTAAAAAAGAGTGACGGGCCTAAAAAAGAAAAATTTATTCTTAATTGTGTCTCCACACATAATATTTCAGCGCACTTTATATATGATATTTCTCATTGTCTAGCAAAAAATAAAATCAATATTTTAAGAATTGATAATGTCGATCCTCTACACTTTCAATCATTAGAAATAACCACCCTTTTACCAAATGCATGTGACCTCAAAGAATTAAAGTCCGCATTACTCACCATCAGTAATAAATACTCGGTAGATATTGCTTTCCTCAAAGATAATGTCTTTAGAAGAAATAAAAGATTGATTGTTTTTGATATGGACTCAACCCTAATCCAAACAGAGGTCATCGACGAGATGGCGGAGGAATTTGGGGTGGGGGACGAAGTCAAAGCGATCACTGAAGCTGCCATGAATGGCGAAATCGATTTCAACGAATCCCTTATCCAAAGAGTCGGAAAACTTAAAGGCCTGGAGGCCATTAAATTACAAAAGATTTTGGACAACCTGCCCTTTACCTTAGGTGCCCTAGATTTTATAAAAACGGTACAAAAAGTTGGCTATAAAGTGGCCATTATTTCAGGTGGGTTTAGCTTCTTTGCCAATGCGCTTAAAGAGCAGCTGCATTTGAATTATGCCTTCGCCAATGAATTAGAAATTGTCGATGGATTGCTCACGGGAAAAGTACTGGGAACTATCGTTAATGCCGAACAAAAGGCCTTATTAGTCAATCTCATTGCCCAACAAGAAAATATTTCTCTCGAACAAGTGGTGGCCATCGGTGATGGCGCCAATGATCTACCCATGCTGGCGGTAGCTGGATTAGGTATTGCTTTTCATGCCAAAGAGGTGGTCAAAAAATCCGCTGGTCAGCATATGAGTCATGGCCCTATGACCAGTATCCTCTATTTCCTCGGCATCCCGGGAGTGAATGGTGCGAATTAGACTCAAGAAATACCAATCTGAGTTCCCGCAAGGGCCTTTTCAAAAACCAAATTTAACTTCTTTAGAAATTTTTGGAGATTCAATAGACAATATTCCCGCAGAAATCAAAGAATTAAAATATTTAAAAACCCTTAGTATCAGCACAAAAGCGTTAAAAGTTTTTCCTAACTGCCTCTTTGAAATACCCTCGCTGAAAATTTTAAAATTAAAAAATGGTATTTTAGAAAGTTTTAGTAGTGAACCACCGAGAAGATGCCAAATCGTCAATTTACAATTAACCAATAATCTCATCGCCGAGATTCCCCATTGGTTTGGTGACCTCAACTCGTTAAAAGAATTAGATTTGGCGGGCAATAACCTGCAAGAACTACCGCTCCAATTTGCAAAGTTAAAAGCGCTCAATCGTCTCAATCTCGATCGCAACCAATTGCAAGAGGTTTATCATTGTCTGCAGTATCTGCCCAACCTCAATCATCTCTCTTTGGACAATAACCCGTTAACCGCCGCAGATAAAAAACTTTTAACCAAAGAATTAAATTTATGGTTTACCTAAAACAATGGGCGGCAAGTTTTTCTCGACTCGGTACCTGCCCTCTCTTTCCTCACTTTCCTCACTGCCTGCTCTCTCTCCTTTGCCTGCTTTCCCTTTCTTGCGGCCGCGCCCCCTTGCAGCGAGAAGAAATGGCGCTGCGGAAAACCCAAGAAGAGGTGCCGTTCTCAGACACCCAAGACGTCGACCAACTGATCCAGGCGATTGAAGAAAATATCCTACGGGTGGCAAAAAGAAAGTCTCCATTGCCCTTTGGCGATAGACTTATTGATAAAGATATTTATATTCAAGGACTAAAAAAATTTTTAAATATTATTCAGCTAGCGCAAAATAGGGCAACCCCCAGCACCCCCCTTAACAATGCCTTGCTTTCACAACTGATTCATCAGTCCTTTGATATTTATGAAATATATGGCAAAGATGATTGGGCAGAAGCCTTAGTGACCGGCTATTATACTCCTAAGATCAAGGGCTCCAAGGTAGAGACGGAAACCTACTCCATGCCTTTTTATAAAACACCCGACGATTTGGTACAGGTTAACCTTAATCATTACCGAGAGACCTTTGACGACTTGATCTTTCAGGCAGATGATTTAGACTTGAACACTTTAAGAGGTCGCCTAGTCGGGCAGTCTATCGTTCCCTATTATTCGCGAGAAGAAATTAATTATCAAGGCAAGTTAGCAGGTAAAAAATTAGAATTGGCCTGGGTGGACCCAGTGGAGGCATTTTTTTTACAAATTCAAGGCTCTGGGCTGGTAGAGTTTCCAGGCGGCGAATCTATGTATCTCCATTACGATCAACAAAATGGCCATCGCTATCATCCAATCGGCAAGGAATTACTCGATATCATTCCATTGGAAGAGCTCTCCATGCAAAGAATTAAGCAATATTTATCTGGCCTCGACAAAGAACAGCAAAAGGAAATTCTCATCACCAACCCCAGCTATGTTTTTTTTAGGGCGAACAATGAGTTACCAAAGGCCTATTTTCAAACCACCGCAGTGGCGCATAGAACCATCGCTACCGACAATAAATTTTTTCCAAAAGGCGCTCTCGCCTTTATGCAATTTCCTGGCAACGACACACTGGGGTCGAGGTTTGTCTTGGATCAAGACACGGGAGGCGCTATTAAAGGCGGTTACCGGGTCGACCTCTACTTGGGTGAGGGAGAGCGGGCGGCGCAACTTGCTGGCCCCTTGAAAAGTCTTGTCAAACTTTATTATTTGGCACCAAAATTATGAATGACAATGACAATGACAACACTTTAAAACTCTTTATTATCGTCACTCCGGGGTTGGAAAAATTAGCACAAAAAGAGTTAGTCGAAAAATGGAATATTCATTTTAACTCCACCCCCTTGCCCGAGCTAAAAATTATAACGGGCGGTATACTCGGTGAATTTCCCGCCACTATTGGCCTCTCTCTCAATGCACTCTTAAAAATCCCCACCCGAATTCTGCTGCGAATTGCTGAGTTTACTTGCCGAGATTTCCCCAAACTTTATAAAAATGTTCACAAAATAAATTGGAATGATTACCTTTTGGCGCAAGTGCCTCAACTGAAAACTTCGACACATAAGTCGCGACTGATGAATACCAGCAAAATGGACGCCACCATCTCGCAGGCAATACAAGATTATTTTGTTAAACAGGCCCCCAGCAAGAAACAAATTCTTTTGGGTGAAAAGCAGGCCAGCGCCGCCATCTACACCAGAGTGGACAATGATCATTGTACCATCAGCATCGATCTCTCTGGCGAGCGCTTACAAAAACGCGGCCATCGCATCAATATTGGAGAGGCACCGCTGCGAGAAAATTTAGCGGCAGCATTGGTGTACCGCTTAAAAAACACCGATCGCATCCTCATCGACCCCATGTGTGGTAGCGGCACCCTATTAATTGAGGCCCACGATTTTTACCGTCCCATCATGAAAGACTTTCCCTTTCTTTTTTTCAAAACATTTAAAAATTTCACATGGCCAAAATTGCACAACCCCTACCCCAACGGTCTTTTTAGAGAATATATTGGCATGGACCTCAATCCTTTAATGATTGAGGCGGCGCTAGAAAATTGTCAAAATGCCTCGCTACCAGACATCCAATGCGCACAGATTGACCTTTTCACAAAAAACAATTTGCACCATTATAACGACCCCGTGATTATTTCAAATCCCCCCTATGGTATTCGCCTCCACAAACATGAGAATACACAAAACTTGCTAACAAAAATAGCTCAACAAATAATCCAAAAATTCTCCCCCCACGATATCGGCCTGCTCCTGCCCAGCAAAAATGGCATCAATCTACCCGCCCCCTTTCAAGTCAAAGAAACATTTAGAAATGGTGGCCTCAATGTCAAATTCTGGAGCTATCTGCCATAACCAAGAACACAAACTCAAACTCTACCGGCAAATTAATAAGTTTGCGTTCCTAAGCTGCAACACTAAGCTGCACTAAGCAACCTGCATATCAAGACGCCAGTCTTTATTTCCCTTGCTCAGCAACGCCACTAAACCACACACACGGCGACACACACGTTTTCATTTTTCTCGCCGATCAACATCACCAAACAACGTTCACAATAAGATATCTGTTTTTTTTTCCACTCGCCCATCGACGCCGCGAGGCAACGTGCACAATAGGACCCCAATTTCATTTCACTCGCCCATGAAAACCGCCAGGCAACGTGCACAGTGGCCCTCCCATTTTATTTCGTTTTGCCATCGCAGCGGCACGGCAGTACACTCATTTTTTTTACTTGCTCATCTACGTCACCGTTGGCGGAGAACAAAAACAGGGGCAGGCCTATTGGAGCTTATTCCTTCGTGGAGGTTACCATAAAATCTTGGGGCAAATTGAATCTTGCGAAATTTGCAGGCGGCGATGAGGCGCTCGACTCTTTTGATAAATATCTGGATTTGCGATTATTTTTTTGATTTGAGTTTCATTTTTAATGGACAAAAACTCGCTGCGCTCGGATTTAAGAATAAGCTAACCCGTACTGCCCTAATTGGGGTCCGGAAACCAATCGGGACAAAAAGAGCTATCTTCCTAGATTTTTCTAAGCAAAGTATAGGACGGGTAAACGGCGTATTTCAATTTTCAAAAAATAGAAATTTCCATATTTCAATTTCAAATAACAAAAAATTAGGTTTATGCCGGCCAAAGTTACCTTTGCTCCGATAAAACTTTTAAATGTTCCCATGCTTTTAGTATGTCGCTTAATTTTTCTGTGATCCTGTTCAATAATATTATTGAGATATTTACATTTCCTTATATCAATATTCGTACCATGCCTTTTATTGTAAAGCTTGATCCCTGCTGTATTGGCGCCACTTTTGTCGATATTTATTTTTTCTGGAATTTCATTATTTTTAATTGCCTGTCTTAAAAATTTGTATGCACCAATTTATTTCTCCTTTTTGAAAAATGAAGATCTACTGTTTGTCCCTCTTTATCAACAGCATGGCATAAAAATTACCAAATTCCGGAAATTTTAACGTAAGTCTCGTGCATTCTCCAAGAAGACCCAGCATTTTTTTTTGTTTTTTGAAACCTTTTTAAAATTTTTTGAGTATGTTTAATGACCCATAAATTAATGGTCGAATGATCAACATTTATTCCTTCTCCTAACATAATTTCTTCGCCTTCACGGTATGAAAATGGATAAGATAAATAAAGCTGGATGCATTTTAAAATTGTTGTAGATTTATGTCTAATTTTTCCAAACCTGATCATCTTGCTTCACTCTCGAATCAATTGATGTAAGGTCTTAATTATAAACAAAAATATTGTAGAACCAACCCGGCAATAGTGAATTCGACACTACCGGGATTTAGTTTCCTCCAACAAAAAATGGGGGATTATAACTGTCGCTGAATGAGATTTATAACTAACGCTTTACAGTTGAATAAAGAATCGATCATTAAGGTTCAAAGTTTCTTGGAAAAAGGGAGTAAGTCTTGATAGTTTTTTTGAAATCGACTTTCCAACCTGTCTGGCCTCACTACCATGAGTGAAGGCCAACGTTTCTATTTCTATGCATCTAGCTGGGAAACTTTTGTTACAAATAAAATTATTTTTTATTGATAAATAATTGTAACAGGGTAGGTCCCTACATAGGCTCCTTTAACTTGGTTGCCAAAAATTGCCGCTCTTGTTGCGCCTATTTTAATTGTGTCAATGCCACTAGTACTAAGTTGACCTTGAGTCGTGCTGTTTAATTCACTGGTTATAAAATGAAATGTACTCAACTGAATTTGTTCATTGTAGAGTGAACCAAGACCGGAGTCTGTGACCATATATTTGGTCCCATCAGCAGGAACAGTTATATTGTAAAATCTTGAGGGTTCCCCGTTTACTGTAAAAGTTGCACCAGAGGCTGCAGGTATTGTTTTGGCCGCATCCTGCTGAATTGCTTCACCGAATTGTAAATCTGTATTATTGGTCACGCTTAGTGAAGAAATAACGGAAGCCGTCGTGGTTCCGGTATCACTGGCGGTGTTGCCACCTTGGGCAAAAGCATTCGATCCGATTAAAAAACAACTTACAATGGCCACTAAAGCAAACATTCTTTTCGTTAATTTCATTTTTTCTTCCCATACGTGCTAAAGGTTAATAACGTTCCAAAACGGAATAGTCTTTTTAAAGACTAAAACTCATACTCAATTGTACATTAGGAGGCATTATATTCTCATCATTTTTTTACCGATTATGCTAAAAGAAAAATAGTTTTTGTGGAATCTTTTGGATACTCAATAGTTGGCCACGTTAGTTAAACTTTCAAACTGTGATCTGTCATGGATACCATTTTTAAAGAAAGCTTGGATGTTACCAATTTTAGGTAGGATGGCAATTTTCCGAGGCATAAATAGAACAGATAAATGAGCACACCTTTTTGGTGGGCCCATCTTTAAAAATATATTTGTAGTTATGGGTTATCTTTCAGAAAGAACCTTAACTAGTCACTGGTGCTAAAAAAAAGCCTATCAATAAAGAGTTCTAGGCGATCAATTAAAAAAGTCTGATTGGGGTCCAAACGAGTTAGCCTCCAAAAGGACACTTTAGCTTTTGGCCTGAATCAACGACGGTGCCGTTCTCCAGAGTTTGTAAGGACGTGCCAAAAACCAGGGTTTATGACACGAGAATTTAGATGCCACCAAGAAAGGGAATAATTCTTCTAACTATTAAAAGAAATATGGCACTCCACCTTTCTCAATTGATGATTAGTGAACTTTCTTTCTTCTTTTTGTGTAAACTATTCGTTAGAGGTCACAATACGAATATCTATTTAATTTTACAGTTTGATGCCTTTAGAAAAAACTCTTTTTTTCAATTAAACAAAGAGATTAAAAGCTATGCCATATTTTGAAAATTACTGAAATGATTTTTAGATTAGTAGATTACAAAAAAGATGACCCTTATGATAGAGTTCCGGTCACTAAGATTTCATTGAAGCAGGTAAAAATGTGCCAAAACTAGTGACAATAACGGGTTGGTAAAAAATAGCTCAAGCATTAACCTAACAGCTCTCAAGAAGGGCATGCTCATTGATTTAGGCCAAGAAAGCTAAGGTGTCCTTTTGGAGGCTAAATCGTTTGGACCCCATCATCGTTTTGAATAGGCCCTGGCGACACAGGAATTACTTGTTTCATTTGAGGATGGACAATAATCTCTTTTAGGCGAGTGGCAGAAGGAACCTCTTGAACTTGAAAAAGATAAGGAATCCCTACTCGTACTTTTTCCAAAAAAAACTATAGCTAATTAAATTCAAGCTATTGATAATATTATTTTTTTTGGCAGTTTAATTATAACATAGATTATAATAATCAGGTGGACCGTGAAATAAAGCAGGTTTGCTTAAAGCCGAGAGTCGACGCCGCAGGCGATGTTTTGAGCCTAAGGCGGGGCCAATGAAACTATTGGTGTTGGTGCCGTAAGAGCGGCACTTGGAGCTTCTCAAGCTCCTGGATCTTATTCAGCGACCTATACTGTTACCATTATTTATCAATAAGATTAATATTAGTTTACCTAGGTGTTGCTATATAGCGACGCCTATATTTTCAGAATACTGAAGATTTAGAATTTGGTGAAGGAATACAAAGCGATACCGCTGTGACAAATTATATAAAAAGAAATTTGGGCGCAGATGGCAGGGCCCTGCAAAAAGGAAATAACTACCAAATTCAATAGAAAATACTATAATTATTGTCGTTAAATACATTTCTGAAAAGAATGTAATTATTCATAAGCTTTTGTCGGTTGAGTAACGGCCGTTACTCACTTAAGAACCGAGCATGTTTCCACTGCACTCGGCACTTGAAAACTTAAGAGGGGGCAGTATCGATGCCCGCTATTGGCCGCAGAATTTATTGGCCACGAAGAGAAACAATAAAACTCTCTTCCATTCTGGTACCATTTTTGGTCTGGGCGTATCATTCACTTTTTCCTATTTGGGTTCCTGCCAATAAACCCCCCAAACGTTATTTCTCTTGTTTCAATTTATAAGTTTCTAAATGATTTTACTACTTTAGAAAGCTCTTTCGAGAAGTGAACTTGAACAGATATTTATAGAGAAATAAATGAGATTTGCTTCTTGGAAAACCAAAAGAAATGTAAAAACCATGACGAGATATAAAGTAGGGTGATTTATAGAAGGTGAAACGATAATTGGAAAAAGCTCTTTTGAATTATTTAAATAAGTCTGATGATGATGTTCACTTCAAGTATGAGTAAGGTTATAAACATTCCAATCATTACAAAAAACGTTGATGACGAAAAGCACTTTCGTTCAACCTGACAACTTTTCGGCACTTTCAACAAAATTCATTCATTTAAAGGAGAAGTCTCAAAATCTCGCTAATTTCAAGTCAGCGAAATTATAGGGTTGATAAAAGTGGTTCTAAAGAGCTAACGCCAAAAAGGTGAACAGGTTATAATTACTCCTACTAAAATTTATTAGTGCTAAAACTTTTCAACCAAAAAGGAGCATCAAATGAAAACTTGTAAACAATTTACAGCAATTCTATTTGGAATTATGTTAACCACTTCTGCAATGGCGCTCGATTTAACCGCCACCTACCAACTGCATCCGACTCACGGTTCTATAGACGGCTCAACAATAAATGTTGATGCAGAATATATAACTGCGTTCCCTGCACCTGGAGACATGATGGATGCCGGCTTCCGTACCGACGATGGTAAATTCGCTATGAAAATGTTTCACTATGGCTCAGGTTGGGGATTTTTTGATATATTACCGAGACCTGATAGCTTTGAAATTATCGAAAATAACGGTTCAAGTATTCCTCATTACAATGGCTGGGTAATCTTCTCTGCAGATGCAAGGCATTCAACGATTATGGCCAAGTGGAATAATGTCCCCTCATCTTTAACTTACTATTGTGATGACTTTTGCCTAGTATCAACATTAGGTGATCCTATTGGAGTTGCAGTAGATTCTGATGGTGATGGGGTCCTGGATTCTAATGATCTGTGCGCAGACACTGCGGCAGGTAGTGCCGTTGATGCCGATGGCTGTAGTGGCGTACAACATATAGCTAATACGTGCCCAACCAGTAATTCCTACAAAAACCACGGTAAATATGTCTCCTGTGTGGCAAAAGCTGCTGAGTCTGCATTGGATTCAGGTCTACTCACAGAGGAAGAGAAAGACGCTATAGTCTCTGAAGCTGGAGAAAGTGATATAGGTAAAAAAAGTAGAAGATAATTACCGGAAGAACGTCATAATCATTCACTAAATTAGGTACAGTATTCTCTAATAGGGCCACCACATTGATGGCCCTATTTTTTTTATAGGTCTGTGATACTTTTTTGCTCAGCCGCTTCTGGACTTCGCTATCTTAGTGCACGCTTGTTGTTAAGATACGGTTCACTTGATGGGCGTTGTCATATGAGTTTAGCAAGACCCCGACAAGTTAATTTAATGGCCTAGCGGGCCGTCCATATTCGACTTTCGTAATTGATGTCAGGACTCGCTGGTGAGCATATTTGGATGGTATATTTTTCAATTCTCTATTAATAAATTAAAAACCAGGATAAAAAAATCCAATATAATTTTATATTCTTTATAAACCTTTGCCGGAGAAAAAGATCAAAAAAAAATTACTCTGCTCTCTTTGGTTATTCCTCGTAATTTTAACTATTAAAGAGAAATCTTTTGCGAAAATTAAACCGGACTGCCAAAAAAAATACGGAAATATCAGTCTGTGCTATCAAGATTTCCTTTTTCCCCCTAAAGCATCCAAAAAATCAATTGCACTTATATCAGATACTTTTGACCTCAAAATATACCCATTAGAAGTCAATCAATTTAGTTCAAACCTCTATTTAACAGAAAATAAAAAAAAGGAACTTTTCAAAAAGGCCATGGGTGATTTTGCTAAGTATCAAGCTCTCAAAGAAACTTTTTTAGAAAAACTCTATGAAGAATCGTTTAAAAATCTTCTCTATTATTCAATTATCGAACTTAATGAAGGAAAACATCCCAAACAATCTCCATTCTTTTTTCCTGAAAAGAATTTTTTACAAATTTTTGAACAAATCATCCAATATAGGTTAGAAAAATATCTTGATTTAGGAATTGGGATTTACTCTGCCGAAAACGAGCTGGTATTTGAACTTGAAAGAGATCATTACCCTTTTAAAAAGGGCCTAAATTCAAATGAAAAATATCAAGTTTGGGAAAGTGCTCTAAGACAAAATCTATTAGCCAAATTTAGATTGGCCAGCGTAAAATCCTTTGAAGATTCAGTTTCTATTTCTCCTTCCTCAAAAGAGATTACGGAAAACTCCGTTCATCGGTATTATAACCAGCTTAAAAAAGATATAAAAACTCAATTTGGCCGTGATTACCAATCTATGAGAGAGATAGAAACGACTCTAGGAGATTACCCTTTACTCTATGATTTTAGTCTCACCACATTAGAACAACTTCACCTATACCGAGGAAGGGATTCATTAACGTTAGGACAGATCCTTTCTATGAAAATCGACCATAAAATCCAAGATAAAATAATTCTTCAAATTGTAAAATTAAGAAATCAAATTAGTTATTTATCAAAAAATAAAAAAGTCTCAGAATTAAATGAAATTAAAAATCAAGAATTAGAAAAATTTCACGAACCCCAAGGGGCCTTAAAAAACTTTGAATTGGCCAATATAATTGATCTATCTATTAACAATTTAGATGTCCATTCTTCCTATTTGCCCACAAAAAAACAAATTCAAAATGACCTCAAATTATTTTTCCAAAATTTAAAAGAATTATTATCTCATTCTCATAAAGTTCCCCTGAATATAAAAACTAAAGATTTATCCTCTTTCATATCCTACCTGTTAAAAAAAAGCACAAACAGTCAATCCTTTGAATTCTATCGATTTGCAAGCTGGAAAATATATTCTCATTTAATGTATTCACTCAAAAATATAAAGTTTGATCCTTCCTCCCTAGTCCTAAAAACGTTTAAAGAAACGAAAGTCGTTCTCAAAAAAATGTTAATAAACAAAAAATTAATAGAAAAACTCCTTCAAAATAGACAGGCCTATCTAGAGAATAATTGGCCGCACTCAATTATTCTAAAAAGTCCATTAGGTAACTTAGATAAGGCACAGGCCATTCATTACATTTTACAAGAAAAAAAATCCAAACTAATAAAAACTAAATCTTTAAATTCTCATGAAAAATTCATTTTGTTCAAAAAGAATCCCTCTCTATGGAACAAAACGATAAAAAAATGGGAGCAAATACCTAAATTATGGAAAATGCTTTTGCTAAACGGTGGAATTCTTGCGGCCATCACAAAATATAAGCAATACAAAGGTGGCGGCCAGTTAAACATAAAGTCCATTGGTACTTTTGATGAAGGCTATTTTGGTAAAAATACGTCAAATGGAGGTGCCGACAAAACCGCTCATCTATTTGGGACATTTGTCGTCTCAGAATTTCTAGGGCATGTTTATCAAAAATGGGGCTATACTCCTACAAAGGCCAACAATTACTCTGCGCTTTGGTCTTGGGTAATCATGCTCTATAAAGAGTTAGGTGATGCCTCCATTGATCGTAATGGATTCTCTCCCAACGATGTTGTTTTCAATACAATTGGCTCTTTTGCGTCTTATTTATTACGACTTAACCCAGAATTAGATGAATTTATTGATTTAAGAGCAGAGCATACATGGAAACCCAATAAAGTGGCGATTACATCTGATTATCAAGAAGTTACTTATCACTTAGTATTTAGAGGAAATGCGCTTGTTTCTCCAGGTGGGAAATTAAGCTTTTTGCAATATTTTGATGCCAGTATTTTTTATTATGTAAGAAACTATGGCGCTCAATTCAATAAGAACAATCGAGAGCGAAATATTGGTATCGCCCTAGGTTTCGACCTTCCTTTCTTTTTTGAAAAAAGAAATTACCCAACTGTTTCAACATTTTTAAGGTATATAATCCTTCCAGGTAGCATGGTCAAAATTAAAAAAAATTTAAATAACTAAGGTATATCTATTCGTACAAAAATATTTATCACGCCGATGAAAATATTATACCAAGAAGTAGGGTTCTGTCGCAAAAAATTGCCTACTCCCTGTCTTCGACGCACTCGCTGTATAATTTCATAACGATCCATGGAGGGAGGAGGGAGGAGTGATGAATTTCAAATGGCGACATTTCAATCAGATATAATTTTAACCTGTGTTCGTTGGTACCTTTCCTATCCATTATCATACCGAAACATTGAGGAAATGATGACTGAAAGGGGTATTGAGGTTGATCATAGCACCATCAATCGATGGGTTTTGAAATATACGCCTGAGATAGAAAAAAAATTTAGAAAATACAAAAATCCTGTGGGGACCAGTTGGCGTATGGATGAGACCTATATAAAAATAAAGGGCCAATGGAAATATCTCTACAGGGCTGTCGACAACCGATGCCGATAATTTGAGGGAGAGGGGTCGAACGGTTGATTTTCTTTTAACGGCCAAAAGAAATCGTAAAGCAGCGAAGAGATTTTTTAAGAAGGCCATTAAAACGAATGGCATTCCAGAAAAAATAAATATTGATAGCGAAACCGATGATTTGAGGTTGAGGTGCGGCGCTAATACGGCAGGGATCAAGGATTATAACTCTGACAAGGGCACTAATGTTGAGATTCGGCAATGCAAGTATCTCAAGAATATTGTTGAGTCTGATCATCGAAAAATAAAACAGATCACCAAACCCATGATGGGATTTCAGAGTTTCAATTCAGCAAAAAAAGTCTTGGCCGGCATTGAGATGGTAGCAATGCTGCGAAAAGGGCAATCAAATTACATGCCTCACCCTCCTTTTCGTCGGCTTCGGTCTTCGTCAAGAATTCAGTAGAGGCATTTTACGAATTGGCCAAATGAAAAGACATTGTAACAGAGTAAACTTGTCTATGATTTATTTTTGCGACGGAACCGATGAGACAAGGTAGAGGGCAGATTTTACACTGACACCGTTAATATGTTTGAGAAAAACTACCTGACCTGACCGAGCAATGTCTAATGATTCTAGGGACGAACTTTGCATGGCCTTAATTTCACTAAACTTTTCTTTGCCGTCGGGAGTTTTAATAGATATTTTCTGACCAATTTTTAAGCAGAGGTTTTTATTGCGTAGGATGATTCCCATATATTCTTTTTTTCTTACCTCGATCACATCACCCAGATAATTTTCATCGGACCTTTGAATTAATTGGTTTTTTAATTTTTTAAATAAGACGTCGGTTTTATTATGGTGAAAAAAACCTCTAATGGTGGCCACCGAATAATCTTTTTTTATTTTCTGTGCGCTCATTTTAGAAAAGTTATCATTGAGTTTTTTAATGTCCGGCCATAAATCTAACATCTCTCGCGAGCGCAAATCTATGCGTAGAAATTCAACACCGATCTGAGCAATTTCGTTAAGATATTCCAAAAGAAAAAGGTCTTTGGTGTTGAACATAAATGTTCCGTGCCTATTTTCTACCAGCGGGAAACCATTATGTGGAGTTTCTTGACTATGACAAACTCCTTCGAATAGCGGATTTGTTTTTATTGTCAGTTCATCCTCGTGATCTTTGTAAAGTGCCGATAATAAATTTCTAGGTGTATAAAATAATAAGATGCGCCCGAGTCCGAGGATTTCGACAGGAGTGGTAATTTCTTCAATGATCGCCAATAATTTTGTTTTTGACAATTCAATGGATAGAACCAATCTTTCTAGTTGCGGACCGGCCAACTCTATCCACTTTTTAACGGCCATTGTGTTGTGATTGCCATTCTCAAGAATCAATTGAATCTTGAGTTTTGGATAATTTTGTTTAAGGTAAAATAAGGCACCTGGGTCTTGCACCCTAATAGCGGAGAATTTTGTCAAATCTATTGTCGCCAAATGCTCAATACATTTTTCAAAAATATCTTGAGTCATTAGCAGATCCCATTCCAAGACACTTCTTCCGGGATACAATTCTGCAGCTTTTTGGCATTCACCTAAGCTTAATTTTCCCAGACGGGACAATTCATTGGCCGATAGAATGAGCTCAGCGGCCTCCTGCTTCGTATGGTCAATTTTGCTGGCGCTGACATTGTTGTCGCCGTTGTTGTCGCCTTTGTTTAAACTATTTTTACTGGGTAAAGGAGGGGTAAATTTTTCGAGGTCAATAAATTGTTCTAGAAAGGTCACTAGTTTCATAACAACACCTTCTTTCTCACCAAATTATAAACTTTGGCGTTTTCATTATAGGGCAGTTTCACTAAACTACCAGGCCGAGTTTTTTCAACCTCTTCGCCATAAACATTCTCGAGGGCCTCAGTTTGCATGAATTGTGCTGGCCCTCTAAAAGGCAAAAGCTCCAAATGGTCGCCACGAAAAAAATGATGGCGCACTTCCAGCAGGATAAATTTTTCTGGCACCACTTCCAGCACCATACCGGCCACCACATAATCTTTTTGATCATTTTCCCGTTGATTATAAATGCTCTGCTCATCGGCCGGCGCGAGCAGGGAAGCTGCAGTGTATTCACGGTGGGTGACTTTATTTAATTCACTCTCCCAGTGCCATAAATGATCGGGGGAAAAAGATCCATTATGAGCGTAAGATGACAACGCCTCGGCATAAACTTTTGAAATGGTGCCCGCATAATGATGCCCCTTCATCCGCCCTTCTACTTTTAGAGAATCTATCCCGGCAGCGATAAATTCGGCCAAGACACCTATCCCCTGGAGATCTTTGGAACTCATAAAATAAGTTTGCTCTTTATCCGCCAGACCTGGCATTTCCATGGCATAAGCAAAACGGCAACTATGAGCACAGCCGCCGCGATTGGAGTCTCGCCCCTGCGTGTAATTTGAAATGACACAATTCCCCGAATAGGCCATACACATAGATCCATGCACGAACATTTCAATTTCCAATCCAGAAACTTCTTTAATCTTTTTTGCCTCTTTTATACTCACCTCACGACCGAGCACAATACGCGCCACGCCCACCGCTTTCCATAAAAGTGCAGAGTGGGTGTTCAGGCATGTTGCTTGAGTAGAGAGATGAATAGGGATTTGACAATTCGCCTTAACCACTTCGATCACCCCAAGATCGGAGACGATCACAGCATCGACTTTTAATTGCTCTAATAAATGTAAAAACTCTGGCAGCGTTGCCAGCTCATCATCGTGCAAAAAACTATTTAGCACCAGAAAAACCTTCGCCCGATGAGCGTGAGCAAAAGCAATGCCTTCAATCAATTCATCTGTGGTAAAATTATCCGCAGCGGAGCGCAGACCAAACTTTTGTCCCGCCAAATAAACGGCGTTAGCACCATAGGAAACGGCGACTTTTAATTTTTCTAAATTTCCGGCCGGTGCCAGTAATTCGGGGACCCAATGCGTCATTATTTTTTAACCTAATTCTATAACTTTTGGCCATAATATAGAATGAGAACATTTTGAAAAGGAATTAATAAAGCTTATGGTGAAAAAACTATGCATAATATTCATTCTTTTACTCGGTTATTGTTATTGGATCTACACATCCCGCCCCACCATGACCTCTCCCTACCCCTATTATTTTGTCAATAATGACTACGCAGAGTCGGCGGCGGCAGCAGAGTCGCATATCCTCATTCTTGGGGATGGGATGGGAAAAAACCTCACTTTCTATAGTCCAGAGCTGATGGCCGAGGTTTCCCTTGGACTAACCAGGCCATTAACTACCTATAATTGGTCTGGAGAAAATGATGGCCTACATAGATCATTGTCTAAATTGCGCTCATTAAAAAAATTTCCAAAAATTGTGATTTATCACGGTGGCAATAAAGACTTTTATGAAAAAAAGTTCTCCCTTAAAGATTTCCATAAAATAAAAAAAAACTTCGCCCTGACCCGCGATGATTTTTTGGCCTCAGTTATTTTAACCTTCCCCATTCTCTCAAAATTTTTCTATGAAAAAGTAGACCTTATTAAATTTAAACCCAATGTTTTTATGCAAGATACAATCGACTATAAGGGAAAGGCCGAACAGTATCATATTGATTTGGGCTATAAAATTTATCAGCACGAATTAAGAGAGCTCTACCGCTTATCTCGTGAACATAATTTTACCTTAATTATAATCACCAACCCCATCAATCTAGAAATTCCTGCAAAAAAAGTTTGCGAGAATGCACAAACTCGCTCACTGAAAAAATATCAACAATACATCCAAGAAAAGGCCGACGATGGAGATCTCAAAGAAAATTATATTAAATTAAAAAAACTCAAAGAAAATACCGTAGGCAACGCTAAAACCTATTTTTTATTTGGCCAAACAGCATTAAAACTAGGCAAATTAGCACAGGCCAAGCAGGCCTTGCAACTCGCCACCGCCTTTGATTGTGCGCGCTGGCGAGGGACCCACGTGCATAACGAATTACTCAGACAATTCGCAAAAAATAATGAATTATACCTTATTGATTTTGACCAAATAGTTAATCATAAACTCGGCAGAGAGGAATTATTTATAAACCAATTTCTGCCAAAAAATATTTATTACCTCAGCTTGATGCAAGATTTACGAAAATATATCGTGGAAATTTACCAACTTTAACCAAATAACGAAAAAATTATGAACCAATTTATTCCAACACTTAAAAAATGTAAAAAAGACCAGGTACTTTTTCTGGCGGGGTCTAATAATCGGGATCTCTATATTGTAAAAAGCGGCCAATTCCTAGTCTGTGTCAATAAGGGGACACAGGTGACACCCTTAAATATTATAGGCCCCAAACAATATATTGGAGAATTTTCCTTTTTTGATGGAGACCCCAGAAGTGCCCATATTATTTGTCTCGAAGATGCTGAAGTGGTGCATATCCCTCACCAAGAATGTCTGCGGCAATTCCCCAGTTGGTTGCAGGAAATTGCCAGGTCCTTTACCCATAAGATACGCAAATCATCCCAGCTTATCCGTGAGAGAGGTATCAGAAAAACCAAGGTAAATTCAATGCCAGCACTGTCTATTGCCGAACAAACCCATTATTATAAAATCATCGAAGAATATAGGCCAAGGAAACCTAAGCGCGCCCTCTAAGGGGTGCTAAAACTCTTCCAATTCCCGCTTAGCAATTTCCGTGATGCGCTTGATATATTCCTCTTTCCCAGCATTATAGGCGATGTGATTTTCAGCAAACTGCTTTGCCAATTCATTTTTCAAATCGAAATAAGTTTTCGCCTCAATGGGATTTCTTTTTAAATATTCTCTGAAATAAAGACAATCCCAAAAATCGTGATCTTCCACCGCCATATGCACGTGATAGGCGTGCTCGTCATCCATCTTAGAAAAGGTGATAAACCCGGGGCCACGCTCATCACACCATTTATAAGCGTAGCCATGGTCGCGCATAATCGGCCTAATCTTAAGATCTGCATCCACAAAGGAGGTAATCATAACCCCAATGTCGATGATCGGCTTAGCGGGCATTTCCGGGATCGCCGTACTACCGATATGATGGAATTCTAAAAGATAATCCTCGGGCAGCAGCTTCATTAAGAATTTTGTCTCGTTCTTAAAAAGCACCACCCATGCATCGTCATAGGGCCCTAGTTGGGAAAAATCCGTCATTGAATAAGCCCCATTTCTTTGACACTATCCCGTTCTGCCTGCAATTCTGCCTTAGTTTTTTGCAATTTTTCCTGGCCAAATTCATTATGCTCCAACCCTTCAACCACCTTGATCACACCTTTCTCAACACGACAGGGGAAGGAAAAAATCAACCCAGCATCCACACCGTACTGCCCATTAGAAATCAAGCTGACAGAAAAAGTCTCACCCGCTGGCGTATCGTGGGTCAAATGATAGACACCATTAACCACTGCATTCGCCGCGGAAGCGGCAGAAGAAGCACCACGCGCCTTAATAATCGCGGCCCCACGCTTTTGCACAACCTCGATAAATTCCCCCTTTAACCAGGCGTGATCATCAATCACATCGGTGACTGGGCGACCATTAATTTTTGCATGATAAAAGTCCGGATACTGAGTGGCAGAGTGATTGCCCCAAATGGTCATTTCGCTGACTGCTGTCACCTCCACCCCGGCCTTAATGGCGAGCTGAGTCTTGGCGCGTAATTGATCTAGCATGGTCATAGCGTAAAACCGATCGTTCGGAATATCCGGTGCACTATGCATGGCAATTAAGCAGTTTGTATTGCATGGGTTCCCCACTACAAAAACCCTCACGTCTTTGGCAGCGTGGTCGTTGATCGCCTTGCCCTGAGCGGTGAAAATGCCGCCATTAATTTTTAATAAATCGGAGCGCTCCATCCCATCTTTTCGGGGCACAGAACCCACTAACAAGGCCCAATTAGCGTCCTTCATGGCGGTTTCTAGATTTGAGGTGCAAACAATATTTTTTAAAAGAGGAAAAGCACAATCGTCCAGCTCCATCGCCACACCTTTAAGCGCCGGCAAGGCCGGTTCCAGCTCTAACAGCTGTAATTCCACTTCAGTATCGGCGCCAAACATCTGGCCAGAGGCGATTCTAAATAAAAGGGCATACCCAATTTGCCCAGCGGCACCAGTAACAGCAACTTTGACTCTCTTCGTTGACATAAAAACTCCCGGATTATAATGATTCGTAAACTTCCGCTAGTTTAGAGCTTTTCCCCTCAATTTAAAACCAAAATTTATAGTGATTATTCCTATATTTTTCTGTAGGATTTGCCCCATGACTGAAGAAAATAAAAATCCCAATGCAGCCGTTGCCAGCGCTGGCCCAAATGCCAGTGCAAATGCCAGCACACCAGAACAAAATAGAAATCGCAATCGCAACCGCAATAGAAACAGAAACAGGAATAGAAATAAAAATCGCCCGCGCAGCGAGGGAGAGCGACCGCCCACGGCACAACAAGCGGGCGCGCAAAATAGGCCAACAAACCCAGCTCAGAACACAGAAAAAAGCCCAGCTGCTAAAAACAAAAGGCCCCAGAATAAACGCCGTCGCAGACCTGTGACCCCAACCCCCAGAGGATTTGCCGGAGTCCTCTACAAATACCAAAATCTGATGGCACAATACCTATTGGCGCGTAAAAAATATCACGATTTATTCTACCGTGCAGATGCCAGGCAAAAACAAAAATTGGAACACCTTTTTTACCAATCCCTAGAACAGCTTCGCAGTTTCGAAACGGAACTACCCGATCAAGATAAAATCAAATTTATTAAAACCGTCAATGGACTGAAGCTCGACACCACCTACTCCACCAATCATCGGGAGCAGGAAGTGGATCTCCCATCAGGTACAAAAGAAGATGTCCCGCCAAGTACAGAAGAGGGGCCTTACCCAGACCCACATTTTTTACCCTCTCAACAGGACAGTAGTTTTCAAGAAGATGCAGAAGAAAGTGCAGGAACTTACGACGATTACAAAGCTTATAAAGGTCTTAGCTAGCCAAGCTTTAAAAACTTATGTTCCATGACTGCGCTAGTTGGCTTGGTGAAATCGTTAGTCACATTAGTTACTGGGGACACGGAAACGTCTTTTTGTCCCAGATTTAAATAATTTTCCAAGGTTTTTTCATGATCTTCTAAGATCGAGTTTTTTAACTCTAAAGTTGTAATCCCGAGAATAACCGAAACTTTATTCAACATTTTCAGAGGAATATTACATAATCCCCGCTCGACATTGCTAATAAATTGGCCATTTTTATATCCCAATAAATGGGACAGCTCGGACTGAGAATAGCCTTTGGGATGGCCCAATCTTCTCGTTCGTATCAAATTAGCAATATTGTCAAAACAACGCATGAAAACTCCTCTTAGGTACAAGGTTTGTGGATATAATTATTTATCGTCCTGTTAAATAAAAACTTTAAAATCAAAAAACTCAAGTTTACCTTGTAGTCCTCGAACTACTTCTATAAAAACTATATATGATTTTATGTTTAATTTTTAGATGGGGAAAAAAATGAAAAAGCTTGCGTCTTGGAATGTAAATGGACTACGCGCCTGTGAAAAAAAAGGCCTTTGGCAATGGCTCGCACATGAACAACCCACTATATTCAACATCCAAGAAACCAAAGCGCATCCCACCCAACTTTCCACAGAGCTTATTAATAATGACAATTATTATACCTATTACGCCAGCGCAGAAAAAAAAGGTTACTCTGGAGTAGCGCTTTTTTCCGCAAAAAATTACCCGCGCCCAAAAGTCACCATCGGTCTGGGTATTGAAGAATTCGATCGCGAGGGAAGAACTATAATTGCCGAGTACCCAGAGTTTATCCTCTTCAACGGGTATTTTCCCAATGGCCAAAGAGATCACGGCAGAGTTCCCTATAAGCTCTCTTATAGTCGTGAAATAATCCAACAGGCACTGGCCCTTAAAAAGAAAAAGAAAAAACCCATTATTATTTGTGGTGACCTCAACACCGCCCACCATGAAATAGATTTGGCAAACCCCAAGACGAATAATAAAACCACTGGCTTTTTACCGAGCGAGAGAGAGTGGCTATCGGAATGCTTAGAACAAGGCTTTCACGATGTCTTCAGAGAACATCATCCCGCTGAAAATGGCCATTACACTTGGTGGACCTACCGAGGAGACTGCCGCCAACGAAATATTGGCTGGCGTATCGACTATTTTCTAACCACCAATGATCTCCTAAAATCAGTCAAAAAAACTTATCACTTACCCCAAGTAATGGGCTCAGATCATTGTCCAATCATGCTTGAGCTCAAATGACCTTCATAAAATTGAGAGCGGCTTCTCTGCTAACTATTGCCCGGCAGTAAAATTTCATTCCCCCATCAGCTCAAATTGATATGCCATAAATTTGGTTTCACAATAGCTTCACTCGCTGTTCTAAAAAATTACTCGCCTATCAATCCCATCCAAATTGGTACAGACCAAACCAAGAGGACAATGCTCTCCCTCTCAAATTTATTATGGCCCCATTTTTTCTCTCAATAAACTCATATGTTTTCTCCCTCGCTCCTCTAAAACCTTTTAGCATCGCATAATGCCAACTCGCGAGCGGCATTATGCGCCTGACAAATCACCCGCAAGTTCGCCACAGTCGAGGCGCCACCAGCGCGCACCGGTCGGATATGATCGTAGACCAAAAAATTTCTCGCCGAGCAACGCCTGCCGCTTACAAAATCATTATGTTCACAGCGCCCATCAGCACGCGAGTCCAACGCCTCTTTAATCGTCCGCGGGATGTAGCGCTGAACTTTTGAGCCGCGCTCAACTCTATGAGGTTTGGCGGCGGCCATTTTTTTGAGTTTTTCGTCCAACAAAATTTGAATGAGTTCCAACTCGCTCAAGTCACCGCCAAGATGCTGAGATAATGTTTCCATTTTTTTCAAAAGCGCCTCACTTAAGCGGATGGTTTTTGTCAGGGGTTTGGTGGGGCGAGTGGGATCGATGGCCTTATTGGCGGCGGCGAGAATAATGTCCGTTTGCCGGCAAGTTTTTGCTAAAACTTTTTCGATGATTTCAGTTTTTTTATCTTCTGCCAATTTTGGATTTTCCAAAAAAAAGGTTTGCAGTTTGCTGGCGTTGGAAAGGTTGAGTGTGCCCTGCTGAATTTCTTTTTCGACGATTGGTGTCGCCCGCAGCAGCCTCGCCGCCTTGACTCTGACGGCCGCCTCGGCGTCCGAGTAACCTAGAATTTTTGTGCAAAATTTGTAGAGCGAGGGGCAGTCGTGATCGAGATAGATCTTTCTTTTTTCGATGCTGATAAGAAGCTTGAGGATCATGGCGGTGAACTTTTTTTCTTGTTTCACGGCGGCCTTGATTTCTTTGATGATATTTGTTGCTAACATATTTCTCCTTTAGTGTGATTTCTTGTTTCTATTCCTATTCCTATTCCTATTCCTATTCCTATTCCTATTCCTATTCCTATTCCTATTCCTATTCCTATTCCTATTCCTATTCCTATTCCTATTCCTATTCCTATTCCTATTCCTATTACTATTCC
>Ga0316206_1000673_pt1 | contig 40527 bp, 37 predicted proteins | sample 6monthpyrite_MG_FD_204942 | JGI IMG/M metagenome (GOLD analysis project Ga0316206, IMG submission 204942) | Microbial mat bacterial communities from mineral coupon in-situ incubated in ocean water Damariscotta River, Maine, United States -... | ecosystem: Environmental > Aquatic > Marine >...
TTACCGCACTGTTAGAGCACGCATTAGAAAAAGGCTCTACAGAGTGGTTTGAAGTCATTGCCGCAGGTGACATCGTTCCGGCAAAAAAACCCGCACCAGACATTTACAACTGGGCACTTAAGAAACTCAAATTAGAAGCAAAAGACTGTCTTGCATTTGAAGATTCATTAAATGGGGTGAAATCTTCTCTTGGGGCTGACCTGAAAACTATTATCACTATAAACGATTACACCAAGGCTGATGATTTCAGTGGTGCATCACTCGTATTAGATCAGATGGGAGAACCCGATAGCCCTTTCACTACTCTTGCGGGAAATAATCACGGTGCCAGTTATCTAAACCTTGATTTACTCTATAAGATACACGCTTCATAAACGGTAAAAATACTATGTGGGCACAATACGAATTTCGACTATCGGCCAGACGAAGAGGTTTCCACTTAGTAACTAACGACGTCATATCTCAATTATCCGCGTTAAAATCGCTTGAAATTGGATCGCTTCACCTGTTTATACAACATACGTCGGCTTCATTAGCTATTAATGAAAATGCAGACCCTTCTGTTAGACAGGATCTGGAGAGTCACTTCAATCGTTTTGTCCCTGAAGGAGCAGATTACTACCAGCATACTGACGAAGGAGAAGATGTACGGGTTATATAACGCCCCAAAACAACATATTGTTATATAACCCAGATATGGACAGTAGATAAACATAAAGTATGGATTCTAACCAATATAATTGCCATACTTGATAAACATCGGTAACCCAATACCGGCAAGTAGTTATTACATATAGTGAGATCGCTAGAGGCCACCCCACAAAGCGGTCATTTAGAATGTATCAATACATCACCAATACCACTTAAGCTTTCCGTAGTAAGATTTCGCACCTTTTTGTAAGTTATTGATAATAATACGAAAGAGTTATATGTTATTCTCTAAAATCCAATAACAGGGAATTAATTCAACTTTTTATCCTTCCAATAACAACCTAGTACAAGTTAAGTCATTGATTTAACATTAATTGTTGGTTTATACATGAGAAAAGAAGGTGGATAACAGGAATTAATTCCATTTATCCACTGTTAAGTTTAAAAACATAAAGAGAAACAAATGAATATTATAGATTGGATAGCGATACTCGGGGCACTAGCATGGACGCCTCATTTATTCTCATTTATACATAATTTTCTAACTAAACCTGTGATACAAATAATCACGCCACGTACAGTCTCTCTTGGCTTTACCACACTAGGCTCAATATTTAATCTCAATTTAGCATTTTCCGTCAGAAACAAAGATATTGTAATCTCATCAATAGCCATAAATCTTAAGCATGAGTCCGGTGAAGAAAAAGTGTTCAATTGGCAAAACATTCAACAACAGATTATGAAAATGCGTATACCTGATGGCTCAGTGCTTCCATATGAGAAAGAACAATCAGTATTGGCTATCAAAATTAACGAAAAGGACATTGAAGAAAGATTTATACAATTTCAAGAGTCATCGTTCCATATCGTTAAAAATGCACGTGAAGATAAATTAGCAAAAGACATTACATATCAAAGAAAGCAAAATAAATACGATCCCAAAACTTTCATAGAAAGCCAAGATGCGCTCGAATTTTTTGACATTATAAAACAAGCATTTTCATGGAAGGCCGGAAAATACAAAGTGGTAATTAATATAAAATCACCCGATGCATTCACTATCAAAGACAATGAATACGAATTTTTATTAACAGCAGTAGATGTGGATTTCCTAGAGCATAATAAGGAATATATAAAGCTAGATTATAAAAATTATATGGTTCCACAAAAAGAAGAAGATATTGAAAAAGTCAATTGGAACTGGAGAAATCCAGAATTAAAGAAACTTAACAAGTAGCTCAAGCGGACGTAAAAAACACGCCGTTTAGCAAAACGTTAGAGATAAAAAATATGGAGAATACATGACTGTGAACCAAGAATGGTTTGAAATGCCCGACATAAAACGAAAGGATTTTAGTAAATCTGTATGGATTCCTTTGCGAGCAGTTTATAAAAATATATGTGAAGGAAAATATGGCTACATAGGTTACAAAGAAGACTTTTTTGGAACAGGATCTATTGCAGTACCAATCACAAATAAAGATGACGCAAAAAAACTAGAATGGATGGATGTAGGTATTGGTCATCAACATGCTGGCGGAATTGAAGATGGAACTTATATCTCTGCAGACGTGTACATTGATTATCAATCAAAATTTGAGGGTGCTCACTTAGCTCTTGACCAGTACACAGATAGTAGCGAACCAAGCACATGGCATTTGCATCAAGACTTAGTGCTAACTCTTGGCTTGAGAAGAGAAGGAAATTCATGGCTTTGCCCTAAAGATGGATATACCGAAGTTGCTAAGCTCACAGAGTCAGACAGTGGCAAGCCTGTATTGCTAGAAATAAAAGCTGAATACCTAAAAGACTATCTTTGCGCAAGAGAAATGGGCCTATATATGACCAGTTTTTACAGCCGAGATGTGATTCTTGATGATGTTTCATTCATCAGCTGGGAAGAAGACAATAGTGAAGAAAATAATAATTGCTACAGATGGGAAGGCAGAATAATGCCAATTCATGAAGGCGGTCATGCATATGGGAAAAAATGGTCTGTTTTTCATGTCGCGCGTACTGATGTTGATGAAAAAGATGATGTGCCGGATATTTCAGGTATACCCACTGACAAGAATACTGAACATGACCAATGGGAGCGTGGATATGAAGGAAAAAAATTATACAGAGTGATGGGGGAGCTATGGAGAAATGAGTGGCTTAAACCAGGTAAACAAAGCCCAAAGGTAAGAGGAGACAAAATAGCTTCTACTGTATTTTTTATTATTGATGCAGATGGTACCAAAATTTGCGGAAAAGACTTAATCGATTCAGGCAAATGGTTATGGTTTAAGCCTGATGTAATGATGGCGTTAGCTCATAGACGCGGAGGTAACTTGTCATTTTATACAGAAGAAACTGGCACTGTCTCTTGTTCATATGGCTGCGGTGTACATTTTGGGGTAAATGCACATGGTTATATCAATGTATACGCTAAAGATATTGGCGTGTTACCAGAATGGCAACAGCAACTATGGGCTGGTTACAACATCACACCTGAAGGTGGGGTTTCAAAAGAGCTTCTAGCCTCACAAGTTAAAGCAGAACCCGCTGATTCTCAAGCTCCAGAAGAATTCTTGATAAAAGGGATAGAGCTTGTTAATAAATTATCTCAAGAAAAACTAGGGATAAAGCTATTTCGTGATCATGATCTAATACCAGAGCTTTTAACAAAAATACATAGATTCAGAGCGCTGGACGATGCCTCATTTTATTCGCTTGCGAAAGACTTGGCTCGAATAACAGCTGACAGTCTTGATGCTGAAGCCATGCAAAGCATTGTTCCGCCGCCAAAAAAAACCACATGGGGTTCACTTAAATCTTTAGAGAACCTTTTAGCATCAAAATATGATAGAGATTTTATAAGAAAAATACTTGCCCCGTTAGTGGGAGTTTACGAACTAAGACATGCTGATGCACATCTACCAAGCAGTAAGATTAGTGATGCTTTTGAACTTATAAATATAGATCAATCAAAACCATTTGTTCATCAAGGACTTGAAATGATGGGTAGGCTTGTTTCAAGTATTTACGGCATAGCAAATGGTCTAGAGCAATGGAAAAAATAAAACCTCTAACAAATAGCACCAGCGGACAAAATAAGAAAGAGTATGGAATCACAACAAGCAATTAAATTACTAAATGGAATCCTATCAGAGGTTGAGTCTGCACCTGGCATTGCTCGCACAGATGATTTTTTTGGCCTAAGGGCTGTGGACGCCAAGGCCAAAGAAGCGAGAATGATTTTATCTGGCGTTAATGGACTACCAGAAACTTTAATAAAGGACATGGACTCTGACTCTAATTTTGAAGCTAACAGTAGGCGTGTACGTTTAGAAACTCTTGCTGAGTATGTAAGAAGCGCACTAAAGTTCTTAAATGCAGGTGGGGTTACTAAACCCAAAAACCAAATTTATCCTGCTCCAGATGTCACTAAACTCGCAAGCACACTCCCTAATCTAAAAGAATCTATTGAGCGACGCTGGAAAGAGGCTCAAAAGTGTCAATATACACAATGTTACACATCTGCAATTATTATGATGGGGAGTATTCTTGAAGCATTACTCCTTGCTCGCGCACTCCTTTCGCCCGAAACCACGTATCGTGCAAGTAAAGCACCAAAGAAAAATGGTAAGTGTCCAGCCATACAAGACTGGACACTAAATCAATTAGTAGATGTTGCTGTAGAAGTTAAATGGCTAAAAACAGACCGTGGAAAATTTAGCCATGCCCTGCGGGAGTCTCGCAACGTCGTACATCCTTGGGTGGAAGTAACAACTCATGCAAATTTTGATGAAGCAACTTGTAAAACAAGTTGGGAAGTTTTAAAGGCATCAGTAGATGATTTACTTAAATCAATATAAAACAGCTAACAAGGAGCTGTGTGGTCGTTTACTTAAAAGGATGTTCAGAATTGCTAAATAAGAACACAGAATACGAACAGCTTGTAGCTCAAATTCATCAAGGAATGCTGGGGTATGATGGCTTTGAAAACTTACGAGTAGAACACGACGTAACTCTCGTTGGAAAAAGTGGGGCTACTCATCAAATTGATGTGTACTGGGAATTCAAAGCTGCAGGTACTACTTATAAGACTTGTGTTGAATGTAAAAACTATTCTTCAGCTGTCAAAAAAACACATGTTGCAGCTTTTGCCGAAATCTTACGGGATATAGGAAATGCTAACGGGATAATGGCCACTACGTTATCTTTTCAAAAAGGAGCAAAACAACTTGCAGCAGAAAACAATATCCGACTAGTACTTGTTAATCACTTGTTAAAAACTATCCACTTAAAAATGCAGCCAATTCTCACTCACTTCAATAATATTAATTTGAGTTTCAATAAAGAAAGCATTCGAGAAGCACTAAAACGAAATGACCTAGAATCGTATAATCTTAATTATCACCTCGAAGGACATTATTCCCTTTTAGATTTCAGTGGTGAAAAAAAATACACTTTTAATACATTTATAAATAAACAACCAAAAAAAGAAGGTAAAAATATTTTTGATGCTTCTGATCTATTTATAGATCTTGAAGGTATTGGATTGGTGGAACTAGAAAGTATAATGATTGATGTTAGTTATTCTGAAGCTCCACTTATAGAAAGCATCATTGAATCTCCAAATTCTGCCACTGCTATAATAGAAGATATCGTTGAAAACAACATACACTATCTTCATGATGACGGCACTGTTAATGAGGTACCGAATAATGCATAAATCGTTTAAAATGGACGCGCAAACAGCGTGCCTCCTTTAACTCAGCGTTAGCCATAAATAACATGACACAAGAAACTACAACTGAATCTATATCACCAGAAAAATATAAAGAAGCTTTTTCAGGAAAAGAGAAGCAAGCTTTAGAGCAGGCGCTCGACATAAGAAAGTTCGAAATAGAACTATATTGGAAAAGGGCTACGTATTTTTGGACATTTATTGGTGCAACAATGGCTGGCTTTCTTGCTATTCAAGCATCAACCGCACCGAATAAACAAGATCTTTCAGTAATACTTGCCTGCTTAGGTATTGTATTTTCATTTGGTTGGGTGTGCGTAAATAGGGGCAGTAAATTTTGGCAAGAAAACTGGGAAAAACATGTTGACGTGCTTGAGGATTCAGTAACGGGGCCACTCTATAAAATAGTGATGTCTAGAAATAAAATAGATAAATATAGTGAAAAAGCTATTCACATAATCACAGGACCATCTTCTATTTCAGTATCAAAGGTGAATCAAATAATAAGTTTCTATGTGTTCATTCTATGGTTATGTCTCTTGGTATATTCACTACCAGAGTTTGATAAAAACAATAGCATAAATATTTTCTATGCCATTTTAATATCGCTGAGTTTTTCTGCATGTGCTTTATTTTTATGGCTGGGTCGATCATACGGTGGTGGTTACTTTCATACTGCTACTCTGCGTAAATCCAGAGTAAAAAGTGGCTAACAATACGTAGCACAAACTTTTCGATCTGGTGAACTCAGCGTTTTAAATACCGGTTTTTACCCTATTAATATTATTAGGACGTATCAATATCAAACATTTAACATAGCGGAGAAATTAAAAAAGCCCCATTAATGGGGCTTTTAGCGGACCTCTTGAATATACCTAGACCAGCTAGGAACCCAGTATACCAGGCGGGGTAATCGCACAAAAAGCTCCGCTCACACGACTACAATATGCATTATACATAAAGCGTATACAAAAATTTAATCATTTTCATCCCCCAATCAACTAGTTAGCCATTATTAAGACCAACCTAATACTTATATGACGTATTATGACATTGAGTAAATACAATATACCCATGGTTGCATCATTATAAAACACCTGATGGTGGCACATATCAAAGATAAACGGCCGCATTGCGTTCTTTTCTATAAGTCTAATTTTCTCCTGCTGTGATATAAGCCAAAGATAACAAACACATTATGGGCATATGCAATCAAAAAACTTAATACTATGCAGGCTTACTCGATGCCATTTTTGTATTCGACATAAAGGCTAATATCTTTCTATCCCGTGATCGAATAAATATACTCCCACTAACAGAGCAAGAGATTACCAAAAAACAGCTTCTCAAGACGACTAATTTATGGGATAAGTATCAGTATTGGAAAAGAGATAAACCATAGGTAATTTTAAAGGGCGTTAACACTTTGAATAGCTTAATTAGAACAAGAAAGGCTCTGATTGCATGAAAACCATAGGTATTGACACTAATAATTATCTCATTTATGAAGGAAATACTTTCTGGGGACACGCATTATGGCCATCACCTTCAATATTACCTGCTGCGATAGTTAGTGAGAATAGCGATGACTTGTCACCACCTGATGATAATAAATCGAATTACCCACTGTTTGTGTTTATCGATGATGGGTATGACCCAACCAGTCGAATCAGGAAGGGAAGGATTTATCAAAAATATGAAGCTATGCAACCATATCAGTGGCATGTAAACCCACACCCAGCAATACATTCCGACTTGCAAGACTATAATGAAAATGGAGTGATACGCAAAGACCTCGCTACATTTCATGAATTTAATTATAAGTGCAAGCTTGATCAGTTAAAAATAGCAAACCCCCTTATTGTTCTCGGAACCAGTACACAGTTCACTATTTGGTCTGTTATTGATGTAGAAACCTCTATATCAGGAGAAACAATTCTTTTTCTTAAAGCACGAAAGACAATCGGTGCTTTACCTAAAGTAAATTACTCTTTAATTGACGAACAATGTCGTATTCAAATAAAAGATAAATTGGATCTATTATCAGATGATATTTATAAGGCAGGACCTGATTCAATAGTCGATAGGACAAGGGAAGCGGCAAGCGCCATTATAAATGCCTATTTATTAAGTAATGAACATATACTAAAAAGCAGAGATCTTGGAAAACTGGTAAGTCCTCTTAGAGATAAAGCAAAGAAACACATTGTCGCTAATTGTGCTGACACATTAGCAAAATTACATAGTAGAACTAAACACGTTGAACAAGATAATAAAGAGTTGAGGCCTATTAATGAATCTGATGCTGAATTAGCAGTACAGTTAATAGCTACTATTTTACTTGAATTAGAGCTAACACTATGATTGTTATACTATGCAAATTAAGTGAGATAATATGACTGGTTGGTATGTAACATCTAATGATATAAGAAATTGGACACAAACCAATAAACGCCAGTCTGAAGAAGTATTACCTCTTCTTATTCGAAAACTCATATTGGCTTCATGCGATCCAAGTTCGTATGATTTTCCATCAGGTGATGCTGTTGCTATTGGGGGCTGGGACGGAACTCTTGAGGTTGAAGAGGGTAATCAATTTGTACCTAGTGGCGTGTCTGGTTGGGAGTTTGGTACTAATGATCAAGTTAAGTCAAAAGCCGATGAAGAATACAGCAAGCGAACGGAAAAACCTGACCCTTTTGACACAACAACCACGACCTTTGTATTTGTTACATCAAGACTTTGGAGCAAGCGAAAAGCATGGTGCGCTGAGAAAATAGCAGAAGATGTGTGGTGTGATGTACAGGGGATTAACTCTGATGTCATTGAGTTATGGCTAGAAACATGCCCCGCTGTTCATCGATGGTTTTCAGAATTAATTGGAAAAAGATGTGCAGAAATATGGGATATAGAGCAGGCATGGTCTGAATTTTCAAACACAACAAAAATTAGTTTAAAAGCAGAGTTCTTTTTGCATGAGCGAAAAGAAGAGTTAGATTTGTTAACCAAACTCATATCTGGTGATGCTGGTGTGCACCGAATCAAATCACGCTCAAAAATTGAAGCATATGGCTTTATTCTATCAATGATGCTAATGGCTGATATGTACCATTCTCGTTGTTTGATAATAAAGAATCAAAAAGCATGGGATCTTATGACATCTTCCACGCAGCCTTTGATTTTAATACCTAATGGATTTAGTCCAAATAATATTGGTGTGACAGTAACTAAAGGACACACTGTTCTATTGCCTGTTGACGATAAAGACACGAGAGATACATCAGTTATATTAAGTCATCAACCAAGGCTGATACGACAAAGTGCATTACAGCTACTAGGATTTGATGAAAATACTGCGTCAAAAATATACCAAGACACCAAAGGATATATAGATCCAATATTGCGACACGACTTATTAGAACCTAACGATTATTCAAAACCAGATTGGATTGGTGACATTTCGTCAGAAGTTTTATTCGCAATGCTCTTTGCCAGTTCATGGAATGAAGGAAATGAGAATGATAAAAATATACTATCTGAGTTATCTGGTATTAGCTATATAGAATTAGAAAAGTCGATTATTAAACTTTCCAAATATGAAGATCCACCTGTAAGGTTGGTGGGTAATGTTTGGCAAGTGATTTCGAAAATGGACTTGTGGCTTCACATAGCATACATGTTATCTCGTCCTCATCTTGATCGGCTTGAGAAAATATTAAGTGATGTAATATCAGACAATGACCCATCTTATGATTTGCCTTCAGACGAGCGCTATATGGCGAATGTTAAAGGCGCCATTCCAAAATATTCTTACCGATTGAAAAGAGGAATATCAGATAGCCTGTCATTACTTTCGGTATATGGTGATGAATATACCGCCCAACTAGGTGGTGACAAACCATCAAATAAAGTAGAAAACTGGGTGCGTAAATTATTTGATGATAATTTGAATGTTCAATTCTGGTATTCATTGAAAGGATGTTTGGAGTTACTTACTGAAGCAGCACCGAGTGTTTTTTTAGATGCTTTAGAGAAAGTATCTACTGGTGATGACCCTGTTATTCTAGGACTTTTTAATGCTGAGGAAGATGGGCTATTTGGAGGCTGTTATCATTCTGATTTGCTTTGGTCACTAGAACAAGTTTCGTGGAATAAGCAGTACTTATCACGAGTGAGTCAGTGTCTGGCTAGATTATCTGAGCTTGATCCAGGTGGGCAATATGGTAACCGACCTTTTAATTCATTAGTAGATATGTATCTGGGATGGATTAATAACACTTCCGCAACTCATGATGAGCGAATATCGATAATTGATAATGTTTTAGTGCCTGGTTATCCAGAAATTTCTTGGAAACTAATGCTTAACCTGCTAATTGGTAATTCACATTCGACTTCAGGTATAAGTAAGCCAGAATACAGGGAATGGTCAAAGGATATAGATAGAACCACTACTAATGTTGAGTATTTCAAGTATGTGCGCTCGATAGTAGATATATTGTTTCGGGAGGTCGAAAAGGATCTTGATACACGGCTACCAGATTTAGTTAAAAATTTCGATTCTTACAATCTGGATCAACAGAATACAATATTCAAACGCCTCCTTGAAATCAGAAGTGATCATTTAAGTGATAAAGCTAGAGAACAAATATTAATAAAGCTGAAATATATACTTTCTCATCATAGAGAATTTCCTGATGCGGAATGGTCGTGGCCAGTTGATCTGCTAAATCGAATTGAAGAAGTTCATATTCACTTTGATTATGCAGATGCAATTGAGTCGAATTCGTATTTGTTTAATGATCAATGGCCAAATCTTATTGATCCTATAAATAGGAAAGAATATGATCATAATGAGAGAGCTAGGATATTAGCTGAAAAAAGAGCAGAGGTAGTTGAAAAGGTTTATGAAGAGAAAGGTGTGGAAGGTATAGAAGATATTATAGAGACTGTATCTTATCCAGGTATTGTCGGATCTACTTGCTTTGATTCTAACATTTCCGATAAGTTTCTGGAGTCAGCATTTGATTGGTTGGATAAAGATGATTCATTTAAGTCATTTAAGTCATTTGCAGAAAGTTATATCCGAACTATGGCTTATAAAGATTATGATAAGGCGGAAAAAATATTCTTAGATAACGAGTCATATGAACCTGTTAAGAAAGCAAATATATTGCTTTGTTTTCCGCTTAATGAAAATACGTTATTACTTGTAGATGATTTAAAAGAAAATGGAAAAATTGAATACTGGTCAAAATTGGGACAATATTTTGTGTCAAGTGATGAAGTTAAGTTGGCATCAAAAATAGCATTAGGTTTGCTAAAATATGATAGACCTTTGGCAGCCGTGGATGCATTAGCTCAGATATTTTATGGTCGTGGTGATACTAGTGAATTAGATAGTGAGTTAGTTACATCAATCTTGATAAAAATTGCTACCGATCCAACTGATATTGATAGAGTATCAATTCAAGGAGTTCAGCACGATATTTTAAAAGCACTGAATTTTATACAAGATTCAGGAGATATAGATGAAGATGAGGTAGCTCAAATAGAGTGGGCCTTTATTAAAGTACCGCATTTAGAAAAAACAGCCCCACCTTATTTATCTAAAAAAATAATTGAGTCACCAACATTTTTCACTGAATTAGTTATGTGGGTATATAAGAGAAAAGATGATGAAAATGACCCCGATGAAGACATAACACCTGAACAATTAAAAGTTAGAGCAGAAAGAGCGTATTCACTATTAAGGTCGCTGTCATTGTTGCCAGGTGCTACAGGTGCATCAATTGAATCAAAAACTCTTAATGCCTGGGTTGATGAGGTTAGAAAACAACTAAGTGATTGCGGTCGAAAAGAAATAGGTGATGATCGGATTGGCGATTTTTTGTCACATTCTCCTGAAGGTGATGATGGTCTTTGGCCTCATGAAGCAGTGCGAGATGTTATTGAGAGGATTAAGTCACCAGAAGTCGATGAGGCTATGACAGTAGGTAAGCGTAACTCAAGAGGTGTTACTTCACGTAGTCTGTATGCTGGAGGGCTACAAGAACGTGTGCTTGTGGAAAAATACAATCGTGATGCTGATACTATGCAGATTCTTTATCCTCGAACAGCAGATATACTTAGATCAATAGCAAAAGGTTATGAATGGGATGCTGATAGAGAAGACAGGGAAATAGACCTTAGAGAATAGGACTAGGACTAGCATTCATGTTGAGATAGTATGTTTTTACAAAATAATAAACATCATCAAATAATTACGATAGTATTTAACAAGGATTTTTATGTGGTCTGACAACGAAACAGAACGTGATTTTTTGAACTTTGGGACTGTCGCTGCGACCGTATCTCAAATAATTGAACAAGCAAATGGTCAACCAGTTTCAATTGGCGTTTCAGGTAGCTGGGGGGTTGGTAAGTCTTCAATGATTAAGCTGATCCAAAATAAGCTACATTCAGACCCTAGCAGTGAACTAGAAAAAAAATACCTCTTTGTTGAATTCAATGCCTGGCTTTATCAGGGATATGATGATGCAAGAGCTGCACTCATGGAGGTTATCGCTCGAACACTAGCTGAAGAAGCTGAAAATCAAGGTACAGCGATTGATAAAACTAAAGAACTTCTTTCTAGAATCAATTGGTTAAGGGCTGCCAAATTAAGCATCGGTTCAGCAGTTTCACTTGCTGCTGGCTTTCCTCCTACCGGTCTTATTGGAAGTGTATATGGTGCCGGTCGTAATTTTTTAGTGGGTGAGCCAACTAATGATGAAGTTAATGCTCTGCAGAAGGCAAGTGAATCTGTAGTTGATGAGGGATCAAAACTACTAAAACCTATTAAACCTTCATCACCCCCTCAAGAAATTGAGGCTATTAGACAAGGGTTTGAAAGTACTTTAAAAGAACTAGAATGTACTCTTGTTGTACTGATAGATGATCTGGATAGGTGCTTGCCAGAAACTGCTATTTCAACATTGGAAGCATTGCGTCTATTTTTATTTTTGGAAAATACAGCTTTCGTTATAGCCGCTGATACAAAAATGATTCGGCATGCTGTTAAGAAACATTTTGATGGTATTGACGATACTTTAGTTACAAATTATTTTGATAAGCTTATTCAAATACCGATTCAAGTACCTAAGCTAGGAACACAGGATATTAGAGCTTATCTTAGTTTACTTTATATTGATTCAAGCTCTTTGGGTAAAGATGACAAGGAAACTTTGCGAGTTAATATTTGTAAACAGCTATCTGAAACATGGAAAGGTACTCGTTTAGATAGATCATATATTCGTAAACTTGAGACTGACCTGAACATTGTTATACCAACTGACCTCAGTGTTCAGCTCGATATGGCAGATCGTCTTGCACCATTAATGTCTTCAGATACAGCTATCGAAGCTAACCCACGGCTAATAAAACGTTTTCTTAATGCAATTTCAATCAGAATGAAAATTGGTTCTGCACAAGGTGTAGCTTTAGATGAAGCAGTTCTAACTAAGATACTGTTATTGGAGCGCTGCGGATCTAAAGAAGCCTATACAAAGATTGCTGAATCAAGTGCCGAAAACGAGAATGGTTATCCAACCATCTTGAATGATATTGAGACTGCATTAGATGAGGGTAAAGAAATAGAGTTTTCAGAAGAATTTAATAGTAAATTTTTTCAGCAGTGGGCTGCATCTAAGCCAGCATTATCTGATGTGGATTTACGGGCTGTACTTTTTGTGAGCCGAGAGCATTCCCCATTGCTTCTTTCTCATGAGCAAATGTCGACAGCAGGAGCAGAATTATTTGAGGCTTTGATTAATCAGCCAGATATGGCGACAGAATTAGAGGCTAAGATCAAAAAACTTTCAATTGAAGACTTAACTCTCATAATGGAGAAATTGCTTGAACGTGCGGGGCGTGAACAGAGCTGGGGAGTTCCACCTATCCTTGAGGCTTGTATCACAGTTGCAAAAGCAAATACTTCGTTAGGAAAAAGGCTAGGCGCTTTTCTGAGTTCTCGACCCATAAACCAGATTGAGCCTAGTATTGTTCCAAAAATTCAGAATGAAGAATGGGCGGAAATCGCCTTCAAAGAATGGGAAAAAGATAGTGTTGGCTTGCCGGTAATCGCTGCAATTAAACAAGGGAGAAGATAATGGGGACATCAAGTTCAAGTAATGGACCAGGTTCTGGTGTTCCTATGGTTCCACCATGGGCTGATAACCCACCCGGTAACGATGGTGGTAACGATGACGGTAATGATGGTAGTAATGATTCGACTGGTAAAAATGATAATGATAACAGTCCACAATCACCAAAAGCACCACCACCAATAGCCCCAAAATCACGTTTTGGTAGCGCTAGGAAAAGTATGGGGGCTTTTGCTGGTAGTGGTAGCCAACGCGATATGCAACGTGGCATTGGCCGTTATGTTTCGAAAGGATATGGAGGTGCAAGTACTGCAACAAGGCGTTTTAGTGGAACAGCGCACACCGCAGCTTCATTAGCAGGTGCTTTATCTTCAAGGGCTCGAGGTGCACCTGGTGGCACCAGTGTTGATATTGCATTTATTCAGGGGAAAAGTGCAAATGAAATTATGGATGTTATTGTTGAGGCTGTTAGCCCAATAAATGGCACTCAGGATAACGAGGCTGCGCGTGAATCCATTAAAGAAGCATTGAGTGAATTACTTGATAAGCAGCCAGATGCAGATCTTCTAGAGCTGAATGATATCTCTAGGGATATTGTAATAGAAAGCTTTATTGCAGCTGATGTTTATCGAAGAATATCTCTAGATATTGGAAAACATATTCAAGATAACGCACCTAATGCAACTATAGGACTCCAGAGACTTCGACAAGTTAAAGATTATGTTCGTGAAACTGTAAAAAATGCTTTCGGTAAATTAAAGTTAAGTGGGAGGACGCTTGCAAGTGATCGTATTTCCAATATTTCTGAACAAGCTCTTTTAGAAACTTTTCAGGTGTTTGAGGGGTATGTGAAATGAAGCTTGTATGTGGGCCAAAACCATTTGAATTTGATCAATTTGAATCTGACCTTGATGTAGTACTCTTTGCACAGTCAGATTCAAAATCTATAGCTTGTGCCGGACAAAGTGTTGCTAGAGAAATTCGAAAACGGAAATTAAACCCTCTACCAAAAGCCTGGGATTTTTTGTCTATTGCTCTCTCCTGTGTCTGTGCAGATATGGCAGGTCATCGCAAACAAAGCCCTGATGGTTGGACACGAGAATTTGATTTAGTGATAGCCGTTAGTGATCCAGAGTTCTGGACGACACAAAAAGAAACGTTACAAACAGCTCTGAATTTTTTAACAACAGATCGATGGTCAATTACTTTTGAGCATGGGGGATATTATCCTACACCTGCTAAACATGGACGTGTTTTGAATGGAGACTGCATCTCTCTACTCTCTGGTGGTATGGATAGTCTTATTGGTTTAATCGATCAAGTTGCAGAAAAACGTAACCCTCTAACTGTTAGTCAGACAGTTAGAGGTGATAAGGAGAACCAAATAACTTTCCCTAAACTTATTGGTGAAGAATTGACATCTCTTGTTATGGGGCATGCAGCAAGAGTTCCAAACGGTGAAACACCTGCTTCACAGCGATCAAGATCAATTGTGTTTTTGGCATATGGCGCATTAATTGCGTCATGTACAGGTTCATCATCTTTAAATAGGCCTATTGACTTCTTTGTTTCTGAAAACGGTTTTATTTCCCTGAATCCTCCATTGACACCTATGAGACTAGGTAGTTTGAGTACTCGTACAACACACCCGAGCTATCTATCAAGAATTCAATCTATATTTGATTTCGCAGACTTGGGTTTAAAAATTCAGAACAACTATTCATTTAAAACTAAAGGTGAAATGCTGAAAGAGTGCTCTGATCAGACATTACTAAAAAAACTGGCACACGAATCAACTAGTTGTGGCCGATATCTCACATTTAATTACACTCATTGTGGTCGTTGCCTACCTTGCTTGGTACGACGTGCAGCATTCTTTAAGTGGGGAGTTACGGATAAAACTGAATATATATTTTCTAATATTGGTAAGAAAGATTCTGACCATGCTGGATTTGATGATGTTAGAGCTGTTGCTATGGCCACATTGGAAGTGAAAGAGGCAGGCATAGAGCGTTGGATGGGAGCTAATTTAGCATCTTCATCTGTTGTAGATCAGCAACCATATCTAGATTTGGTTGAACGCGGATTGAAAGAACTGGAAGATTTTTTACAGGACTGTGGCGTCAAATGATGGATTTTCATTGCCATCTCGATTTATACAAAAACCCATATTCGGTAGCTAGTGAAATAATACGTAATGAGATTTTTGTTTTGTCTGTTACAACAACACCTAGTGCATATGAAAAAACATCCTCTATCGCTTCTAACAAACAGTTCATTGCAACTGGTATTGGTCTCCATCCTCAACTCGTTCATCAAAGAGCTAATGAAGTTCCTCAAATAAATAATTGGATCGGAAAAACTGATTTTGTTGGCGAGATTGGATTAGATGGAGGCCCTGAATATTCAGAATCATGGGATACGCAAATCGAGATATTTAAGCATGTATTGAGTTTATCCAATAATAATGGTGGCCGTATACTTTCTATACACAGTCGTCGTGCATCTAAACAAGTTTTGGATTGTCTTGAACAGAACTTAATATCAAATACACCAATATTGCATTGGTTTTCAGGGTCTTTAAAAGAATTAAAAAGAGCGATAGATATTGGATGTTGGTTTAGTGTTGGGCCAGCAATGCTATTCGGAAAAAAAGGAAAAGAATTATTACGATTGATGCCTAAAGATAAGGTTTTACTTGAAACAGATGGCCCTTTCACTGTTTTAAATGGAGAGCCCTACTTACCATGGGATGCAGAAAAATATTGTGTGCCAATAATTGCTAACGAATGGTCGACTTCAGAAGATATTGTTAGATTATGCTTGAAAGATAATTTAGATAATATTTTATCCAAACGACATATCACTATATAGCATTGAAAATCACTGACAAATCCAAACAAGGCCGCTAGCCCAAGTATAACCTGGGAGTATATTTTAGGCTTAACATATACTTCTATTTGATAATAAATATCTTACATAACTTGCTAAAAAAAATTAGTTTAATGCATACTTTCAGGTTTTAATTTATTTTAGCTCAATCAGATGACTTCATTGATTAAAGAAAGAACTACAGATTAGTTATTTCTTTAATTTCACGGGATATATCAACCAAAAGCTGCTCAAGAGACACCTCGTCAGATTCATATAAATAAGTCAGTGTGAGAAGTGTAAGCGGATGAATAGACATCTTTTTTGCCAAAGCATCCATCTTATCGAGTGTAGGGCTTTTAAGTCCTCGCTCAAGTGTACTCATATATGTACGACTTGATATGTCACCAAAATCCTCCTGCGTTAAACATCGGAATTTCCGAGCTTCTTTTATTGCCTTTGCAAATGCTAGCTTAGTATCCATTAGACCTCCTTAAACAAAGGTCTATATGGCCAAACAGAACACTATAGTGCTACAATCTATAGTGTTCATTTTTCCCCTATTCAGACATAGAGGCATTCACATTGTTTATCACTAACAAGTCTCATTACACATCAATACCAAAAATACAATATGAGGCGGGTTTTCGCTCTTGGAATCACATTATTTTTGAAAACGAGAGCTATCTTTACATGGCTACATACAGACTAGCTATTTCAACAGGAGCTGTGATTGAACAATCAGCCTTAGTTTATAACGCAGAGCACTTAAATGAACTTCAAAATGAAAAAGACGTTAGTAACCTGGAAATCTACCTGTTTAGCCCCGACGAGCTAAACAAATCTAGCAGATGGTTACTTGAGCCATTATTAGAAATTAAAGAAGTTTCTATTTATGACACTAAAGAAATCGTTACAATTTTTATACTAAAAAATGGAAAGAAATATATTAATACAACCTTAGATATAAAAAAACATCCATTTAAAAGACACAAAACAATATTCAAATCAACACCTCATCATTAGCAACATCTATTCATTACTTAGAATTGTTTTAAACCTCTACTTTAATAACAATGAATAATATTGTTATATAAAAACTAACATTTAATACTAAATTGTCTGTACAAAACAATCTATTTTGTAAATATTTTAATAGAAAATGGGATATTCTTTGAAATTTAATAGGAATATGATTTATATTATAAATATGTGTTTTTAAATAAATTTAATATATTTACATAAAATTTATTATTATAAATTTAACATGGTCATTATAAATGATAAAAAATAAACCAAGAGTAGAGACTATTCGACAGCTTAATCTCTATACTCCAACTAATGAAAAATCAAAATTTACCTTAAAAATATCAGTAAAATATAGTCAACACTCACACAAGTACAATAAAACAACTGAGCATAATTTCAACAAGGATATATTCTATCACTTCCCAATTGTAATTAATGAGGACAACTCGCCCTGGCCTGATGCTAATCGTTATCTACTAAGCAAACTAACCAATATTATTACACCAAAACATCGTACACTTGAAAGTATAGCAAGCGACATAGTAAATTACCGTCGATGGTTATTAGAGGAAAATATCGATTACCTTTATACTTCACCTCGAACAAGGGCGAGACCAACATATAGATACTGCTCTTTTTTACATAATGAAATAAAGGCAGGAAAAATAAAACCTCAAACTGCTAAACGTAGGATGAGTAGTATCCAAGGATTTTACCGTTGGTTAATTAATGATGGGCACCTATTTGAACACCCCCTATGGGTAGAAGATAACACTCAAATAATGTTCAACAACATTAGTGGTTTTAAACAAAGCAAAACAGTTATTAGCACTGATTTAACACGATCATTTAAAATGACAAAAAACAGTGACAATTACAGTAAACACATAAATGATGGAGGAAAACTTAGACCTTTACCTATAGAAGAACAAAAAGCAATAGTAGAATCTCTTCTTAGAATAGGAAACATTGAAATGTTACTTGCATTTTTGATTGCTCTTACTACTGGAGCACGATTGCAAACTGTTTTCACACTCCGTCAACAAAACTTTAATCAACCATTAAGAAATGACAACTATAACCATAAAATAAAAGTTGGAAGAGGAACATTAGTTAATACAAAGAACGAAAAACAAATGGTTATTATGATACCCGCATGGTTATATCGAAAAATTAAAATATATTTACAATGTGATAGATACAAAAAGAGACTACATCTATCTAAGCATACATATAAAAATAACGACGAACAATATGTATTTCTAACACGATATGGCCAACCATATTACATGGCTGATAATGATGAATTCTCATTTATCTACAGGACTCCCCCAAGAGGAAATTCAATAACACAATTTATACGACAACAACTTAAACCAGATATTAAAAATAATGGACTTTCGTTTGACTTCAGATTTCATGATTTACGTGCAAGTTTTGGCATGAACTTATTAGAAGGGAAACTAAAATTCAATACACATGACATTGCAGGACAGCATAATAATCCTGATTTATTTCAAATATTAATGTATGTACGGGAACGCATGGGCCATAGCTTGCTCAGCACTACAGAAAGCTACCTGAATTACCGGCAACATTATCATTTAGCAATGCACGTACAAAGTGAGTATGAAAAATATTTAAAAAAAATAACTAATGCTTTTGGGGAACAAAATGACCTGGATTGAACGTAAAACTATTACATGCAATTTAGAAGATATACCATTCGATCCAGAAGGAACAATTAAGCTAATTGACCCATCCACATTAAGAATCAATATACCTGGCTTCACATATCCTGTAGACATCGGGTCATGGTGCTATACACGACGCCGTAAACCATATTATGACACTCTAAGCGAAAAATGCTCTATTGTACAAGTAGATAATAAAAGTTTTAGAAAGGCCAGAATAAAATTTATAACTAAGTATTTAGATTATTTGTGCACTCATATAAGCCTTGGCAAATCGCCTAGAACATTACTGACCAATGTAGGCCAATTCGCACAATTTATAAACTGGTGTGATGAAAATATGATCCAAGCTCTTGATGGTAAATCACTAACTATAGAAGCAATAAAATGTTTTACCGAAAATTTAATCCATAGAGCAAAATCCAATGATATCAATATTAATACAGCAGCATCAAGCCAATTAGTTTCGCTTACAGCAATTAAATGGATATATAACGATGAATACAATGACATATCTCAGGGAGTTAGAATAATTCATAGATCATATGCAGCAACGAATATTACTGAACCACCAAACAACCATGATGCGATTCAAGCAATTCAACTCTATAAGGAACTTTTTATTCAATTGACTAAATTTGTCATAAATTTTGACAAATTCCCTCTTCACCTTAAGCTATCACATGGTAAATACTGGTTTTTCCCAAACCAAACACCTATTGTTAGTAAAAAAAGATTGTCCGACCCAAGATATTTAAACCATACTAATTATGCTTATAACTATGAGTCTGGAAATTTAAATACATTAGAATATATTTCTTCTAAATCACGCAACAACACATCAGACTCTAAAGTAATAGCTGAAAAAATTCTTGCTAATGCACACAAAACAATTGAATCTTCTAATGTCGATCAATATCATCATCGGAGAATATTAGGCGCTACTCTCGCCATGCAAAGTTTTATTATGCTATTCACTGTAAATACAGGAATGAATCTTGGCCTAACTTCAAATCTATTATGGGGCAATAATAACTACACTATAGACAGAGACCAGCAAGGCTTTAAAACCATAAAATATAGAGCTGGTAACAAAATCGTCTCTTTCATAATTGCCTCCTCATTTGTTGTCGCATTTAACAAATATCTTAAGCTTAGATTGTATATATTAAATTCATTTAAAATAAATAAGTATAAATATCTATTTTTCAGCGTTACAAATGGAAAGATCACTCCTCTCTCTATGAATTTTTCAACCAACTATAATGAGAGATTAAAAAGGCTTTTCGATATAAATAAAACCATTAATACCCGACAATGGAGAGCATTCAAAGGGGACTGGTTAATCAGGAACACTGACCTGTCGACAACGTCAATGATAATGCAAAACTCACCTAGAACTATTTTAAAACACTATTCAGAAGGTTCAGAAAAAAATGCCGCATCTGAAATCACATCATATTTTAAGGAATTTAGCAAAAACATTATAATTACAAATAATACAACATCAAAACAAATAAGCACAGGGCAATGCTTATCTGAAAACACTCCAGCCCATGATGGAACAAAAACCATATTCACTCCTGATTGCAACAAGCCTGAAGGGTGTCTATTTTGCACTCATTATGCTGTACATGCAGATACCACTGACTTAAGAAAATTATATAGCTTCAAATACATATTACAACAGACCAGAATAATGTCAGCAAATAATGAACACTATAACAACCTATTCATCACGGTAATTAATCGCATAAATGAGATAATAAAATCAATAAAATCTATAAATCTAGAAACAAATAAAATGGCAGATATAATAAAGTCTGAAGTATTTATTAGTGAAAGACTTGATTTATATTGGTTGAAAAAACTTGAAATACTTATAGATCTGGAACTTATTTGATGAAAACTAATTGCCTCCACACCTATAGATCTGATATTGGCTTATTATCTGACCTGCCCAAAAAAGCGGCCCCAGATACGTTTACAATTAATACTAACACCCCATTTTCACCTCCAGAAAATAAATTTATTATTTCACGTTATTTAACAGGTGAAATTCTATCATGTTACGGAAATGACACATGGGACCTTACTCCATACAGTTCAGCAGGTGATACAAGCTCAGCAAGAATTCACTTCAGTTCATTTTCACAACATTCATTAGAAGATATTAAATGGTTAATGTTTATATTATTATTCATTGCTGACTCTGGCAGATGCACGGGTTTAAGCGTCAGCACAATAAAGTCATATTTTAAAGTAATGCGTCCACTCGCAGAATATTTAGATGTTAACGATATTAATTTAAAACAACTATATTCAAATGAAGAACATCTTATTAAGTTTGTAAAAAATATAAACTCAAGATACTTGCTTCATTCTTTTTGCGCAGTAACAAGCCACATTCAAGCAATAGGCTGCAACATTACAACCATAAAAACAATTAACAACATTAAAAACGACCATATAAACAAAAAGCTATCTCAATTAGGCAAGAACGAGCAACACCCTGTGATACCACAAAGAATATTGGCTAATTTGATTAACGAGTTAACAATTTACATTGATAAAATCAACCGACGCATTGATGACTTACATGGGTTTTTAATAGACACATTATCAAATGATATTTTTGCGCGCAGCAGATCTATGCAATATAAAATAGGCTGTCGTGCAACACAATACGCACCAACATTTATAGATGCTTCTAAACTATTTAATTTAGAAGAACTATTTAGACAGTTTAATGTTACGAACCTACTCAGTCTGACTCTATTTATTACGCGAACACAACATGCCTGCAAAGTACTATTACATATTTATTCTGGTATGCGCAATTCAGAAGCACTTTGCTTAAAAACTAATTGCCTAAAAATGGAAACTAATGACCATAGTGATATTTACCGCATACACGGACAAACAAGCAAGTTAATTGGACAAAACAAATCTGTATCATGGATAACATCCAGTGATATAGTCCCATCATATACGGTTGCTAATACGCTAGCTAAAATAATCGGATCTCATAATGACATCCATATTTCAAAGATTCCTTTATTTATATCAGCCGGTCATCTTAATTTCATGCATAAAAAAACACATGAAACAAGTCGCATATTGACGAATAAATTCTCACTAAAAAATCAAGAAATATATAATTTACTCGACAATAGTTCATTTATGATTACGAACACTGATCTCAATCAATTAGAAAATATTGACCCTTTTCGATCATGGAACACAGAAAAAAAATTTAAAACTGGTTCTATTTGGAGATTTACAACACATCAATTCAGACGATCATTAGCTTTTTATATATCACAAAGCGCTCTGGTTTCTCTACCTTCTCTAAAAAGACAAATGAAACATTTATCTAGAGAAATGACCATATACTATTGTCAATCGAAAGCACTTGATAACCTTTATGACAACAGAGATCATATTGCTCGAATGATCAGAAAACATAAGCCCGAAGCAGATACCATTGCATATATAAGTGACATTATATTTTCTAAAGAACCTTTACACGGTGCTCATGGGCACTTTGTCGATCAGCATTTAAAGAAATCCCTCAACACACACTCAAACATGGTCATTTTACAAGATTCAAGAGAAAAACTAATAAAACGATTCAAAAATGGCGAAATATCCTACAAAACAACGCCCTTGGGTGCATGTACTACAGTCGAGCCTTGTGACAAAAAAGCTACAAGAGAAATTGCAGCATGTATTAGCTGCGATAAAGCCGTTATCAAGTTATCCAAACTTAATAGAGTAATAAATAGACAACAAATATTTGTTGACGAGTTAAAACGCATAGATATAGAAAGCATTGAATATCGCAACGAACTAGCTGAACTCACTGCTCTTCATGCATTTAAACGATCAATAACTAAAAAGGACTCTAAATTATGACTATTATTGAAGATTATTGGGCAGCTTTAAATAGACTGCAGAGCAATAGCCCTATTCATCTCCCTAAAGGTACACCCATAAATAATGACACTGTGGCACTTGAAGCAGGCCGGAAACGAGGCTCCATAAAAAAGTCTAGAAAAGTCTTTATTGAGCTCATCTCTGCCATTAATCAAATCAGTCTTAAAAAAGATACAAATCCATCTAATTTAAAAACAAAACTCCTGCATGAAAAGTCAAAAAAAATTAATTATCGTAATTTATATCATCAAGCACTTAACCGAGAATTAATGCTACTTGATCGATTAGCCATACTTGAGAAACAACTCAAACAGTACGATAATATAACCCCTATATTTAAATAACTTAATATCATTATGTGGTTACAAAAAGAATTTAAGCTTAAATCGAAACCTCGTGGATTCCATCTTATCACTGACGAAATATTATCCAATATCCCTGAACTACCTGACATTAAGATGGGCATAATGCATTTATTCTTAAAGCATACATCTGCTTCTATTACTATTAATGAAAATGCCGACCCTACAGTACGTCATGATTTTGAGAACTATTTCAATCAAGCCATACCTGAAAACGAATCTTATTATCAACATTTGGACGAGGGTCCAGATGATTTGCCCGCCCATTTAAAATCAAGTATTCTTGGTTGCAGCCTTAATATTCCCATAACTAATGGCCAACTAAATATTGGTATTTGGCAAGGAATTTACTTATGTGAACATCGCAATCATGGAGGTTGTCGTTCTATTGTTGTTACAATCATTAAGGATTAATACGGGAATAATTTATGTGGATTAACCTAGAGCATGGCGCAAAAAGACGACTAAACTCACTTCTCACCAAACCATTGTCATTTGATGCTGTAGATTTTTATGAAAAAACGCCTTCAATCAATAGTTATGACGATAATTTAAGATATAAACTGCTTTCTTTATCTCGATTATTTAACGAGGCCAAACAGACTATTTTACTAGAAATGCCAATAATTTATTCTGAAATTAGGCATGGAATAAACCTTATTGGACCTAATGATTTTTCCTCAAACACCATTCCAATTACTACACTTTATCTTGGCAGTATCCCCATTGAGTCTTTTACTCTTAATACACTATGCTGTGATATCAACAATCAGCAAATTGAAAGAATATTAGAATTCAATGATATAACAGACACCCAAATTCACACTAATAAAATTTCCATTTCAGTATCTAATTTAATTAAGTTTTTTACCCTCAGCGAAATATTATATTTATCGTTATCTGGTTTAGCTGAAATTGATATTTTTAGAAATGAAATAACAATTACACCTAATTCAAACAAGTATGAGAATTTCTTCAAACCTAAATGGTTCGCAAATTTCTGGGAATCAATGAGTTCAATTAGCAATATTGCACTCTTTAATATGATCCCTACTTCATCCCCAGAAGCACCTTTTATAAAATCTACCTTACAGTCTGTATCTGATTTTTTGATGGATAAGACATTCAGTATCAATAGCCAGTACCTAACTGATAAAATCACATCTTCCGAAACATACATATGGATGAAGCTCGTATCAGATTTAATAGCTGTTCTATTTTATTTTCAATTAAGGCTTAATAGAAACTGGATATCTTTCTCTGAATTAGAGAGTTTTGATATATCGAAAGATAATATTATGTTATTAAAAAGCATTCAACAAAATGCAAATTCATCAGATAGAATTTTTTCATTCACTAACAATAGAGTAAGCCTAATAAACCCATGTATATCCATGCATTCAAGAAAACTTATTGAAACATTAGTTAAAATATATAACGCCAAAGAATTTGATAATATAATGGGTGATTTTTTTCATAAATCATACATTGCTAATTATATTAAAAAATCGATTAACAAGAACACACGAAGGTATATATTACATGGTGAAATAGTCGCCCACGATGTTTTTAAAAACAATAAAGATGGTGATATAGACTTAATACTCGAGGACACAGTTGCTAACCGGTTTATCTTCATGCAAATTAAATATATTAGAAATGCAGGACGCCCTTTCTTGAGAGGGGATGTTGAGTATCTAACAAATAAACACATCCAACATGGAATCTATCAGTTAAAATCTATTGCAGACTTCCATAAAGAAGGTTGTTTAGACCAAATACTAATCAACAAAAATATTAGTCACTGTGAATTCAAAAACACAATTTATATGCTTGTCACCAACATAACAAACCTTGACTTTCAAAAAGACAGAAACAATATTGTTCATTATGAATGGAACACATTACGAAATTTATTACAAGATGGCAGCTGTTACTACGGCGACTCAAACAGCCCTTTAAACTACATTGAATGGAGGCATAGCAAACCACTACCACTAGAAGCTCCTGGTGAAGTAATTGACATACTTATGACACATAACCCTGCACTTAAGCAGATAAGTGCAGAACAAATATTTATGACGAAAGACATACAATCTCAATTTGAACTCAATGGAACCACATATAAATCGATAGGATTAGGAATTTAGTTACCAAAGTCCCTTATATTCGAGCTATCAGCCTTATTAAAGTCATCATATATGGACGAATCATATACAATTATGTCCATATATTTTATACCGATGCGGACAACCCACATTTTGACACAACCTGATAGATCAAGGGTTCTAGACGTCCATGTCACGTCATGTCATCCGTATTGTGGATATGCCGGCCCATATAAAGAGCTGCATTCTTGGCTCTAGTCTTTATATACCCATTTCAAATGGCTCACTTAATATGGGCATCTGGCAGGGTATATATTTATGTGAGCACAGAAATCATGCATCCGGTAGAAATCTGGTAGCCACACTTCAGGGTCAGAAATATACTGACCCAACATAAAAAACGCCGCATGAACACCCCCTATACCCATCAAACCTGATTAAAAGCCATCTACTTACTCGGTGATTAAAGGCTTCTGCTGCTATACTTAACTGAATGACAATTAATAATGGGGAGCGGGTTTATGACTGATAATACACCACAAATTAAAGCAGATGAACTGTACCGCCTTTTAAGAGAAGGCAAAATTGAAGAATTTAATTCTCGCAGGGAAAATGGAGAAAGTTGTGATTTAAAAGCGGCTGACTTTCGTAATGTAGATCTAAAAGGCCTGAACGCAGACGGACTGGACTTAAGCAACTGTTACTTTAGAATGAGCAATTTACGGGGTATTGATTTTTCAAAAACCATTCTTGAAGGCTCAAGTATTCACGGTGCACAAATTTCAGGTGTATACTTTCCCGCGGTACTTAGCGCAGAAGAAATATTACTATCACTTGAACATGGTACTCGCATGAGATACAAGGCATAAAACACAAAAATGACACCTTCGAATTCAGACAAAGTTGCATTTTTTAAAATGTTAAACCAGCCGGATGATGATATCAGTCTGGCAAAAGCCGCACTTATGGTTGCCAAACTCGAATACCCTGATTTAATTATTGATGACTATTTGTTAAAAATTCAAAATATTGCTGAAGAAATAAATAATCGACTCTCTGCAACGGCTAATGCAGCAGAAATATTAAAACAATTAAACCACGTGTTATTTATTGAGAAGGGTTATGAAGGCAATACCAATTCATATTATGATCCTCGAAATAGTTTTTTAAATGATGTCATAGAACGAAAACTGGGAATACCTATCAGCCTTTCTATACTTTATATAGAGCTGGGACATGCTTTAGGGCTCCCTTTGAGTGGAATAGCATTTCCCGGACACTTTCTGGTGAAACTTGAAATAAGTGACGGCGCTATTGTTCTAGATCCTTATTTTGGCGGAATTTCATTAAACGAAGAAGACATAGAAGAACGACTACGGGAATACTATGGAGCCAAGTTAAATAAGTCTCGAGCCCACGGCGTATTATCAAGCAGCTCCAATAAAGAGATTGTTTTACGTGTAATGCGCAATTTACGAAACCTGTATATGCAGGAGGAGAACTGGGTAAAAGCCTTACCTCTCGCTGACATTATGGTAGAAATGGACAATGATAAACCTGATGCCCTTAAAGCACGTGCTGCCATTTACGACCAACAGGAATGCCATATTCCCGCACTAGCGGACTATAGTACTTACCTGAAATTATCTCCGGATACTCCTGGTAACCAGTTTATACGTGCTCGTGTAATTGATCTTGCAAAATCTGCACGTAAGGTTTGCTAAGACAGTTTTTTTGACAGCTACCTCGCTAAAAACTAAAATACCGATTAGCTTAAGAAATTTTCACACAACTATTGAATAAAACAATTATATATTAAACAAGCATTTCCACTAGAGTTAAAATGAGAACACAAAAACCACCTGTCGTACTTTGCTTTTCCGGATTAGACCCAACAGGCGGCGCAGGCATTCAGGCAGACATTGAAGCCATTGCAAAACACGGCTGCCACGCCGCCCCTATTATCACCGCCAATACCGTGCAGGACACTAATAATGTAATTAGCTTCAAACCCGTTGATGCAAATTTAATACTTAAGCAGGCCCGTACCGTATTAAAAGATATGCCCGTTAGTGCCATAAAAATAGGCATGTTAGGCTCCGGGGAAACAGCCGAAGCTATTTACACTCTATTTAGGCAGTACAGTGACATTCCCGTAATTCTCGACCCTGTTTTAGCCGCAGGCGGTGGCTCATCACTTGCTCAAAAAAATCTAATAGATGCCATTAACACATTAATTATTCCCCGTACTTATATTTTGACACCCAATGTTCCTGAAGCACAACTACTCACAAATTTAAAAAATAAGCCTGAAACCGCTGCTCAGCTTTTAAATAAAATGGGCGCAAATTATGTTTTATTAACCGGCACTCATACGCAAAACCCAGATGTCATACATAAGCTTTATTTTAAGTCCAAAAATCAAAAATCATTTACCTATAAACGACTAAAGAATGAATACCACGGTTCAGGCTGCACGCTTGCCGCTAGCCTGTCAGCCTTAATAGCTCAAAAAATGGAACCTATAAATGCCTGCCAGAATGCTCTCGACTTCACATATAAGACATTAATAAATGCAAACAGCTTAGGTCATGGGCAGCTGATTCCAAACCGTAATCTATGACAAAAAAACTATCCGGTCTTTATGTTATTACTAATGAAAACCTAATGCCTGAAACGACATTTTTAGGCATGGCCGAAGCAGCAATAACCTCTGGGGTTTCGGTTTTACAATACAGAGACAAAAGTTCGGACAAAGCCAAAAGACTGCATCAGGCAACCTCCCTTAAAGTCTTATGCGATAAACACCATGTTTATTTTATTATCAATGACGATATTGAACTGGCAAAACAGGTGGATGCGGACGGCATACATATTGGTAAAAATGATTTGCCGATTATCGAAACTCGAAAACTAATCGGCCCCAGCAAAATAATTGGCGTAAGTTGTTATAATCAGAAAACATTGGCAATAGATGCCATTAGAAATGGAGCGGACTATATTGCTTTTGGCAGTTTTTTCGGTTCATCCATAAAACCAGATGCCCCACATGCCAGCGCCGAATTAATACCCTCTTTAAAACTCAACCATAACACTCCCGTATGTTGCATAGGCGGCATTACATTAGAAAATCAATCTCAGCTACTCGAAGCAGGCACAGACATGGTAGCTATTATTAGTGATATTTTCTCGCAGCCTGACAATGAAAAAATCGCTCTTCGATGCCAGCAGTATAAAATAGCGTTTGATAGTAGACGCATATAGTTTCATAAACTACATTCTATGGTCTTAATCCTATTTTGATGTAAAATACCCGGCCTTGTGAAATCCGGCTTCAGGAAACCTAACATGTCCCAGAAAAACTCCCAGACTGAACTTTTTAACCAGGCGCAACTGGTTATTCCCGGCGGTGTAAACTCCCCTGTAAGGGCGTTTAAAGGCGTCGGTGGTGATCCTGTTTTTATTGACAGAGCGAATGGTGCCTATATCTGGGATGCTGATGACAAACGTTATATTGACTACGTTGGTTCCTGGGGCCCGATGATTTTAGGCCATGCCCACCCTGAAGTAATAAGCACAGTTAAAAAGAGTGCCGAAAAAGGCCTTAGCTTTGGCGCACCTACAGCAATAGAAACCGAAATGGCTGAACGCATTTGCCAACTTGTACCCTCAATTGAATCTGTACGAATGGTTAGCTCTGGTACTGAAGCAACTATGAGCGCGATTCGTCTGGCTCGGGGGTTTACTGGTCGAGATAGCATTGTCAAATTTGAAGGCTGTTACCATGGTCACTCTGACTCTCTTTTAGTAAAAGCAGGTTCAGGTGCACTTACCCTTGGCGTACCCAGCTCACCCGGTGTTCCTGCCTGTCTGGCAGAACACACTATCACTCTGACTTATAACGATATTGAACAGGTCAAAGAAACATTTAAAACCTCCGGTGATAAAATTGCCTGCATTATTGTTGAACCTGTTGCTGGCAATATGAATTGCATCCCCCCTGTCGATGGTTTTCTTGAAGGGTTACGGGAAGTTTGCAATGAACACGGCGCAATATTAATTTTTGATGAAGTAATGACCGGTTTTCGTACCGCGTTAGGTGGTGCGCAATCCGTTTATAATATTAAGCCCGATTTAACCACTCTCGGTAAGGTAGTTGGCGGCGGTATGCCTGTAGGTGCATTTGGTGGCCGCAAAGACATCATGCAATTTATTGCACCGACAGGGCCCGTTTATCAGGCAGGTACATTATCAGGTAATCCAATTGCTATGGCTGCTGGTCTTAAAACTCTAGAGTTAATTTCAGCTGACAATTTCTTTGAAGATTTAAATACTAAAGTAAATACATTGGTCAATGGCATTATTGAAAAAGCCAATAAACACAATATCCCCATGACAAGTAATGTAGTGGGCGGTATGTTTGGCTTATTCTTTACTGATGCTAAAAATGTAAGTAACTTTACTCAGGCTACACAATGCAATAACGAACATTTTCAAAAGTTTTTTCATGGCATGTTGGAGCAAGGAGTGTATCTTGCTCCGTCTGCTTATGAAGCAGGCTTTGTTAGCTGTAAACACAGCAATGAAGATATTCAGGCAACGATCGATTGCGCAGATAAAGTGTTAGGTGAATTATAATGCCAGCAAACTGTTACATTTATCGCTGCTCTGCAAAACAGGATATGTATATTTACCTTGCAGAAGAAAATGATTTTGACTGTATTGATGAGAAGTTAAAACGCTCTCTAGGCGAGCTAACTTTTGCAATGACTTTAGATTTAAATAAAAACACTAAACTTGTAAAAGAAGACCCTGCAAAAGTTATGGCTAATTTACAATCTCAAAAATTTCATTTGCAACTACCTCCAGAAACCTCAATTGAAAAATTAATGTCTAAACTAACCAAATAACATCTGTTTGACACTGGTAGGCTATTATTTTTTTATTATAATAAGATCACTTTTTAATATTCGATTTTTAAAACATACACGGTCATATCTTTAAATTAAAATATTACTTTCAATACCGTGAATTACATTAGCATTAGGAAACCTTTATATGAACACTGCTTTATTTCGCATCATTACAATTAGTTTAATAACATCTGCTATCGCAACCGGCATTTCTACGCAGCTATTAACTGTTGATAATTTTTCAACAACAAACGGCTTACTAACACTTGCAGCCTTAATTTTCGCATCAACAGTAGTCACTGCATTAGTCACCTCTAATAAAGGCACTAAAAAACCAGTCAAAAGTGTGCAAAAAGACGCAAATTCAGATAATTCCCGTGAATCAGGTACTGTAAAGTGGTTTAATACTAGCAAGGGCTTTGGCTTTATTACTCGGGATGCGGGTGATGATGTCTTTGTTCACTTCCGCTCAATTCGTGGCCAGGGTCATAGAACCCTGTTTGAAGGGCAACGCGTTGAGTTTAATATCACCGAAGGTGATAAGGGGCTACAGGCAGAGGATGTTGCCATTGCTTCGTGACGTTGTGTCTTTGGTATGTTTAGGAAAAACATATTAAGTAAAAATGATAACTAAAAAGGTAAAAGTAAATGTCTGATCGTGAAATAGGAACTGTAAAGTGGTTCAACAATTCAAAGGGATATGGTTTCATAGAACGTGATACCGGTGATGATGTATTCGTTCACTTCAGAGCAATTCGAGGTGATGGATTCAGGACACTTAAAGATGGTCAAAAGGTTGAGTTCAACCTGATTGATAGTCAAAAAGGTTTACAGGCCGAAGACGTTAGTAATACTGAAGCTGAAGCATAAATAGAAAAGGCTGGTTTAAAAACTAGCCTTTTTTTATGCCCTCACTCTTTCAGTGTCACTTTAAGGCAAGTAGATTATTTGTTGGTTTATTTTGTCAGTTTATAAAGAAAAATAAACACGCATTTTTCAACACCGCCATATAGCTTTGCAAGAGTATGCTAAAACGTAATAGTTACTCACCCCATTTAGGTTGCAGATCCTGCTTTATACCTAAATGGTCGAGTATGCGCGCCACCATAAAATCAACAATATCATCGACACTTTGCGGTTTATTATAAAACCCCGGGTTTGCCGATAACATCACTACACCCATTCGTGAAAGCTTGAGCATATTTTCTAAATGAATTTCAGAAAAAGGCGTTTCTCTTGGCACCATTACAAGTTTTTTGCGTTCTTTCAAAATCACATCAGCTGCTCGCTCTAACAAATTAGCACTTGCCCCAGTGGCAATAGATGATAACGAGCCCATAGAACACGGACATACAACCATAGCATCAACAGAAGAAGACCCACTGGCAATCGGCGAAGTCCATTCTGATTCACCACAAACTTTTAACTGACTTTCATCAATACCGTATCGTTTACATAATTGATCGTGTAATTCATGATTATTAGCTGGCCACGCCAATTCAGTTTCCATACTTATCACCACATGCGCCGCGCGGGTAACCAGTAAATAAACTTTATGCTTATGGGTCAACAAATGCTCTAATAACCGAATACCATATTGCACGCCGGAAGCGCCACTAATAGCAAGAATAATTGTTTTCTTATCTGAATTCATAACGAACCCTTTACAAAATAGATCGTAATTAAAGCTTCACACAAGTTATAAAAAATTTACGCTTTATTCACGTTTGTTTTTTTAATTTAGTGCATCCAGTATTTTTTGGTGAATACCACCAAATGCACCATTACTCATAACCAGTATATGGTCACCGGCCTGACTTTGCTCTGCTAACTGATCAACGATAGTCTCGATAGAGCGTTTTAATTCTGCAGGTGCCGTCACCTCATCAACAACAGATTGCATATCCCAATCGACATCTTCTGGTTGAAACAATATAACTTCATCAGCTAAACCTAAGGAGGATGCTAATTGTTGTTTATGTACACCCATACGCATTGTATTTGAGCGTGGTTCTAATATTGCCCAGATTTTTGCATCTCCAACAGCATCCCTTAAGCCTTGCAAAGTTTCTGTAATAGCCGTTGGGTGATGAGCAAAATCATCATAGACAGTAATGCCGTTCACTACACCTGTCAGTTCCATGCGACGTTTAATACCTTTAAACTCTTTTAAAGCATCTATTGACTGCTCTACCGGAACACCAACATGGTGTGCCGCAATAATAGCTGCCAATGCATTCATCCGATTATGCGGACCAAGCAAGTCGCTTTTTACTGTGCCTGCTTTTTCTCGCTTGTACAAAATATCAAAACTTCGCCCATCCGACGAAACATTATCTATCATCCAGAGGCTTTCATCATGGTTAGCAAAATCGGCCTGTTCACTCCAGCAACCTTTTTGTAAAACATCCTGAACATTTTTATCATCATTATTATGAACAATTAGACCTTCACCAGGCACTGTTCTTACCAGATGATGAAACTGTTTTTTTATTGCGTCCAGGTCCTCAAAGATATCGGCATGATCAAACTCAAGATTATTCAAAATCACCGTCCGCGGGTGATAGTGTACAAACTTTGAACGTTTATCAAAAAAAGCCGTGTCATACTCATCCGCTTCCACAACAAAAAATGAACCTCCACCTAAACGAGCAGATATACCAAAATTAGCGGGCACCCCACCAATTAAAAACCCGGGCTCCAGGCCGGCGTATTCAAGAATCCACGCAAGTATTGAGCTAGTGGTTGTTTTCCCATGAGTACCTGCCACGGCAAGAACCCATTTATCTCTTAATACATTTTCTGCTAGCCATTGCGGCCCCGAGTTATAACTTAAGTTTTTATTTAAAACATGCTCAATGGCTTCATTACCCCGAGACATAACATTACCCACGACCACCTGATCCTGATCAAGCAGATGCTCTGCTTTATATCCCGTCATTAAATCAATTCCCTGAGCTTCTAGCTGGGTACTCATTGGAGGGTAAACATTAAGATCAGATCCGGTTACCTTGTGCCCTGCCTGTCTGGCAAGCACCGCAACGCCTCCCATAAATGTGCCACAAATACCTAAAATATGAATATGCAATCTAAACTCCGTTAATAATTATTGAATTAGCTCTGGAAACAAAAGACCACTTATAATCTGACTCATAAATCCATAACAAATCACTAAACCAATAGCTGCTGGTAAACGTATTGAAAATGATTCTTTAAAAATAAAGACATAAACAGAAAACATCCATATAGCAACAAGCAGAATCAGACCGAGAGTCGGATCACCCTGTTTCACATCTACTCCAATTTCAGCTACCAGTGGATACATCACGATTTGAAAAAAAACACCTACAAAAGCCAGGCTGGTTATCGTTTGAATAAACCTTGCGGATTTACTAAATGCCTGTAGGCAAATATAGACGAACAGCATGAGTAACATAATATCTAATGCCATCGCTAACATAGCCTTTTCAAGACTAGCATGTGTCATCACACTGGGTAACCCTGTTACAAAATAAACCAACAGGCAGATACGCATCAAAGTAATTGAGTAAGGAAAATCCTGTGGCCCCTTATTAAAAACAAGAACCCCTAATAGAAGCTTTAAAAAACTATTCATATTTAATTTGGCAATCTCTGTTTAATACTTGATAATTATAACCCTAACAACCGACAACATTCTGACATTTATGAAACTCACAATATCACGACCTGATGACTGGCATTTACACGTTCGCGATGGCGACGCTCTTAAGTACACTGTGCCTTTCACCGCCCGACAGTTTGCACGTGCGATTATTATGCCCAACCTGTCTCCTCCCAACATTAACACTGAACAGGCTCTGGCTTATCGTGATCGAATTCTTGCCGTAACACCTTCAGGCCTGAGGTTTCAGCCATTAATGACACTTTACCTAACAGATAATACGCCAGCTGATGAAATTGCTATCGCCAAACAAAGCGGTCATGTGGTAGCGGTAAAACTATACCCCGCTGGCGCTACAACCAACTCTGATGCAGGCGTAACCGATATACGCAAATGTTATAAAACACTTGAAGCCCTACAAAAACACAATATGCCGTTATTAGTACACGGCGAAGTAACCAGTCCAGATGTGGATGTTTTTGATAGAGAGAAGCAATTTATTGATAAAGTATTAATACCAACGCGCAAAGCCTTTCCTGAACTTAAAATTGTGTTTGAACATATAACAACAAAAGATGCTGTTGATTTTGTTCTGTCCGAAGATCAGTATACGGGCGCCACGATTACACCTCAGCACTTACTTTATAATCGAAATGCAATTTTCAAAGGCGGTATTCGTCCACATTATTACTGCCTGCCTGTATTAAAAAGAGAAGAGCACCGGCTCGCACTCAATAGCGCCGCCATATCAGGTAATAAAAAGTTTTTTCTGGGAACAGATAGCGCGCCTCATTCACAAAACAATAAAGAAAATGCCTGTGGCTGTGCTGGCATTTTTTCGGCGCCACTGGCCATTGAGTTATATACACGAGCATTTGATGACAACAACGCTTTAGACAAACTGGAAGGATTTGCCAGTTTTCATGGTGCTGATTTTTACGGGCTGGAAAGAAATACTGAAACCATTACCTTAGAAAAAGCTGAGTGGACAGTACCTGAAAGCTACCCGTTTTCTGATGGTAATATAGTGCCATTACATGCAGGTGAGAAGGAAAGCTGGCAGCTGTTATAACGACATTGGCAGAGCTAGAGAAATAGAAATCGACTTAATAAATAGACGTAACTGTATATCCCTGCTGCTCTAACAAATGCAATACACCTGACTTACCGGGTAAATGTAATGCTCCAATTGCGATAAAAGCATTACCACTTTCCAATATCGGCGACATGCGTTCTGCCATTCTGACATTACGTACATCCACTAACTGATACATAAACCGGTCATCAATATCAGAGTCTTCATGCATAAATGACTTTTGAATTTTCACTAGTTTGGCAAGATCCCGACTGACGTAAGCATCTAGCATCTCTAACATTTGTGTATCTGTTGTTTCAATTTCTTCAATTGAACGATTCAACATCCAGAGCTGGTCTTGAATACTCATTGAATCGAATACATGGACTTGTTCTTGAGCAGTTTCAAGCCCGGTTAACTTCATACTTCTCTGACTCGCGCGACGATAAAGCACCATATCTAATGCACTTGATCCCTGCACCTGCTGATCTACTGGCATCATCAGCAACATCAATACTGCCCAGGGTTTCATATTATTGATAACATCTTCAGATATAAAAATGCGCTTATTGATTAAACTGGTCAGGCGTTTGTATTCAATATGCCCCATTACCCCTTTTAATGTTCGCCCATCATTAAAAAAACTTGCGTTGGTAATGATGCCCATAGCCTGAAAATTCATTAACACTTCCATAGCAAAATGATTAGCCTGTTTAAAGGCCTGTTCGACCTCTTTGGACAAATTTGTCACCCTTGGGTCTCCGATGTGCATCGTGCCATAAAGGTAACTATTACTTATTCCCTGCTTTTCAATTTTCCATAACAGGCCATAGGGGTGTAGAATGCCCAACTTATCAACTGACTCGGCATAACTATTTTGCCAAACACTTAAAAGCAGCAAAGTCAGAACTAACAATGTTTTTATATTTTTCATATTTAAAATATATTACAGCCTACTTAAAGAATCATCACCCGAATGAGTATAGACACAGATAAACCGACTCCTATGTCACGCCGCTTCAGAGGTTTTATGCCCGTAGTAATAGACGTGGAGACTGGCGGTTTTAATGCCAAAAAAGACGCCTTATTAGAAGTTGCTGCCGCCACATTAAAAATTGACGACAACGGGATTATAGAGATAGATGAGCAAATTTGTCGCCATATTGTGCCTTTTGAGGGTTCAAATATGGAACCAAAATCTCTGGAAATAACCGGTATAGACCCATATCACCCGTTTAGAATGGCAATAGCTGAGGCTCAGGCATTAGGAGAAATATTTTCATTTATTCGCAAAAGCCTGAAAAAAAATCAATGTAAGCGCGCCATCATGGTGGGCCACAATACGGTAATGGATTTAAGCTTTATTAATGCAGCGGCTGAACGCTGCAATATTAACCGCAACCCTTTTCATCCATTCAGCACATTTGATACCGTTTCGTTTGCTGGATTAGCTTATGGTCAGACAGTTCTTTCCAGGGCAGTAAAAGCTGCTGGCATAGAATGGGACAATGATCAGGCACACTCAGCCAGTTATGACACACTAAAAACAGCCGAATTATTTTGTACCATTATTAATCGCTGGCGCAGATCAACTGGTTTAGTTTGGACTGCACAAGTTGATGATTAATGGTAATATAGCGGTGATTACCCGGCAGTTGCCTTAATTTAGGTGTTAGATATAGCTTTCAGGGTGAATAAGTCCAGATTTCAAACGGACACAGGGAATAACTGTAAACCTTTTGGGGAAAAGGCGGCTTAAATTTTTATTTAAGCCACAGTTAAAAAAAATAGCTATACTTCACGAAGGCAACTATCATGGAACCAGCGTACGCTCGTCTATCTTATTTAGACAGCTATTATAAAAACAGGGCTCGCAACAAAGCACAGATGTCGAACAAAGACGTATCCATTATTATCGTAGATGACATGCAGTTTAGCCGCGTGGTCATTCAGGCAGCCCTTAAAAAAGCAGGGTTTAGTAACATTCGCGTTGCATCAAGAGCACGTGAAGCTCTGAATATGATGGCTGACATGCATGCCGATGTAGTTCTCGCCGACTGGGTCATGCCCGAAATGGACGGACTGGAACTCACCGACATTATTCGCCAGAAAGATGAAGAGCTGGGTGTCTATACCGCGATTATTCTATTTACAGCGCAGGAAGGTATTGAACCACTGGTTGAAGCCTTTGACCGTGGTGTAGATGATTACATTTGCAAACCGCCTAATCCTCATGAACTGGCAGCACGTGTTAACGCCTCCGCAAGAATAGCCTCTTTGCAGAACGATCTGCTGGAAACATCTCAACAGCTTGAAGACACAGTAAAACACCTTGAAGAAATGGCCCTTACTGATCCATTAACGGGTGTAGGTAATCGCAGATTACTCACTCGACAACTTGAATATCATTTACTCGATGCTTCTGCTCGCCACGGTGGCGTTTGTTTTGTCATGTTAGATATTGATCACTTTAAAAAGATCAATGATACACACGGCCATGATGTTGGTGATGAAGTTTTAATTGGCTTTACTCGTAGAGTAAGACGCACAGTTCGCCCGACAGATCTGGTTGCACGAATGGGCGGAGAAGAATTCGGTATTATTATGCACTACACACGTGCAGAAAATTTCCGTCACTCAACTCTTGAACGCATGCTTGCCAGTATTAATCAACGTCCATTCAAAACATCTGTTGGTGACTTAACGGTAACAGCATCTATTGGTGTCTGCTTCTATAGAGGCGAAGGTGAACAACCTTCAGTACAGGGTTTAATAAAATGCGCCGATGAAAAGTTATATGAAGCCAAAGCAAATGGCAGGAACCAGATTGTTTTCTAATTAACCTGTTAATCCGTCATATGATATTTCACTGACATAAAAAAACACGCTTTAAGCGTGTTTTTTTATGTCAGATATTAAATTACCGGGCTTAGGCAGCAGCCTCATCAATCATCTTTTTAAGCTCACCCTTTTCAAACATTTCAAGGGTAATATCACACCCACCAATTAGTTCACCGTTAATGTATACCTGTGGAAATGTTGGCCAGTCCGCATAACGAGGTAAGTTCTGAAAAACTTCTGGGTCTGCTAATACATTACAGTAACCAAATTCTTTTTCACATTTCTTTAATGCATCTACTGTACGGCTAGAAAAGCCACATGATGGGAACTGTGGAGTGCCTTTCATAAATAAAAATACTGAATGGCCTTTAACTGCTTCGTCGATACGATCCATTACGTCCATAAATCACCTCAAAAATTAAAATCACTGAAAATTCAATAAACTCTATATTAGGGCAATTTTAGATTATTCAAGCACTACATAACAACCCACGGACGTTGGGGTTTTGACTGATTATCACAAATACCCCAACAGCGGACGAGTTATCAACTTATATTATCGACATTTCTCTGTAGCCACATCTCCAGCAAAGCTAAATGCCAAAGCTTACTACCCTGTAATCGGGTATGGTAATCCTCAGGTTTGGCGAGTAGTTTTTCTACATAGTCAGCTTGAAACAAACCTCGTTGCCTTGCCGAGTCACTGTGCAAAATTTCTTTCATAAAACCAAGAAATTCACCTCGTACATATTTTAGTGCCGGCACCGGAAAATAAGCTTTGGGTCGATCGATTATAGGATCCGGCACAATACCCCGGGCAATATTTTTCAAAACATGCTTACCCTGACTCTGCAATTTCATCTGTGGTGGCATGGTTGCAGCCAATTCAACTAATTCATGATCAAGAAAAGGCACCCTTGCTTCAAGACCCCATGCCATCGTCATGTTATCAACTCTTTTAACCGGGTCGTCTACAATAAGCGTGGTGACATCGAGCTTTAAAACCTTATCCAGGTATTCATCTGCATTACCTTTAGCAAGCAGACTGCCAATTAGTTTGCCTGTATGGTCATCTCCCTGATATTGCTTACTAACGGTCTGTAAATACTCTTCATGGTCACGGTCAAAATAACGAGATGAGAAGCGTTCTAGCTCACCTTCACCTTGTGCTTCATGCATTTGTGGATACCAGAAATAGCCACCAAAAACTTCATCAGCCCCCTGCCCACTCTGTACAACTTTAACTTCTTTAGAGACCTGTTCAGATAACATATAAAATGCCACTGCATCTTGCCCTACCATTGGCTCCGCCATCACATCCACCGCATCTGGCAGATAATCCAGTACTTTGTCGTTACGTATAAAAAACTTATGGTGTTCAGTATTATATCTATCGACAATCAGATCAGAGAATTCAAACTCATTACCTTTTTCTTCTGGCTGATCTTCAAACCCAACGGTAAATGTTTTTATATTACCCACACCCGCTTCTGCTAATAAAGCAACCAACAAGCAAGAATCCAGTCCACCAGATAGCAATACACCTACAGGCACATCAGAAATGGTTTTACGCTTTTCAACCGCGGATTTTAATGATTCATGAATAGCTTCTGTCCATTCCTGCTCATCCATTTTTTCTTTGGGACGACAGGCATTTAAAACCCAGTACTCACGCTCACTAAAACCACCATCAGCACTAAAACACATACAGTGTGCCGGGCGCATTTTTTTAATACCATTTAATATGGTATGAGGTGCAGGAATTACCGCATGCAGTGTTAACTGATGGTGCAGGCCAACTGAATCAATCGACGTATCTATATCACCCGTAGCCAGTAAAGCCTGTGCATTTGAAGCAAATAAAAGTCGCTTGTTATTAAAACTGTAATAGAGGGGCTTGATACCTAAACGATCACGCCCTAGAAACAGGCGTTGCTTGCGCATGTCCCAGACTGCAAAGGCAAACATGCCATGAAGCCTCTCAACGCAGGCCTCACCCCATTCAGCATAAGCTTTAAGAATAACCTCAGAGTCACCGCTAGAAAAAAAATGATAACCCTTATCCTGCAGCTCTGAACGCAATGCAGGAAAATTATAAATCGTGCCGTTAAATATAAGAGCCAGACCCAGTTGCTGATCAACCAACGGCTGATTAGCATGCTCAGATAAATCAATAATTGCCAGTCTTCGATGACCCAGCGCTACTGGCCCATCCGAGTATGAACCACCATGATCCGGCCCTCTTCGTTCAAGGCGAGTCATCATTTTATTGGTACGTGCTAAATCGGGTGCTGAGCCATCAAACCTGAATTCTCCGCAAATGCCACACATAATTTTTTCTCGTTAGGTTGTTTAGCACAGAGACACAGAGGTTATTGAAGTTACTGCGCCGTAGAGCGCAGTAACTCAAAAAAAATTCTAAGCGCTCTGCCTGTCTCTGTGGCAAATTTTTAATTAGTTATCAGATAATTAAAACAACTGCTCAGGAATATCACCCTTATTACCTGTGTTAGCGGGTAAAGATT
>Ga0316206_1000675_pt1 | contig 40416 bp, 45 predicted proteins | sample 6monthpyrite_MG_FD_204942 | JGI IMG/M metagenome (GOLD analysis project Ga0316206, IMG submission 204942) | Microbial mat bacterial communities from mineral coupon in-situ incubated in ocean water Damariscotta River, Maine, United States -... | ecosystem: Environmental > Aquatic > Marine >...
GGATCCCTGCAAAATAAAGCCTTTCGACCAGACTTACTTAGCGTGTAATTAATGCCCGCATCTTTTAGCTTTAACACTACTTCGTCCAGATTATCTACCAGCAAAGCCGTGTGGCGATCACGCCCCCCATGCTCAGGGCGATTTTCCACGGAATCAGGGTTTGGCAATTCCAGTAAGTGTATTTGCTGCTGACCAATATTTAACCATGCTCCGGGATAACCGATATCAGGCCTGCCATCATCAACCTGAATCCCCAAAACACCGTTATAAAATGCCAGAGATTTTTCAGTGCTACTAACAATGATACTGCTATGATGTATGCCTAATACGGCCATATTTCCTCCGAAACCCTGCTTTACTGACTGCATTGAGCCGCTTAATCCCCTATAATAGCCGACTTTCACGGCCAGCTTCATTACTTTGGCGGCCTCCAAAGCTCTTCAACCCAGAATACATAGTTAAATGAATCTAACCAGATGAATCCAGATCTACAACGACTACACCCCTATCCGTTTGAGAAACTCACCGCACTGAAATCTGGCGTAACACCTCCAGCAGCACTCAAGCATATTCCATTATCGATAGGCGAGCCTAAACATGCAGCGCCGTCATTTGTGGTTGATGCGCTGGTGGGCGCAATGGATAAGTTAAACACCTATCCTTTGACTAAAGGCATGCCCGAACTTCGTCAAAGCATTGCCAACTGGCTGGTACAGCGCTTTAAACTAACGACTGAATCGCTTGATATTGAAAAACATATCCTGCCAGTAGCCGGTACTCGCGAAGCCTTATTCGCCTTTGCTCAGGCCGTTATTGATACAGAAACCGAACAAACGCCCCTGGTATTAATGCCCAACCCGTTTTATCAGATATATGAAGGCGCGGCTTTTCTAGCGGGTGCTGAACCTTTCTACTACGACACAACAGCCGAAAATAACTACCTACCAGACTTCGATGCCATTACAGATGATGTCTGGCAGCGCTGTCAGCTTTTATACATCTGCTCTCCTGGTAACCCGACAGGCGCCGTGCTTGATACAGAGACCTTACAAAATCTGATCACTAAAGCTCAGCAATTTAACTTTATTATTGCTTCAGACGAATGCTATTCCGAACTGTACTTTGATGAAAACCAGCCTCCAGTTGGTTTACTTCAGGCCGCTCAGGAAATGGGTCATACAGATTACAGAAACTGCATCATCTTCCATAGCCTGTCAAAGCGCTCTAACCTGCCCGGCTTACGTTCAGGTTTTGTCGCCGGTGATGCCGATGTACTGGCCAATTTCCTGAAATACCGAACTTATCACGGCTGCGCCTTACCACCTACACACCAGATCGCCAGCATCGCGGCCTGGGGTGATGAAGAGCACGTCAAACAAAACCGTACGTTTTATAAAGAGAAATTTAAGGCGGTTCTCGATATACTACAGCCCGTTATCGATGTGCAGATGCCAGCGGCTTCATTTTATATCTGGCTGAAAACACCGATTTGCGAACAGGAATTTGCCAAACAGCTGTTCGCCACACAGCACGTTACCGTGTTACCGGGTTCTTACCTGTCACGTGATAACAATGGATTTAATCCCGGTGCCGGGCATGTACGCATGGCACTGGTCGCTCCTCTTGATGAATGCATCGAAGCAGCTAACCGTATTAAACAATTTATAGAATCGCTAAATTAATTAGTTAATGTGTCGTTTTGCCAAATGCAAAATCCGACATTAAATGAACCGGAGAAAATGATGGAAGACATCAAAAAAATTATCGAAGAAGCATTTGAGCGTCGTGCTGATATCACACCACGCAATGCAGAAGCCCATGTAACCGATGCTGTAAACACAGCCATCGCTATGCTGGATTCTGGCGAAGCTCGCGTTGCTGAAAAACAAGGCAATGACTGGGTAACCAACGAATGGCTGAAAAAAGCAGTTTTGCTGTCTTTCCGCATTAATGACAACGACTTCATCAAAGGTGGTTTCACAAACTACTACGATAAATGCCCGTCAAAGTTTGCTGACATGAACTCAAAAGACTTCCGCGAAACAGGTGTACGTGTAGTACCACCAGCGACAGCACGTTTTGGTTCTTATGTAGCATCAGGTACAGTATTAATGCCGTCATACATCAACATCGGCGCTTATGTCGATTCAGGTACCATGGTTGATACATGGGCAACGGTTGGTTCATGCGCTCAAATCGGTAAAAATGTTCATCTGTCTGGCGGTGTTGGTATCGGTGGTGTTTTAGAACCATTACAAGCCACGCCAACCATCATTGAAGACAACTGCTTCATCGGCGCACGTTCAGAAGTTGTTGAAGGCGTTGTGGTTGAAGAAGGTTCTGTTATCTCAATGGGTGTTTACATTGGTCAGAGCACTAAAATTCTTAACCGTGAAACAGGCGAAATCAGTTACGGCCGTATCCCTAAAGGTTCGGTTGTTGTTTCAGGTAACCTGCCATCTAAATGTGGTACATACAGCCTGTACTGTGCAGTCATCGTTAAACAAGTTGATGCTAAGACACTAAGCAAGACAGGTATCAACGAATTACTGCGTTCAATTGACTAAATAATATCACTGATATTATAAAGGGCGCTACGGCGCCCTTTTTTTTGAGCCCGAAAACAAGAGAATTATAAAATGATTACCATGTATGGCATACCCAATTGTGACACGATAAAAAAAGCCAAAAAGTGGCTTGAAGCAAATGGCATCGACTATGAGTTTCACGATTATAAAAAGAAAGGTATTACCAAAGCCAAATTAAAAGACTGGTGTAAACAAGCCGACTGGGAAGTGTTATTAAACCGTCGTGGTACGACATGGCGTAAACTAGATGATGCGACCAAAGAAAGCATTAATAAAACATCCGCGATTGATATTATGGCGAAAGAAACAAGTATCATAAAACGCCCTGTTATTGAAACTGACAATGAAACACTGGTTGGGTTTTCAACAGACACTTACGAGGCCGCTTTTAAGTAAGCGAATATGGAAATTCAATCATTAGACCATTTAGTCTTAACCGTTAAAAGCATTGAAAACAGCATTCATTTTTATTGCGATGTTCTTGGTATGAAACATATTCAGTTTGGCGATAATCGACATGCTTTAAAATTTGGTAAGCAGAAAATTAATCTACATCAAGCGGATAATATTTTTCAGCCCTCAGCCGATTTACCCACATCAGGTTCAGCTGATTTATGTTTTATAGTGAATACGCCGATTGAGTGGATTATGACTGAATTAAAATTAGCGGGTGTGGATGCAATTGAAGGACCGGTTGAACGCACAGGTGCGACTGGTAAGATTTTGTCTGTTTATGTTCGTGATCCGGATATGAATTTGATTGAGTTATCTAATTTGGTTTAGTTTTTTACGATTTAAAGTCAAAGTCAAAAGCATGGATAGTCGACATACAGGCCTAGTTCTTCTTGATTGCTGATAAATCCTTCTAACATTCAGTTTCGCCTTCATGGCGACTCACTTTTCTGTCTATAGCTACAGAAAAGTAAGCAAAAGAGAGCCATCCCAATTCACAAGCTCCCATTAAAAGAAATGGGAGTACCATTATCACTCCTTAAAAACAGGGCTGCTGCGGAACTCACAAATCAAAAAGCAGATTTGCTCAGACATCCTCGCAGAAATCTCCCTTTTTTTTAACTCGCTCTTCTGCTTGCTCAGATGGGAGAGGTGGGTCAACGTCAAAATCTAAACCATTTTTGTCTTTAAGCTTTTGATTTTTCTTTTTGCTTTTGACGTACCCTCCCCATCTGAGCAAGCCGAGGTATGCGTTCTTTTTGCGGGGCTTTCTGCGAGGATGTCTGAGCGAGTGCTTTTCTCGCGAGTTCCGCAGCAGCCACAAAAATAACGTGTGACGAGGGCAGCCTCATACTTTTTATGAGGCCTTGTGAATTGGGGCGTATTCTTTGGGTTACGTTTCTTGTACGAGCAAGAAAGGTAACTTGTTGTCGGTCAACCACCGACTCTTTTGACTTTGACTTTGACTTTAACTTTAAAAAACTAATAATTACCAAAAAATAAACACCTTATCTGCTTAACCCACATAAGTGATTATTTCGATTTATTCCACAGTGGGTACTACATAGGACAGCACCTTGCTCCAGTCTGTATCAAAAGGCACTACGTACCTTAATAATCTAGTTATGATAAATTCAAATAATTGATCTAACGCTTAATTGTTATTTAATGTATATTATTTAAAAATATACACTATTTCATTCCTTACTAATCAGAACTACTTTTACCGGGGTATCGATTAAATGTTTGTTAAAATTAGACTTCTCTCCTTAATCGTCATTTTATCCTCGCTGCTCATTGCATGTAATGAGGTTAAAACTCAACTTATGACACATGCAGAAAATGGAAATATCAAAGGGATAAAAGCAGAAATAGCAAATGGACAGGATGCTAATGCAACATTCTCTGGGCGATCGGCTTTATTTTATGCTGTTGAAAACAATCAATTAGAAGCAGTTAAAGTACTTATAAAAAATGGAGCCCATAAAAACAGATGGGCGTTAAACCATGCTATACAAAATGGTAAACTGGAAGCGTTAAAAATACTTATAAACAATGGAGTCTATAAAGTCCACATCGACTCCTTCTCAGTTTTCTACGGACTGTTTGATATTGGATCAAAAAAACCATTTACTGATAATCATATTAAAATCATAAAGTACCTGGTTGAAAATGGCGGAAACATTCAGGCTGATCCATACGATGCCCCTAGCGTTTCACTGATTGGTCGAATTACTGAATCGTTTTGTAACCTTTATGCCAATGATGAGAAAAGTAATTCAAAAGCACTTTATGCTATTGCATATCTTGTCGATAAAGGCGCCACCTATACCAGAAGCTTTAACGAAATGAAATATCGGTGCAAAAATCCTGCGAATGAAAAAAGATTTGAAATGATTTTAAGAAATGCTCCTGCGTACCTTGCCAGAATAGACGCACAAGAAAAAGAAGAGAAGGAAAGAAAAATTGGATTATCCACTGTTCAGCAACTACTAAAAAAACAAAGCTGTTCGCTGAATACAAAAGATTGGATTTATATTGATAACAAATGCAAAGGCATAAAGGCACATGGAACAGGTCGAGCTGTTTATAAAGATGGCAGGCATTTCTTCAAAGGAAAAATTATTAGTGGCAGACTGGTTTCAGGCCAGTATCTTGAAAATGGAACAACCATTTTCGAAGGAAAATTCAGCAATAACAGACCTCATGGACAAGGAATCTGTTTTTATAAAGGCGATCCTGAAGAGTGTAAATACTATAAAGGTAAACGCATTGATACTCTATACAAACAACGTCAGGAAATTACTGAATTACGACGCAAACATTCAGAAGAAATAGCTAAATTGCGTGGAGAAATCCATCAATTACAACGTCAACCAACTCATACAAAGTCAGGCGGTCGGACGTTTGGTGATTCTCTTATGGATGAGGCGGCAAAACAAGGTATGAAAAAAATATTTGATAACATTTTTTAATTTTAGTTTGTATTTAGAAATAAAAGAGCCGGTGACAAAGCAGAATCGTTAATATTTGTCACTGATGTCTTTGAATTTCTTTTGGATTCAAAAAACATTTAACTCATTAATGTCTTAATGGCGATTTATTTTTCTTCTTATGCATCATCATCAACAACCCGGCCTCGCCTTCTGATAACTCACAAGTTGCCATCAAATCTTCTTTGTTAATACCTTGCTTCACCAGATTAATCGCCTGCGAATATGAACCATTGCCACTGGCATGCAATTCCAGCTGCTCTAATCGTTGTGCTAATAACTTCTGATTACGTTCAATTTTTAACAGACGCTCACCCAGCCCTATTGAACCTGCGCTCAATGCAGCCAGATCACTGTTCATGCGTGTAGAAGAATGATGAGGTGATGACTCTGACAGGTTACGAATTTTCTTTCGATGCCAGAGCAGTAAATTGATTAATGCTAAAAATAATACAGATGATGTAATTACTAGCAGTGCGTTCATGTTGCTTATACTCCACAACCAGCACTGTGTTGAATTTTCCTCTAAAGCGCGCCTACGTCAAGCCATTCATCATCAGTCAGGAGCTTGTTCAGATCAACAAGGATCAACAACTCATCTTCCCGACTAACAACACCTTCAATATAGCGGGCAGCTTCATCATTACCCACACTTGGTGCTGTTTCTATTTCACTTCGGCTAACATTAACAACTTCAGAGACGCCATCCACCACAATACCTACGGTTTGTTCTTCGGATTCAATTATGACGATTCGTGTTGAATCATCCATCTCTCTGGCAGGTAGCGCAAAACGTTTCCGCGTATCTATTACCGTGACCACATTTCCACGTAAATTTATAATGCCAAGTACAAAATCAGGTGCACCCGGAACTGGTGCAATTTCAGTTACCCTGAGTACTTCTTGTACCAACATGACATTTATGCCGTAAACCTCGCCTTCTAAACGAAAAGTTACGCATTGTAATGGACCTGTGCCGGAAGCAGCATCTGTCATTTTGTTTCCCCACCTCTACAAACCTGAAAGAGTGTCAAAAATTTTACTTTTTTCAGGCTTATGTTGTTAATCTGCATGAAATATGCCAAATACATAAAACGTTAATATCTTGAGTGTAGCCTACTCTGCCGGAAACGCCAGATTCAGAATCATTAAACTGTGTGAAAAATGTAATAAATTCAAGAGGGTTAGTAGATCCTGCTATTTACTGCCTTCCAGCATATCGGCAAATGCTTCGGTATCCATAACCGCACACATATGATCAATAGCGGTTCCAAGCAGCCAGGGGCGCTTGGTTTTATTACTTCTCCATTTCACATCGGTATTTTTTAACCAGACCACATCACCGATCGAGTCACACGCCAGTCCCCAGCGTTGATCATCCACCAATAAGATATGACTTAAACGCTCGACTGGATCATCAGACATTTCCTGACGATGCTCTGCCGGTAACACCATTACTGCTGTATCGATGACTTGCACCTTATGACCATGGTTCATTAACACCCCCAGATACCAGTCGGTTTGATTGGGTGTTTCAACCACTTTTTCTGACCACGGTATAACGCCATTAAGACGCACTAACGGCACAGCTAAAGAAAGCCCACCGACTTTAAACAATAGACATTGAAATGGCGCTTCTGCCCAGTCTGGAATTAGTTTTTCAGATTTAACCGCTTCGACTACAGGAGTAGCTACTACTTCTGGTTCCTCCACATCAGTGACAACTTCTTCATCTTCTACCACTACCTGTTCAGCTACTTCAGCCTCAACCACAACCTCTGTTTCTAATTTTGGAGCCACTTCTGGTAATGGTATAGATATCTCTGCTACTGGTTCTGCAAACTCAGCCATTGCCGGCTCTGGTTCTTCTGTTATTTTTTCTTCGACGGTCGCCAGCATATCAGCAACACTGGTTCGTCTTGGTTCTTCAGTAATGGGCTCTTCAGCAACTGGTTCAGATTCAGAAACACGTTCTGTTATATGTTGAACGTGCTCTTCAATTTTAATATCTGTGACAGTAATGGTTGAAGCTGATTCCGGGTTAGTTTCAGAAACCTCTGTCTGAATTTGACCATCAACATCCTCATCGAAATCAGACAATAATGACTCAAAATAATCTTCCAGCGCAGATTTCTGGTTACTGAATTTATGATCATTCATAACTGACTTTCCGCATCGGACACATCAGACTTATTAAGCTCTGGATCTTCAATAAGATGATCTAACAAATGAGAGTATGCGCGGCAGCCCCTGCTACTTGGTCGCGCAATAGATAACGGAACACCACGACGACTTGCTTCCCTAAAAAGAGTGTCGATAGGAATGACACCTTTCCAGATTTTATCTTTATAGGTTTCGCGTAATTGTTTTAATGTATCTGTTGAGGCCCGTAAGCGCTGATCAAAAAAGGTAGGCACTATCGAATAACTAATTTTTTGTTTGCGAGCTTTAATAATCATATTCAGCGTATTAACCATGCGCTCAAGCCCCTTAGCGGCAAGAAACTCCGTTTGAACTGGTACCAGTAAATGATCACAGGACGCCAGCGCATTAACCATTAATAAACCTAATACTGGCGGGCAATCAATAACCGCATAATCGTATTTCTCTGTGATCGATTGCAATGCACTCTTTATTACCAGACCCATACCACCATTGGTTCCAAGTTGGCGATCTAAGGTCGCCATCGCTGAAGATGCAGGAAGAAAAGAAAGATTGGGAAATTTGGTTTCAATAATCACCTGCTCAGGCGATGCTGTTTTATGAAACAAATCATATACAGTTGGTTCTAGTTCATCAGGGTCATAACCAAAATAGCTGGTCATTGAACCATGCGGATCAAGATCGACAAGCAATACACGCTTACCACGCATACTGAGTGTTCCACCCATGGTTATAGCAGTTGTCGTTTTACCAACACCACCTTTTTGATTTGCAACCGCCCAGACTTTCATTATGTTTTATTATTATCGTTTTTAGTTTCTAAAAAAATATCATCACTGGTGAAAATTCTGACTACCACTCTTCTGTTTTTGCTTCTGCCTTCTGCTGTTGAATTATCGGCAACCGGCCTTTGCTCGCCAAAGCCAATAGCGCCTAACAATTCGGGATCCAGACCAAGACTTGAGAAAACATTAACAACGCTGACAGCCCTGGCTGCAGATAACTCCCAGTTTGATGAAAACTTTTGTGTGTATATTGGTACATTATCACTATAGCCTAACACATAGATAGGTCTGTTAGATCCAAGCAACTGATAACTTAAAGGTTCCAGTACTTGTAAAGCTTTAGGTGATAAAACGGCGCTACCGCTCCTGAATAACACACCTGAGCCAATTTCAATATCAACCCATCTGTTAGTCGATTTTACTTTTATTTTTCCATCACTAACCCACTTTTGCAGACTGCGTGAAATTTCCTTTTTCATTTCTGCTGATGATGAGCTAATCGACTTTAACGGTTTATTATTTTTATTTGCATCTTGCTCAGACACTTTATCTGGTATCGGCGCAAGCATTTTCGGGGTCTTACCAATCTGCACAGCCGTTTTACTAACCACGGGTTCTGATTGCAGAGATGAGTCTTCATTAACAGTCTGAAAAGCTGATACCATTGAATCAGCCAGTACCCGGTATTTACCTTCATTCACTGAAGAAATAGAGTACATCATTACAAAAAAGGCAAACAGTAAGGTAATAAAGTCCGCGTATGAAACCAGCCAGCGTTCATGGTTTTCAGGTTCCTCTTCTTGCTTTCTGCGGCGCATTTCCTATGACCTTACTGCAAAAAGCCCTGAAGCTTTGTTTCTATGTTACGAGGATTTTCTCCTTCAGCGACAGAAATTATTCCTTCAATAATTAACTCTTGTAGCTGAGTCTGTTCTGCAACAATAGTCTTTAATTTATTTGCAACAGGAAGAAAGATCAGGTTAGCAAAACCAACACCATAAATTGTTGCCACAAAAGCGACGGCTATACCCGCACCTAACTTACTCGGCTCCGCCAGATTATTCATAACATGGATAAGCCCCATGACGGCTCCGATAATACCAATAGTAGGGCTATAGCCACCCATTGATTCAAAAACTTTTGCTGACAACCGTGAAATTTTATCGTTTGCATCAAGATCAACTTCTAGAATATTTCTGACAGTCTCCGGTTCATTACCATCAACAACCAGCTGTAAACCTTTTCTTATAAAAAGTGACTTCTCAGACTCTAAAAAATTTTCAAGCCCTAACAAACCTTCTTTTCTTGAAATATTACTCCAGCTAACAATTTTATTTATCTCAGATTCCATATCTATAGAAGGCGGTATAAAAATCCAGACTGACATTCTCATTGAACGCATAAATACCGGCAATGAATACTGAACCATTACCGCACCCAATGTTCCACCCATTACAATCAGAAATGCAGTTGCCTGAAACAAAGCAGACAAATGACCACCTTCAAGTATATTGCCACCGATGATGGCGCCTATACCTAACAGCAATCCTAATACACTCATTATATCCATATTGCTTTTTAATCCCTTGAATCAAACATCTTGAATTATCCCGCTAACAGTTTTGCGATTGCAGGTAGTGGTAAAATTTGATCCGCCAGATTTGCCTGCGCCACTGCAGCAGGCATACCATAAATTAAACTAGTTTCCTCATCCTGCGCCCAGATTTTAGAACCGGCCTGCTTCATTCGTCGTGCACCTTCTCGACCATCAGCTCCCATACCGGTTAAAACAATACCCAGTGATTTAGCACCTGCTGCCATTGCAATAGTTTCAAACGAACTATCGACACAAGGTTTATAATTTTGACTCGGTGTCGATTCTTTTATATTAACAATCAAGTCGCGTCCCTTTTTAACTACATCAAGCTGCATACCACCGGGAGCAATCAAAGCCACACCCGCTTCCAGCTTTTCACCTTGCTGGGCTTCACGTACTGAAATTTTACAAATTTTATCGAGCCTGTTTGCAAACGCTTCAGTAAATTTTGGCGGCATGTGTTGTACGATTAATATAGGTGCTTTAAAACTGGCAGGAATAGCCGTCAAAACGGTTTGTAATGCAACCGGACCACCGGTTGATGTACCAATAGCCACCAGATCAACTGAACCAGAATCAAAAGATTTAAGAGTGGGAGATAACGCCTTTACCGGAGCTTGTGCCGCAGTGGTTTTGGCACCCGGAGTGACCCCAGGTCTTGCAACAGGTCTTTTAACGATTGAAGCCGAACCTCTACCTAGCTCTTTAATTCTAGAGATCAGTAGTTTGGTGGCTTCTTCACGCTGATTAGAAATATCTTCAAAACGCTTGGGTAAGAAATCGGCTGCACCAGCTTCAAGCGCACTAAGTGTTGCTGTTGCACCTTCGTAACTTAATGATGAAAACATTAAAATGCTGGTAGGTGTAGAACGCATTATTTGTTTAGTTGCTTCAATGCCATCCATAACCGGCATTTCTATATCCATGGTAATAACATCTGGTTTTAACAGACGCGCCTGTTCAATAGCTTCTTTACCGTTATTAGCGCTACCAACCACTTCAACTAATGGATCACTGCTAATGATTTCCGTTAAACGTCTTCTAAAGAAGCCAGAATCATCAACGATCAGTACTTTAACAGCCATTTTTATCTCTTGATATAAGTAATCTTAAAACTTTGCCGGTTCAAGCAAAGCACCACTATTAAAAGCCTTTAACAGCTCTGTGTTTAAACAAATGAGCAAGATCAAGAATGAGAGCAATGCCACCATCACCAGTTATTGTTGAACCAGCAAATCCAATTGAACTGCTTAAAAATGCACCCAGTGGTTTTATCACAACTTCTTCCTGACCAATAACGGCATCAACAACGATGCCGACGGTTTGATTTCCCATGCGAATAATAATGACCTGGCCTTCTCCTTCTCCTTTATCTGCTGTTTCACCATACGGTAATAACCACTTTGACAGATAAAAAACAGGCACTGCTTTTTCTCGCACCATAATCACAGGATGACCATCAATTATGTTTGGTGTTTTGGTATCCATTTCAATAATTTCTCTGACCATGGATAACGGCAAGGCAAAAGCATGCTGACCAATTTTCACCATTAGTGTTGGTAAAATCGCAAGCGTCAGAGGGACTTTAATACTTAACTTGGTTCCTTTGCCTAACTCAGAATCTATATCGAGCTGTCCATTGAGTTGCGTGATACGGGTTTTGACAACATCCATTCCCACGCCACGACCTGAGATATCAGAAATCTGTTCTTTGGTTGAAAAACCAGGCATGAAGATTAAATTAAAGCATTCTTTATCTTCCAGACGAGAAGCACTTTCTTTATCCATTAACCCTTTCTTAACAACAAGGCCACGTAAGAAATCCGGATCCATACCGGCACCATCATCTTCAATTGATAACAGGATATGATCGCCTTCCTGTTCAGCTGCGAGAATCACCGTACCTTGTCTTGGTTTGCCAACTTTTTCACGATCGTCCGGCATTTCAATACCATGATCGACAGAATTTCTAACCAGATGAACTAATGGATCAGCCAGTGCTTCTACCAGATTTTTATCCAGATCAGTTTCTTCACCAATCATTTCAAGTGAAATATCTTTGTTCAGGCTTCTGGCTAAATCGCGTATAACTCGGGGGAAACGACCAAATACTTTTTTGATGGGTTGCATCCGCGTTTTCATCACGGATGTTTGCAAATCAGCTGTAACAATATCCAGATTGCCGATGGCCTTGCTCATCTCTGAATCACCAAGACCCAGATCTTCTTTTAATTTATCAAGTCGGTTCCTGACCAGAACCAGTTCGCCCACCAGATTCATGATGTCATCCAGCCGTTCTGTATCTACCCGAACGGTGGTCTCACCTCTTGGTCCCGCTGGTGCTTTACTTGCAGGTGCTTCAGCTGGTGGAGCAGCAGGCGCTGCTGTAGGTTTCTTAGCCGCAGGTTTCTTAGCTGCCGTTTTTTTAGCAGGCGCTGGTTTTGTCGCATCATTACCTTTTGAGGTAGAGGTAGTGGTAGGCCCAGCTCCCTTTCCATGCATTTCATCTAATAAGTTTTCAAACTCATCATCAGTAATAAGTTCATCACCACCAGTTGATTTACTTTCACCAGGAGTTTCTGGTTTTTTAGCAGTGGCTTCTGGCTTTTCAGTTTTTGCAACGGGTTTATCTCCGGGTTTTCCAGAGCCATGCAATTGATCCAGTAAATTTTCAAACTCATCATCGGTAATCAGTTCACTACCATCTGAAGATTTTTCAGCAGACTCCTTAGATGATTCAGAAGTAGGTGCAGGGTTTCCACCATGCTGCCCCTTGCCATGTAACTGATCAAGCAAGTCCTCAAACTCATCATCGGTAATATCCTCTGAAGCCGTTTCTGAACTCGCAGATACTTCAGGTTCTGGCTCTGCTTCAATTTCCGGCTCGGGCTCGGGTTCAGGTTCAGGAGCAGCATCGCCTGGAACCGCAAAAACTCTTAATCGTTCAAGTAAATTATTATCGGCAGGCGCAGGATCATTACCTGATTGAATATCATTAAACATGACATTAATAACATCCAGCGCGGTGAGAATTTCGTCCATCAAATCTGACGTAGCAACTCGTTCGCCCTGCCTTAGAATATTGAAAATATCTTCGGCGACATGACAGGTTTCGACCATAGGTTCAATAGAAAGAAAACCAGCGCCACCTTTAATAGTGTGAAAGCCTCTGAATATTGCATTCAGAAGATCTGTATCTTGCGGGTTCTGCTCCAGCTCTACGAGCTGCTCACCCAGTAACTCAAGAATTTCTCCGGCTTCTACCAGAAAATCTTGTAAAATTTCGTCATCAAGATCAATGCTCATAAATTATTTTCTCAAAATCCCAGACTGGCTAGCAGATCATCCACATCGTCCTGATTTGACATCACATCTTCAGCTTCTTTTCCTGGAACCTGAGGTCCTTCTAATTTTCCTTTTTCACTTTCTTTAACTTTTTCGGCTTCGGGAGCCGCACTGTCGCCTTGCAGTCGAATCAAATTCACAAGATTACCTTCAACATCTTCAACTAGGTTAATAACCCGGCGAATAATCTGGCCTGATAAATCCTGAAAGTCTTGCGCCATCAAAACAGTGTTCAGGTTTGTACTAATCTGACTATTCACTGTTTTTGAATGTGTTAAAAAATCACCGATGTCATTGGCCAGTTGCCTGAACTCATCGGCATTAAGATCTTTTTTCATAAAACGAGACCAGCGATTTCCCATATCATCAAGCTGCTGAAAAAGATCATCAATGATTGGCTGGCTTTCTTCTACTGCTGTTAATGTTTTATCGGCAGACTGCTCCGTCATTGTCAGAACATATTCAAGACGCTCTTTAGCATCCGGGATTTCTGTTTCGGCAATGTCATTGAAGCGGTCATCGAGTTCAAAATTTCTTATGGAATCATGTAACTCACGGGTTAACTTTCCCAGCTCCTGAAATAAACTGTTTTCGCGAATGGATGCAACCTCATCCAGTGCTTTTTCAACCCCGGCATCATCACCACTTTCTAACAGCTCTATAAGTTTTGAACTGACTGAAAGTAAATGTTCTTTATCTAGTCCTGTATTTTCCATATCAAACCCTGTAATTAGCCTTCAATACGTTCAAAGATTTTATCGATTTTTTCTTTTAACGTTATCGCAGTAAAAGGTTTGACAACATAACCATTAACACCCGCCTGAGCAGCTTCAACAATCTGTTCTTTTTTCGCTTCTGCTGTTACCAGTAGTACCGGAAGTGATGCCAGTGCTTCATCAGCACGGACTTTTTGCAGTAGTTCGATCCCGGTCATAATCGGCATGTTCCAGTCAGTAACCAGGAAATCAAAATTTCCTGTTTGTAACATTGGCCATGCTGTTTGACCGTCGTCTGCTTCCTGAGTATTGTTAAAACCCAAATCCCTAAGCAGATTTTTAATGATTCGTCGCATTGTAGAAAAATCATCCACAATGAGAATTTTCATATTTTTGTCCAATTGAAGCTCCCCAGTTCAATAGATGTTTGATTATTAAATAAATAGTATAGCTAACCTAACCAAGAATGTAAGCGACTGCGCAATCTAATTAGTGCCTGTCCGTGTATCTGACTGACTCTTGATTCACTAACATTCAGGACAACGCCAATTTCTTTCAGATTCAACTCATCGTTATAGTACAACGACATCATTAGCTGTTCTTTTTCCGGCAAATTCTGAATTTCTTTTGCTAAAGCCTGCTTAAAACTCAATTCTTCATGCTTTCGCTCTGGTTCAGCAACACTGGTTTGCCCAGGTAAACCATGTTCATCTTCAACTTGTTCCAGACTAAAAAGACGTGCCGACATGCTGTCTTTTAAAATTGTATGATATTCATCCAGACCGATTCCCATGTGCTCTGCAACTTCGGCATTGGTCGGATCTCTGCCCAGCGCATTTTCTACTTCGTGTACAGCCTGACTCACATCGCGGATTTTTCTGGTAACTGAACGCGGCGTCCAGTCTGTTCCCCTGACTTCATCCAGAACGGCTCCGCGAATTCGGATACTCGCATAGGTTTCAAAACTGGCACCCTGACTGGGGTCATAATTTTTAGAGGCTTCAAGCAAACCGATCATGCCTGACTGGATCAGATCATCGACCTGAATATTACTGGGTAAACGACTGGCAATATGATGGGCTATCCGTTTGACTAAAACGGCATGCTCAGTGACTAATTTATCACGTTCATCATGCTGAACCTGACTATACATCGCGCACCCTGCTGACATTAATCATTCAACTCCTGCTACAGCACTGTATTTGATCAGTCGTTCGACAAAGAATTCCAGCTGCCCACTGGCTTTATCAGGCACTGGCCATTGATTTACTTTTTTCGCAACATTAACAAAAGCCCTTGAAGCCGGACTTGAAGGAAATATTTTCAATACTGCTTTTTGTTTTTTTACTGCTTTCTTTAAGCTGTCATCATAGGGAATAAAACCAAGCATATTGAGATTTACATCTAGGTATAAACCCGCCACATGATTGAGCTTGGCAAATAACTGGCGAGCTTCCTGTTCACCGTGAACCATATTGGCTAACACCTGGAAACGCTGAATTCCATGATCCTGATTCATGACTTTAATGAGCGCGTAAGCATCGGTTAACGATGCAGGCTCATCACAGACAACCACCAGAATTTCATGTGCGGCTTTACAAAAACTGATGACACTGTCACTGATACCTGCTGAACTATCGATCACCAGTGTATCGATATCCATATTCAACTCGCCAAATGCTCTGATCATGCCTGCATGTTGTTGAGATGATAATTCGGCCATCATTTGCGTGCCCGAAGCAGCCGGAACAATCATTAAACCATCAGGACCTTTAATGATGATATCTTCCAGTTTTCTTTCACCATTGATGACATGTGAAAGATTAAACTGACTCTTGAGTCCAAGCATTAAATCGACATTAGCAAGACCCAGATCAGCATCCAGTAACATCACTTTTTTACCTGTTTCAGCTAACGCCAGAGATAAATTAACAGAGACATTGGTTTTACCAACACCTCCCTTACCACTTGCTACCGCGATAACCGTAACCGGCTTCGGATTGTTCATTCTTCTTAAACCTGTCGCCTGATCCATGAGCGATTCATCAATGCGCATGTATCTGTCCTTCATTAAATGCAATGGCCAGATCCGTTTCATGGACTTCTTCTGGCCGCTTTTTAAGTAAATCTAATGCTTTGGCTACCAACTCTCTGGCATACGCTGCACGTAAATCTTCTGGTACTGCCTGCCCATCACTTAAGTACGTTATGGGTAGTTTATGGCGAATCAACATGCTGATTGCGCCACCTAAGCTGGTCGTTTCATCAAGCTTGGTGAATATACAACCGGCTATTTCCGTTTGTTTAAATGCGCCGATAATTTCATCCAGCGCACTGGTTTGAGCATTTGCAGATAACACAACATAAGTTCTGACTTCATCTGCACCTTGTTTAAGGGTATTAAACTGCTCGCAGATTCTTATATCTTTCTGACTCATACCTGCAGTATCAATCAAAATCAGACTTTTATCGTAAAGATTTTGTAAAACTTTATGTAACTCATTGGAATCTTTAGCATTATGAACAGGAACACCTAATATCCTTGCATAGTTATATAACTGTTCCTGAGCACCAATTCTGTAATTATCCAGCGTCACCAGTGCTATCTGATCAGCACTGTTTGCCATCACAAAACGGGCAGCTAATTTAGCAATGGTTGTTGTTTTACCAACCCCTGTAGGCCCAACCAGAGCCACAATACCCTGTCTTTTTAAAATATCGTCACTGGCTACTGGTATGGTTTTAATTAGCTCATTAATGGCCTGTTTTGATGCTTTTTGTGCATCACTATTATTTGTAATCTTATCAAGCACTTGTTTACTGATATCAACTGTTAAGCCTAGTTCAGAAAAGCGTTTTAGCAAGCCTGTTTTAACAGGATTCTGCTTTTTATGCTTGTCCCAGCTCATCATGCTCATCTGCGTTTCCATCATTGAACGCAAGGCCTGTAATTCTTGCTTCAGACTCTCCGTTTCAGAATGCTGTACAGCCTGTTTAACTTCAGTCTCAGAATCATCAATGAATTGTGAGTAATCGATCTTTTGTTGTTTAGCTTTAACCGGTGATGCTTTTAATTTTGCTGGCTCTGGCTTATCAAAACGGTTTTCTTCAAAAGAAGAAAATGATTCATTCGGTGACTCATCCAGTGTTTGGCGTCGGTCAAACAAACCACCAAGCTTGTTCTTAGCCAAAGCCTCAGGCTTTGGTTCATTATTTTGGCTAAAACTTACGCGATCTTCTTCAAATCGTTGTCGAACAGGTTCATCAGAAATCTCGGCATAAGTACGATAGGAACGTTTAACCGGCTTTGGGTTTTGATCCATCTTATTGTCATAATCATTGGATGCCAGTATTTCTACACCATCATCAATCATTCGGTTAGAAAGTATCACCGCCTCCGCTCCCAGGCTGTCTCGCACCTGTTGCATGGCGGTTCTCATATCTGACGCAATAAATCGTTTAACTTTCATAATGAATCTCTTTATTCAAGTGCTTCAGTTTCATTGCCAACGGTTGCAATGACTTTAATCTGTTTGTTATCCGGTATTTCGTTATAGGCCATAACATGCAAGCCTCTGATCGAATGCCGTACCAGCTTCGACAGATAAGCTCTAATTGGTGGAGCAACCACCAGTATCGACGCTTCGCCCTTTATTTCCTGCTGCTGGGTCACTTGTTCTAGTGACTTAAATAACTTATCTGCCATTCCGGGTTCTATACCCAGTGCACCATTTGATGCGCCCTGTACTGACTCAAGCAATAATTGTTCCAACGGTGGGTCAAGTGTGATCACAGGCATTTCTACCGCGACACCAGTGATGTTCTGGATGATTGAGCGTCCCAGCGAAACCCTGACAAAAGACGTTAATTCGTCAGGATCCTGACTACGGGTTCCGTATTCCGCCAAAGTCTCGGCAATCGAACGTAAATCTCGAATCGGTACCGCTTCTTTTAATAGGTTTTCCAGAACCTTAACAATGGTGCCAAGACTCATTGTTTTTGGTACCAGATCTTCAACCAGTTTTGGAGAATTAATCGCCAGCTTATCGAGCATTTGCTGAACTTCTTCATAACCAATCAGTTCGTACGAATGTTCTTGTAATAACTGACTAAGATGCGTTGCCACAACAGTTGCCGCATCAACCACGGTATAACCTAGGGTTTGAGCATGATCTCGCTGATGACTATCAATCCAGACGGCCTCTAAACCGAAGGCCGGATCAATCCCTTTAACACCTTGCAACTCGCCATAAACAGTACCCGGATTAATCGCCATTTCACGATCCGGATGAATTTCAGATTCACCAATTGGTACACCCAATAAAGTAATGCGATAAGCGTTTGGACTCAGGTCCAGATTATCTCTGATATGAACAGGCTGAATTAAAAAGCCAAAATCCTGTGACAGTTTTTTACGAACGCCTTTAATCCGGTTAAGCAACATGCCATCCTGATTTCTATCAACCATTGGGATCAGGCCATAGCCAACTTCAAGTCCGATTAAATCAACTTGCTTAACGTCATCCCAGCTTAGTTCTTTATTTTCACTTGATTGTTGTTCTGCTTGTGCTGTTGCAGTAGCCGCTTCAGGCTCTAATAATTCACCACTAATAACTGCTTCATCAGGAGCTGTACGATTATCAAAATAAAAAGCCGTTGAAGCCATAATTAATGCAAGCGACAAAAATGCCAGATTAGGCATACCAGGAATGATACCTAACGCTCCTAAAATTGCAGCCGCAATCCACATTGGCTTGGTTTTTTCAAATAGCTGTGTGAAAACTTGTTGTCCAAGATCTCTGGCTTTTGAATTACGAGTAATAATAATGGCTGTTGCAGATGACAATAATAATGATGGTATTTGAGCAACCAGACCATCACCAATCGTAAGTAAGGTGTAAAAACGAACCGCATCGGATAGTGCTAAATCATGTTGCACCATACCGATAGCAAGACCACCGATAACATTAATAAATAAGATAAGTATGCCGGCAATAGCATCGCCTTTTACAAACTTACTGGCACCATCCATGGATCCATAAAAGTCTGCCTCAGCTGACACATCTTCCCTTCTGGTACGCGCTGTATTTTGATCAATTAAACCGGCATTTAAATCGGCATCAATCGCCATTTGTTTACCCGGCATTGCATCCAGAGTAAAACGCGCGCTCACTTCAGAAATACGCCCTGCACCTTTGGTAACCACGACAAAATTAATGATCACCAGAATAGCAAATACAACTAAGCCAACCGCATAGTTTCCGCCAATTACAAACTCACCAAAAGCTTCGATAACTTTACCGGCAGCACCCGTACCGGTATGTCCTTCAAGTAAAACAACACGTGTTGATGCCACGTTAACGGACAGTCTCATTAAGGTAGCAATCAACAACACCGTCGGGAACACAACAAAATCTAGCGGTCTTGATGCGTATACACAAACCAGCAACACAACTAATGATGTACCAATATTCACCGTGAAAAACAAATCAAGAGCAATTGTCGGCATGGGTAAAACCATCATTGCCAGCATCGCCATTAATAACAATGGTGCCGCCAAACCTCGGCGACCAGATTGTTGAATATTATTTAATACAGCTTCCATCATTTACTCCAGATCAATGTAATCGATCTTAAACAGATCAATGGGATGGCCCATCAGGTTTATTAAAAAAATCATCAGTGTATTTTTTGTATTCGTCCGGCAAGGTTGTTTCCGGAATATCGGGTTCTTCATTTCCGTTTTCGTGCGCTGTTTTCAAATGAAAAACATAAGCAAGAATTTGTGCCACGGCCAGATACAGCGCTTCAGGAATTTCATCACCAATTTCTGTATTATAAAAAACAGCACGTGCTAATGGCGGAGCCTCAACGATGGTGACATCGTTATGAATGGCCACTTTACGAATACTGGCTGCGACAAAGTCAGCACCCTTTGCAACAACCACAGGTGCCTGTCCTTTTTCCTGATCATATTTAAGGGCAACTGCAAAATGTTCAGGGTTGGTAATAACAACATCGGCCTGAGGTACATCTTCTAACATGCGACGTTCAGCCATTTCACGCTGAAGTTGTCGAATCTTTCCTTTAACTTCAGGACGACCCTCCGAATCTTTCATTTCATCTTTGACTTCCTGCAAAGTCATACGCATTTGTCGCATGTGATCCCAGATCTGAAACGGTACATCAATTGCAGCGATAATCATTAAAGCAATCGTTAAAAATAAAAAACCCCAGCCAAACAGCTCACCAGCATGAGCCAGCGCCGTCTTAACTGACTGGTGTCCTAACTGCAAAAAGCTGTCAGCCTGTGTCCACAAAACAACAACAGCAACCGCTGTTACCAGAATAAATTTAGCCATGGTTTTAACTAACTCAACCAAGCTTTTTGCCGAGAACATTTTTGCAATGCCTTTAATGGGGTTTAGCTTACTCATTTTTGGCTGTAATGATTCAAAGCTAAATGACCAGCCACCAATCAATATCGGTGACAGCAAAGATGCAAGTAGCATTAGCATCAGAAAAGGTAAAATAATAATTAGCGCATCAAGAATCGTCGCAAGAAAGTTATCAACAAGTTGCATAGGATCAAAAATATCTGCACGACTCGGTGTTAAACCCTGAATCATAATTTGTGAAAGACCGTCGGTTAACGATTCACCCATTATTAATAAACCTGCTGCCGCTAAAGCAACAATCGCCATGGTATTAAAATCACGCGAACGGGCTATCTGGCCTTTTTTCTTCGAGTCGACCTGTCGTTTGGGGGTGGGTTCCTCTGTCCGTTCCTGACCGCTTTCTTCAGCCACTAGCTTCTCCCCGCACTAACGGCTGCAATCGCTGCATCAAATGCGTGTGAAACTTGATTAGCAAATTGTGGTAAAACACTGGGCAATGTCAGTACTAACAAAACAAAACCAAGCAATAACATCAACGGAAAACCGACAGCAAAAATATTTAACTGAGGCGCTGCACGGGTAATAACACCCATCGCAATGTTAACCATTAACAATGCCGTTACAGCTGGAATGGCAACAAGAATTGCACCAACAAACATCTGGCTCCCCCAGGAAACAACTTGCCAAATTCCATCCCGGGTCATACCGACTTCGGACACAGGTAAAATATCAAAACTTTTAATGATCATTTGCAGTAATAACAAATGCCCATTCATCGACAAAAACAAAAGCGTCGCAATGATAATAAAATATTGCGCAACAACCGGAACCTGAACGCCGTTTTGCGGATCCATCATTCTTGCAAAACCCAGACCCATCGTCATTGCAATGGCCTCACCAGCGATAACCAGTAACTGAAAAGCCATTTGCAAAAAGAACCCCATGGCTGCACCAATCACAACCTGATGAGCAAGAATGATAAAACCCTGTAATGAAACCGGGTCGACACCTTTAACCGGTTCAAGTACAGGATATAAAGACGCGGTAACTAATACCGCAAGTACGACACGAATTCTTACAGGAAAAGATGATGCGGCGTAAATTGGAGCGATCATTAACATGGCGCTGATACGCACGAATGGCCAGTAGGCACTGGCGATTATTTCGTTCAAGTCTTGTAAATGAAAAATCAAGAATCAGCCCAGCAAAGATGGAATATTGGTGATAAGTCGGGTGGTGAAATCAACAATATTTCTTAACATCCACGGACCAAAGATGAAAAGCGCAAGCACAAGCACACCCAGCTTAGGAATAAAGCTCAGTGTCATTTCATTAATTTGTGTCGCCGCCTGAAACATACCGACAATCAGACCGATAGTCAGGGCTGATAACAGCATCGGGGCAGCCAACAGGATGGTCATCCATAATGTCTGACTGGCCAGCATCATCACGGTATCCTGATTCATAAGGGTCTCCTCAACGACAGTTTTTTGACAAAGTTAAACAGTTATAAGGACTACTGCATTAACCGTGCCTATTTACTTTTTCGAGAAGTGTTTTTTTTAAATTTTAGCGTTGTGATTTATGAATGGTAATGTCAGGTGACAAAACTCATGGCAAGAGTACCGGTAACCAGCGCCCAGCCATCGATCAGAACGAACAGCATAAGTTTGAAGGGTAAAGAAATAATCAAAGGTGACAACATCATCATACCCATTGCCATCAATACCGATGCCACCACCAGATCGATAATTAAAAACGGTATGAACAACATAAAACCGATTTGAAATGCGGTCTTTAATTCACTGGTTAGAAAGGCTGGTAATAACAGAGAAAACGGTACACTATCTGGTGTATCGATAGGCCCATGATCAGAGATTCTCGCAAACAAGGCGATATCTGCTTCACGGGTCTGCACCATCATAAAATCATGAAACGGTGCTTTGACTTTTTCTATGGCAGCATCGGCTGAAATTTTTTCTGCCGCATAGGGCTGATAGGCTTCGTCATAAACTTTGGTAAAAACAGGCGACATAATAAAGAAGGTTAAAAATAAAGACAGACCAATCAACACCTGATTTGAAGGGGTTTGCGCCGTACCCAATGCTTGTCTGAGGATAGATAAAACAATAATGATTCGGGTAAACGATGTCATGGTTAATAACAAGGCTGGCAACAAGGTCAGCACCGTCATTAAAGCGACAATCTGTAAGGTTACGCTGTAGGATTTTCCTGCCGCTGTGTCCTGCACAGTAATCGCTGTCAGTCCGGCATCGGCATAAACTGAAACGGGTACCAGACAAACCAAAGTAAATAATAACTTGAGCAGATTTGGTTTTGTAAATAACGAAACGAAACTCAGGCTTTTCATTTCTTTGCCGTCTTGTTCTTTATTGTCTGACTTAATGCCTGCAGGAACTTTTCTTTGAAAGGAGCAGCAGAATCAACGGACTCTTTTTCGTCAGTGTCAAAATCACCATCCATAACATGCAGAGTATTTACCTGCCCTTGTGCCACACCAAGCACCAGTCGTTTATTTTCTATCTGAACCAGTACCACTTTTTCTCTGGCACCTAATGACATACCGCCGAGTAATTTAATTTTTTGTGAGCCCATCACCTGCATGCCACCCATTCGGCGAACAATCCAGGCCATAAAAAATATGATAGCCAGTACCAGCCCTAAACCCATCAACATATTCATGATATTCGATGCTGATAAAGGATCTACTGGTGCTATTTTTTCTTCTGCATTCGCTACGTTAACCTGCAACAATACTAAAATGAAAAAAGCTTTGTGAAAATAAAACATATAATTATCGCAGCTTTTTAACACGTTCAGCAGGACTGATAATATCTGTCAGCCTTAATCCGAATTTTTCATTGACCACAACCACTTCACCACGAGCTATCAGTGTACCGTTAACCAGTACATCCATCGGCTCGCCGGCTAATCGGTCGAGTTCAACCACAGAGCCCTGATTCAGCTTTAATAAATTACGAATACTGATTTGTGTGCGACCAATTTCCATCGAGATATGAACCGGAATATCCAGAATTGCATCCAGTTTTACATCTTCACCCGGCACATAATCTGAACCCCCGGCATCAAGATTTTCCATCTGATGTTGTTGTACATCCAGCTCTTCAGCTCCGCCATCATCTGCTGTATCAGCTTGCTCCTGTAAAGCAGCTGCCCAGTCATCATCAGCAGATTCAGTTACTTCAATATCATCTTCGTCACTCATTGTAACTACTCCACTCTTACAATCTTTTAATCTAACAACTTAAAGTTTATCAATTCGCGTTTAACAACTTCCTGTACTTTAATAGAAACATTGCCACTTGAAATTCCCAGATTACCTCTGAACAAAGGGATACCCATTGATTCAAGTATTACTTTGTCAGGCATTTCAAAAGGAATAACATCACCTACTTCCAGTTCTTTAACATCACCAATATTCATCTGAGTTTCAACAAGGTTAGATTTAACTTCAACCTCAGCTTCAAAAATCTCTTCTCTTAATGAAGAAACCCAGCGATCATCAACTTCAGACACATCACTCTGTACGCCGGCATCGAGTAAATCCCTAATGGGTTCAATCATTGAATACGGCATGGTGACATGCAAATCACCACCACCGCCTTCCAGATCGATCCGGAAAGTGCTGACTACAACAACCTCTGTCGGACTAACAATATTGGCCAGATGCGGATTAACTTCTGAGCTTTGATAGGTGAAATCCAGTTTAGTAACCGGTTCCCAGGCTTTAGCCATATCAGTAAAAGCCTGTTGCAATAACATCTGTACAATTCGTTGCTCTGTCGGTGTGAAATCACGCCCTTCGATCTTGTTATAAAATCGCCCTTCACCACCAAAATAATTATCAACCACGACAAAAACAAGCTTAGGATCGATAACAAATAAGGCTGTTCCTCGTAAAGGTTTAACTCGAACCAGATTCAAACTCGTTGGTACATACAAACTATGGACATACTCGGCAAACTTAAGCATCTGTACGCCACTGACTGATAATTCAGCGTTACGACGTAACAAATTAAACAAACTGATGCGGAAATTTCTGGCAAATCGTTCATTAATCATTTCCAGTGTTGGTAAACGACCACGAACAATTCTTTCCTGACTATTGAAATCATAACCACGGGCTGAACCATCATTTTCATCTGCTTTTGTATCAACGTCACCGCCATCTACACCGTGAAGCAGCGCATCAATTTCGTCCTGGCTTAGTACATCTTGAACCATAGTCTTCCGTTATTGCATTACAAAACTGGTGAATAAAAATGCCTCAATTGAATGAGGAGCACCCGCATCTTTTAAAACTTTACTGACGACATCAATAGCCTTTTTACTTAATTCTCGTTTACCCTTAACAGTATTCAGTTCATCATATTTCTGACTACCAAATAGCCAAAGCAAATCATTCCTGATTTTCGGCATATGGGTTTTAACAGCTTCTTCTACCGCTTCATCATAAGTCATGACCTGCACATCAACCTGTAAATATGAAGCTGATGACTGATCTTCGAAATTAGCTAAAAATGCCGGGTGCAGTGGAACATAAATAGGTGTCTTTGGCACCTGAACCTCTTCTGCTACTGGCTCACCATTTTCACCTGTAGCTTCTGTGTCCTTACTCTTATCGCCACCCATCATAAATAACGCGGCGCCAACACCGATCACAACCAACAAAAGCACAACCATGATGATAATGATCAGCTTGAGTGAGCCGCCCGAACCTTTTGATTCCTCTTTTTCTTCGTTATCTTCTTTTTCTGCTCTGGCCATGAGACCTGACTCCTGATATTTAATGATTAAAAAGCAACAAACGTGCCCATATTTGATCGAAAGTTTATAAATCTATAATTTTTTTATAAAAAAACGTCTATTTAATTGTTTTCTAAAGGAATAATAGACTATTTTATGAGAAACTTAATAAATAAAAATGGAAATTGGCCGCTAATTAGATTGATGGTGACGACTTACTGACACCCGTTTTCTGACATTCAGGACAACAAATAAGCATATGTTTAATCTGCCACCACTGCACTCAGTAAAAAGGTTAGAAGCTAAAGCTATTCCTGTCGTGCTTAAATCCTGGCAGATTGGGCAGATACTGGAAAGTCGTGCCAAAACCAGCAGCAATTCTCAGGGTGAACTGCTGATTCAAGTTGGTGAACATTTACTGAATGCAAAAACCAAAACACCGATTCTAGCCGGTGAAAACCTGACCCTGCAAATTGCAAAACTCGGTACCGAGCCATTGCTCAAAATTCTCAATACGCCGGTAGAAACTGATCTTGTCACTTTATTTCTACGACAGGCTGTACCACAACCTGCGAGCATCAAAGCGGTATTTGAACAATTTATTCAGCTGCACAATCAAATTCAAAATCAGATCACCGGAAGCCAAAGTAAAGACAGTCCTGCACTAAACAAACTATCCCGGCAAATAGAACATATAATTCAAATACCAATAAAACAGACCCAAATCACATCTAATGAAATTCGTCAGTTTTTACAACAAAGTGGATTTAATCTGGAAAACCAGATATTAAAACAGCAGATTCCGCCGCTTAATATAAAACTGGAACTAATACAGATAAAACAAACCATCGATCAACTAATACCTGTCGATTCAAAACCAGCGGCGAGATTATCACCGGAAATTATCACAACGCTGATATCTACAAATAAACCTGCTGAATTAGCAAGCCTGTTATTGTCCAGTTTGCCTGTTGAAGAAAAATCATTAATCATAAAATCCTTTTCTAACCCACTTACTTTTGAAACAAAAACGTTACCGGAAAAGCTGGCGTTTATTTTTCAGGCAATAAAAAATGCACCTGCAGCACAGACAAATCAGATCAAACAATGGATGCTAATCCTTCCTCTACTCACAGACTTACGTCACCTTATTGATCAAAGTATCAGCACCATGGTTAACAACCAGCTGCAGGCCATTCAGGCAGAGGCTGATTCGGCTTTTATGATATTTTTTAATCTTCTGGTTTCGAAAAATACAGACTGGATAGATTTATTTAATATAAACATCTCAAAGGAAGAGTCTGAAGATGACATAAATAAACACTGGAGTGTCATCATTCAATGTGATTTACCTGATCTTGGTCTGATTGAAGCAAAACTAATACTATCAAACAAAGATCTACATACAGGAATTACCAGCGAATCAAAACTGACTCTGAATGTGATTCAGGGAAATTTGAGCTTGCTTGAGTCTGCACTCACACACGCCGGTTTTAATGTAGCAACCTTAAGCTGTAAACAGGAAAAAATACAGCCTATCACTCCAAATACGCATGCTCACCAACCATTACTGGACGATAAAGCATGAAAGAAAAACTGCCGATTGCCATCGCATTAGAATACGATGAAAAAAACGCACCCTCTGTCACTGCAAAAGGAACCGGAGATCTGGCCAAACGTATTATCGAAATAGCCAAAGAAAATGATATTTATCTACAGGAAGATGAGGGACTCATTCAGGTACTGGCTGAACTGGAATTAGGAGATGAAATCCCAGAACAGCTTTACAAAGCCATTGCAGAAATTATTGCCTTTGCTTATATCATCAAAGGCAAATTTCCTAAAAGTCATATCAGTAAGAACGAAACATAAAACCGAGCATTGTTAAATTCTTCAGTTAGATACGAATTATAAAATATCTTTTAAAACACTGATTAGCTGCTCACACTCAGCCTGAGTACCCACTGTAATACGCAGGTAATTTTCAATTCTTGGCTGTTTAAAGTGACGAACGATAATCTTTTGTTCTCTCAGTTTAAGCGCAATCTCTTCCGCTGTTTCTGATTGATGAGTAACAAATACAAAATTTGCTTTAGAAGCAACCACATTAAAATCTAACGCAGCTAACTGTTCGTTTAACCATTCGCGACTAGTAATTATTTTTTCTCGTTGCTGGTTAAAATAATCATTATCTTTAAGCGCAGCAATTGCTCCTGCTGTAGAAAACCTGTCCATCGGGTATGAGTTAAACGAATTTTTAACACGCTCTAATGCTTCGATTAAATCGGCATGACCAATGGCAAATCCAACTCGTAGCCCGGCTAATGACCGGGATTTGGATAAAGTTTGTATAACCAGCAAATTGGGAAATTGTTTAACAAGCGATATTGCAGATTCCCCACCAAAATCGATATAAGCTTCATCAACCACAACGACAGATTCTGTATTATTTCGTAAAAATGTTTCTATTTCATGCAGTTCAAGAATTTTACCAGTTGGTGCGTTCGGATTAGGAAAAATAACACCACCATTTTCAGGCTGATAATCATTCAGCTGGATATTGAATTCAATATCTAAAGGGATTTGTTTAAATTGAATTTTATATAACTGACTATAAACCGGGTAAAAACTGTAAGTGATATCTGGAAACAGTAATGGCTGATCATGTTTCAGCAGTGCCTGAAAACAATGTGCCAGTACTTCATCTGAACCATTACCAATAAAGACCTGATTCTCCTGAACCGAAAAATAATCCGCCAGACATGCTTTAAGGTCCATCGATTCAGGGTCAGGGTATAGACGCAGATTGTCACTCGCCGCAGCCTGCATGGCTTTAATGGCCTCTGGAGAAGGTGGGTAGGGATTTTCATTAGTATTGAGTTTGATAAGGTTTTGAGTTTTCGGTTGTTCACCCGGCACATAGGGAGTCAGCTCATTGACCAGTTCACTCCAATAACGACTCATCTATCAGTACCTCATACTAACTTTATATAATTAAGATTCACAATGATAACAGGGAATGACTTTGTTATCAGTCCCATTTAAAGAACCATGATCCGAACAATAAAAACACAATACTCTGCCCTGTTAACACTAATAAATGATAACTGACATCTAACAGACCTGCACCATCAACCATGATGCTGCGAGCAGCAGCTGTTACATGCGTTAAGGGAAATACTTCTGCAATCATCTGCATGGCAGGTGCCGCTCCCTCCAGCGAAAACCAGACACCAGAAAAAAACATCATCGGCCAGCTGAACAGGTTCAGTAAACCGCCTGCCATTTCTTCGCTGGTAATACGTGCAGCAACCACAAGACCTAAACTAATCATGCTTAATGCACCGAGTGCAAATACCAGAAACAAACTCAAATGTGAGCCATACATCGCAAAGTCCACAAAGAGATGTGTGCCGTAGAATACAAAGGCCGTGACTATCATGATTAAAATCATGCGAGATACTATTTGTGCAGACAGATATTCAAAAGCTGTAATCGGTGTGGCTTTAAGTCGTTTTAACATACCGTTTTTTCGATAACGAACAATCACAAAACCAACGCCAAATAATGCACTGAACATCATGTTCATTGATAATATACCGGGAACAACCCAGTCCAGATACCTTATCTGTTTACCGCTAACGGTTTGCTTTTGAAATTTTTCATCGTCATCGGTAAGCAGTATTTTTTCAACCAGATAACCTGATGGCGATTCAGAATTGACCCAGTATTGCTGGTTCTTGGCATCAAGTAACATATCAACCTGATGGCGCTGAACTTTAATGACGGCCTTTTCCTGGTCATCAACCTGATAAAAATCAATATGCTTTAATGACAGAAATTTCTTTGATGCATCTGACGCTTCTGCCTGATTTAATATTCCAACTTTAAACTGTTCACCAATATCCCCTGAAAATGCAAACGCAAAGCCAGCAACAATCAGCACAGGCATAATAATATTCCAGCCCAGAGATGAACGATCGCGAATAAACTCTTTATTACGGGTATGTAACAGAGCCATAAAACGTTTAAATAACATACTGATTCCTATACCCTGAGTTCTTTGCCAGTTAATTCCAGAAACAAATCGTCAAGCGTTCTTGATCTGATCTGCAAATGCGCAAGTGAAATATTGTTTTCAATTAACAGGGAGACTACCTCATCAACATCACTGGTGGTTATTTCTATATGTCCTTTTCTTTTATGTACAGTAAACGGCAAGTGTTCAAGATCCATTATTTCAGTATCAGGCAACTGTAAAATCACATCATTAAAATTCGCTTTGAGTAAAGCTTTGGGCGTGCCCTGAGCAATTATTTTTCCGTGATCCATAATCGCAATTTCATCGCAAAGTGTATACGCTTCATCCATATAATGCGTGGTCAGAACAATTGTCTTACCCTCTGCCTTAATATCATTAATCAGATTCCAGAAGTTTCTTCTTGCCTGAGGATCCAGCCCCGTGGTTGGCTCATCAAGAAAAATAATATCAGGCTCATTAACCAGCGCGATGGCCAGTAACAATCGCTGGCGCTGCCCACCCGATAACTGACGGTTATCCTGATCCAGGTATTCAGTTAAATTGCAGCGTTTGATCAGGTCATCCAGATCGGCCTGCACCGGATAGAAGTCAGCAAACATCTGCAGGGTTTCTCGTACCGTTATAAAGTCCTGCAATGCTGTGGACTGAAACATAATGCCAGCTTCTTTACGAAAGGTATCACCCAGAGGTTTTCCTTTGTAGAGGATTTCACCGGATGTCGCCTCATTGATTCCCTCGAGTATTTCTACTGTTGTAGTTTTCCCTGCGCCATTAGGACCTAACAATCCAAAACAAATACCACTATCAAGCGTAATATCAATGCCATTGACAGCTTGTACATTTGAGTAATGTTTGACGAGGTTTTTAATTTGCAATAATGCAGGGGTCAATTTTAATTCCTTCCGTGTTGATAACTGACTTTATCCAATAACAGGATTAGAATATAACGTACTCGAACAGGCTTCAACAACAGGATATATCTTGAACCAAAATTCCGGGCCAACTCTTTATTACATTCATGACCCAATGTGTAGCTGGTGCTGGGGATTTCACCCTGCCTTGAAACGACTGAAAGAAAAGCTTCCTGCCAATATTACCATGCGTTATCTTTTAGGTGGCCTTGCCCCTGACAGTGACCAACCCATGCCAGAAGCGATGCAACAATTCCTTCAAAAAACCTGGCGAACCATTCAGCAACAAATCCCTACTACAGAATTTAATTTTGATTTCTGGACAAACTGTCATCCAAGGCGCTCGACCTATGCTTCATGCAGAGCAGTGATTGCGACAAAAAATCAAAATCCTGCAATAGAAAAAGACATGATTCATGCCATTCAGACAACCTATTATCTCAGGGCTAAGAATCCGTCAGATGATAATACCCTGATTGAACTGGCTGACAGCCTTGGGTTGGATATTGATAAATTTAAAACCGATTTAAACAGCGATACAACTAATCATGATTTGCACAAAGAAATAGAATTTTCACAACAGTTAGGGGCACAAGGTTTTCCCAGCCTTATCTTAGAAAATAAGCAAAAGAAGTGGTTATTGCAAATAGATTATAACGATGAAGAAAATATGCTTAAACAGATTACTGAAATTCTAAATCGATCATAGCCTGCTTTTTAAGACAGACTATCTGACAGAGCCTGTTCATCTATAGGATACGCTAATGTTGAATGAACTGTAGCTAATGATAAAAGCTTGTTAAGTTTATCCGTATTTTCGCGATCATAAAATACCACGACACGGGTCTCCGGGTATTTCTGGATCGACGCCAGTAAAGTTTCCAGACTACTGGTGCGGTCACGAAAATCAGACTGGTAATTGAACTCAGCAACAATCACATCAGGCACCTGTTTTTTAATCGCTGCAACGGCCTTGCGCATTGTTTGCACCATAGTTACCTGATAACCCGCTTGTTGATAGATCGAATCATAAAGCGGATAGCCGCCCTGTTCTACAATCGACAACAAACGCTTACAGACATCAGGCACTATTAATTACCAGGTCCGCTCACCCAGGAACAATCGAGATGCATACGCACGGAAACCAGTCCCTGCAAACCATCTTCAATAATGGTATTAACCGGTGTACGCTGTTTAAAACGACGGTGACCACGGCGCATCCACATCTGCCCCATTTTATTACTATGAGGATAAGTGGTATGCAGCGCATCATCGATTGCGAGGATATGCTCTACACGCTTGTTCACATCATCCGTATCAGGGAAAGCTGTGTCATCTCTAAAACCACGCAAAGAGCGAGTTCTTGTACCATCTGGTAATGCTAAAATATCAACTTGCTGTTGTGCGTTTAATTCCCAGCCATCTAACAACTCCATTACATAACGAGTCATTCTTAATCTTGGGTCTTCTGTTTGTTGTTCGCTCATACAAATACCCGACTGTTATCGGGGCCTTCATCAAAATATAGTGAAAACAAATTTTATCACAGTATTCCCATATAATGCAGGTCCTAATACTGGCCATGATCAATGCTTGCGTCGGTAAACACCCTCTATTTCCTGTACAATATAAAAGGTTAATGACAATAAATACTAACTACATGCCTAATTTGAACAGCCCTAGACTTATTCTGACACCAATAGATAACCAGTTTATTCTAAGCAACATAGAGGTTTTTATTCAGGCATTATCCGCACTTAAATTTATAGGTCGAGAGTTAACATCATCTGAAAACTATCGTTGTTTTGAGATTGGCGATGATTTTTTACATCGAATTACTTTTCTTGGTTGCTCCCCAACACTTTTTTCAGCTAATAATACTGACAGCGATACGTTTATCAGTATTGCTCAAAACCAACACGTACAGTTTGGACATAGTTCAACCATACCACCAGCAAGATGTCCGCATTGCCGAAAAACCGACAAGAGCTGGCAACAATACTTTCAACGCTGGAATAAAAATTCCGGTGCAGAAGAAACCTGCCCTAATTGTAATGAAACATTTAATTTTTCTGACATGAAGTGGAAAAAAAATGGTGGCTATGGAAAACTGTTTATACAAACTCATGGAGTGCAAGAACAACTGGCCATACCAAACCAAAGTTTCATGGATGAGTTACAATCTATTACTCACACTAACTGGGAATATTTCTTCGCCGAATAATGAGTTCTCTTGTTAATCAGGAATATATAACTAAAGATGCAGCCGAATATTTTAAGCGGCTGACTGAAGATATTAATCAGGCTGAAGTTAGTATTGAGTTTGAAACCTATATTCTGGAAGCGGATAGCACCGGCAACGCAATACTCGACGCCCTGTGTAGTGCCAGCCAGAGAGGCGTAGAAGTCAGAATCATTATTGATGGTTTTGGCAGTTCTCCCTGGATAAGTCAGACCATCAATAAATTCGAAAGTCTCAAAGGACAAGTTCGGATATATCACCCAATGCCATGGCGATTCTGGCAATGGGGTCTGGCCATTAATCAACAGTACTTTTTCAAAAAGCTTATCTTCTTATTTAATGTCATCAACAGAAGAAATCACCGTAAAGTATGTATCATTGACAGTCGCATCCACTGGCTTGGAAGTTTCAATTTATCAGATGTGCATTTACCTGCTGAAATGGGTGGTGAAAACTGGAGGGATAGCGCTGTTCGCCTGGTGACTGAAAATAATGAGGCTTTAAACGCGTTTAATAAAACCTGGTTTCATAAGCATTTTATCCGAAGCAAAATTTCGTCTGATTTTCCCGGTTTTTTTAGAATTAATAACAGTCGAAAAAAAAGACGACGTTTATATAAAGACCTACTCAGTCATATTGCTGCATCTGATCAAAAAATATGGATTACCACGCCATATTTCATACCTGAACCCAAATTACTACGGCACTTAAAAACAGCAGCAGTCAGAGGTTCAGACGTCCGACTACTTCTACCAGGTGTATCTGATGTGTTTTTTATGCCCTGGGTCAGTACGCTACTCTATGAGGAACTGTTGAACAGCGGTGTTCAAATCCATGAATATCGTCACAGTGTTCTACACGCAAAAACACTGATTATTGATAACTGGGCAACACTGGGCTCCAGTAATATGAACAGCCGAAGTATCTTGCATGACCTTGAAATAGATTACGTCATGCAGAACAATCAAAGCAGACAATTATTGGAAGATCATTTTTTAGATGATTTAAAACAATCAAATCAAATTTCTGTAAGCGACATCCGCAAAAGAAACCCTATAATTAAACTATTAGGCCGACTGGCACTTTATTTACGCTACTGGTTATAAGGTCAGCTAAACATACAGGAAGAGCATGTCTGAGCAAACAATCAAAGTACTGACTTACAATATCCATAAAGGCTTTAGCACAACAAACAGAAATTTTGTGCTGCACGATATTAAGTCAGCTCTGCAGGAAATTGCGGCTGATATTGTGTTTCTTCAGGAAATACAGGGTGAACATCAGGCCAAGCAAAACTCAATACTAAACTGGCCTAACGAACCTCAATTCGAATTTCTGGCTGATGAAGTCTGGCCACACCATGCTTATGGTAAGAATGCGATCTACAAATCCGGGCATCACGGCAATGCCATTCTTAGTAAGTATGCATTCAACGAATGGGAAAACATCAATGTCTCGACCATGAAAAATGCCAGTCGTAGCCTGTTACATGGTGTGATTCAACTGCCTTCTTCTTTACGCCCGGTACACGTCATCTGTGTCCACTTAGGCCTGTTTGAAAAAGAACGCAGCCTGCAATTCAAAACCTTGTGTGAACGCATTGATTCACATATACCTCATGAGGATCCTTTAATTATCGCAGGGGACTTTAATGACTTCTGGAGCAATGCTGAACGGCATTTACAGGAAGATCTGCAACTGACAGAAGTTTTTAAAACCATGACAGGAAGCTATGCCCGCAGCTTTCCAGCATGGCTTCCGGTAATGCATACCGACCGGATCTATTACCGTGGAATCACACCTGTGCAATGCAAACGACTTAAAAACAGCCCCTGGAAACGTCTGTCTGACCATATTCCATTAATTGCTGAATTTAGCGTATAAACATGAAATCTACATAAGAATAAGTTAATATACGCGCATTATTCCCCCAGCCGGCCATCTGGAGACAGCCATGAGTGATAATGAAAACAACCAGCCAATTGCAGCTGCACCTGAATTAGGTGATAAAGAAGTACTGGAAGCACAGTTAAAAGACCAGCTGGATCATCTGGAATCATTGCAGCAAAAATTTGGTGCCGACCCGTTAACTCAGGCCCGTGCCCAACTTGATATTGCAGAAACCATGGCCGGCCTGGAACGCGGACAAGAGGCCTGGAGCCTGGCTCGTGGCTGCTTTGATCTGTTTTTAAAAGATGAAAACTGGCAGGATGCCGTGGAAGCCTGTGACATTCTCTACCAGTGTGATCAGCCTGCTTCAATTGCTGCTCTTGGTATGGGTGTCTGGTTAGCAGTTACTTTCCCAATCAGCATGCAGACAAGCTATGTCATGCTAGAACATGTGGTTGATGAAACACCGAATACAGCCGATGGTGGTGCAGTAGCCGCTATGGTCGCTCATTATATTGCTGACATCCGTGCAGAAGATGATAAAAAACGCGCTAACATGCAATTTTTGACCATCAACTTATTAGGCCGTGTTGCCAAAAGACACAGCGATGTAACTGATCAGGCAGGTCTGGATTTCTGGATAGAAAAACTGGAATTAAACAATCAGGAAAAACTGTTCTCTCGACTCGCACTCATCATCAATGCCATTGTTGAAGATCAGTGGTGGTTTGATCGTGATGAACTCAGAAATAAAATTCCTGACTAAATCTTTTAGTTAGCTGTGAGCTCTTAACCCGAAGAGCTCCCCCCCCTCCAAAATTCGAACTTCTTGATTTAATTTTGCAATTCAAGCCGGGAAACTGGCTTTCTCACCAAAATTCCATTATTAATAGGTATAACAGTATATTAAAATAAAACGAAAATAGGCTGCCGTGTTTAACGGCTATTATTTATGGCAGAAAATATCAGACGCATTGTCGTCATGAATTCAAAAGGTGGTTGCGGTAAAACGACAATAGCCACCAATCTTGCCAGCTGTTATGCACGTCATGGTTTCCAAACCGCATTGTTTGATTATGACCCGCAAGGTTCAAGCATGCGCTGGTTGCGTTCACGCAGTGAAGAGGCTCCTGGCATTTATGGCGTCGTTGCTCATAAGTCTGCCACTAATAATAAAACCAAAAGCTGGCATCTGCGATTACCAATCGGCACGCAGCGAGTCATCATTGATACACCCGCTGGCTTACGCGAGACAGAACTACTGGACCATGTTCAAAATATAGATGAAATCGTTATCCCGGTGATACCTTCACCTATAGATATTCATTCATCAGCTGATTTTATTCGGGATCTGCTTCTAATCGGAAAATTACGCGCCAGTAATACACGCCTGAGCATTATCACTAATCGCGTTAAAGCCAATACCATTGCTTTTCAAGCCTTAAAAAGGTTTCTGGATACGTTAAAAATTCCAGTGATTGCGCAAATTAAAGATACTCAAAATTATATTCACGCCGCAGAACGAGGCCTGGGTATTCACGAGCTTAATAAAAGACAGTTTGAAGAGGATAAAATCCTCTGGGATAAGATACTAAAACAGCTAGAGTCGGATAAGTAAGGGTAAAAACTACTCAGATAACAAGGCCAAATTATTCACATCAGAACGTTCAATTTCTTCTTTGAATTCAATCAGCAAACCGGCGTCAAATTTATCAACACCAATTAAAGAAAAATACGCATAAGGATTACCTTTTTGTTTGTGATAAAGGTAATTGAAATAATAACCCATGGCGATATTGCGTTTATCCCTTTTAGTAAGCGCATCGGGTTCACCATATAAAGTCGGCAACATCACTACTCTGCCAATTTTTACACGATCAGGATTATCTATTTTATTTCGATTTGCCTGATAAATATGAGGCCAGTAAAAAGGATTTACATAGTTCTTCTTCGCTAAACGCCAGAGGCTATCACCATTTGTTAGCTTATGTTTCGTTTCCAGAAAGTACACGGTTTCTTCAGCGCTGGCTCGTTTAACTTCATCGTATTGCTCTGAACTAACAACAATACTCTCTTCTTCTACAACAGGCTCCAGTTCAATGAGTTCTGGTTCAGCTTTGGCTACCGGTACAGAATCGGTGACTATTTCTGACTCTTCTGCAACGGGTTCTGCTGCACTAAGATCTTCCACCTCAATATCTATGGCCGTTTCTGCAACTAAGTTTGAATCATCAATAATTTCAGGAGCTGCGATTGGTGTGTAATATGAATATAAAAATGTAACATCCTGTTTTTCAGTTGATATAGGCCATAAACCATTAAACAAAATGCCTGCAGCCAGTAAAACAATAACGGCTGCTGCCACCGCAAACCAGGGCTTGCCAGAAGTATCATTATTTGAATTAGCAGTCTCTAACGCCTCATCAAGATTTATGTCCAGATCATCATTAGTTGAGTAATCTAAAGCCCTATCAGTGGTGGAACCAGTTTTTACAAGTTCAGAAATATTACTTTCGTTAACTGACGATGTTAAATCATCTTCTTTTTTAGCTTGAAAATACTGTAATTCTGAAATTTCTTTAATCTGATCAACAACTGGTGTATCCAGCCATTCAGAAGCAATTTTTTCTTCTGTGTCTTCAGATTCAATATCATCAGTCTTTGAATCTGTTTTCAAGATATCGACAACTTGCTCCAGCACTTCGATTTCATCCTGAATATCAGCTACAACTTCTTCAGGTTCGGAAACTGGTTGTTCCTCAACGACTTCTTCAGAAATGATTGTGGTTTCCTCAGGCGCTGCTGTTTCAACTTCTTTCTCTACTACATATTCCACTGGAGTTTCAGCTAAGGCAGCATCATCGACAGACTGAGTCTCTTCAACTGATACTTCTGCGGTGTTTAATGTATCCAGTGGAATGAGTGCCGGTGGATTTGGTTCAATCTTTTCTTTCAGGCCTTTTGCAGGAGTGAAAATAACTCTTGGTCGCCCCTGAATAATTATTTTTTTACCTGTTGCAGGGTTAACACCATTTCGTGTATTCATCCATTTCAGTTTAAAGGTTCCAAACTGATGCAGTCGTACCTGACCATCACGGATCAAACCTTCACGGATAATATCCAGCAAAGCTCGAGAAAATTCAGACAAAAACGTGGCCTCATTGCCATAAACTTTGGCAATTTGATCCATTAGTGCTTTGTCATATAACCGCTTCATTCTGGTTGCCAGCTCTTAACGAAATCTTTCAGCCATTGTGAGGCCCTGAAAAAAGGAACTTTACGAGCTGGCATTAAATAATGTTTTTTCTCTGAAGGCAGGTAGGTTTTTCGAGGTGCTGTCTCTTTCACACCAAAGGTTCCAAAGCGCCTTAAAACGACCTGAGAGTCTTCGCTCATGTGTGCAGATATAATATCCAGCTCATGCATCAGACAACGACGGGCTTCAGCCTGACTGATTTGCAGGCGTATTGAGAGTAATTTAATAACTTCTGTAGTGGTCATACCATTCTTCGTAAAAACCGACTGTTATCTATAAATATAGACCTAAAACAGCCAGATTCAATCCCTCAATCAGTTTATTATTATGTTTTTATATATAAAACAAAGACTTATCTTTCATCTATTTTACTTATTTTTAGGTTTGAATAAAGCCAAATAACCCCATTTACTGCCCAATTGGTGCAACATCAGGGATATTAGGTTCATTTTCATTACCTAAAACTTCATCAACGGGCTCCAATGATTCCGAAATGACCGCGCCTTCAGCATCCAGATTCATATTAACATTAGTGCCGAGATCTTCGGTTAATTGCTGCTTCTCCTGATTCAGGTTGGAAATTTGCTCTTTCAATGCAGTGACGTCATTTTTAACCTGGACATATTCCTGCAGAATTTTATTTTTGTTTTTTAACGTGCTTACTTCAATAATTAGATGGCGATTTTTACTTTTAAGCCGATCAGACTTTCTCAGACATACTTTATATTCATCATTAATTTTTCCTGAACTGGACTCATTGCTTTTAACAGTCGTCGCTATACTGCTTACTTGCTCATTTAGTTTTGAATTGGCTTCTGTCAGGTCTGCAATTTTATTGTCCAGTTGCAATATTTCCTCATTCTTTAACAAAATGATATCTAACCGGGGATCAACCAAGGTGTATACGTACACAGACCCAGCAGCCAGTCCAATTGAGAAAATAATAATAGCGATGGTTCTAATGATCATAATGATTCCATTTCAACTGATTAATGCTCCAATGAGCCAAGTATTTATGTTTTTGTTATTTTTTCGCTGAAGTATACTCGTAGGGCTCGAAATAAATAATACGCATCCCATGTTCCTGCGGTTTCTCTGATAGAGTGCATAGCAAATGTGGGTACACCGACATCAATTGTTTTCACACCTAGCTCAGAGGCTGTTATCGGCCCGATAGTACTTCCACATGCCATATCGCTACGTACAACAAATGACTGAACTGGTACATCTGCAATATCGCAAATATGTCGAAATAATGAACTGGTTTCAGAATTTGTGGCGTAACGCTGATTAGCATTTATTTTTATAACAGGTCCTTTATTTAGTATTGGGCCATGATTTTCATCGTGTTTAGAGGAAAAATTGGGATGCACGCCATGCGCATTATCGGCAGAAATCATCATCGAACGATCGATACATCGACTCAAACTTTCAGCTGAATCGGTCATTCGTTCAAGTACTGATTTTAAAAATGGTCCCTGAGCACCAGCTGCAGATGTGCTACCCACTTCTTCATGGTCATTACACACCAGAAGCGTGTTTTGTGTTATATCTGATTCAAGCAATGCCTTCAGGCCAACAAAGCAACTGAGCAAATTATCCAGTCTGGCCGCACTTATAAAGTCATGATGAAAGCCGACAATAGCTGCTGGCTGCGTATCATATAAACTCAGCTCATAGTCTAAAACTTGTATGGCATCGGTCGTCGGTGACTCTGCCTTAATAAACTCTAATAGCAAATCGCGGAAGTCCAGTGTTTTATCAGTTGGTAACTGTAAGATCAGAGGTGGTAAATCTGTTTGTGCATTGATCGTTCTGCTCGTATTTGCCTCTCGATCAAGATGTATTGCCAGACTCGGAATAGTCGCTATCGCTTTCTCAAAATCTATCAGGCGACTGACAAGCTCATCATCAGATGTTTTATAAGTCACTCTTCCTGCTATTGAAAGATCACGATCAAACCAGGGGTTTAAAAGCGCACCGCCATATACTTCCACACCCAGCTGATAATAACTGTGTTTACTGATTTCAGGATTCGGTTTAATTTTAAGACAAGGACTGTCGGTATGAGCACCAACCATTTTAAAGCCAGATTCAGTCACTTCATTTTCTGCTTTATTGAAAGCAATGATTGATGAATCATTACGACAAACATAATATTTTCCAGCCGAAAGCCCCTGCCAGCTATCAGCTTCGAATAATCGCTTAAAACCTGCTTTTTCAAGACTTACCGACATACATTCAACAGCATGAAATGGTGTTGTCGAACACTTAAGAAATTCAATAAGCTCTTCATTAAATGTTTGTTGTGACGCGTCCATATAACCTCTTTAAAACCTATGTATAATTTCTTTTAAAAGTCTCTGATTAATCTTAAACAGAAATCCTGTATAACAAATACTCATCATATCCGGTTATGATTTTAACCGAACCAGAGAGTTCTGAATTAAGTGTCTCATCACCACTATCAACACGCAATGGTTGACCATTCAAACGGCGTATTTTTTCAGCTGTTGCCATATAGATTAAGTTATTAAAACCAATTTTCCTGATTACCTCAGGACTCAGCTGCTGATTTCCTCTTCCAAACACAATCCCTTGTCCACCAATAATCGTTATAACAAGATAGGCTTTTCTGTCAGAATATTGTTGTAAATAGTTTAAGATTTTATACTCGGTCAGGTCACTGTCTATAAGCTCATTGTTAATCACAAGATCAACACCTAATAACGTATTTTCCAATCCAAGTT
>Ga0316206_1000676_pt1 | contig 40329 bp, 38 predicted proteins | sample 6monthpyrite_MG_FD_204942 | JGI IMG/M metagenome (GOLD analysis project Ga0316206, IMG submission 204942) | Microbial mat bacterial communities from mineral coupon in-situ incubated in ocean water Damariscotta River, Maine, United States -... | ecosystem: Environmental > Aquatic > Marine >...
TACACATGGTGGATATTACGTCCCACAACCCAGTCACTGGCCTGTTGTTGGTTCAATTGGTTTATTTTTGACAACGGGTGGCTTTGCAATGGCTCTACCGACCAAAGCAGGCGATCCAATGGGAAGTTTGACAGTTATGTTTGTCGGTTTTGCCATTTTGGCCGTTATGTTATTCGGCTGGTTTGGTACCGTCATTAAGGAAAGTCAAAGTGGACTATATAATGCTCAGGTGGATCGTTCGTTCCGTATGGGTATGACATGGTTTATTTTTTCCGAGGTTATGTTCTTTGCAGCTTTCTTTGGTGCGCTCTATTATATCAGGATCTTCGCTGATCCCTGGTTAGGTGGTGCAGGTAATAACCTCAGTACGCATGAATGGCTTTATCCAAGCTATGAATCAACCTGGCCAACCAATGGTCCAGGCAATGTGGGTGGAGACTTCAAGCCTATGGGGGCCTGGGGTATCCCGGCTATAAATACACTGATACTGCTGTGTTCAGGTGTTACCGTAACGTGGGCTCACTGGGGTCTTAAGAAAAACAGCCGTTCACAACTGATTCTTGGTTTGCTGGCGACTGTCATTCTGGGTGCATTATTCGTAGGGTTACAGGCATATGAATATATAGAAGCCTATCATGAATACAATCTGAAGCTTACTACGGGTGCTTATGGCAGTACGTTCTTCATGTTGACAGGTTTTCATGGTCTGCATGTGACGATCGGTGCAATCATGCTTCTGGTTGTATTGCTGCGTAGTATGAAAGGCCACTTTAGCGAAGAAAATCATTTCGCTTTTGAAGCTGCTGCATGGTACTGGCATTTTGTAGACGTGGTTTGGTTAGGTTTATTTATCTTTGTCTACTGGCTGGTCTAGTCGAAGAAGGTAATTAAGCAAAAAACGCCGCTATTAATTAGCGGCGTTTTTTTATGTGATTAAGGATGGGGTACTGCTAGCCTGGATAAACTCCATGGGGCTGGATCAGTCCGGTAGCCTGACCAATGAAGAGAAGAGCAAACAGGGCAACAGATATACCAATGCGCCAGGTAAGCGCCTTGACGACACGATCGGACTTACCCTTGTCTTTCATCATGTAATACATGCCTGAGAACAGGGCGGATACAATGACGAGGAGCAGGACAATTACCAGTACTTTAAACATAGGTTTTGCACCATGGATATGCGCTATAATTGCGGCGATTATAACAAATTATTCGATAAAATAATATTTGTACCCGGGGCGAAGGCAGCTAATGCAAATAGGCAAGTATGATTTCAGGCCAAACTGGTTTTTGAGCATAATTACAATTGCACTCATAGTGGTGGCACTGGTGCTCGCTAACTGGCAGTTTAATCGTGCGGATCAGAAACGCGTGATTGAAAAAAAGCGCGTCCTGAATTCATCGATGGCTAAAATTCGTCTAAGCAAGCGTGACACTGATGTTGAGCCAATCTTGTATCGGGATGTTGAGGTCGTCGGTCAGTTTGATCTCAAGCATCAGATGTTACTGGAAAACCAGAAATATAAAGGTACGCCGGGTTATCATGTTTTTACGCCCTTCCGTTTGAAGGGCAGTGATGTCTGGTTGCTGATAAACAGAGGCTGGATCCGGCAGGGCCAGGATAGAAAATTTTTACCACAGTTACAGGGTCATGAAGGTCTTGTTACAATAGAAGGCAAGATAGAGCATGTGCCCGGTATTGGTATGAAGATGGGTGAGCCTGGTCAGCGAGATGGTATCTGGCCCAGGCGCGTGACCTATATAGAATTACCCTGGCTAGAAAAAGAAACTGGATACCACTATTTCCCTTATGTTTTATATCAAACCCGGGGTGAAAAGTTTGGCCTGATCCGGGACTGGAAACATCGCTTTGAAGCGAAAGAGCGTATGACGCCGGAAAAACATACTGGATATGCGGTACAATGGCTGCTGCTGGGAGTACTGGTGATTATCATGTATCTGGTTTTATCATTAAAGAAAACAAAACAGAATTAAGTTTCAGGAGTTATTCAAGGTGACTGATAAGGTTTCAGGAAAAACATTCTGGCAGCGAGCTACGGTACCCATGCTGGTACTGTTGATCATCGCGCCAATGGTTGCAGCATGGGTTATGTTCAAGTATTACCCGGATGCAGTCAGAACACTGGGTACATCAAACTATGGGGAGTTTGTCATTCCTGTCAGGCAGGTTAATATTGAAGGATTGAAAGATATTGACAGCAAAGTGATGAGCAATAAATTTTTTAATAAAAACTGGACCTATGTTTATATCCAATCATCTGAATGTGATGAAAAATGTCTGGGTCACTTGAAGTTAATGAAGAATGTGCGGTTAACGCAAGGCAAGGAAATATTTCGTCTCAAGCGCTTGTTTGTTATTTCAAAAAATGCCGTTAATGACAAGTTACGTGAAAACCTGAAGGAGTATCCTGGCATGCAGACTATTGTAGTTGATATGCAAAGTGATCAGGGTAAGCAATTGATGAAGTCCTTCAGCTTCAGGAAAAATGAAACACCGCAAACACTCGCCTCTGTATATGTCATCGATCCAGCAGGTATGTTGATGATGTATTACAAAGATAACAAGGAGATCTTGAAGGAAGGCAAGGATATGCAGAAGGATATGTCGAAGTTAATGCGTAATAGTCAGTTGAGAAAATAAGCCGTAAAGAGTTATTTCTATGAGTACAAATACAATCAAATGGTCTGATTATTACGAGCTGACAAAGCCTAAAGTTGTGATGTTGCTGGTATTTACTGCAGTTGTAGGTATGTTCCTCTCTGTACCTGGCATGGTTCCCTGGCAGCCACTGGTTTTTGGTTCGATAGGAATAGCGCTGGCTTCGGCTTCTGCAGCGGCAATCAACCAGGTTGTTGACCAGAAAGTCGATGAAGTAATGGCACGTACTAAAAGCAGGCCATTACCACAGGGCTCAATGCCAATACGTAATGCACTGATCTTTGCACTGGTAATCGGTGTTATAGGGATTGGCATGTTATGGTTTCTGGTCAATCATTTAACGGCATGGTTAACGCTGCTATCCTTGATTGGCTATGCGATTATTTACACGATGTATTTAAAACGCGCAACGCCTCAGAATATTGTGATCGGTGGTGCTGCTGGTGCAGCGCCACCTGTATTGGGTTGGGTTGCTGTAACCGGTCAGGTAGACCCGAATTCACTGTTACTGTTTTTAATTATTTTTGTCTGGACACCACCGCACTTCTGGGCGCTGGCAATACATCGTCGTGATGAATACGCAAAAGTAGAAATCCCGATGCTGCCTGTGACGCACGGAATCAAATTTACACAGCTACAGGTATTGTTGTATACCATTCTTTTGCTGGTTGTGAGTGTATTGCCCTTCGCGACAAAAATGAGTGGTGTCTTTTATCTTGGAGGGGCATTGGCACTGGGGCTGGGCTTTTTATATTACGCGATTTTGATGATGCGTGTAGAGGACAGCAGAATCGCGATGAAAACATTTGGCTTCTCGATTATTTACCTGATGGGTATTTTCGCCTTCCTTCTAATTGACCACTATATACCATTAGTGCAACAGTGGTTGAATTCATAAGCACGTGCTCTTTTCATTTAGCATGGCGCAAGACCTGATTAGCATCTGTATGTAACCTGAGTTTCTCCGGGGCATCGTGGAGAGCAATGCTGTTTGCTGTGTTCACAAATTCCACAAAAAAGGTCTACACTTACGCTCAAGTTTGTATTTTTTCGTCCGCTGTAGTAATCGCTGACCAGAAAGGCTTGTGGCTTTAAACTTGAAATATAGCTTATCAGTATATTATAATATACGGTTATTAATACCAGATTTATTTTAGTTCTTGATTTATATGGATATTTTTCAAGCATCTAACAATGTAAAAAATTAATTGTTTTGTAGGCATTGTTTAGACATAAGACTTGTTATCTACCTGTCAGATATGTATTCAAAGCAGACACCCGGTAATTGCTGATAAATAGATAGTATCGTAACCATAAAAATGAGGCGAGAAGTATGGCACACGCAGTTGCTTCCAGTGAGCAATATAATTTTGAAATAGTGCGTAAATTTGCACTAATGTCCCTGATCTGGGGATTATTGGGGATGTCTGTTGGTGTATATATAGCATTAGAGCTGGCATTTCCGGTTCTGAACTTTGATATACCCGAAATCACATTTGGACGCTTACGCCCGGTTCATACCACTATGGTTATCTTCGGTTTCGGTGGCAGCGCGTTATTTGCGACCTCCTACTATGTCGTACAGCGAACTTGTCAGGCACGTTTATTCAGCGATAGTCTTGCGACATTCACTTTCTGGGGATGGCAGACCGTGGTCCTGCTTGGCTCACTGAGTTATGTATTTGGTTACTCTCAGGGCCGTGAATACGCCGAGTTTGAATGGCCACTGGATATTCTGATTACTATCATATGGGTCAGTTATGCAGCATTGTTCATTCAGGTAATTCGTCAACGAAGTCAGCCTCATATTTACGTTGCAAACTGGTTCTATCTGGCCTTTATTCTTGTTACCGCTATTCTGCATATTTTTAATAATCTTGCGATGCCCGTCGACCTGTTCAGTATGAAGTCGTATAGCGCATTTTCAGGCGTACAGGATGCAATGACACAATGGTGGTATGGACATAACGCGGTAGGGTTTTTTCTGACAGCAGCATTCCTTGGCATGATGTACTATTTTGTACCGAAGCAGGCCGGTCGTCCGGTGTATTCGTATCGTCTTTCGATTATTCATTTCTGGGCTCTGGTCTTTTTGTACATGTGGGCAGGTGCGCATCACTTACACTGGACAGCATTGCCTGACTGGACATCAACACTCGCAGCGACATTTTCTATCATGTTACTACTGCCATCCTGGGGTGGAATGATTAACGGTATTATGACGTTATCAGGTGCATGGGATAAATTAAGAACCGACCCGATAATGTTGTTTATGATTACGTCACTGTCTTTTTATGGAATGTCCACATTTGAAGGTCCGCTCATGTCTCTGAAAAGTGTGAATGCGCTTTCACACTATACCGACTGGACCATTGGACATGTGCATTCCGGTGCACTGGGATGGGTAGCGATGATTTCATTTGGTTCTATGTATCATTTGATACCACGTCTGTATGGTACAAAAATGTACAGTCTGAAATTGATTTATACGCATTTCTGGCTGGCAACAATCGGTATCGTACTTTATATCACCTCGCTCTGGATCGCAGGTATCGGTCAGGGCCTGTTCCTGCGTGCGTTTGATAATTTCGGTAACCTTAAATACAGCTTTATTGAAACGGTGGTGTTTCTGCATCAACCTTATATATGGCGTGCAATAGGAGGTGCATTTTTTGTCGCAGGTGTCGTGGTAATGGCATATAACGTGACCCGTACAATAATGCAGTCAAAGCGTGAAGCGGTCGCTCTGGAAGCTAAAATTGCAGCAAAGATGGCGCAAGCCTGACAGACTGAGACTGGAGTAGAAACGAATGAAGTTTAAACATGAAAACATAGAGATTAATGCAGGTCTGTTGATTGCATTAACCTTGATTGTAGTCAGTATCGGAGGCCTGGTAGAAATTGTTCCATTGTTTTTTATCAATGAAACTGTTGAGCAGGTGAAAACGGCAAATAATAAAGATGCAGTTCGACCTTATACACCGCTGGAATTACGTGGTCGTGATATTTATGTACGTGAAGGTTGTTACTTGTGTCACTCTCAAATGATCAGACCTTTCAGGGATGAGCATCTTCGATATGGACATTATTCCCTGGCGGCTGAGTCACAGTATGATCATCCATTTCAGTGGGGTTCAAAACGTACAGGGCCTGATCTTGCTCGTGTAGGTGGAAAATATACCAATGAGTGGCATACGCAGCATTTGATTAAACCACGTTCAGTAATGCCGGATTCCATTATGCCGAATTATGGTTGGCTTCTGAAAAACACATTGGACTATTCAGATATTCGTGCGCGTATGCGTGCACAGAAAAAAGTAGGTGTTCCTTATACTGATTCAGATGCAGGTTATGAAGCTAATATAAAACGATTTGGAAAAGTGGTGGCTGATAATCTTGATATCACCTATGCAGAGAAGAATCTGCTTAAACAGGCAGAACAGGGTAACTATGATGGTGACCAGACGCGGTTGACCGAAATGGATGCGTTAGTAGCTTATTTGCAGGTGCTGGGAACGATGATAGATTTCAAGAGCTACGCTGACGGCCATTTTTCTGAATTCAGATAAGATGCGATAACCTCAGGGACTTAAATGACAGATTTATTTGAATGGTTTACACATCTGGGTAACAGCAAGATCGTTGCGCTGGTAATATTTTTCAGCGTTTTTTGTCTGATTGTTATTTATTTGTATTCAAACAAGAGTCGTTCAGAACGACTTGAGTCATATAAAAACATTCCACTGGAAGACGATATACAGGAAAAAGCAGCAGAGACTGATCATAAGGTAAGCAATAATGAGTGAAGTGAAACAAGATAAAGCAAAGGGGTCTGTGCAAACAACAGGTCATGCATGGGACGGTGACCTGCAGGAATTTAATAACCCGCTGCCCAGATGGTGGCTGTGGGCATTTTATGCGACGGTTGTTTTTGCAGTCGTGTACTGGTTTTTCTACCCGGCATGGCCTGTTGGTAATAGTTACACCAAAGGCGGCCTGAATAGCATTACCTATAAAATTGGTGATAAACAAGTAACTACTCACTGGAATACGCGTGCGTTGTTAATGAAGGATTTGCAGGAAGGTGAAGAATCCCTCAAGCAAAAGAAATTCATGAAGAAGCTCGTGAACGCATCGTATGCACAGATTGTATCCGATCCAAAGATGATGCAGTTTACCCGTGCAATCGGTAAGATCATGTTTGCAGATAATTGTGCTGCATGTCATGGAGCTGGTGGCGCGGGTGTGATTGGATTGTTCCCGAACCTGGTAGATGATGACTGGTTGTGGGGTGGTAGTCTTAATGAAGTGCAGGCAACAATTGAGCATGGTCATAGAGGGTTTATGCCGTCATTCAGAAAAACATTTACATCTGAGCAGTTGGATAATGTGGTTGAGTATGTACTTTCATTATCAGGAAATATAAATGATAAAGACAAGGCTGCAAAAGGTGATGTGATATTTAATAATGAAACCGGAGGTTGTTATTATTGTCACACACATAAGGGAACAGGTATGAAGTCGGTTGGCTCAGCTAATCTGACAGATAGCATATGGACGGTTGCAAAAGTACCGTTAGAAAAAACAACGGATGGGAAGCGCGCCGTTATTCGTAAAGTGATACGTGATGGAGTTAATAGACAAATGCCAGCCTGGAAATCCCGCCTGTCTGCTGCAGAGATCAAGGTATTAACGGTATATGTGCATGAGCTTGGTGGTGGTAAGTAATCAGGTTTTTGTACACTCTATAAGTCAGGATAAAATTATCAAATAATGTCGAACTCGCCAGAAGAAATAAATTTGTTTGAAGAGCGGGTTCCCATCTACCCAAGGTCGGTAAAAGGCCGCTTCAGAACAATGAAGTGGTCTATTCTTGTACTAGCTTACGGCGTTTATTTTATATTGCCCTGGTTACGCTGGGAGCGTTCGACTGGTGTCAATCAGGCAGTAATGTTTGATATTCACGATCGTGTTTTCTATCTGTTTGGCATGGTTGTAAACCCTCAGGATATATTCTGGCTTGCAGCAATGATGATGATTGCTGCTTTTCTGCTGTTTTTTGTAACCGGCATTGCAGGACGTGCATTTTGTGGATACTTTTGTTTCCAGACACTATGGACAGATGTTTACCTGCTCATAGAAAGACTTGTTCAGGGGGAGCGTCCTGCTCGTATTCGTCTGGATAAAATGCGCTGGAATCGTCAAAAGATTTTCAAAAAAGTATTAACGCACGTTCTCTGGTTGATGGTTGCATTCTTGACAGGGCTGACGTTTACAATGTACTGGGGTGATGCGTATCAGCTTGTAGGTCAGTTTTTTACAGGGTCGGCTCCTTTCCCGGCATATGCAACAACATTTTTTTTGACGCTGACAACGTATGTGATGGCAGGTCTGGCACGAGAGCAGGTCTGTACATACATGTGCCCGTATGCGCGCTTCCAGAGTATTATGTTTGATCAGGATACACTTATAGTTGCGTATGATGCGCAGCGTGGTGAAATGCAGCGTGGGCGTTCAAAGCCAGGAAAGGGGCTTAAAACATTACGGGAAAGGCGTGAGGGCGGTGTGGGCGACTGCATTGATTGTGGTTTCTGTGTGCAGGTTTGCCCGACAGGTATAGATATTCGTAATGGCTTGCAGATGTCCTGTATCTCCTGTGCGCTATGTGTTGATGCCTGTGATACGGTTATGGATAAGCTCGGTTGGGAGCGTGGACTGATTAAGTATGAGTCAGAACGCGAACAAATGGGTGGTAAGACGCGGCTGTTTAAATTCAAGAATATTGGCTACGGTCTGGTATTGTTAACAGCTATAGCTATGTTGGTATGGAGTGTATTGTCCCAAAGTATGATATCAGTGGCGATTACCCAGGTCAGAAATCCATTGTATGTAAAATTATCTGACGGTCGTATTCAAAATAGCTATGAAGTGAGTTTGAATAATAAATCCGGGCAAGATATTACTTTGCATCTGCAATTAAAAGGCCTGAAAGATGCGGTGCTGGACCTGGGTAAAATCAGGAAAATTACATTGCCACCATTAGAGTCGGTAAATATATATGCTCGTGTTAAAGCAAAGCACCGATCTGGTATCAGGGGCCAGATTCCATTTAAGATTATCGTCAGCACCAAAATCGATGGTAAGGAAATTCATATGAGTAAAGATGTTTTATTTACAATGAGGTAAGTGGTGTGAATCCGACGGATATGATTACAACAATTCCTGCAGGCATTATTATCATTGCGCTGCTGTATCAGATGTTGTATCGGCTGACGCCGTTAAATGCGAAGCAGACAGGGTTTGTTGTCAGTTTGCTCGCGCTTGCAATATATTTTCCAATTGCACTATTGTACTGGCCAGGCGCCGATGTCATTGCGATGAACGTCACCGTGTTTTTTATGGTCCTTTATATGATGGGGATGTTCTTTAGTCATCGTGAGCATCAGGTGAAAGCAGGAGATACTTCCGGAAAATGGTTTCACTGGGGGCCGGCAATTATTATTGGTTTTTTTGCCACGATACTTATTGTTGATGGTGTTTTTGTCACCGTATCAAAAGAAGGTTTGCCCGGAGCATTGCAGTCGATTGTTCTGCCTGAGGCCCAGGATGCGAAACATGTAAAAACCTTGTTCCCTGGTGTTAGTTATAATCATTATCAAAAAAAGGAAACCCTCTATAATGAGTATCTTCGGCAGCAGGAAGAATTGCAGCGACGCGGCTGGAAAGTACGTCAGGGCTGGTTGGGTAAAACGCCGAAAGCAAAGCAATCAGCAATTTTTCAGTTTGTTGTGATGGATGAGTCAGGGAAAAAGGTTCAGGGCCTGAATGTTAAAGGACGTTTTATGCGTGCATCTGACAGTCACTTTGATAAGGAATTTGTCATGAAAGAAATAAAGTCCGGTATCTATCAGGTTGCAATAAGCCTGCCGCTTGCGGGGTTGTGGAATCTTAATCTGAAATTAACAGACGGTAACAAACACTTTGAACTTCGTGGCTCAACAACAATTGGTGGTTAGTCATGGCAGATGAGAGTGAATCGTGCTTTCACTGCGGACTGCCCGTGCCTCCGGGTGCGCAATACAAGGTTGTTATAAACAATGTTGAGCAAAAAATGTGCTGCCCGGGCTGTCAGGCGGTTGCGAATGCGATTGTTGATAATGGCCTGACTGATTTTTATAAACACCGCACTGAAAAATCCATTAACCCTGCCCAGTCAGTTCCTGAATTACTGGATTCTTTATCACTTTATGACAGCCCGGTTGTACAGCAGAGCTTTGTTAATCAGGATGAGAATGACCTGCGTCAGACATCATTGATTCTTGAAGGCATTGTATGTGCTGCATGTGTCTGGTTGAATGAGCGTCATGTCATGTCTTTGAGGGGTGTCAGGGAGTTCCGTATAAATTATTCAACACGCCGTGCGACCCTCAAATGGGATGACAGTCAGATTCATTTGAGTGATATTCTCAAGGCAATTGCAGATATCGGCTACATTGCACATCCATTTGATGTAGGTCGTCAGGAACAGGTACAGAAAAAAGAGCGTGCCACTGCAATGAGACGCCTGGCGATTGCGGGTCTGGGTGCAATGCAGGTAATGATGCTTGCAGTTGCGATGTATGCAGGTGAGTCTGGCGGGATGGATGAGGGTATCCGGCGGTTTATGCGCTGGGTAAGCCTGGTGATAACGATGCCGGTTGTTTTTTATTCGGCAAGCGTATTTTTTCTGTCGGCATGGCGAGATCTGAAGTATAAACAGCTGGGTATGGACGTACCCGTTTCACTCGCAATAGGCAGTGCTTTCATCGCCAGTGTCTGGGCAACCATTTCTAATCAGGGTGATATTTACTTTGATTCGGTAACCATGTTTACATTCTTTTTGCTTGGTGGACGTTTTCTGGAAATGATGGCGAGGCATCGTGCTGGTCAGGCGGCAGAAGAGCTTGTACGTATCTTGCCGGTTACCGCGACACGTGTTGTTGACGGTAAGGAAAGTGTGGTCAGTGCATCAGAGTTACAATTGGGTGATCTTGTACGTGTAAAACCCGGGGAAACTATTCCCGCAGATGGTGTGATCGTAGAGGGTCATTCTTCTGTCGATGAATCCTTGCTGACGGGTGAAAGTATCCCTGTTGAAAGAACATTGCAGCAGCGCGTAATCGGAGGCAGTGTGAATACAGAAAGCCCGTTACTGGTCTGTATAGACAAGGTAGGTGAGCAAACTGTTTTATCTTCGATTGTCAGACTACTTGATCGTGCACAGACTGAAAAACCGGTGCTGGCGCGTTTAGCCGATCGGGTTGCGGGCTGGTTTGTCAGTATTATTCTTGTTCTCGCGGCTATTATTGGCTGGTACTGGTATCAGCAGAATCCCGCTGACGCATTTCGGATTACATTATCAGTGCTGGTGGTGACATGTCCGTGTGCATTGTCATTGGCGACACCTGCGGCGTTAGTGGCAGCAACGGGGCAGCTGACGCGTAAAGGGTTATTAACAACTCGCGGGCATGCATTGGAGTCGCTTGCGCACGTAACTCATATTATTTTTGATAAAACAGGAACGTTGACAAAAGGCCATATCCAGATTGAGCAGGTGATTTGTCTCGCAGATTTATCCGGGACTGAAGTGCAGTCGATTGCTGCGAGTATCGAGCAGGGTTCCGAGCACCCGTTAGCCACAGCTATTACTGAGTCAGTTTCTGACATCACACCGGCATCAGATTTTCAGGCATTCACCGGACAGGGAATACAGGCATGTGTGCAAGGAAAGGTCTATCGGGTTGGCAAGGTAGCTTTTGTAAGTGAGTTATCTGGCAAGACACTTGATCACCCTGTTTTAGCGCAGGAAAATACAGTGGTTGCAGTGGGTGATGAGCAGCAGGTGTTAGGGTTGCTGGTATTAACCGATGCTGTCAGGGCTGATGCATTTGATGCAATACAGCAATTAAACTCTCTGGGGCTGAGTATTTCATTATTGAGTGGAGACCAGCCTGCAGTGGTGGCTCATGTAGCCGGGCAACTGGGTATTGAAGATTTTCAGGGCGGCCTGCTACCGGAGCAAAAGCTGGATGTTATTCAGTCATTGCAACAGCGGGGTGAGACAGTTGCAATGGTGGGTGATGGCGTCAACGATGCTCCCGTGCTTGCAGCAGCACAGGTATCAATAGCGATGGGAAATGGTACACAGATAGCGCATGCGAGCGCAGACATGGTATTACTTTCCGAACACCTGCCGCATATTAAAGAGGGTATTGTTATGGCCAGACGCACTCTGGCTGTGATTCGTCAGAATCTGGCGTGGGCATTATTATATAATGCAGTTGCATTACCTCTGGCTGCCGCAGGATTGATTGCCCCCTGGATGGCTGCTATCGGTATGTCACTTAGCTCATTGATGGTTGTTTTGAATGCACTGCGATTGACCGTTGATCAGGAAAAACATCCTCAGCCAGTAGTCAGTCAGACGCTATAGCTTGAAAGCAGAAGCTGCCTTTTTCATGGTTTTGTCATGTTACAATTAAAACTATGAGTATTTTATATCTGTTAATTCCGGTTGGACTGGTTTTTCTTGCAGGCGCTATCTGGTTATTTATCTGGGCTGTTCGCAGTGGTCAGTATGAAGATATGGAAGGCCCCGCATTTCGTATTTTAATGGATGATGATGACCCGATGATTCCGGGTAACGAAAAAAAACCGGACGAAAAAAAACCGGACGAAAAAAAATCAGACAAGGCTGGATAAACGCAGAATATTTTTTTCAGGGATGATCAGGCCAGCGTCACGGGCCTGTCGGCTGCGTATTCAGGTGAGGTGATCAGCAGAATAGTGATGTTGTCATTGCCACCATGAGACAGCGCTAACTGCAACAGTTGTCCTGTTTTTTCCTGCGGACTATCCGTACCTGCGAGAACCTCGGCAATTTCTTCATCTTTTACTTCATCGGTCAGGCCATCACTGCATAGTAATAACATCTGATTTTTATACATGGGTACACGACTGATGCCTACATCAACCTGCTCGAGGTCATTGGCGCCAATGGCTTGAGTGATTACGTTACGATGAGGGTGCACCATGGCTTCATTTTTGCTGATAGCACCTGCATCCAGCATTTGCTGAACGTAAGAGTGATCACGCGTGATCTGTCTGAGCTTGCCACCTTCCCACAAGTAACCTCGACTGTCTCCAACCCATGCGACTTCATAATGATCATCATGAAATTTTGTTGCAACCACAGTAGAACCCATGCCGGGCATACCCAGGCGCTGGTCTGCAGCAACAAGTACAATGTCATGAGAAAAAGACACCGCCTCCTGAAGGCTGGAACCATTGATCATTTTATCGTGAATTAAATCAACTACAATCTGGCTGGCTACTTCACCGCAGGCGTGTCCACCCATGCCATCTGCAACGACCCAGAGGCCCATCTCTTCGTCAATCAGGTAGTTGTCTTCGTTATGTTTGCGGACAAGACCCGGATGTGTAATGTGACCATAGTTGGACATAGCTAAATGATTTGTTCGCTTTTTTTTAATAATAATTACCTTAACTTTAGTGAAAAAATAGTGCCTTGTATACTAAAGATATGCTTTTATTGATATTTTCGGACAATTCTGGTAATTCTTTAGCACTGTTCGGCATTAACGTGACAGCCTTGGCAAAAGTATATTCAGTTAAAAAATAATGGTTTATAGGTAAAAAACTGCGTGGCCTGTTTATGTGACAGGCAATAAAGTTATTTTATCCTTGAAATCCTGACTATACGCAATTTTTGCGGGCATTTTTACACATGAATCCCCGATGTTCTATGTTAAGATATTGACTTTGGGGGATTTTCACAGAGAAGATAGTATTTTAGATTGATGGGGTGTTAAGCGATGTCAAAGGAGTTCTTTAAGGTTCCAAAAAAGGAAAAGCCGGTCGTCCTTTGGGTTCACCCGGAAGGGCGCGTAGTTGGTAGCGTATTCGTACGAGAACAAAGCCTTCATCACATAGGTGAGGAAGGCCTGCCAGAGCTGCTAAACCAGCCGGAACCGTTTCTGGTTATTTATCGTGATGATATCAAGGAATACCGGTTTTATAATAAAGCCTCTATTGTGCGCATAGAATATGTATATGAAGCTGAGGTGCATGCTGAAGAAGAATGTATTTCCTGTGAAATGCATATGATGGACGGATCCCTGATGTCAGGAAGAATATGCGGGGTGTTTTCACCAGACAAAAGCAGGCTTTATGATCACCTTAACAAGGAAGGTGATCAGTATATTGCTTTGCAGGCAGGATCGGATCAGGTTCATCTGTTGAATAAAAATTATATTATTTACGTAACAAGTATATAAAACGGATTATGCGGGAAAACATGGATGCTGAGTGGCTATGGGATTATTTGATTCATATAAAATAAAAAAGGCAGTTGATGTCATTCTGGATGTAGGACCTGCTTCAACCGCAGATTCGATACAGGCAACACTGACATTAAAAAAAGTCGGTCCATCGGCTATTCAGTATATCCTGGATGCGCTGACCGAGGCTGATCATGTCGGTGTGTTTGAAATGCTACTGGAACATTTTATTTCCAATAAACACCTGGACTTATTTCTGGATGCATTGGCTTACGATGACCGTAAAGCTGTCCCCGTTATTAAACGCATACTTGCAAAGTCGGGTAAGATAGACCCAAATCACATTGTCGAAGCCCTTGAGCGAGGTGATATTCGAAAGGAATATCTGACCGATATCATCAGGCAGCAGGCAGATCATGTTGATCAGCATTTATTACTGGAATTACTCTACCACGGTACAACCGGAACACGTCAGGTTGTATTTGATATTTTACAGTCTATCGGGTCGGAAAAACTCGTGCCGGACCTGATTGAGTTTGCACAAAGTGAATCAGCAGACACACGTTATCGTGTTGCTAAACTGATGTCGACCTATAGTTTTGAGGATGTGCGTACCTGTTTGTTTCATTTGCTTAAAGATCCGAATAAAAATGTTCGCATGGCGGCACTGGAAGGTCTGGCTACAATGAATATTCCTGTGCCAACAAAATTGATCTGCCAATTACTACGTGATTCAGATTTAATGGTGCAATCCAAGGCAATTGAAACACTTATAAAATTAAATGATGCAAGTACGGTCAAATACCTGATTGAATATTTACAGGATGAGTCTGAATATATCCGTCGTGCAGCTGTTGAGGTATTGAATGAAGTCGGTGATGCACGCGCAATAAAAGATTTGTTAATGGCATTACGTGATGAAGATTGGTGGGTGCGTGTTCGTGCGGCAGATGCGTTGGGTTCCATCGGTGGCCCACGTGTAGTGGATGCTGTTCTGGCATTGATAAAGGATGATGACCCGTTTTTGCGCAGAACTGCAGTAGAAATTCTGAATACCAGTAAGGATGACAGAGCTTTTGACAGTCTTGTGTCTTCATTGAAAGATGAAGACTGGTGGGTACGTGAACGCGCAGCAGATGCACTTGCATCGATGGGTAACGAGAGAGCCGTCGAACCTCTGCGTGAATTATTAGGCGATGATCCGCAAACGATGCAAGTTGCGATTAGGGCACTGGCAACACTGGGAAGCAAGGATGTAGTCAAGGATCTTATCAAGGCATTGAATAATACTAATAGTGCAGTTCAGAAAGAGGCGATCACAGCATTGTCTCAACTTGCTGATGAGAGTAATGCGCGTGATGTACAAAAAGCGGTAACGCAGTTAATTACGCTTAGTAATGATGATGTTAAAGAGCTTGCCAGGGAAACCGCCTCTGATCTCGCGGACCGCTTCAAGAGTAAGACGCAGGTTATTTCACGCAATGAAGTGGATACGATATCGAATGATGCTACATTGATTGATGTTGCAGCACAGGCACGCAAGAATCAGGCGGCCACTTCAGTATCTCATGGTGTCGTTGATGAACCTGTTATATTAATTGATGCCGATCGCCTGCAGCCTGGTGATTATGTAGGCGAACGCTACAAGGTGATCAAGCGAGTTGGTAAAGGTGGCTTTGGTACGGTCGTGCTTGTTCATGACGAGATGGTGGATGATGAATATATCCTTAAATTTCTGAACCCGGCATTTGTGAGTGACGACTCTGTTGTAAAACGATTTACACATGAGCTGCGTTATTCACGAAAAGTAACACATGAAAATATTATTCGTATTTATGATTTTCTGACCTTCGGTAGGTCATATGCAATTTCTATGGAGTATTTTCCGAGTCACTCACTCGCAGATGAACTGGATAAAAATATCCCTGGAGATACATTGCGTATGATCAGGATTTTGCGTGAAATATGCAAAGGAATGGCATCAGCGCAACAGGTGAATGTTGTACATCGTGACCTGAAGCCAGCTAATATTCTGATCGATGATGATAATCTGGTGAAAATAGTTGACTTTGGTCTTGCAGCTGCAGCATCGGAAATGGATAGTCGTATTACCAAGACGGGTGTCCTGGTGGGCACACCGACTTATATGGCACCTGAACAGGCTCGCGGTGAAGAAATTGATTCGCGTACAGATATATATAGCCTCGGGGTTATCATGTATCGAATTTTTACAGGCCGTGCACCGTATGAAGAAAAAGATCCAATGTCGACGTTACTGAAACATGTGGAAGGTAAGGCAAGGCCGATACGTGAACTCAATCCGGATTTGCCAGAGCGGCTGGAGCAGATTGTTTTGAAATCGATGAAGGTTAAGGCATCTGAACGTTACCAGCATTTTGATGAGCTAGCAGCTGATTTTGAATTATTGATTCAGGAGATGGGTTAATGCCACGTATCAATGCCTTCCTGAAGTTAGGTCGAGAGCAAAATTGCTCGGATGTGCATTTTGCTGTGGGTGCACCACCTCTATTTCGCCAATTGGGTCAGTTGGAGCCTATCAAGTACCGCGATTTAACTGAAGCTGAATTACAGGACCTGCTGTATGAAATCATGAGTCCTGAACTGAAAGAAAATTGCGATAAAGGTCATGATGTTGATTTTTCATATGACACTAAAGATGTAGGTCGCTACCGTGTAAACGTGTTTCATAAGGTAGGTGGGCTGGGGGCTACATTCAGGGTTATTTCTCCTCATATTCCGACGCTGGAAGAACTTAAATTGCCACAGGTTGTCGAAAATATGATCCAGACCAGTAACGGTCTGATACTGGTAACAGGTGCGACCGGTATGGGCAAGTCGACTACTCTGGCTGCAATGATTAATTTTTTAAACAGCAATAAACGCCTGAATATTATTACCCTGGAAGACCCGGTTGAGTTTATATATGCCAGCAAGATGTCACTGGTTGTTCAGCGTGAGGTAGGCAGGCATGTTGATACGTTTGCGAATGGTTTGCGAGCTGCTTTGCGTGAAGATCCGGATGTGATTCTGGTAGGCGAGTTACGTGACCCTGAAACCATTTCACTCGCCATGACGGCTGCAGAAACAGGCCATCTGGTTCTGGGTACCTTGCATACCTCGTCTGCTGTCAAGTCACTCGATCGAATTGTTGATGCAATGCCTCCCGGCCAGAAAACACAGGCCAATACTTTTCTGGCGCAAAATCTACGTGGTGTTATCAGTCAGAAATTACTACGTACCGCTGATGGTCGTAGCCGTAAAGCCATTGTTGAAATAATGGTAAATATCCCGTCTATATCCAGTTTGATATTGAGCGGAAAGTCACACCAGATTACATCTGTATTACAAACCAGTGCAGACAAGGGTATGCAGCTGATGGATCAGGCACTTATGGCAGCGGTAAGCAGTAAGGAAATAGATCCTGATGAAGCCTATATACATGCAGAAGATAAAAAACTGTTTCAACAGTTTGTTTCTAACCCTGATATTCTCCCTTCAACACATTTATCTATTGGCTGATCATGAACGAACCTGGTAAACGTATTGATGCATTCCTGCAACTGGTTGTTGATCAGGGGGGGTCTGACTTGCATCTGGTATCTGGTAATCCACCCCGTATGCGATTATTTGGTGATATCTACCCGATCAAGTATCGCAATCTGAGTGAAACAGAAGTACTGGACTTGCTGTTGCAGGTTATTTCCGATCGTAAACGACGTGAATTTGAAAAACATGGCGGGGTTGATTTTTCTTATGAAATAGCAGGGTTGTCCCGTTTTCGTGTAAACCTGTTTCGTCATGTCGGTGGCGTTGGTGCTGTTTTCAGGACGATTCCTGAAAAAATCATCCCGATAGATGACCTGCGTCTTCCGCCAGTAATAAAAACATTGTCACGAAATAAAAAAGGCCTGATTCTGGTGACCGGACCTACCGGTTCAGGTAAATCAACTACGCTTGCATCTATGGTTGATTTTATTAACCAGGATAGAAAAGGACATATTATTACCGTAGAAGATCCGATAGAATATATGCACAAACGTAAGAAGTGTCTTGTTAGTCAGCGTGAAGTGGGTACACATACCGATGGCTTTGCAGATGCATTGCGATCCGCATTACGTGAAGATCCTGATGTTATACTGGTGGGTGAAATGCGTGATCTGGAAACCATCAGCCTTGCAGTAACCGCGGCAGAGATGGGTATATTGATACTGGGTACTTTACATACCAATAGTGCAGCAGCGACAATTGAAAGAATTATTAATGTTTTTCCGCCGGGTGATGAGCCATATATTCGCACGATGTTGTCAACATCACTTTGTGGTGTTGTAGCACAGCGACTGGTTCGAACGCTGGATAATCGAGGGCGTCTGGCAGCAATAGAAGTTCTCGTGAATAACTCGGCAGTCGCAAATATTATTCGTGAAGGTAAGCCCGATCAGCTTGAAAATGTCATCCAGAGTGGTGCGATGCAGGGCATGCAAACATTGGATAATGCGTTGCGCAAGTTACTGGATGAGAAGTTGATATCCGGAGTTGAAGCCTACAAGCATGCACAAGTAAAATCTCAATTCGAGAAATACAGATTGTTACAAGACGAAGTTTTTAATTAAAGGTAATACAAATGTCAGCAAAACTGATCATGACGCTGGATGGAGCTATTCTCAAGGAATACCCGATAAAAAAAGACAGTCTTGGTATTGGACGCCGTCATGGAAATGATATTCAGGTGAACGATATGACTGTTAGCGGTCGTCACGCACTACTCACCACGTTAGGCGGTGATACATTTGTTGAAGATCTGGGTACAACCAATGGCACGATGGTCAATGGTAATTACATTAATAAATTATTACTGATGCATGGAGATATTATTCAGGTTGGTTCTCATCAGTTTACCTATTTTGCAGAAGAAAATGCTGAGTATGAGCCGACCATGTTTGTTAAGGCTGAAATGGATGAAACCCGCCTGTTCAATAAAGACAAGCCTGTGCCAGATGATATGAAAGGGATGCCTCTCGGTGCTGCGAAGTTACTGAACGGACCCTGTGCGAATGTTGTGATGGAGATGCGTAAGCCCTTCAATACGATTGGCTATAAAGGCAAAACGCTCGCAATGATAGCGCGCGGCATGGAAGGGTATAGTATTTCTATTTTTGAAGATAAGGGTGGGGTGAGTGGCAGTGCTATTCCTCTGTTAAATGGCGAACCGGTTACCGAACATTCGGTTAAATTGCAGGAGCACGATATTCTGGAGATATCTGGATTCCAGATGGAATTTATCTATTTACATTAACTGGCAGGGTCACAGTTGACCATATTATTTATGTGGATTGGTTTTTTTTAAAATGTTATCTGCCTGATTACAAAAGAAATAATAATTATTTCCCTTTTAATTCAATGAGTTAAATATGCTGTTTGTTTGCGAAATTTGTGGTTTTTTTTCCAGTTTGCCCTTGAAATAATTTCAATCAGGTTCACAATTGTTGCACCAGTAAAAGATGTAATATAAGATATTGCTTATATACATTCAGGAGTTTAGATATGTTTACATTTCAGAATTTTCCTCTGGTAATAATAATAGCGCTCATCGTAATCAGTTATCTGTCATTTTTGTCAGTTGTGCTGCTCTGATAACGGCGCAGAACCACTTGCTCATTAACGGCTCCACTTTGTGGAGCCGTATTTGTTTGCGGGTGGCTAACTTCGACCTGAAAAGGGTAGGAGGCAATGAGTTGCTTGTTGATTTCAATAATTGACAGTGACGAGTAAACCAGTATGCAACGAAAGGGTTTGTCGCCCTGTTGCATACGAATCGTTTCGAGTCGTTGTTCAATAACTGCGGGGATTTCATTCGCTGCTTCAATCTGTTTCAGGGCAAGTCTGAAAATATCGATATATTCCGGGTAGCCTGATCCAGCGGTGCGGATGATTTACCTGTTTTAGTCAGGCTGTTTTCAAGGTGGTGCGCAATGGTGCTAATGATATGCAGGTCATGAGTGCCCGCGCTCCCTTTCAGATTGTGAATTTCGCGGTATAGTTCGTCAAATTGTGGGTTAAAATCAACAGTATCACTTAATTTGAGAATAATTGATTCGATACCGTCCAGTTTTGATGGCAGCACGGCGATATACTGCGGGCGCAAATACGCAAGGAGTCTGGCTATATCTTCCATTCGTCTAGCAAGCAGTGTGTATCTCTTTATTGTAAGGGTGTTAGATAGCTATTTTACCTGCACGGGCTTTAAGGTTCTTTAGGTCATTTGAGGTTATATTGAAGTAAAACTGACATCTTTCAGGCCGCTGGAATACGGCCTGAAAGATAGCGGTAACACAGAAAGAGGCTGGCTGATGCCCCTTTTTTTATGCAGTTAGTCAATCAGGGCTTGTTTGAGTTTTTTCATCGCATTTTTTTCCAGCTGACGAATTCGTTCAGCAGAAACCTGATAACGTGCAGCGAGTTCATGCAGTGTTTGCTTTTTATCTGCTAACCAGCGACTTGCGAGAATATCCTGACTGCGCTCATCCAGCTCAGACAAGGCCGTATGTAAACGCCCGGCATTGTGGCTGCCGAAATCGGTACGTTCAAGCTCACTGGCCGGGTCTGCATTCTCGTGCTTAAGATAGGCTGCCGGTGCAAAGTTATTGTCTTCGTCATCATCGCTGTTGAACCCATCAAAACCGACGTCCTGTCCACTCAGGCGTGATTCCATCTCCACAACGGTTTCAGGTTTAACACCGAGGTCTTCAGCAACGGTATTGACCTGTTCCTGGTTCAGCCAGCCCAGACGTTTTTTTGAACCACGCAGGTTAAAGAACAGCTTACGCTGGGCTTTGGTAGTTGCAACTTTCACAATACGCCAGTTTTTCAAAATAAACTCATGAATTTCAGCGCGTATCCAGTGGACTGCAAACGATACCAGGCGAACACCACGTTCAGGGTCAAAACGTTTGACGGCTTTGAGCAGGCCGATATTACCTTCCTGAATCAGATCAGCCAGTGGCAGACCATAGCCGTTATAGCCACGGGCAATGTAAATGACAAAGCGCAGGTGAGACATGACCAGCTTGCGGGCAGCTTCGAGGTCATTATTTTCCCGTAGTTGTATAGCAAGCTCTTTTTCCTCTTCTGTAGACAGCACAGGGATATCCCGGGCGGTTTGAATGTAGGATTCAATACTGCCGGTCAGGGGACTCAGTGTGTTGCTATAAGTGCTTGTAACAAGTGCCGTGTTCATTAACAGTTACCTCACTAGTGTTTATATAGATTCATTTTAGCACTCTGGCATCAGGAGTGCTAATGATTAGAGGTAATTATAGTGAATAAGTTCCGGAATGCGATAAAATTAATTAATCTTTTAAAATTAATAGGTTAATTGAGGTTCGGGTCGGCCTGGTTGAGGAATTCAAAGATACCTGAGTCCATATCAGGTAAAACCAGATGCTCAACAGCTGAGGCGGAATGGATGCAGATACGATTTCGCCCACCCTCTTTTGCGGCATACAGTGCCTTATCAGCCAGTTGTAATAGTTTATTCAGCTCTATGGATGGGTGATCAATCGTGGATGCAATACCAATACTCATGGTAATGGGTACATCGACCGGGTTCAGGCGTTCAATCTTGCGCCGGATTGCCTCTGCCTTGATCTTGGCGGTTTCAATCGTGGTCTGGGGCAGGATAATGGCAAATTCCTCACCCCCGAAGCGAACAATCATGGCGTCGTTGGAAAAACTTTCATTGAGCAATTCACCAAGCCCCGCGAGAACATGGTCACCGGTAATGTGGCCCATATTGTCATTGATGGCTTTGAAATGGTCTATATCCATCAGGAACGCACAGGCAGGCTGATTTTCCGGACTGGAAACAAATTTTTCGCCATTGTCGAGCAGGTAACGTTTGCTTTTAACACCGGTCAGACTGTCAGTAGCCGCAATCATGCGCATTTCTTCTGCCTGGCGTCTGAGAGCGTTGAATTGTTGTTTGATTAATAGCAGTGAATGTATACGCGCAAGCAGAATTTCTTCAATAATGGGTTTGGTAATGAAGTCGTTAGCTCCGGCATGAAAAACTTCGGCCTGTTTGGCGGCATTGTCAGATACCGTCACGATCAATACAGGCATTTCCTGATGTGACAGGTGCATGCGGGTCCTGATAGCATGCAGCAGATCACCACCGGTCATGCGACCCTTGAGGTAAAAGTCGGTAATTATGATGTCAAAGCCGCCCTCACCTGTAGGGTATTTTTTGCGCGATTCCTCTAAAAGCTCGAGTGCGTATTCGGCTGTCGTTGTATGGGTGATTTTAAGGCCATGTTTTTCCATGATATGGCGTGTAACCATTGCGGCTGTTTTACTGTCTTCAACATAGAGTACCCGCCCGACCAGTCCAGAAGTGCGGCGGGTAATGGTTTTAATGAATTCAACAAAGGCATGATAGCCCAGTGATTTGTCAAAGTAATCGGTTACCCCGGCTTCAAAACCTTCGCGTAGCAGTCGATTGTCAGCATCTCCCGAGACAACAACAATCGGAGTATAATGATGTGTTTCTGACTGGCGTGCAGTTCGAGCAAGCTCGAGTCCATCCATGTCGGGCAGCATCAGTGACGTTGTAATCAGATCAAAACGTTCAAGCGCCAGATGAGCAAGTGCTTCTTCACCGGTCCCACAGGTGATAATGCGGGTATTGTGCATTTCTGATTTTATAATGCGCGAAATAATCGTACGCGAGACTTCAGAGCCGTCAACAATAATAATGCTTATGTTTTTTTTAATGATTGATTGTGACATAGCGTAACGCATGCAAGGCTGCGTACTTTTCCCCAATGGCTGAAAATGATGATCGTTTTGTTTGTTTTATTATTAGCGATCAATATATCAAATGGTTTAGGGTTAAGTACATGTTTTTCATGTAACTTTATAAAAAACTATATAATGCTTGGCTAATATAAATATAACGCACTGATTAATATGAGCATTATTATTGTGGGGTTTGAGGTGGTTGGCGGACGAAAAATTAATTAGCCATTGCAGGCCTGGATGAGTAAAGCGAACCCACGCAATGATTCCTGTATCTGTACTCGATAGCGGGTGACTAGCCGTTGACGCTATCCTGGTTCAATCTCATGTAAATGCCGGCCGACAGCCAGCCAGGAGCCAATCAAGCCAAGCGACATGCTGAAGCCAAGCAAAATCAGGGTTTCATTCAATTTCATACTACGTAATTCAAAACCACTGTCATATAGCCCGGCCAGACGTTGAACCGGGTCACTTAATAAACCCATTGACACCTGAATCATAACCAGTGCAATAATGCCGCCGAGTAAACCATACCAGAACCCGGTATACAGAAAAGGACGGCGAATGAAAGCATTGGTAGCGCCAATGAGCTTGATGATAATAATTTCATCCCGACGCCCTTGAATATCCAGGCGGATCGTATTACCTATCGTCAGAAGTACGGCAAGTGCCAGTAATATTGTAATAACGTAAATGCCACGCTGACCGATTTCCATCATGGTGTACAGACGTTCTACCCATTTCAGGTCAAGCTGTACAATATCTGCTTCAGGCAGTGCCTGAAGTTGTTTGACCAGATGCCGAACTTTATCGGGTGAGCTAAATGCAGGTTTCGGTCGAATAATCAGGACGGAAGGCAGCGGATTGCTTTTAAGTACTTCCAGCGCTTCTCCAAAACCGGACAGACTTTTGAATTCACTCATTGCTTCAGCGCGGGTTAATACCAGTACTGAGTCGATTTCATTTCGTTGTCGTAATTGATCGCCCAGGTCAGCAGATTGCTGGTCACTTATGCTGAGTTTGGTGAACAGGGAGATCTGGGTTGCACCATTCCAGCCGCCACTGACGTCCTGTATGTTCTGTAGCAGTACATACAGGCCTACAGGGAAGGCCAGCGCAATGCCGATAACAGCAATAGTCATCAGATTTGAGAAGGGGTTGCGGTACAGCTTGCCGAGACTGGAAAAAAATACCTGGGCATGATTTATCAGGTATGCGGTCAGTCGAGAACCAGGTTTGCTGGAATCGATGGCACCGCGGCTCATGAGGTTGCATCCTGTGATATCATGCGCCCCTTATTCAAAATCAAGATGCGATGATTCATTTGTTTGATCAATTCGAGGTCATGGGTGGCGATCATGACGCTGACACCTACCTGATTAAAGTTTTCAAATAACTGCATTATTTCCCGCGACAATTCAGGGTCGAGGTTGCCGGTAGGTTCATCTGCAAGCAGTAGCGGCGGTTTATTAACCACGGCACGGGCAATACCTACACGTTGCTGCTCACCACCCGACAACGTAACCGGTGCCTGCTTTTCTTTTCCGAGCAGCCCGACCTTGTCGAGTGCGGCACGTACACGCCGACCAATTTCCTGATGGCGATAGCCTGCAATAATTAAAGGCAAAGCGACGTTATCAAAAACGGTGCGATCATTCAGCAGGCGGTGATCCTGAAAGATGATACCGATGTTACGACGTAAATAGGGGACACGTCGTTTGCTGACGCGGCTCAGGTTAACATTATTCAGTAGTGCCTGACCGCGGGTTGGTTTTTCTATCAGGGAAATAATTTTAAGCAGCGTACTTTTTCCTGCTCCCGAATGTCCGGTCAGAAAAGCCATCTCACCATCATCCAGATCAAAGCAGACGTCGGACAAGGCTTCATGCCCACCCGGGTAACGTTTAAACAAATTCTGGAAACGGATCATAATGCTTTAGCCAGGTATCTTTTTTCAAGGTTATAATTTTATTACTGATGGATCATAACACCAAGCAAGGGAGTTGATGAAGTGTTACATAGGTTGACTGCACCCACAACTCTCAAGCCAGTTTAGAGCCTTACTGTTATTCTGAAATGACAGGATAGTGCGGGAAGGCTGTTTCAGAAATTGCTTGGCAGAGCAGTAAAAACTGACTTTTTCTTCCTGGCCGCCGGTGTTGATAAGCGCAATTCTGGATTCAGGCGTAAAATTTTTAATCAGGGTCGTCTGGTCAATAAGCAAAAGTAAGTCAGAATAGCTGAGTAATGAAAGATCTGCTTTGGTCAGGTCAAAAATTTCCTGAAAACCAATAAGGCCAGAATTGCCCCAGACTTCATTATGATAACGATCAAAATCATCAAGGGTAATGCTACCCGTGCAGGTACTATAGATACGCTTTGTTTTCATTTTTATTATTGATTTTACAGGCATGGTTCAGGCAACGATTTTTTATTTACATAAATCATAACTAAACTCAGCCAAAAAAACAGTTAAAAAATAATGTTTAAGGTTTGTGATTTAGTCGAATAGTGCACGGGTAAATTCTTCAGCATTAAATTCGCGCAGATCATCTATACCCTCGCCAACACCGATAAAACGTATCGGTATACCAAGTTTGTTGGCAATCGCAAAAATAATACCACCCTTGGCCGTGCCATCAAGTTTGGTAATACTGATGCCTGTCAGGTTAACAGCCTGATTAAATTGTTCAGCCTGTGACAGAGCGTTTTGTCCGGTGCCAGCGTCTACAACCAGCATAACTTCATGTGGGGCGGCATCATCCAGTTTGCCGATAACACGTTTTACTTTTTTCAGTTCTTCCATGAGGTTGTCTTGCGTATGAAGACGCCCGGCGGTATCGGCTATCAAAATATCAATTTTACGTGCACGTGCGGATTCCACGGCATCATAGATAACAGAAGCAGAGTCTGCACCGGTATGTTGGGCAACCACCGGAATATTATTGCGTTCACCCCAGGTTTGTAATTGCTCAACGGCTGCAGCCCGGAAGGTATCACCCGCGGCCAGCATGACAGAATGACCTTGTTGCTGAAAGCGTTTGGCAAGTTTGCCTATCGTGGTTGTTTTGCCTGCGCCATTTATACCAACGACAAGTATCACAAAGGGCTGGTGTCCGGCTTCAATTGTCAGTGGCTGGTTGCAGGGCTCAAGTATCTGGTTCATCTGCAGTTGTAATGCAGTCATGAGCGCATCACCATCGGCAAGGGTTTTACGTGAGACCTGCTGGGTCAGGTCCTGGATGATGCGTTGAGTCACTTCAACACCAACATCAGCAACCAGTAATTGTGTTTCCAGTTCCTCCAGTAAATCATCATTAATTTCCGGATTGCCCTTAACCAGGCTGGAAATTCCATCAGTCAGGCTGGTGCGTGTACGCGACAGGCCCTGCTTCAGGCGTGCAAACAGCCCTGATTTTTTGTTTGCAGGGTCGGTTTGTTGGCCTGATGGCGTTTTGGTGCCGGGTTTGTCTTTTTTGAAACCAAACATATTGTTAGAGGTCTTATCGGTAAATTGATTTAAAAGCTGGTATATTCTAGCACTTATTATGAATAAGGAAGCATACTTTATGCGTGTACAGAAATCACTGTTGCGACTGGGCATGTCGTTATTTCTGATCTCGGGATCGTTGGTCTCAGGGTTTTCTCAGGCTCGGGTTGTTGAATATAAGCTCGCCAATGGACTAAAGCTGATTGTTTCGGAAGACCACCGGGCACCCGTGGTTGTTTCCCAGGTCTGGTACCGGATCGGGTCCAGTTATGAGCATAATGGTATTACCGGTGTTTCACATGTACTCGAACACATGATGTTCAAAGGGACTCAGAAGATACCCCCGGGTGAATTTTCGCGCATTATATCTGCCAATGGCGGACGTGAGAATGCATTTACTTCCAGTGATTATACGGCTTATTTTCAACGACTTGAAAAATCGCGATTAAAGGTCAGTTTTCGTCTGGAGGCAGATCGCATGCGTAACCTGCGCTTGCAGGACAAGGAGTTTCAGAAAGAAGTTCGGGTGGTGATGGAAGAGCGTCGTCTGCGTACTGAGGATAAACCAGAATCAATGACCTACGAACTGTTTAATGCAGCTGCATATGCAGTGAATTCTTATCGTACACCTGTCATTGGCTGGATGAATGATTTGCAGAATATGGAACTGGCTGATCTGAAAGACTGGTATCAGCGTTGGTATGCTCCAAACAATTCGATTGTGGTAGTGGCAGGGGATGTAAATGCAGAAGAGGTCTATCAGTTAGCCAAAAAATATTTCGGTTCGCTCAAGCCTTCAGAAAACCTGCGTCGACCTAAACCACAGATTGAACCTGCACAAAAAGGGTTGCGTCGGATTCAGGTGAAAATGCCAGCCCAACTACCTTATTTACTCATGGGATACCCCGTGCCTTCCCTGAAGACGGCAAAGCTGGAATGGGAGCCCTATGCACTTGAAGTGCTTGCGGGTATTCTGGATGGTGGTGACAGTGCACGCCTGAGTACACGGCTGATCCGGGGCAAAGGCATGGTAAGTAGTGCCGGAGCAGGCTATAGCCTGAATACACGTATGTCGACGATGTTTTTGCTGGAGGCGGTACCTGCACAGGGCTACAGTATTAAACAGGCCGAAGCAGCATTGATAAAAGAAATTACTGATTTGAAACAAAACAGGATAACGCAGGATGAACTGAATCGCGTCAAGGCACAGGTGGTGGCGAGCAATGTATTTGAGCGCGACTCTATTTTTTATCAAGCCATGCAGATTGGTCGATATGAAACAGTGGGCCTGGGCTGGCGTCGCATTGATGAGTACGTTCCACGTATTCAGGCAGTGACCGCAGAACAGGTGCAACAGGTCGCGCGTAAATATCTCAAACAAGACAGGTTGACGGTTGCAGAACTGGTGCCATTGCCCATGAATACTAAAAAAGGCAAGGCGGGAAAAGGAGGTCAGCATGGACATCATTAAGAAAATTCTGGTGGGTGGTTTATGTCTGTTGAGTTTTAATCTTCAGGCGGCACCAAAAATTCACCATTGGGTAAGTGATCATGGTGCGCAGGTCTATTACGCACATGCACCGGGCTTACCAATTGTGGACATTGAAATTGTGTTTAATGCGGGTAGTGCGCGTGATGGTAAAAAATCCGGGCTGGCTTCGTTAACAAATCATATGCTGTCTATGGGTGCAGGTGGTCAGGATGCGACCCGGATCGCAAAACGCTTTGAAGGTGTGGGTGCTGTTTTTAGTAATACCGCCGGACGTGATATGGCAGTGCTCAAGTTACGCAGCCTGAGTCAGAAACAATGGCTGGCTCCAGCGATCGAAACACTTGGGTTGATTCTGCGAAAGCCTGATTTTAATAAAAAGGATTTCGAACGTGAGCGTAAGCGTTATTTGCTAAGTCTTAAACGTGAAAAGCAAAATCCGGGTAGTGTTGCTGCACGCGCTTTTTATAAGGCAATTTATGGCAATCACCCCTATGCGAATATGACCAAGGGTACTACAGCGTCGGTGAAGGCATTAAATCAACGTGACCTGAAAACATTCTTTAAACAATATTATGTCGCAAAAAATGCCACCATTGCGATAGTTGGTGATATGGATAAAGCGACTGCCCGGAAACTGGTTGATCAACTTATGAAGGGGGTGTCATCCGGAAAAGCAGCCCCCGCCTTGCCGAAGGTGGCAGCACTGACGCGTTCCAGAGTGATTCGTATTAATCATCCTTCAACACAATCCCATATATTGATGGGGCAGCCTGGTAATTATCGGGGTGATCCTGATTATTTTGTGCTTTATCTGGGTAATCATGCACTGGGTGGCAGCGGGCTGGTTTCACGCCTGAGTGAAGAAATACGGGAAAAACGCGGATTGTCTTATAGCGTTTACAGTTATTTTTCACCTTCTGCACGCAAGGGTGTTTTCCAGATCGGGATGCAAACACGGAACGATCAGGTTGAAAAAGGATTAAAAGTATTACGTAAAACGGTGAAGGAATATGTTGCGAAAGGGATGACAAAAAAGGAGTTTGAGGCTTCACGTAAAAATATTACAGGCGGTTTTCCGTTACGCATTGATAGTAATAAAAAAATACTGGGCTATCTGGCAATGATCGGCTTTTACAATTTGCCGCTGACTTACCTGGATGACTTTAATAAAAAAATTGAGGCAATTACACTGGAACAAGTCCATGAAACACTACGTCGTCGTATTGTTTCGGAGCATTTTGTGACAGTAATTGTTGGAGGTGCCTGATTAGCAAATCAGGCCGTTAGTTAGTTGAAAAAAAAATCGCGTCACGTCGGTAACCAGCTACGAATCATTGCGGGTGAATGGCGTGGCCGAAAGCTGGGTTTTCCGGATGCCGAAGGTTTGCGTCCTACCCCTGATCGTGTAAGGGAAACGGTTTTCAACTGGTTGCAGGCTGTTATGCCCGGTGCATTTTGTGTTGATCTGTTTGCAGGTAGTGGTGCAATGGGGTTTGAAGCCTTGTCACGCGGTGCAGGCAAGGTGGTGATGGTTGAGCGTGACCTGAATGCATTCCATAGTTTACAGGCAAATGTGGCTTTGTTGAATGCAGCTGATCGTGCACAGTTGTATCATGGGAATGCGTTTGAACGATTGGCTGAATTACCATCGAATTCTGTTGATATACTCTTTCTTGATCCTCCCTACGGAAAAGGACTGATAGCGAAAGTCTGGCAACAACTGGAGCAGACAGGCGTATTAAAAGAGGGTGCATTGATCTACCTGGAGCAGGAAAAGCCGTTACAGACAGGCGATTTACCGCAAAATCAGGTAATTTTGAAACAAAAGCAGGCCGGACAGGTAAATTATTATCTGTTACGGTCGACATAAACGACAGAGGTTAGTATGAACAAACCGATTATAGCGGTTTATCCAGGTACGTTTGACCCGGTAACCAATGGCCATACTGACCTTGTGCACCGTGCCTGCAAGTTGTTTGATAAGGTAATTGTGGCAGTTGCAGCCAGCAGCAACAAGCAAACTACTTTTTCGGTAGAAGAACGTATCGATATGGTCAATCAGGCGCTGGCAAGTAATGATAAGATTCAGGTTAGCAGTTTTGATACCTTGCTGGTTGATTTTGTGCAGAAACATGAGGCTACGGTGATTTTGCGTGGCTTGCGGGCGGTGTCTGATTTTGAGTATGAGTTTCAGCTCGCAGGCATGAATCGCAGGCTTGCACCGGGCATCGAGACCCTGTTTCTGACCCCGGCCGAGCAATATAGCTACATCTCATCAAGCCTGGTCAAGGAAGTCGCCAGTCTTGGTGGGGATGTGAGTGAATTTGTCCATGATAAAGTCATGGCTGCATTAAATAGAAGAATGCGCTAATATAGTGATCTTTAGAAGAAGCACCCTGTGGGGTTCAGGAGATAAAAATGGCATTAACAATTACAGATGAATGTATTAATTGTGACGTGTGCGAGCCCGAGTGCCCGAATGCTGCTATTTTTCAGGGTGATGAGATCTATGAGATCAATCCTGACCTGTGTACAGAATGCGTGGGTCATTACGATGAGCCTCAATGTGTGGATGTTTGCCCGGTAGACTGTATCCCCAAAGACCCCGACCGTGTCGAGACCAAGGAAGAGCTAATGGTTAAATATAAGAAATTACAAGGTGACGAGGTCGCCTGATTATTTCTTTCTTCCATTATTCTGGAGCAAGTCAGAATCCACAGCGTATCCAATCCTCTGGATACCAGCTTTCGATAATATAAAATAAGGTATTCCATTTATTAACGCAGAGAACGTAAATATCATAAGCGTTCACTGAAGATTTCTGCACCCTGTCATTCTGACGCAGGCCAGAACCCATAGCGTATCGAGCTCCCTGGATATCGTCCTTCGCCGGCATGATGTCAAATTTGTTTATTTCAATGCTGATTGATCTTGCATCGGCCATTTCCAGGTGCTAATAATGCTATTTCTGGTATAACTTATTAAAAAGACTATGATTACATAATGAGCAACCGTATAGATCACGTCGAGGGTATATCTTCGCAGCAGGCATGGGAGCTGTTGCAGGAGAATGCCAAGGCGATATTAGTTGATATCCGTTCGTCAATGGAATATCTGTTTGTAGGGCATCCGGTGGGGGCGGTTCACGTTGCCTGGATAGATGAGCCTGAATGGACAGTGAATCCTGATTTTGTTACCGAAATTCGCAAGCTCATGCTGGGTGGCGTGGTTTGTGAGCCAGGTGAGGAATGCGCACCGATTATCCTGATTTGTCGCAGTGGCAAGCGATCTCGGGAGGCAGCATTGACATTGATAAAAGCCGGCCTGGAAAATGTTTATCATATAGACGAAGGTTTTGAGGGTGAGCTGAACGACCATCACCAGCGAAGTACGCTGGGTGGATGGCGTTACAGGGGCTTACCCTGGGAGCAATGCTAGGGAATCATTGATTACTTCGTAAACTTGTAGATCAGTATTAATGTTTGTGCGGGTGTAATTCTGGATCGTTCATACCGCGATGAACCCAGAACCAGACAACGGTAAATGCGGTTATTAACAAACCGACCATCCAGATTCCTTTTTCACCTGTAACCATTGAAACCAGCCAGAGCACCACTGCAACACCAGCACCCAGAATTGATGTAACCATTAAAGAACGCAACCACGACATACACTTTCCTCATATAGTTGTTATGAACTGAGGATCATTTTAAAGGCAATATCAGCATATTTGATTGATTTAGATCAAACAAATCACAACAATTGCCCTGTTGTTAGGTTGTCGGGATGTCAGTTTGTGAGGGTATCCTGTTCGTAGATTATTTCAGGTAATGGATTGCTTTTTTGATGCCCAGTTTGCGGCTACGTGCCTGTTGGCTGATTATGCCGCGAATGGTGTACTCTTCTGTAATTAGTTCATCTTCGTAGGCATCATTTAGTGCGACCAGATAATGCTTATCATCACGTACTACAAATTGCCTGAACGTGGTTTCACCCTTGTAGTCGATAACAACATAGGCGTTGTGATGCAGCGGAACACTGGGGTCAACAATAATAATGGCACCTTCCCTGAATTCCGGTTCCATGCTGTCGCCAAGCACTTGTAGCGCATAGGGTGAATTGGAAGAGCAGGCGCTGATATCTGGAGCCATGTCTAAAGGATTTGCGCTCATGATTTACCTCGAATAATAATCGTTCAGCCCATATCATAGCATTTTGCTATGAGAATGTTAAAAGATACTGATTTTGGGTGGTGGCTATTCGTGATTCGATATTATTACATAGCCTGTATTTGGCATCTATTTCTGACATTGACTGCAGTAAAAAGTTGAGCGTTGTCCCTGGGTTATTTTCTTCAGGGTTTCCCCGCATTTTTTACAAGGCTTTCCTTCGCGGCCGTAGACCGTGAGTTGCCGGGCAAAATAACCCGGTTGTCCATCGCTGCGGGTAAAGTCTTTTAGCGTGGTTCCACCTTGCTTTATGGCTTTTGACAGTACGTCTTTTATGGCATGGGTCAGTTTCTCCCAGCGTTGCATCGACAGCTTCCCCGCAGGCTTGTTTGGGTGTATGCCCGCTAGAAACAGTGATTCACACGCATAGATATTTCCGACACCTACCACTATTTTGCTGTCCATAATAAATGACTTTATTGCACGTTTACGATTCCGTGACTGGCCATATAACCACTCTGCAGTGAGCGCGTCTTCAAGTGGCTCTTTACCCAGGTCTTTCAGGCGAAGGTGTTTGAGTGGGTCGTTCTTTGTCCAGAAAACAGCACCAAAGCGGCGCGGATCACGCAAACGCAGTGCCTGGCCACTGGACAAGACAATATCAACGTGGTCATGTTTTTCTGCGGGGACTTTGTTATCAATCATACGCAAGCTGCCAGACATGCCGAGATGAATAATGATGCAGCCCTGACTGGTATCAATTAGCAGGTATTTTGCACGCCGGCGAACAGCGTTAATAGTCGATGCTGTGGCTTCTTTTTGCAGGCGAACACTGATTGGCCAGCGTAACTGGCGGTTACGTACAATAATGGCGGTTATTTTCTGGTTACACAGGTGAGGCTCGATGCCACGTCGACTGGTTTCAACTTCGGGTAATTCCGGCATTATTGGCTGCTTCCTGAAAGAATTGGTGGCAAAACGGCACTTTATCGATAATTGAATTAAATATACAGTTTTTCAAGCCGTTAAGTTGTTTATTCAAAAATTAACCACATAACGAAAAGTATATGGACTCAAAACTTCCTTATTGTGATCTGTTTGGCTTTGATGTTGTCAGCATCAAGACACGTCTTGACCTGATAGGTTTGAATAAAGAGGATGCCTCAGTCGTGAAGGCGTTCCATGAACGGGTAATGGGGCCATACCAGCAGCAAATTGTGAATGCTTTTTATCAGGCAATGGAGTCGAAGCCACAGTTTCTGCGTATTTTGCAGCAAGGTAATTTTGATCTGGCAGCACTCAAGCGTACACAAACGCATTATATGGATACCCTGGGAGTCAATTTTAGCTCATTGGAGTATTTTGAAAACAGACTCAAGATTGGCTGGGTTCATGCACAGGTGGGCGTTCCTCTGAGCCTGTATCAGAGTGCTTATGCCATTTTGCAGGAAATCCTGATTCGCAAGGTTTCAGAAGTGGAGCAGGAGAAATCGTTGTGCATGCAGGTGGTGGCATTTATTTTGAAAATTTCCAATCTGGATATGTCACTCGCAATTACAGCTTATCACCATACCCGCGTGGATGATCTTGAAGATTCCATTAACAATATGCGTCTTGAGCGCGTGCAACTCATGCATCAGGCGACGACGGACTCACTCACATCGCTTCCTACGCGTGAAAGTGTGAAAAAACAGTTAAGCAAGGATCTGTTTGATTTGTATGATCACCATGGCTCGGTTTATCTGATTATGGCTGATCTGGACTACTTTAAGCGCGTGAATGATCGTTATGGTCATCTGGTGGGTGACGAGGTACTGAAAGGGGCGGCTGCACGCATGAGGCAATCGTTACGTGATTCTGATGTTGTAGGTCGTTATGGCGGTGAAGAATTTATTATATTGCTGAAAAATAAAACCCGTAAACAAGCAGAGCAGATTGCAGAGCGCATACGTTCTCATGTAGGCTCAAGCCCGATCATGGCGCATGAAATTGAGGTTAAAATCAACCTGAGTCAGGGATTAGCAAGAGGCTATCCGGAAGACAGCGCCGAAGGACTTATTGAACGGGCAGACCAGGCATTATATGAAGCAAAAAGAAATGGGCGAAACTGCGTTGTTTTTGCCGCAGACGCAGATCGGGGTTGATACAGGTGGCACGTTTACAGATTTTGTTCTCTATCATTATGGTGAGCTGAAAGTACACAAGGTTTTATCAACGCCCTCTGCCCCTGAAAAAGCCATTCTGCAAGGTCTGAGCGAACTAGGTATTCCCTTGCAGGGGCTGCACGTTATTCATGGTTCAACCGTTGCAACCAATGCTGTACTGGAATCTCAGGGAGTTAACACGGCATATATAACCAATCGTGGCTTTGCTGATGTGTTGAGTATCGGTCGTCAGGCACGCCAGCAGCTTTATCATTTGCAACCCGAGCCGGTTCCTGTTCCTGTGATGCCTGAGTATTGTCTGGAGACAGGCGGCCGACTTGATGCAAAGGGTGACTTGATCGAGCCGTTGACGGATGAAGATCTGGAGCAGATTAAGCAGCAAATTGCAGAACTCAAACCCGAGGCTGTTACGATTAATCTGTTGTTTTCCTGGTTGTCGCCCGAGATTGAACAGCGAATTGCCAATGCACTGCCCGATAGTATATTTGTCAGTTGTTCATCGAGCATTCTGCCTGAGTATCGTGAATATGAACGCGGTATTGCCACCTGGCTGAATGCGCGGGTTGGGCCACTGGTGCAAGGCTATTTACAGCGCCTTGAGCAGCAGGTATCACCTGCTACTGTTGCAGTAATGCAGAGTTCAGGTTCTACTGCAAATGCATCCCATGCGGCAAAACATGCGGTTAATATGTTGTTATCCGGGCCTGCGGGTGGTCTGAATGCAGCACAGTATATCGGTCAGCAAGCAGGGTTTGCGCGGGTAATGACCTTTGATATGGGCGGCACGTCTACCGATGTGGCCCTGATTGACGAGCGCATTCGTCTGACCACCGAAGGGCAGATTGCCGGGTATCCGATCGCAGTACCCATGGTAGATATGCATACCATTGGGGCTGGTGGTGGATCGCTCGCCACTGTGGATGCTGGCGGTCTGTTGCATGTTGGACCAGAATCGGCAGGCGCGAGTCCGGGGCCGGCCTGTTATGGGCACGGAGGTACACAAGCGACTGTCACGGATGCGCATCTTGTACTGGGTCATCTGTTGCCTGATTTATTTCTCGGGGGTGCCATGAAGCTTGATGTTGAGGCTGCCTGTCAGTCTGTACAGAGTATAGCTATGCAACTGCAATGCACAGTTAAACAGGCAGCTGAAGGTATTATCCGACTCGCAAATGAACATATGGCCAGGGCCTTGAGAGTCATTTCCCTGCAGCAGGGCTATGACCCGGCTGAATTTGTATTAATGTCATTCGGCGGTGCTGGTGGTCTGCATGTGTGCGCACTGGCTGAGGCTATGCAAATGAAACAGGCAATGATACCGGTACACGGCGGGGTACTCTCTGCACTGGGCATGCTCGTGACAGCACCGGGTCGGCAGTTATCAAGAACGGTAAATATAAGTGCAGACCAGCCGGATGTGGCTTTGCTGGATGATATTTTCAGTGAGCTGACAAGGCAGGGAGTCACTGATTTGCGTGGAGAAGGTATCCATGGGAATGCGATAAGTATTGAGACATCACTGGATATGCGTTATTACGGTCAAACCTGGGCATTGAATGTAGTGCATCAGGCTTCTGATTCGACCTATGCGCACAGTCTTGAGACTTTTCACCGATTACACTATAAAACATATGGCCATGCACTTGATCAGGCAGTTGAAATTGTTAATGTCAGGGTGTCAGTTAACGGTCAGGCTGCATCTGTCAGTCTCAAATCCGGACAGCACGCTGAAATTACAAATAGTCATACGGGGGTTGCAATGACAGGTGTTGATAACACTGTACCTGTTTTTGAACGAGAAAAGCTGGTAACAGGTCAGAAAATCAAAGGCCCGGCATTGATTACAGAGCGGGTGGCAACTTCGTTTATTGCCCCTGCGTGGTGGTGTGAGATTGATGTTTGCGGTAACCTGATTTTAAATAAGCGTTGAAAAATGCAGAAACTACCCCATTATTGATCTGTGTCATGGATAGGTTAAATAGTTAAAAGTATTTGATTTATTGGGGTTTTTATTATGACTTATCCAGTAACCATGCTGGACATGAGTGTACTTCATCCACTATGATACACAATACAGAGACTCTGGCCATAAGGGTGAGAGCTTTGGTTTATTAAAATAGAGAGTAAATTGTAATATGTTTGATCAAATTCTTACGTTCCTTGACCAGGGCTTACTTGGTTTAAGTGGCTGGCAGACGCTGCTGGTCGGTCTGATACTGGTTCAGTCCACTATCGCGTGTGTCACTATATATTTACACCGTCATCAGGCACATCGAGGTCTGGATATGAATCCGGTGTTAGCACACATATGTCGTTTATGGTTATGGATGAGCACCGGTATGCTGACCAAGCAGTGGGTCGCCATTCACCGTAAACATCATGCAAAATGTGAAACAGAAGACGATCCGCATAGCCCCATGATTGATGGTATCAACAAGGTGTTATGGGACGGTGTCAGTTTGTATAAAAATGAAGCCAGGAAACAGGACACTCTGGATGACTACGGTCATGGTACACCTGATGACTGGGTCGAAAATAATGTATACACGAAATACAAACAGGGTGGTATTTACCTGAACCTGGTTCTGGATGTATTGTTATTCGGTGTTGCCGGTATTGCTGTCTGGGCAATACAGATGATCTGGATTCCTTTTCATGCCGCGGGTGTTATTAACGGCCTGGGTCATTACTGGGGCTACCGTAATTATGAAACACAGGATGCGGCAACTAACCTGTGGCCATTAGGCATCTGGATTGGTGGTGAAGAGTTACATAATAATCATCATGCATTCCCGAGTTCAGCAAAGTTTTCCATGAAATGGTGGGAGTTTGATATTGGCTGGATGTACATCAAGATTTTGTCAGCGTTAGGTCTGGTCAAGGTTAAGAAAGTCGCACCTAAACCACACATGGATAAAAGTCGCGATACCATTGACCTGGAGACCATCAAGGCTGTTTTTGCTAATCGCTTACATGTGATGGCGAACTATGCCAAGCAGGTAACACTGCCTGTGCTGAGCCAGCAAAACTGTGTTGATAGTGCGTGTCAGAAAGGTTTGCGTAAAGCTAAATCATTACTGGTTCGTGAATATCCACAACTGGATGATTCCAAAAAATCTGAATTGCAGGAAGTTCTGGCGAGCAATAAAGAACTGAAAACAGTTTATGATTTCCGTGTACGGTTACAAGACGTATGGAGTCGTGCAGCAGCCAGCCATGAAACACTGGTACAGGCACTGAAAGAATGGTGTGAACAGGCTGAAGCAACAGGTATCAAGGTACTGGAAGACTTTTCTAAAAGTCTGAGAAACTACAGTCCTACGCCTTCATAAAAGCTTATTGATAAAGCACTAAACGATACCCCCTCTTCAGGGGGTATTTTTTTGGCCATGGATGGCCTTATGCCGCGAAGCACACGGAAGTGCGAGAGCGGCGTGTATCAGGATACAGAAAAACCAAAAAAGAGTCTTATCCAAAATTTTGCAGAATTCTCACATGGATGGCCTTATGCCGCGAAGCACACGGAAGTGCGAGAGCGGCGTGTATCAGGATACAGAAAAACCAAAAAAGAGTCTTATCCAAAATTTTGCAGGATTCTCACATGGATGGCCTTATGCCGCGAAGCACATGGATGACCTGAGCGAAGCGAGGAAATGCTGAATGAAACCCGAAGGGGTTCTACAGTGCGCGCAAGAGCGGCTTCAGCCGTGAATTTTTTCGCGAATAAGTTTGTCTATGTAATTTTTTGCGTGCAGGGTATAACGCATTGAATATCATGTTCTGTCATACCGGCGCAGGCCGGTATCCAGAAAGTATCGGGAAACTGGATTCTGGCCTGCGCCAGGACGACGGTGTGTCAGTGTTTCATGGCTCCCAATGATGAAAGCGATCCAGCTACATTATTTTTTCAGGAATCCTTCCCGATTTCAAAATCATACTCAAGAATCAACGGTGCATGATCCGAAAAACGTTTATTTTTATAAATGGATGTTTTAACAACCTTGTCTTTTAAACCCGGGGTAATAAATTGATAATCAATGCGCCAGCCGACATTATTGGCCCACGCCTGCCCGCGGTTTGACCACCAGGTATATTGATCCGGTTTCTGGTTAACGACGCGGAATGCATCAACAAAACCAATGGGGCCGAATACCTCGTCAAGCCATGCATGGTCTTCAGGTGTGCAGCCTGAGTTTTTCTGGTTGCTTTTCCAGTTTCTGATATCGATTTCCTTATGCACGGTGTTGAAGTCACCACAGATAATAAATTCCCTTTTCTGTTTACGCATATCTTTCAGCACTTCAGAAAAACGAGACATAAAGTTAAGTTTGTTGGCGTGACGTTCTTCACTGGAGGAACCGGAAGGAAGGTATAATGATGCAACACTCAGATCGCCAAAATCGGCCTGAATAAAGCGTCCTTCTGTATCACAGTGATCCCAGCCCAGCCCCAGTATGACCTTGTCGGGTTCATGTCGCGTATAGATGGCGGTACCGCTATATCCTTTTTTGACGGCATCATGAAAATAGACATGATAGCCCTTCGGGTGAAAAATCCTGTCAGTTAGCTGGTCTTCCTGTGCCTTGGTTTCCTGAATACAGATAACATCTGCTTTCTGACGTTTCATCCAGTCAAAAAAACCTTTTTTGGCAGCAGCACGAATGCCATTCAGATTTGCGCTTATAATTTTCATGGCTGGCAGATTAAAGCGAAACACAAAAACTTACAAGTATTCACTTGTGACATAATAGATTCTGCGCAGGATGTCTGTCAGTCGGGCAGATTTTGAGATATCATCGCCTTCAATAAATACAGGCAGGATAATTGATGATGCAAGACTATAAACGTGATTTTCTGAAATTTGCGATAGATACGAATGTACTTCGCTTTGGTGAGTTTACATTGAAATCCGGTAGAACCAGCCCCTACTTTTTTAATAGTGGCCTGTTTAATACCGGCCAGAGTCTGGCGCGACTCGGGCGTTATTATGCTGAAGCCATTATCGCTTCCGGTATTGAGTTTGATATGATATTCGGCCCTGCCTATAAAGGTATACCGCTGGCTGCAAGTACTGCCATTGCATTGGCTGATCATCATGGCCGGGATATTCCATACGCATTTAACCGCAAAGAAACCAAGACCCATGGCGAGGGTGGAATGATTGTGGGTGCATCGTTACAAGGCCGTGTACTGGTGATTGATGATGTGATTACTGCAGGGACTGCAATCCGTGAGTCGGTTGCAATACTGGATGCAACAGATGCAACACTTGCAGGAGTCGTGATCTCACTGGATCGTCAGGAAAAAGGGGCTGGAGAAACTTCTGCTATTCAGGAGGTTGAAAAGCAGTATGCAGTCAAGGTTGCAAACATTGTTACGCTTGCAGATCTGGTCGAATTTCTGGCGGCTGATTCAGATCAGGAAGTTGCACTGGGGGCTATTCGGGCATATCGTGAGCAATACGGGGTTTGATCAGCTTATAAAAACTCAGCCCCATATCAGCTTCAATCCCACCAGAATGGTAATGACTTCAAATACCCGTTTGATCCAGCGATTGCCTTGTGTAATTGACAGGTGTGCACCAATATAGCCACCGAAGAGTGAACCCAGCAGTAAAGAAGGCAGCCATTGCCATTTGATTTCACTGAGTAGCCCTAGCGTGACAGCACCCGTGCCATTCCAGAAAAGTCCTACCAGAACAAGGGTGTAGGCTACCGCTCGCTTATAATCCAGACCAAACCAGCGTACCAGCCACAGGGTGACAAAAAGCCCGGTTCCTGATGTTAATGAACCATTTAAAATGCCGATAGCGAACAAAACGATGCCGCCTGTTGTCAAACCTGTAAGGTTGCGGTGTAGTGGCAGGTATTGTTGTCCCAGCGTGCGGCTACGTGCAGAGTACAGGCCTAGCCCAAGAATCAGGATGCCTAATGCGATTTCGGCTGTGCGATCCGGAATTTTAAGAACCAGATTAGCACCGAGTATGACTCCGGGTAAGCCGCAGGCGAGTATAAAGAGCGTAAATTGTCGCTCCAGAGTGTTTTCCTTCAGGTGTCTGAGTGTTGCGCCGATACCCAGAGCAACGCTCGCAACTTTATGTGTAGCCAGGGCGATACTGAAAGGAAGTCCGAGAAAAATGAGTACGGGTAACTGGATCAGGCCGGCGCCACCACCGGAAAA
>Ga0316206_1000677_pt1 | contig 40322 bp, 47 predicted proteins | sample 6monthpyrite_MG_FD_204942 | JGI IMG/M metagenome (GOLD analysis project Ga0316206, IMG submission 204942) | Microbial mat bacterial communities from mineral coupon in-situ incubated in ocean water Damariscotta River, Maine, United States -... | ecosystem: Environmental > Aquatic > Marine >...
ATTGAGAACCATCCGCTTGTAGCTATATTTGTTATTTTATCATTTGGAATATTTTCAGGTGCTAATCCTACTAATTGTAGTTGATCAGCATCTAAGCCCTCAATACCCGGTGCATTAAATGTTGTTGCGCTATTTACTATATCTGCATTATTTGCAGTAAAAATTTGTGCTAATGGCGGTTCTCGTTCATTATGAGAGTAAAGCGACAACCTGTTAAAAGTCTATTTAGAACCTATATTTAGGGCTTTATAGCTATTTTTAGTATTGAGAGTGAACGAGAACAAATGTGCAAAGTTGTGCGTTTTTTTGCAAAAGTTGTGCATTATTACATTATTGACGCTCATACCTTCAGAGAGCTTCAATAACCTTCAGAAAATCAATCTAATCTTTTAAAACTTAATTATAGGCTTCACAATGGGTTTATAATTTGATGGATGGGGTTCAGAGAATTTTGTTTTTTACTTGAAATTAGTCGTTTAAGGTTTGGTTTGGTTGACAGTTTTTTAAATACAGTATCGTCAACCACTTAAAGCCCTTAGTTCAGGAGTTTATCTAGTTCTAATGAAAAATTTTGGTTGACGATTTACTTTTTTGTTTAGTTGACGTTTTTCTCGTTACTCTCATAATATGTCAACTACTTTTTAAGCGCAGACAAACTATCCTCAATACTTTTAAAAATATCTTTACCTAAATCATCTGCATAATTACCTAACATTCTATCCATCTGACCTGAGCTTATAACCTCTTGGAGTGCATCTTCTAAGTATGGTTGAGCCTTTTGACCTTTGATAGATTTTCTAAGCCCAAATGGAGTTTTTAGAGCTTTCTTTTTTGTAGGTGATATACGTCTTTTTTTAGCTCCATATATACCAGTTCCCTTATGCACATAAGGAGCATAATCTATTAGTAATGTATTACCTACAGATAAGGATAGATTGCTGAGATTGTCATCAAATACAGTGATGTCGTTTGCGAGGTCTTTTGTTCTTTTAGGAGCTATGTCGTCTGCTATGTTTTGTACTGCTTTACCAATGTCAAGCAGTAAGCTTTCTAATGCTTTTTGTTCATTCCTCATCTTCTTTGTACCAACTTTCCCAATTTTTATTTATCCATATTAGAGCTTCTATAAAGTCACCATCAAATGTATGTGACTTCATCTTTTTATCTAAAAACTTAACTTCAAATGTCACCTCTTCATGAAAGAGTTCATCATCTGATGCGCGAGTTATTTCAGCTTCATAAGGAAACATATCGAATATTTCTATGATTTTATCATCTTTTAAAAAGAAGTTACCGAAGTAATCATCAGTCCAATCTACATCATTACGCTCTCTAAGATTTTCAGATATTAAAGACTTTTCTTTAATGAGGAAATCACGTTCATTAATCTCGATAATAAGTTTTCTTTTTTCCATTTGATAATCTCCTGTTGTGATTTTAGCGCACTGGCTTTAAAATAGTTCTTTGCTTTAGTTTTACTAGCTAACTGTACAGCTGTCCATAGTTCTTGGTCTTTATAAACTAACACTATATTTTTCTGAGTTAATGCAACATACCTTCCATGCTCGTTAGCATGTGGTGCAATTTCAGTTATGGAATTCATAGCAGATATTAAATCTTTTTTAGGTGGCTTATAACTATTTGATTTATGCTCGTAAGTATCACGAGTTACAACTCTTTCTACTCCTGTTTTATCAATATGAGAAAAAATAACTTCTTTATCTCTAAACTTACTTCTTGAAGTTTTAGAACCTGTTGTTTTTTTACCATCAACTTCTATATTAGCAGAGTTGAAACTCACAATTGAAGTTCTACATCTAAAGTGATATGGAGGTAGTCCAAAATTAGCTGGTAGCTTTGTAAATTGTACGCCATTTGTCCATGCACTAGCTTTCTTCTTTTCTTCTACTGTTTTAGCGTTTATAATATTATCAGCTTGATTACTTACGTGAGCTATTTCAATAACTCGTCCATGCATGGAACGGCAAACGTCTGAGGTTCTTTCATCTATTTTTGCTCTAATCTGAATGTGTGTTGAACCTGATTTTTCATATTGTCTAAGTCTTGCTATATTTTGATTTTGTCTTATGATATGGTCTGCTACACCTTGGAAATAGCTTTCACTTTGTTTGCTGATAGAACCGAACTTTTCTTTTAAATGTGAGCCTAATTCTCTGATTTTTAAATCACCTTTGAAAGCTTTAGTAACAGCATCTTTAATCTGTTTTTGCACTTTTCGTGAGCCATCTTCTTTTAACCAGATGAAGTTCTTACTCATAGATTCAAGTGCTTTAACATCTACTTTGTCAAATGTAAATTTAATGCCTGCCTTTGATGCTTCAATTGCAGTTTTTGCATAAATTAGTTCAAGTGCATCAATGCTAACGTCATACTGTAGGTGAGAAAGTTTTGCCTCTACAAGTTTTAAAAGATTATCTTTATTTGAGTTGGCATTTTTTAAAATGTAGACCATAAGCTCTGTTAGAAATATATCTGTTTTATCTTTTGTTAGTTTGCCCTGTTCTTTAATAAAAGCATCAATCAATTTTTCTAGTTCTTGATTTTCTTTTAATTTTGATTTTAGTAGTGCTTTAAGAGTAGAGTTCGACATAATAGCTCCATAAGTGGTCTACAAATACTGCTTCATAAGTTATATATCGGTTGGTACAATTTAGACAAACTTTGAAACGTTTATTCTTTAAATCTTTTACTGTACTAGTTACTTTACTTTTTTCACTTGTACAGATTGTGCAACGGTGCAACTCTTGTGTTACAAATACATAGTCACACTCTTTACATTTTCTAAGACGAATTGTTTTTTTTTCTTTATCTGTTTTTAGTACAGGTGTTTTTTCATTTAGGCAATGTGGGCAGAGCATTATTTATCCTTTTCAGTATATAAAACACCGTGAGCATACTCATAGGTTCTATTCATTCCAACTATTATGGAAGTGGCTTGTTTTTGAGTGATAAGCATTAGATTTGCATTTGTTTTTTTATGGACTTGTCTGTAAATATAGTCACTTAAATCCTCATCACTCCAGTTAAGATCTTTTTGCATATTGTTGATTAATTTGATTTGTCCCGTAGATGGTCCGAGACCAAATCTATACTCTTCTGCCATACGAACTTCACGAATTATTCCATTACAGTAATTAATGAACTCTATTAGTTGAGATTTGGTTAAATCTTTCAGACTCTCTTTTTCATAGCGTGATAGTAGAAAGTCTCTGCGTTCATCGTCACTAGAAAATCGTTTTGATTTAGCAGCGTGAGCTATGCCAATTAGTTGTTTGATTGACATTCGTGCGAATTTACTCATTTCATGTTCCTAAAAATGGTTTATCAAGGTCAATATGTAAGATTGTTTTGCCATTAATTTTTAAAGGTCTTACTCCAAAAAAATTTATATTCGCAAGGGCATTTCTGTCGAATTTCCTTTTGTTTATTTTTTTTCTCCATCTATTGTTTTTCATTGTCTAGCTCCATTTTTTATAGAAGTTTTTACCTCTTCAAATAAGTTAAAAAGTTTTACATCTTTACATTTATTCTCAAAGTTACCAGTTGCACGCTCACGATATGGAAGTTCTAGCTCTTTACTTTTTTTAGTTTGCTCTGATTTTGGTTTTGAAGTGTAGATTGCTATTACGCTATTAAATGTAATCTTTTGATGAAGCTTTTTTTCTTTATAGATACGGCGCATCTCTTTTAAGATTTGCTCTTTTTTATGTAAAAATTCTTGCTGGTGTGCACGTGAAACAAATGTTATTTTTAAAACTCCATCATGAACACCAGCACATTCATATCCAGCTTGAAGGTTTCCAAGAGCTAACTTTAATTCACTAATGGCTTTTTGTTCTTGTAAGCCTTTTTGCCACGCTTCAGGTTTAGATTGTTCATCATAGTTTTGACTCATAGCTTAATTCTTTGGAGTTCATAAACAAACACATATGGATTATCTTCCCATTTGTATTCATCTTTACTGGTCGAGTTCCAAAGGTTTATCCACCAATCTTCTGCTTTACCAACACACATTTGAGTATTTTGAAACAAGTCCTTAAATCCTTCTTTTTCAATTTCATAACAATTTATATCTTGCAACCGTTCAACCCTAACGTCAATAACTTTCAGAAAGATACGAGCATACTCTTTTGTCATATGGATTGATGGCTTCCATCCATGAAAAAACTCACCTGAGTTGCTAGGGTTTATACCTCTATACTCCAAATCTCTATCGGCTTTATAAATAATCTTAGTATGTGTTCCGCCAAATCTTGTATGTGTAAATTTACCAAATGTTTCTCTAACATAAAGTACATCATCAATTTGGTATTTAGCAGGATGTTCACCGCTATTCCAGAAATGCCATATTTTTTTATTTTCATCTGTGGCTATTGGAAGTTTTGCAGACTGTATCCAGTCATTATTCACAATTCTGCGTGTCTGCGTTTTATATCCATCTAAAATAGCTCTAACCATTTCAGTATTAAATAGTATTGGTTTCATTGGTATATTTTTATTACTCATGCTCTGCTCCTGTCTGTTCAGTATGAGCAGTATCTTCCACTATTAAGTGATAGAAATTTGCGTTTTTCAAGCCTTTAATAACTTTCCAATATTTATCTGTAAACTTTGAGAGTGCTTCACGACCTGCTTTATTGTCTTCTGGTAGTCCAAGAGCTTCAAGTAGGTTCTTTTGATTGATACCGTCTTTGTTTTCTTTTAGAATTGGTGTAACTTTTGCTATGAACTCAGCATCATAATTACTAAGTGTTGCTATATCGTATGAAATTTGCTCAAGGTGATAATTATTTATGTTTACACTAAAAGCGCAACTTTTAGCTCCAGCTCTTCCTTTTGATGTATCTATTATGTACACGAACTTACCATCTTTTTGAATAGAACCTTTTCGTACTTTAGAGATAGCATCACAACTATTGAAAAAATGATTTGAGCCTTGATAGTTTTTACCATCTTTGTTCCCATGCATGATGATTATTACAGTAGCACCAGCACTTCGTAATTTTTTAACTTGTTCCATAAATGATTGAACAGCTTTATTGTTATCTACATCTACAAATTCACGTGCAGAGTCAAGTAAAAAAAGGCAGTCTTTATAAAAATCTGGTGAAACATAGCTTACTAATTCATCTAGTACTTCTATTGCTCTAATTAATAATGTTTCAGAATGAATAACTTTTAGGTTGTCATATTTCATTAGGATACTATCAACTTTTTTAACACGTAGTTCATCTAATGGATTGTCTGGGTCAATAATTGTAACCATGCGCATTTTATGATTTATTTGAATGTAGTTAATTAATGCATAAGCTAGTGTACTTTTACCTGTGCCACCATCCGCCCAATACATTACAATTCGCTCTTTTGCAATAAAGTCTTGCACTAAAAATTCAGTTTCTGCTTCTGTTGAAAAATGATGCAAGTCTAATGAATGTTTATCTAAAAAATCAAAGCTCATGAATGTCCTTTTTGTAATGAATGTAATCTCAATAGAACCCGCCGAAGCGAATTCTATGAAAGCACCTGTGATATATCTTTAATAGCACCAGTGTAAGCTTCTGCTAATCTATGTGAACGAGCAGTTGCAACTTCTAAATCTTCATCGTTATCAATAAAGAATGGTTCTGCAATTACACATGGTGCTTGTGTATAGCGCAGTAAGAAACCACCTCTATCTTCGCTATGCTTAGGTTTAACACCACGGTTATTTAATCCAAGTGCAAAAAGAAGATGCTCTTGTAAAACTTCTGCCATTGCTTTACCTAATTTACTACTGTGATAGTAAAGAACAGAAGTCCCACTAACATTTGTATCGTAAGCATTACAGTGTAGGCTTACGATAAAATCAGGTTCTAGTTTATTAACTTCTTTTGGAAGCTCTGCATAGCTATTGCGATAAACTATTTCACATTGAACATTAGTATCTCTTAGTAGATATTCAATTTGGTCAGCTAACTTTGAATTAAATTCAAATTCACTTGTTCCAGATGCAACATTAGTTGCACCTTGTGAAGTCTCATTGTGTCCTACGACTAATACTATTTTTTTCATAGTGTTTTAACCTCATACGCAGGAGACTTATCTTTAACATTGATGAATTTAAGTAGAGATTTATCTTTAAGAGCCATCTCTTTAAGTTTAGTAGTAGGCTTAAATTCTGTTTGTTCAGACGTTAAATCATTAAAACGGTCACCTAAGAAGGCATGTAACTTATCTTTATCTTGAATTTTAAAATCATAAGAAAAAGAGACTTTTACGCTATTTGCTTTAGCAATAAACGTAATGGTTTGAGCATCTGAACCTTTTAGCTCTTTACGTGCAAATTCATTAATTATCTCTTTTTGAGTTTTAACTATTTCATTTGCATCATCTGCAATTTTCTTTTGCTTTGCTAATTCTTCAATAGCTTTTTCAACTTTTGCATTCCTAGCTTCCGTTTCAGTTTTTGCTTTTTTTATTTTTAACACGTTTTCTCCTTTTTATTATTTGTTTGGCGATTTCAATCGCTAATTTTTTGCCTTTTCCCATTTTGTAACTCCTAACGTTTTGTGAGGCTGCAGCACTCCATCAACCTCACTATTCTTGTGAGGTTGATGGAAGGCTTGGATGTTGTTCATCTAATGGATGTGGTATTTTTTTATCTATTGCTCTAAGTAGCTGGTAAGCTAAATCATTTGCTGTTGCAACATCAAGATTTAAAATCATTTTTCCATCTTTAATTAATATTGTGTGTTCGCTCAATTTTTGAACTATCATGACTTCTCCCTTCTAAGATTAAAAACAAGGTTATTTGCTATTTTGAAATCATTTGTAATCTGATAGTTCTCATGTAGCTCTTTTAGAGTTCCTAAGTATCCAGCATCAATACAACCGTTAATGATGTCATTAGCTTCATCGTTTAGGGCAAAGCCTAACTCTTTCTCCCAGAAAATCTTCATCTCTTCAATTGTGATTCCAAGACGTAAAAACTTACCCATACGACGTTGCACGTAATCTTCTGTAAGCTCACGAAAAGCCTCTTCTAAAACTTGAAGTCCTACGATGATGACGTGAAAACCGTTTTCATAAAGCTCACGAAATATCTCAAATTTACGGTTAAATGTTTCATGGCTATCTTTGACAATTAAATCTGCTTCATCTATAATTATGGTCTTAATATTTTTGGTTCGCAGACCTTTTACAAAGCGGTCAAACTTTTGGTCTGTTGTTCCATAATCTGAACTACTTACAGTTCCTAACAATTTAGACATCATTCTTGAAACCGTTAAATTACGACGCATCTTGAAGTAAAGCACATCATCATGTTTCTCACTAAACATATTTTTAACTACTGTACTTTTACCGATGCCACTATCTCCAACTATCATGAGTGAAGTCGCTTTATCTTTTTTATGAAAAGCCTCTAAAAAGTTAAGTGCCATTTGCTGGTCTGCTGTTATAAAGCCTCTGCGTTCAGAAATAATTGCTTCTAGGTAAGTTCTGATTTCTGCTTGATAAAGAGCTTTTTTATTACTAGATAATGTATCATTAATAGCTCCACTTACAGTTGCTATTGAAGTATCCAACTCTTTAGCAATCTCTGCGTTACTTGCACCTGATTTTTCTCTTAATTCTTGTAGTGTCACAATGTTTCCTTCATGATGATTTTTCTAGGCTATTAGCTAGAGCACGATTGAACTCGTCGTTAGTCATAGCCAATGTTTTACTTGTACGTTTTTTAGCTTTGGTCTTTTTAACTACTTCATTAGCTGCATGGTCATATGCACCCATTTGTGCAGTTAATGGTCTTGTGTATTTTTTGGTGTAGTTTTTATAAACTTCCTCCCATGCTTTGATTACGTTTTGTTGCCATTTCATAGCCTCTTTTAACTGCTTCATATCTTTTGGATTAATTGCATCTGAACGCTCTGCTATTGCTATGATTTCTCTATTGTCAGGGTCGACCACTGTAATGTGGTCTACATCATCTGGGTTGTAGCGAACCTCTACTTTTTTGCCCACGTAAAACCCGAGCTCTTTAGCGAAGTATTTAATTGGAAACTCTAAATCTCTGTGTTTGATTTCTATCTTAGAGCTTCTAACTTTGAGCATTTTTACAGGCATAAAGATGAAGTCTAAAGTGTCTTTATCTATTCGTACAGATTTAGAGTCTCTAAGATGAGTTGCAAACTCTTCATCTGGTACAATCTTTCGTGTACGTATTTCATGTGTATTCCACCACTCTACCGCTTGCATTAAAATGTCAAAGAACTCTTTATAATGAAACAAGCGTCCAGCTCTAATGTCTTGCTTTAGACGGTTTTGGATTTGTTCGTCTTGTTCTCCTTTTTTTAGGTATTTTTTATAGCCAACACCCATAGTTATGTTTTTAAGACGGTTTTGTAAGTGATTAAATATTCCCTCGATTGGTTTGGCTTTTGAGTTTCGCACTTTTGCTTTTTTGTGACCCATTGCACGCTTTAGTCCCTCTGGTAGTTCGTCTAAATCATGGAATGCAGCACCTGCTAATTGTGGGCGTAATTGCGTTATGTAATTAGATAGCTCAGGTTTACCGTTGTCTGTGTAGATGTTTTGCGGAACTGCGTATTCACATGCCATTCTTAGAGATTTACCGATTAAGTATTTGTTGTATTTACCTAGTGTTGGTGTGATTCCAACGATTTTCATTGAGCGCATATCTACCCACATGTAAAGCTCTGGAGTAATTACGTTCTGTTCATCATCAAAAACGTACCAGTCTAAAATGTTTTGATCACCTACAACTAGTTCCATAACTTCGTAATAGCTCAAATCTCTATTAATATCAGGTGCTATTGTGTTACCAATGCCACGTTGACCTTGAGCAGAACGGATTAAAAGAGCTTGAGGAATTTTTGCCATGTGGTAGTAAAAGCGTTTTTCACTTCCTATGCGCCACTCTTTCTCTTTTGCTTCATCTATTAGCATCTCATAAACATAACCACGTGAAACTGTTGGTTGTTCTAGTATTACCCCCACGCTCCAGTCTAAAGCTTCAATATCCCAACCTCTAGGATTTCCCCAATCAATTCTAAAACCATCAAGCTCAAGAAATTTCTCGTTCAGCTCGCAATTTTCACCTACTGTCATGGCATTGATATAACGGTAAATTGTTGCAGCAGAAATATTAAACTGTAAAGCCACTTCTTTAACCCACTCATCTTTTTTCTTGCCACTTGGAACATTTAAAGCTAAAGAGACAATCTGAGCTTTCTTTTGCATCTTTTCATTCATTATTTGAGTACTAGACAATTTTACAGAAGCACCAACACTCTTAAGGGGAGTAGTGATTTGAGAAGGACGTGCAGGTGCCTCTGTAAAACTGTTAAATTCTTTTACTTTAGCTTGAAGTTCAGGACTTAAGCTGTCTATGCAAATTAAAAGCTTGTTGCCTTCTTTTTTGGTTTCAATATTTTCACGTTCAATTTTCTTATGTGTAGCTTGTCTTGAACACCCAAGAATATTTGAAAGTTCTTTAGCTGTAATATGACTCATTAGCCTGCCATCTTAATTTTCATAGCTTCAACGTAGAAACTATATTTTTTAGGCAACATATCCTCGAAACCTTCTGATACAAATGCTTTAATTACATCTTCTCTAGGCAAGCGTCTATCGCCTCTCATAGTTTCATATACGACGGTTTTACCAATGCTATACTCTTTTAAAAACCATGCAAGTACTTTGCCTCTTTTTCTTAGAGCAGTTGTTAATTCGTTTGTCATTTAAATTCCTTAAAATTTAACTGAGTTTAAACTCAACAAAACTCACCAAATACAAGTGATGAGCTTTATGAGGTTAGACCTCTAAAGGAAGGCAGAATTTAAGTAGCCTTTAAATCCTGCCATATGAAAAAATCAGTAGTTCAAATCTCACCCTCTAAAATCTGAGAACAGTTTTTAGAGGGAAAGTTTCATAACTCACTTTATTTTTATGTTTCTTTATGCTAATTAGTTTTATAATCAGTCCATATATGAACATATAACAAATCGAATTATAGAGAAATATATCTCTATTGTTAAGAGTATTTTCTCTATTTAGAGATATTTTTCTTCAAGGAGCATTATGAACCCATCAAAAAGATTCAAGAAAGCCCGTGAAAACCTAGGCTTGACACAACATGAACTGGCTGAAAAGCTTGGGTTTAAGCAATTTAAAATAAAAGATATTGAAACAGAAAAACAAAAAGTTTCACCTGAGATAGCAGAAGATATAGAGAGAATTTTCTCTATAAATGGTTGGTGGCTCCTAACAGGCAAAGGCGATATGTTTTTGCGAGAAAACGAAAAGAAGGAAGTAGTTACTGAAGAAGCAACTACTGAAACAGTAACACTTAACTATTATGAGGATGTGTATGCAGCTGCTGGGTATGGTGCAATAAATGATGATGTTATTGCTCATCCAATGAATGTAGATGTAACATTTTTACGTAGCATAATTGGATTTGGTTCTTTAAACAATCTTGATGTAATTCAAGTTGTTGGTGATTCTATGGAACCGTTTATCCATAATGGTGAAACAGTAATAGTTCAGCGCACAAATGAAGCACGCAATAATCAAGTGGTTATTGCTAGAGCTGGAGATGAAATATATATTAAGAGAATTTTAAAAGACCACAAAATGAGATGGATTAAACTCATAAGCGATAATAAGGAATATCCAAACCTTGATTTTAATGCTGACGAGGGAGATTTTGAAGGCTTTGAAATACTTGGAGTTGTAAAAGCAAAAATACGACCTTTTTAATTATTAGAATAAGGAAAATATTATGAAATTTATTATACTCATTATGCTTACAGTAAATTTAGTTTTTAGCAATTCATCATTTTTAAAAAAAGAACACATGAAAGAATTAACCACAGATTTTGGAGTTATTACTTGCTACTCATACATGGGGGCTAAACTTGTTGTTCTTGATGTGAATGGTGACTTTTACTATGTTAACGGTAAGGCAAAAACTAGAGCTAAAATGTCACCTGCATTTGAATGGCGTGATGCAAAAATGCTTTTAAAGCCAAATGGAAATCATCTAGTGTTTGGTAAAATAATTAGACAAGCTCTTAAAAAAGGTTGTTCACCGATGTATAGATAAAGTTTAAACAATGTCTATTTTAAAGTACATACTACTTCTAATAACGCTACTAGAAGCTAAACACCTACACAAAGAAAGTTACTATCAAAACATATTCTGCGCCAAAGTAGGAGGCGTAACAGAGTATGTCCTACCTGATAAAACTCGTGTAGATTGCTTAACAGATGAATATGCAATTGAAGTAGACTTTGCAAGTAAATGGGCTGAAAGTATTGGTCAATCTCTGTACTATGCAAAAATGACTAATAGAAAACCTGCGGTGTATTTAATACTAGAAAGTCCAAGTGATGAGCGATTTTTAAAACGTTTAAACAAAGTAGCTGGCGAAAAGATAAGAGTTTATACTGAATAAAGACTATAAAGAGTGCCGACATTAAAGAACAAATTCAGTATCGGCAGTATGGCTGGGTGTTCTAGTTTAAAATTTCTATTATTACTTTATATAACAATATATCTTTTTCCTGTTCAATCTTTCGTTTCTCTATATCTTTTTCCTGTTCAATCTTTCGTTTCTCTTTTTCTAAGTATTTAACAAAAGCAGAATGTGCAAACCACATGAGGCTTATCGCTAAAATTAAATACATTGTTTGCTCACTTTGCATTCATTAAACTTTTCAAATCTTTGTGTAGAATCCACTTCTTAGCAATAAGCATATTAATCCCTAAGTTTTTCCATAGTTGGTTTACTGCAAACCCAACATCATCACAACCATTGTCACAAAAAACTGTTATTTTCTTATCTTCTGGCGGTTCTTGATCACTTAATAAAGTGAACTTATCAATATACTTATTTATATCATCTACTTTCATCTTCCACCTCTAAAATTAAATTTATGCAACTAAAGCCCCCATGTCCTCATCTTCTTCCTGTCCATCAGGTTTAAAAAAGTCCAACTCTTTAGCTGCTAATGCTAATGCCCAAAACCTATCGGCATGACCATAAGCGTTTCTATCTGCATCATAAAGCATTCGTTTTTGTCCAGCTTTACGCTTAATTGCATGAATGTCAGCAATTAAAGCTGGGTCGTTTGGTATGGTGATTTTTCCATCTTCAAACATTTTCTTAAGGTTAAGAACCATCAGCTCTTTAGAAGTTGCAGTAAAATAAACACCTTGCACTCGGTCTGGATACTTTGCTTCAACATCTTCAGCTAAGTTCATACCGATACCTGTCATGTCTATTTTCATTGTAGAATTTTTAAATAATTTCAGATGGTCAAACAAGTAGGTCTTTTGCGTTGCAAATGTTGCTTTAGTAAGGACATCAAGAAGAGCAAGGCTATATTTTCCATTTTGAGGCTCAAGCGAAGCTAAGGCACTTCTATCTTTCTTACGTCCAATATCAAAGCCTGAACGCAAGAACGATGCAAAGTCAGGCATATAATAACCCTCATGAGTAACATCAATGCAAGACTTAATAAGAGAAATTGGAAAGAAGCTACTCTCATCGTCCACGAATTGACACTCATACGCAGTTGCCCAAGTGTCTTCATCAAACAGCGCACGCATAACTTCAAGGTCAAATTTAAGACCATCTTTAATAGCTCTGTAGATGTCAATGTTAAATCTTTCAAACATGAAGTACTTATCTGTTTTATGAACGAGGTTATAAAATAGGCTCTCCTCTTCAAACGGAGTACTCATGATTGTTAAACGACCCTCAATCGCTCCAATTGATGGAACAAATGCAAGCCATATCTTTTCAGGGTTTGCATACCAAGCAAACTCATCCATCCACACGTCACCTGTAAAACCTTGAACAGTTCTAAAGTTATGAGCTAAGGCTTTAATAGTTCCCATGCCATTGACTTTAAGCTCTTTAGCACTTCCACTAACTTCAACACCCAACTTATCTGCATGAAGCTGTACATACTTCATTAAAATTAGTGCTTGCTCTTCTGATGCAGATAAAAAGAGTTGGTCACGTCCACCAGCTGCTGCAATTAAAGCTTCAAGACCAGCAACATACGAGAAACCAATTTGACGAGCTTTTAAAACTAAACGGAATTGATTATCTGATTGTAAGAACTCTTTTTGATACTCACGAAGTCCATAATCAGGATGCAGTGCTTTTTCTCGTAACTCTTGCGCGTAAGCTTCATGTTTGATTGTAGGTACTCGTTTTGGCTGTTTAGGTTCTTCACTCTTTTTCATGCGATTTAGGCGTTCGATGGCATGAGAGAGCATAGCGATTTTTCTTGCTACGGCTTCAGTTGGTTTTCTTTTACTCAATGTGTCAATCTGCTTTTTTAAATTCTCAATAGCTTCACCTGTTTTAAAAGCAGGTTTCTTAGCTATCCAACGATTAACAGTTGTATGGCTTTTGATACCAAGTTCTTCACAAACCTCTGCAACAGGAATACCAGCATGAACAAGTTGTAAAGCTTGTTTTATTATCTCTTTTTTATATGCCATTTTTGCTCTTTAACTAAATTATTCATATAAGCCCTTTTAAGCTCTTTTTTTAATATCTCGATGATAACCATTCAGAAAATTAGTTCTCAATTTCTGAAGGGTTCTGAATAGGCGCTGAATAGCAAGACAATTTACTGCACCGTGTTAATCTTCCATTGCAAGACATCATGTGCTTCTTCTGCTGTAATAATCTTAGAATCAACCAATCCACGAATTAAGTCAGTATCATCTTTGAAATTTGTCACATCTATTGGTTTACTCACATGCTTGATACCAATGGAAGCAAAGAATTCATCATTAAGCTCTTGTTGTGGTTTTATTTCCATTTCGTTGTATGCATGAAGTTGGTCTATTAGCTCACGACCTGAACCTAATTGTCCGCTCGTTACAATTCCTACAAGTCGTGGTGGAGTCCCATGAGCTGTTATGATTTCATCACGGTTTATATATTTCAAATCCTTAAAACTTAAATCTGTAATTTCACTTAGCTTTTCAAATTTAATATGAGATTTATTTTCAGGGTCTTTACCAGTCCAGAGCATAAGTGCTTTATGTGCATTCTCAACTCCATTTCCATAGTTCTCTTTAAAAAATGTCACAAAAGAGTCTCTAACTGTTTTTGATGGAATAGCATTTTCAAAAATCAAAGCTAAATCAGGACGTCCACCATTATCAAAAAACATCTCATTATAAGTATCAGCTTTAGCAGTTACTGAGATCTGTTTAAGTGCCCCAAGATAATCAGGCTCACCATAAAACCTACTTCTTGGAGAATGAGTACTCATGTGATAACCCTCAAGCTTTTGTTTTTTATTAAATCCTTGAAGTTGAAAAATTTCTCGTTTAGTATTTAGTCGCGCTTGAAAAGCTGGAAGATGAAAAAGTGAATAATTAGAAGGTACTCCAGCTTTTTCAATAAAGAAGTTTCCATAAATGCCAAGGTCTAAATTTAAGGCATTTAAAAATCTTCTAACACCCATGCCAGCTGGTAAATGCTTTTGTAAATCACTCTCTTTAAATTGTGAAAGCATCTTAGCTTTAATGCTTAGACATCTTCTATGATAAACATTTGCATAATAAAAAGAAAGCATCTCTTCAAAGCTGAAAAATGGTGATACTAACCCATCATTTAACCAGTCTGTCTCTTCTAAATATTGTTTTGCATCTATACCTTTAGCTACTACTTCGTGTGATGATATATTTTCTTCATTTTCCATTATCAGCTTTCAACTATAAATTTTGATTAATGAAGTTTAGTAAAAGTTTTTTCAATCTTTATCCAAATAAAACGTATCTGTAGTGGTCTATCGTGCGTAAAGTTCTACAATGACAGCATCAAAAACGAAAGGGAACTGATGCCAAAACAGCTAGAGAAAATTATAGTTACTCACATCTCTTTAGTGAAAGCAGGTGCGAACGGAGCAGAGATTATTTATAAATCTGCAGAAGGTGCACCTACTCACACAAAAGAAGTGAAGCTCATAAAATTCGATGAGAAAAAAGGAATTGTCTACGGTGTAGTTTATGCGCCTGACAAAGTAGATAGTCAAGGTGATTTTGCTAAAGCAGAAGACATTGAAAAAGCAGCTTATAACTTTATGAAACAACTTAACGGTTTAAACGTAGATAAAAATCATAGCTTTAAAAATGAAGATGCTTTTGTTGCAGAGAGTTGGCTTATTAAAGATGGTGATGCATTATTTCCAGATGAACCAATTGGAACTTGGGCTGTTGCTATCAAGCTTGAGAGTGAAAGCCTTAAAAAAGATGTAGCAAGTGGTGAAATTGCTGGTTTAAGCATGGCAGGTTCTGCTCAAAAAACAGAAGTTAAGAAAAGTGGAGATGAAAGTTCATCTTTTGAGAAAATGACTGAGAGCATTCTTAGCACATTAAAAGAGATGGGTGCAGGTTTTAAAAAGCAGTCACAAGGAGGTGCTGAGATTAAAAGTTCAAAGGAGTTTGAAAAATCACTTGAGGCTATTAAATCTACATTAGAACCTCTACAAAAAAACATTCAAGTTGTTACAGCTCAAAACAGTGAGCTTGTTAAACAAAACGCTTCTTTAAAAGAAGAAAAAGAGACATTGGAAAAACGTGTAAGTGACTTAGAAGAGAGTCTTAAAAAATCAAGTCAAGATGAAACACCTGCATCTAAAAAAGGTGTAAAAAAACAAGATGAGGGAGTATTCGCATAATGAAAGATATGTTGAAATTTTTAAGTTTAGCAGCTGGTGGTGCAATTGCTAGTGGTGAGTTTTCTGTTAATGATATGGAGAAAATGGTAAAAGAGCTTCATGGTGATGAGGGTGAAAATAGTGATAGTGAAAATGATTTAATTAAGTTCGTAAAAGGTGCTATTACATCTGAGCAACTTGCAGTAAATAGTACAGTAACACCTCGTCGTGCTGCAATTATGATTGATTTAATTCAATCTCAAAACGACTTCCTAAATAAAATTACCGTGGTTAACATGGACTCACTTACTGGTGAATATGATGTTTGGGATATGGCAAGTGGGATACTTGTAAGAGTTCCTGAGGGTAGTTTACCTAGTGAAGCTCAGAAAGCAATTATTGAAAATAGAGGGCGCACTCTTGACGCTAAAGCTGTTCAACTGTATGCGGACTTATTAAAAAGTGCGATTATAAGTAATCAATGGCGACCAGACTTTACAGGCTTTGTAGATGCTCGTTTCTCTACTAAATTTGGTAATGAATTAGTAAAACTTGGATTTGAGGGTATTGCTGATGATTATGCAAATTCAAATTTCAATGAACTTAATAAAGGCTGGGTACATTTAGCCTCAACTGAGAGCGCAACATCTAAATCCGTCTATTCACCCGACGATACAATGGTTGAAAAATTAAATCGTTTAATAGAAGCTTCAGATGATGATATGCCTGAGAATGCAGTTATTTTAATTCATGGGAAAGATGTCTTATCTTATGCAACTGAAGTTGGAGCGTCAACAAATAACGCCGCACTAATTATGGAAGCTGCTGCGAAAGGTCATGGTGGACATTCATTTGAGATAAACAACAAAATGCCACGTGGTATTTTTATGCTAACTCCACTTAAAAATCTTGTTATGGGTGTAGCTGGACAAATGAGTCGTGACCGTCAATGGATTCCTCGCAAACGTGCGGTTGAGTATACATTTGGGATGTTTAATGATTATGATATAGCAGTTCCTAAATATGTTGTTTATTCTAAAGAAGCATTAGCCTTAGTTATTACTTCTTATTCAGTTTCAATTACAGGAACCGCAACTTCAACTAGAACAGTTACTCAAGCTGAGGGAGGAATTGCTTCTGTAACAGTAAGTTCAGTAAGCGAGGCAATTGCAACAGTTACATATAACACTACAACTGGTGTTGTAAGTGTTACAGGTGTAAGTGCTGGTTCAACTATAGTGAGTGTAACTGATGGTATTAGCATTAAAGATATTGCGGTAACGGTTTCTTAAGATGATTGAAGTTGCAGGTGTTCGTACACTTCTTTTGTTAGATGGACTAACTGATCCTCAAATTGAGCCACATTTAAATCGTGCTCATCTTGATACAGAAGGTGTTGTATTTACATCAGCAACTCAAGAGCTTGAAGCTGTAGGCTGGAAAACAATTTATTATCTCTCTCCTCAGCTTTGGCTTTTAACGCAAAGAAGAGTGAATGAGATGGATGAGAGTCTGGATACTTTCAAAGATTTAGAGACGTTTCAAGATTACTGTTTGAAACGTTCAAACGAAGCAATGCCAAGTGATACAACAGGAAATGAGGAGATGGCATGGGCGTGTACATAAATGAAAATGATGTAAAGACAAAACTTAATGAGTTAGTCTCGGCACACTCAAATAATTTTAAAATTGTCCAACATCGCAGAAAACGTGCAAGTGACATGAGCTGGAAGATAACATTCGCTTTAGTCTTACCATACGGTGATGTTAAGAATGAAGAAATTTATCGTTTCTTAATGCTTACAGAAGCTGAGCATAATTTAAAAGTCATAGGTAGTGAACCAAGGCTTGAAGAGCGCACACCAGAAGAGTATCTTTTGGTTGAAGTAGAAATTGGACTAGCTTGATGGGTAAATTTATTGAGCAGTACTGGCAAGCAATTGCTGGGTTAGTTTTACTTGGAATTGTTTTTGGAGCACTTCAAAAACAGGTAGAACATAACAATGAGGCAAATGCAGAAAATAAAGAGTCTATTGAAAAATGCGTAACTGATATTCGTGTTATCAGACAAGCTGTAACTGAAAGACTTCGTAGAGATATGGCAGATACTAAGTATGTATCTAAAGAGTTGTTTGTCGCACAACTTAAAAATTTTGACGACCGAATGAAACGTATTGACAGTGCTCTTGAAAAAATTCTCGTTCATATTGAGAGAAAGAGGAAATAGATGGTTGATTTAGATGAAGTATCTCAGGAAGATATAGATTTTTTAATGCGCAAAATTTTAAAAGCACCATACAAACCATACAGACAACACAGCAAATTTGCTCAAATGCTTATGGCAAATGGATGTGGTGGAAAAAGCTCTTTAATCAATCCACCTAATTTTGTTTTTGTAAAAGCTTGCAACGAGCATGACTGTAAGTACTTTTATGGTGGTAGCAAAAAAAGACGTAAAGAGGCTGATAAGGCTTTCTATGAAGATATGAAGTCTGCAATTAAAACATCTTCTAAAAATAGATTTAGAAAGATGTGGCTTAAAGTGATTGCTTGGATTTATTACATTGAGGTGCGCCGTCACGGTGCTGGTTTTTTTAATTTTCGAAATGGAGAAAAATTCTAATGAAAAAGTTTATCTTAACGTTAATGGCATTGGTACTTGTAGCTATTTTGACAGCATGTACTGAAGAGGAAAAGGAGCAGGCAAAAGCAATTGGCATAAGTACTGTTAAAAGTTATGCACAAATGCGTCCTGAATTAAAAGATGCATATGCCCGTCACAGAGCTGGAGATATAAATAAATCTGAGCTTATAGCAATTAGTAAAAAATTTGGACATGTTTATGTGTCAAACAGATTAAAAGGAGAAAAAGATGGCAACTCAAGCAACTAAATACGAAGTGTTAAAAGAACTTCGAGGTTCTGGTTCTAAACGCCATAAAGTAGGTGAAACAATTGAACTTACAGAGCAAAAAACAATTGATGCATTAACTGAAGCTGGGGCAATTAAGCCACAAGCTACAACTGAAACTAAAACGGAGAAAAAATAATGGCTGCTATTAAAAGAAGAGTTGGTGGTGGAACATTTTGGTTTGAAGAGCTTCTATCAACTGGTTTATATGACGTTAAACGTGAAATTGGTGAGTGTAGTGATGTTAACTTTAAAGTTGATGCAAGTACAACAGATGCTATGAATCATGATGGTGCAATTCCAGTTGTAAGTGACACAGCAGTTACTGACATGAAAGCAACACTTAGTTTCAAAACTAATAACTTTGATACTCCAAATATGGCGATGGCACTTTATGGAACTGCAGCAACTGAGACTTTTGCAATTGGTGCTACTTTGCCAGATGGTACAGTTGCAGCAGTTGAGACGATTGTTCCTGTAGTTACAGGTGCTGATAAACCACTTTTAAAAGGTCGTTTAACATTTATGTCTAACCAAGCTGTTGGAGACAAAATGCCAGTTCTTGTAATTCCAATTGCTGCAGTTAGCAGTACAGGTGATATTGCATATATCTCTAAAGATTTTGGTCAACTTAGCTTTGAGGGCAAAGTTTTAAAACATGATACGGACGGGTACTTCAAAGAGTACTTGATGGCTAAATAGTTATGAGTGTAAAATTAATACATGAACTAAACCCAGAGCTTAATGGTAAAAATTACAGCATTATTTATACAGAAGCAAATCAGGCTCAACAAGTCAGTCTTGATAAAGTCAGAAATGATTCTCAAACAGCAATGGCAAAACTCATTAATATTCAAGGTGAGTTTCAAGCAAGTGATAGAGCATTTGTAAATAATCAGGCTCTTCTTGAATTAAATGATGATGAGCTAAAAGAGCAAGGCATTGCACGAACTGAGCTATTGGTTGAAAATCGTGGATACCTGAAAAAACTTGAAACAGGTCGTGAGGCAATCACAAGTGCTGCTAAAAATGCTCCTAGTGCTAAAGAAGCATTAGAGAAGTATCACACAAAAAGGTTTGAGCTTTTAGTTAGTGGTGTAAACTCAGCTGATTTAAAAGAGCTTGTTAAAAAGAAAGTTCTTACTTTTACAGAAATATTTAGTGTATTAGAGCCACTAATTAAAGAGTCTAAAGAAAAAAAGTAGCCAATGTTATTCTCTATTTACAAACTGTAAATGAGGATAACGGTGTATTTGTATATGAGTTAAAGGGAGCATGGGAATATGCTCTAGCTGATGTAGTAAATCTTTCATCAGCGAATAATGGATTTGGCGTTCAAGCTAGTTATAAGGTTGTAAAAGATTACTGTAAGCAGTATGAAATACAAACTGGTTCAATTGAAATGTTTGGTCATGTAAAACATGTTACATCAGAAGTCTTTAGAAAAGATGAAGATTAGTCAAAAATGAGCATAAACAGGCCAAACGCTCCTAAGAACCAGACGATAGCCGTAAATATTGAATTTGCGATAAATGAAAACATAGTGAGATTATAGCATGGAAAAAAGTCTTCAGCTTCATATCGATATAAAAGCTAGAACAGCTGCACTTGCAAAAACTCAAAATGAGTTCAAGCATTTCAATAGCACCATAAATCAAACAGAACGCCATACAAACTCATTAGGCAATAGTGTTGATAATCTAACTAATAGATTTGCAAAAATGGGTCATATTGCAGCAAGTGCTTTAATCTTTAATGAGATAGCGCAAGGTACTAACAACACAATAAGCACATTTAAAACATTAGAAGATGCTGAGATTGGAGTTGAAAAAACAACTGGTTTAATGGCAGTTGAGTTTGACAAGTTGATTACCAAGCTTGATGATATGTCAACGGCAATGTCAGGATTTGAGGTTGAAAATCTATACACAATTGCTGAAGCTGCTGGACAGCTTGGAATTAAAGGTGTAGATGATTTAACAAAGTTCACTGAAACTATTGCTAAGATTGAAATCACATCAGAGATGAGCGCTGATGAAGCTGGAAAAACATTTGCGAAGCTTTCGAAAACACTCGATGAACCAATTGATAATATCGAAACCCTCGCAAGTATTTTTAACGAATTAAGCAACAATACAAATGCTAATGTACAGAACCTTTCTATGTTCACCTTACGTCTTGCTGGAGCTGGTAAACTTGTAGGACTTACAAGTGCTGAAATACTAGCACTAGGTGCAACACTAAATGAGACTGGTAACAACTTCGAGGTTGGTGGTAGTGCAATTAATCGTCTCTTAATGAAGATGAGTGCTGACACAAAAGATTTTGCTGAAGCTATGGGTGCAGACTTTGAACAGTTTGCACTTACAATGCAAAACGAACCTATTAAAGCCCTACAACAATTTTTTAATCATATGCAAAGTCTGAACTCTTCATCTCAAGTAGAGTTTTTACGAAAGTTACAGCTTGATGGCGTTGAGAGTTCTTCTGTTCTTTTAAAAATGGCAGGCTCAACTGATACACTTGCAAAAAGTTTAAAAATCGCAAACGATGAAGCAAAACTAGGAACTTCAATACAACTAGAGTATGAGACTGCATCTAAAGCTCTTAGTATGGAGCAAACAAAAGCCTCATCTGAACTTAAACTGTTTGCTAAAGCTCTTGGAACTGAGTTAAAACCTGCACTTCTTGATGCGAGTATGCTTCTTGGTGAAACTGCACATTGGGGCAGAGAAAATATTGATGTAATTATTAACACAGCTGAATTTCTTGGTAAAGGTGCAGTTTCTTTTGCAGCATATAAAGGAGTAATCATTGCTTCAACTGCTGCAACAAAAGCATACACTGCAGCTACTGCCTTATCTGCTGTAAAAATAGGCAAATATGGTCAAACTATTAAAAGTGCTACTACTCTTCAAAAAGCTTTTAATCTTGCTGTTAAATCAAATCCAATAGGTCTTATTGCTTCAGCTGCTGTAGCTGGAGTAATTGCAATTGATGCTTATGGTGATAGCCTAGAGGAGACAAGAAACAAAGCAAATAGCCTTAATGGATTAAATGAAAGAGCTATAGAGTTAGCAAAAGAGTATTACGAACTTCAAGATAAAATAGATAACGGTAGTTGGCTATTTAAACAAGGCAATATTAATGAGCTAAAAGAAGTTGAAAAAGAGATAGCTACAATCAGTTCTAAACTAGATAAAATGATTGTCTCTAGCTCTAGCAAAATAGAAGCCTCAACAACAAAAATAAAAGAGACTCTACAGAGCATTACAAAAAAGGACATTCAATTTGAAGATATTTTAGACCCCAAACAAGAAACTCTTATTAAACGAATTGCAGATGAACATAAAAAAGAGCAAAAAGATGCCAAAGAGCAATGGAAAAAGTACTATGAAGAGATTGGAGGTTTAGATAAAGCTTGGGCTTATGAGCGCGAAGAAATATTGACTGAGTTTAGTGCATTAAGAGAAGATGAACAAGAAAAAATATTAGAGTTACGCAAAAAAGAGTACTTCGAAATTTCAAAAGTTGCAAGAGATGAAGCTAATGAAGTTATATCTATTTTCGAAAATATTACTACTTCAATTGGTGATAGTTTTGAGAATAATGTTTTTGATGCACTTACAGGTAAATTCACAGATTTCAAATCATTTCTAAAATCAACATTTAGTGATGTAGGTCAAGATATTTATAGTCCTTTCGCAAAACAAATCAGTAGCTCATTTTTAGGAGATAGTGGAAGCTTTGCAAGTGTAGATACAAGTTTACTAGAAGATTATGGTTTTACTAAAGATGCAGAGTCTGGCAATTATTTTGGTAATGGCACAAATGAGGGAGTTGTAGTTGATAGTGGCGGTCAGGTTCTACAAGGTGCTGCACAACTTTCAGGAAATAGCAATTTATCGTCTGCTTTAAATTATGTGAGTGGAATTAAGAGTGCATATGGATTATTTACTGATGGCATAAGCAATACTATTGTAACTGGCTTTAATACTGTTGCAAATAGCTTAGGTAGTACAGGACTTTTAAGTTCACAAGGTATTGTTAACATACAAGGCTTTGGGTATGGCTTTGCCAACCCCACGGCTTATGCTAATGGTGGAGCTACTGGTGCAATACAGGCGGGACAAAGTGTTAGTTCTGGGCTGATTGGTGGTATCACTGGTTATGGTGTTGGGGAATTAGGAGATAAGCTTTTAGGGGCTGACACATACGCAAGTATAACAGGAGCAATAGGTGGCGGTTTAGCTTTAGGTGCACTGGGACTTACAAACCCTGTTGGTTGGGCATTGCTTGGTGTTTCTGCTTTACTTGGCGGAATGTTTGGCAAAACCAAACAAGTGGGTTCAGGATTTAACTTACAAAGTTCAGCTAGTTATGGCGATGTTTCAGACATTCAAGGTTATTCAAGCTTTGAAAAAAATAGCTGGTTTAACGATAAGAGCTGGACGAATGTTAATGCACTAAGCTCACAAGAAAAGTCTCAAATAGATGCTCTATTTGGAACATATGAGTATCTGCTTGACACTCTAACAGACAATAAAGATATTGTTGTGCAAGCTGGCATGTATAGCGGTACAACTTTACTAGATACTGCACTACCAAAAGCATTTATACAGTCATTCACGGAACTTAGTAATATCCCGACAACTATTGGAGATAGCGAACTAGACAAAGTTTATGATATTTGGGGTGAATATGCTAAAAGCATTGATTCTACTGTAATAAAAGCGTTAACTGAGTCTGTAAATAGCTTTATAACAGCGCAAAATGGATGGGAAAGAACAAACGCACAAATTAGTGGTGAGGATATTTTAGATTACGATATAAATGTAGCTAAAAAACAAGCAACTGATTTAACGTCAATATATGGCTCAACTCTTCCACAAATTGACGGACTACAAACAGCACTAAGCAACTTAGACTTTAGAGCGTTCACTGAACTCACAAATGATTTAGCAAAAGCCAATTTTACAGATGCAAATTTAAAAACTATTACCGCAATTGGTGACTCATATGAAAAATTAGCAACTCTAGAAGACCAACGTGCAAAGCAGCTAAAACAAGAAGAAGAGCAAAAAAGTGCTGACTTAATAGCATACTCAACTGCAGTTAGTTCTAACTTTAGTCAAATATTAGATCCTGGCACACTCTATATAGATGGCAATAAATGGGTAGATATAGCAACTTCAGCATCTTGGGCTTTTAAAGTTGGCGAAGATGGCATTAGAAGTACTGCAAAGTCAATTCAAGATACACTAATTAATAATCCAGAACTTGATAAATCTGGTGATATTTTAAAAAGTACAACTACCTTTTTAAATGCTGCAATCACTTCACTTAATAACTTTAAAAATGCGTTAGGTTCACTTAGCTCATCTGTACAAAGTAGTATAGATTCTCTTACATCAAAAACATTTAAATATTCAGACATTAAAAATATCTCAAGCAATTTATCACATTCTAGTAATGAGACATTTTTAGCAGATGCATCTGGTATGCAAAATGACATAATGAAGTGGTACCAAGGAACTACTGAGCTAAAAGGCATCTATGATGGTCTAAGTGTTAATAATAAAAGCTATACCAAGAAAGACCTAGACAGTCAATTAGCAGTTATTAAAAGTGGTAAAGATATTAAAAAAGAGATTACTACATTTAACACTATGCTAGATAGCTATAAAAGTACACTAGATGTTCAAACAAATATTGTTGCAAATATTGAAAGTGTTACTAACAGCTTACATGATTCAGTTATTAGTATGAGCCTTGATGATTCTATTAGTTATCTAAGCCATCAAGATAGAGCTAGTATTGCACTATCTGAGTATAAAACAGCATTTACAGGTCTACAAAGTGCCATGATTTCAGGCAATAGTAACGATACATCTCTATATCTTAGCCGTGTAACAGAAAACTCAAAAGCTTATCTGTCAAATTTAAAAGAGTACTCAGGTGCATCTAAATACCAATTTGAATTTGCAAGAATATCAGCGCAATTAAAAGGTGTTGATGGACTTGAAGGTGCGCAAAAAACTCAAGAGGAGCTAACCGCTGAGACCAATCGCTATATGTCAGACATTCAAGCAGCGATACTCTCATATGATCCAACCATTGCAAAAAGTACTGAAGAGTTAGCAAGTATTGCTAAAGATGAACTTTTAGGGTTACAAAACTTAATCAATCAAAAAAGCTTTGACCCTACAATTAACGTATCTCCAGTAATTTATGTAAATGGTGTACGAACTGAAGCAACTGTCCAAAGTAATAATGTTGCTATAGCTCCAAGTACTTCAAGTACATATTCAGGAGCATCTTACTCAGACTTAATAGCTGGAAAAACAAGTGATGACTTAACTCCAACATTTGCATCACAACTTCGTGTTGCTGCACTAGCTGAGAATAATACAGCTGGCTATGCAATTGTTGATGATTGGCTAAAAAATGAGGGTTTTAGAACGGCTGGTTATACAGGTGATGGAGACCCATACTCTATTGCTGGCTCAGTTCATAAAAAAGAGTATGTCATAGGTGCTGACCAAGTTAGCGACCCAATTAACCGTGACATACTTGCCAGACTGGAAGCACAAAGAAAAGGACAAAAAGGAAACTCTTTAAATTTAGGTTCATCTCAAAAAGCTCAAGGACTAGAAGAACAAAATGAGCTTTTAAAAGAGCAAAACAGTATGTTAAAAGAGCAAAATGAGATGATGTATGAAGTACTTAAAACAGATAAAGAGATGCTTGATCTATTTGAGAAATGGAATGTCCGCGGACTTCTTGTTAAGGTGGCAAGCTAATGAGTACTGTACTAATACCAGCTCCATATACAGTCTCAAATATGGTTTGTGCAGCTGAGAGCGCACCTGAATTTGTTCAAGCTAATACTTACAATACTGGTGAAGCTGTACAAGTTGCAACTGAAAACGCTGTATATAAATCATTGATAGATGGCAATACAGGTGGAAGTACTCCATCTGTAAATATAACAAATGCTCTACTTGGCATAGAGACAGCAAAGTGGTTAAAAGATGGTGCTACAAATCCAAGCAGATTAACAGATGAATTTTTACATTCACAAACAGTTGGTGATGAGACTATCAATAACGGAAGTGTGAGTTTTGATGTGAATGTTGACTCAATTGATATGTTTGCATTAATGAATATAGAAGCTGATAGCGTAGACATTACCTATTTAGATAATGATGGCATTACTGTAATTAGAGAAAAAACTACAACTAGTTTACTTATAAATGAAGACCTAGACATTATGGATTATGTATATAACCAAGATGATGAGTTTAAAAATGCTTTTATAGTCTATCTGCCAAGAGCATACTCTGTAATTATTCGTGTTGGGCTACATAAAGAGATTGGAGTTGCAAAGGTTGGAATTCCACAAGTTGGGAGAATACTTCAAGTTGGTGTATCTAAATGGGGAATTGAAAATAGATTAAAAAATTATGGTGGTAGAGATGACAGTCCATTTGGAATTAGTACATTTAAACCAGGTGAAAAAGTTAATGTAATGAAAGTTGATTGCATCATCCCTACACCAGAATACAGTGCAATATTTAGAAAGTTAAAAAACCTTATTGATATTCCAACTTTGGTTTTAGGTGATTCAAAAGAGAGCGGACAAGAGGCTACTTGGGTATATGCGTCCATAGATGATGTTTTACAAATTATGTCAAATGAGACATCATCAAAAGTGCTTCTAAAAGCAAATCCACTAATTTAAAGGAGAATAGATGGCAATAGATAAAGTAGATGAAATCACAGTTGTTCCTAATAAACCAGATGTAAATTTTAGATCTATACTAAATACATGGTTTTCACAATTTGCAACTTTTTTAAAACAGTTTAATATCAGCATAGGACAATTAAACCAGCTAGAGCAAGATATTAATGGAATAAAGAATAGTTTAACAACTCTTGTAAGTGACTTCTCAACATCAATAACACAAGAGATTACTACTTTAAAAAATAGTGCTCTTGTTCTAATAGAACAGAGCCTACAGGCTGCACTAAGTGCCATCTCTAATGCAAGTACAACAGCTTCTACTGCTGCACAAGATGCCATTAGCAACATCCAAGCTCAAGAGACAAGTTCAGCTGGAGCTATAACAACCGTAAAAGATGGTGCAATAGGAAATATTGTAACAAAAGAGACTCAAGTAAAAACAGATATTGACTACTTGGTTTCTACCATTCCCTCAAAAGCAGATGCTGATTTACTAGCTCTTGAGCTAGCTAATAAGCTAACAGCAATAGAGAATGAGCATATAGCAATTCAAACTTTAATTGTAAATTATACAAATTTAACAACTGTGGAGGTTCAAGATGTCTTTAACTCTTTAAATAACACAAACGCGGTGGCTTCAATAGCTTTAAATGTTATGAAGTTACATAAACTATTAATTGATAAAGGAGCATTGTAATGGCGGATATAAACCAACAATTAGCAGACATTGTTCAAGCTGCAACTGACTTGCTAAATGTTGCATCTGGAAAAGTTACTGAGCTAGAAGCAGCAAAACAGATAGCAATAGATGCAATAACTAGTGACAAAAGCACTTGGGATACACAATATGCAAATGATGTTAGCACAGCTGTACAAACTATAACAGATGCACTAACTACTGCAACAGGTGCAATATCGTCTGCACAAACAACAGCAGTAAATGCAGTTATTTCACAAGAGGAGTCCTTAAATGCAAGGATTAACAACATTGAACTTCATTTTAGAAGACAAAAAAGGAGTAATTAGATATGGATTATAGTACAACAAAAACACACTTAATTGCTGATATTGAAGCAGCTGCAACAGCAACAGATACACTCTTACTTTCACAAGCCTTAGTTGAAGTTGCAAGTGCCGAGGCAGTTGATGCAGTCGATTATGACAACCGATTAACTGCTGTTGAGAGTTCACGCACACAACAGAGTAATTTAGTAGGTAAAAGAGTACCTCATGGTTTTAGAGGTACTGCACATACGCTCTATTCACGCGGTACAGATGAGAGATTTATCTTTTTAATCGCAAACAGTGGAACTGCTAGAAATCTATTTTCGCCAGATGCTGGTGAAAGTTGGTACTGGTGGGATTTAGACCTAACACGCGATAACTATGCATATGATGTTATTGTAGATGAGACAACTGGTATTTTTAAACTGTTTTGGAAATCAGCAAATATTATTTATGAAAGTAGCTGGATTTCATATGTAGACATGATCAATACAGGCTTTGTTCCATATATAAATACAGGAACAGCAATAACTACAAATACCGCAAAAGGTAGCTATTTTGGTGTTGGCTACCATGTAGATGGACATATGTTTTTAACATACTCTACTACAGTAACCGCAAATGCACATGATCTTTGTTACATGAGCAAACCAAAAGCTGGTGCATGGGGAGCTGAAAATATACTTTTAGCTCATCAATGGGATGGTGCAACAACTTACTTTGGTGAAGATATAAAAACTCGTGTTCTAGCAAACTCTACAAATACCACTTTTTACTTTGGCAGTGATGCAACAAATTCAACAACAGCTAATTATGCACGTTTTGGAGTCTTTAAAGTTGTATGGAATGGTATAGATGATTTTACATTTACACGCCTTGGGATGGATAGCCTAAATGCTGCGCCATACTACTTAGGCTCACATTGCTCACTCTATTTAATCAATGATGCAAATGATGGCAATAAGGAGAAGCTTGTCTTAATCCCAACAAATGATGGTAACAGTTTAGATAATGTGTATCTAGTAAATACTGACACATTCTCTGCATTTGTAAATACTGGTATTAATATAACTGCAGATCCTAACGTTTATGTTCATTTCCCTCTACCAAACGGACAATATCTCCGTAATGATTGGTACTACACAAAAGATTGGGGTATTAACTGGCAAATAATGGGTTACAACCATGCAGGCTGGCAATCAAATAGTAATGCACAGCGTACTGCTGGGAGATTTAGAACATATTCAGCTTATAACACTGAATATAGATTAGTTGATTTAAGTACATATAAAAGGTAGTAAAGATGGATATTACATATAAAACTTTTACACGTAATCCTGATACAGGCGAAGAGTGGAGTGAAAAAGAGTTTGAAGCTTTTGATTGGGATAACTATAAAGCAATTCAAGAGGAGAAACATGAGTTTGAAGTTGCTAAGGCGATTAAAGAGCGTGAACTGCTCTTTAAATATAAAGATAAAGAGCCAAAAGCAGTGATTAAATCTTCATTAGGATTTGATATTGATGCAGACTACAAAGCAAAAGAGAATGTCTCCTCGTTGATTGAGTTTATGCAAAACAAAAATTTAACTGATGAGGAGTTTAGAGATGCACATAATGAATTTCAACCAGTTACTATTGAAGATTTGCAAACAATTAAAAATGAGATTATAGAGGCTGGTCTTGCTTACTATAAAAAGAAATGGGCTATTGAAAAAGCTCTTAGACAAGCAAAGACTTCAAAAGAAGTTGAAGCTATTGAAGTATAGGAGATAGGTTATGAGCTTTAATACTGCACGAGAGGAACTATTAACAACAATAGCAGATAGTGCAACTTCTGCGCCTGATAAATTTACAAATGCGCAAGCACTTTCTGAACTAGTTAGTTCAAGAAGAGAAGAGAAAAGAAGCTTTGATACAAGGCTTATTGAGGCTGAAAAGAAATATAATGGAAGCAATAACATTAAACAGAAGCACTTACCAGATGAAGTTCTAACTACTCATCAAATCTACACCAAAGACCCAGACAAGAATGACTTTGTATTTGTGGCTATGAGTAATGCTTATAGAGGGTTTTATGTCTCAGACGATAGAGGTGAAACGTGGTATGCAGTTGAGTTTGATGGATCTATAGCTTATGATAGTTGGAGGTTTGACTTTACAATTAATCCTGACAATAACTCATTTCGTATTTTTTGGATGAGCGCTAATATTATATATGCCTCTGATGAAATAGATATGAGTACACTTAAAATTAATGGTTCTAAAAAAATAGCAACTGGAACTGCAATCACCCAAAATGGTACTAAGCAGGAGTTCTTTGTAGCTCATCGTCATAAAGATGGACATATCTTTTGTGCGTTTACTGAACATGATGGAAGCTATTACAACACATATTTTACTCAGCTACGAAACGGGCAAACTATTTGGGATGCTGTAGCACTTTTAAAAAGTCACGACAGTACTTACCATGATAATATTGCCACAAACATAGTTATGAATAGAGCTGGAGATAGCATGTATTTTGCTGGTTCTAATATGAGTAATAGTGTGGCTGGTGCTTGGTGGACGTTTGAGATTATATTTAATCCAAGTAACGGAAGTGGTGCGTTTGAGATTAACCGTTTTTATACATATACTAGAGGTTCAGCACCTTACTATCTTCTTTATAGAAGTCGCGCTGTACTTGTGAATGATGGAAGCTACAATGCTACACTATATATTTTACCAGCATACACTACAAATACAATGGTGACTCCATTCTTTATTCCAATAAGCACTTTTAACACACATACAGAGTGGGTCAATAACACAGATACAAGTTTTAGTAGTTACCCATTACATACATATGGACAATATATATTTCCTAATGGTAAGTTTGTCTCTTACAGACGTTGGACAACTATAGACAAAGGTCAGAATTTTAGGATTGGATGGGCTAGTTACTCGTCATGTAATGACCAGTATACTGGCTGGCATGGTGGGTGTTATTCGACCATTTATACAGCTGAACGTCCTTACCAGTTGATAGATCTATTTACAACTATTAATAGTGAGTGACAATGAAGGTGCAGCCACCACCCCTGATGACTGCACCAAGATTCTACATAAAAAGTCCACCACCCCTAAAAATGATTGCAAAATGCAAAAAGGAGCATTATGCAAATCGAGCACAATAGACTAAAAGCCCCATTCGGTTGGATTGGTGGCAAATCAAAATTAGCTGATGAGATAGTTAATCTCATTCCAGAGCACTCCTCTTATATAGAGGTATTTGGTGGAGCACTATCTGTACTTTACAGAAAACCAAAATCAAAGATTGAAATAGTCAATGACATTAACGGTGAACTAGTGAACCTGCATCGTATCATAAGGTCTAATCCTCAGAGTCTATCTGATTATCTCCAGCAACTACTTATTAGTCGTGAACTATTCAATGACATAAAGAATAAGAGATTCAAACCAAGAAACAACATCGAAAGAGCAGCACTCTATTACTATCAGCTCTCCATGAGCTTTGGTTCAAAAGGTGATAACTTTGCCATGCCAAAGAGTAGACGTCCAAAAGATATTTATAAAGATTTTAGAAAGTGGTCTGATAGATTAAAGTTTGTAACGATTGAGAATATGAGCTTTATGAAGCTTCTACATGAGTATGATAGACCAGGTGCTTTCTTCTACTGTGACCCTCCATACTTTGGAACTGAGAGTTACTATAAGAATACTGGAGGGTTTGGTAAAGAGGAACATACATTACTAAGAGATACATTGGTGAATATTCAAGGAAAGTTTTTACTTAGTTATAACGATGACCCATTCATTAGAGAACTATATAAAGAATTCAATATTAAAATAACCATGAAACTAGACTATACACTTGGTTCTAATGTACATGGGAGGAAGAAGAGTGTTAGAGAGATTTTTATATCAAACTATTCTCGTTCACTCTCAAAAGTGACCGTTTAAGTTTTCTCTGTTTTGCGAGTAAACGAGAATTTTTCTCGCAAAATGAACGAGAATTAGAACTAAAAATCCACCTAAAGAGTGTCCTGTTACATTAATTGTAGTACCTGTACTAATTTCACTATTTGAAGATACAAATGCTTCATAATATGATTGTACTGCTTCTTGCTGTGCGCCAGCATTTCCATCCATCGCTAGATTATAATCTGCCCATAGGTCACCTAAACTAGTAAGTTGTGTACCTCTTATTGCATATGTAATTTCACCTGTTACATTATTTTTTACAAACATACCTTGAAAATCACCGCTTTCTATTCCCATCTCTTGGCTTGTTGATAAGATGGAGTAGCCTGAGGTTTTTTCACCAGTTTCTGCATCTGTTTCAAATTTATATTGAACATTCCCATTATCATCTTTTATGATTTCGTTTGTCTCTTCATTTCTTTCTTCTGTTACTCCTGCGAAGGTTTTAGCTTTATCTAAAGTTATTCCACTTAATCCATCACCACTATAATTTCCACCTGTAAGTTCATCACTATCATGAACACCTTGCAATCTAGCTAAATATTGATTTGCCGTTAAATCACTTTTATAATCTGTATAAGATAACTCTGATAAATTTACACTCTCTAAGTTCGTTTTTACTGTTGACATTTTATTTTCCTTTTATTATTTATTATTTTTGTATGGGTTTGGGATTATAAGTTTGCCTTTAAACCATCCATCATTACAATGAACATTAAATGGATGATATGGGCTAAAGGTTTGTATATACCATCCATTTTTAAAGGTATACGCATGCCATTCTCTAACTAACTCTTTTGTAGTTATTTTTATATTCTTTTCATAATTTTCATATAATATATATGGAATTATTATATTTGTTTCTTTGGTTGAACTCCAATAATTACGGTATTTACTCCTACGCACACTAATAGTATTTTTAAGATTGTATTTTTTGATTATGTTATCTGCATTGGTGCATGAAAATGAATATTTTTTATTGCTTTTTGATAAAGAATTATATTCACCTTCACAATAATTTAAATAACCCTTCTCTAATGTATTTTCACCAATGACCCAAGTACTTTCTAATAAGGATTTATCTATATAGTTTATATTGAGTTTACTTCGCGGTATATGACTATCATTTTTAGCATATTCATATATTTTCAAATTACTATCTTCAATATATTTATCTGCTTTTTGACAATCATATGTTTTCCATCTTTTACTTTTACAGTTATTTGTATATACAGTTTTATGTTGCTTGAAATCTTTAGTTAAAAGTACTCTTCCAACAATTCCGTATTGAGTACCTGCGTTACCCTTGGCACTTATTTGACTATATGAATCAATCCAATAATCCCTTTGTTCCTGCTCATCAGTAACAGTCTTATATATTTTTACTCCGCCACTTGTAAGGCAAAGATATTTATATACTGTATAACCTATAATGTGATCCCAAAAAGGCAAAGTAAGAAGAAGTATAAAAACTGTTCTTTTTTTAAACTTTCTTTTTGTTTCATCATAATTCTTTAGCAACATTTTTAGTATAAAGTAATATATAACTAAGGGTACAATTAGTATTAAAATTCCCATTATGCTACTTTTCTTATCTTTGTATGTATAATTATTTTATTAATAAAGTTTATTTGTTCATCTCTTCTATTTATGACATTATCGTGGTTTGAATCAACTAATCGTACAACTGCATACGAGGGATCTATTGTTGTGTTTCTTGCATCAAACACTAAGTGAACATCTGCTGCTAGTTCTAAATTGTTATTGGTATCTGTATAGTGTGAAGCTTCATTAATCATACTTCCATTTACTTCTATATTTGTCTCTATTGCGTTTAAATCAATTGAAACCACACCCTCTTGTTTAAGGGATGTAAGTTCACTCTCTTGGCTTATTCCATCTGCGTTTTTATCACTCCATAATTGTAATCTGTTATAGAGTTCATCACGTCTATCTATTTTTGAATCAAAGTTTGAATCTGCTACTTCTCGAAGTTCATCAAATCCGCTTGTGGTTGGATTTCCAAATACTTCATTAATTCCATCTATATGACCATCTTCATCTTTATCGTAAGCAAGAAGTGAATCATTATCTTTAATCCAGCCAACTTTCTCTTTTATACCATCACCTGTTAAATCAAAGTATGCGTTTGACTCATTTAGCGAATATATATCGATAAAGCCATCTTTATCCATATCTAGTGCTAGTGGATCATGACGTCTTATAAATAGTGGAGACTCTGGTGGATGTCCATCACCTGTTGCTTTAAAATAGGAATTATCAGGTAGAGTTAATTTTTCTCCGATTTTTATTAGGGCGTAACTTAGGTCATCACTTATTCTATTTTCTTCAGTTAGCCATGCGTTGCTAGCTATTAGTTCTTCTATGGTTACTTGAAACTTTTGTGCCAACCCTGATAGAGTATCCCCCTTTTCTATCGTGTAAGTTTGGTCTGTAGTTGTATTTGTTAAATGTAAATCTTTATTTGAATATGCAAAAAAATCATCATAAATTTTATTAAAGTCAGTTGTCCCTTCAATCATAAAAGTTAAATCATTATCACTTTTTAAAATTGTAAAATCATATGTGTCGCCATCTTTAATTGTTGCTGTGATATCAACATTTTGATTATCCATTTGTTCCCAAAAAAGATTACTTAATTGTTGATTATAATCTTTAATATCATCAAGATTAAAACCATTTTGGATATGTTCATCTATTAATATATTTAGATTTGCTCCGCTATGTGCGTCTAATCCTAACTCTTTACCATATAAGTTAATTTTTGTTCCAACATGTTCTGTATTCATTAGGTTTGTAGCAAAGTTAGAAAGTGGATCTCCATTTATAGTTCCAAAATCATTGTAAGAGATAGTATAAATATTTTCATTTGCAAAGGCTATATTGTCTGGGTTATTTAAAATTAAGTCATCTAACAATCCTGAAGAACCAAATGGATTAAACGCATAACCTTCTATTTGAAATTCCATACTTAATTGTTGTACTTCTATTCCTCCTAGTGAATGTCCTGTAAGTGTTAGGTTGCTTTTATCTATCTCTTTAGTATTCATCATATCTACAATAAACTCTTTTGCTTCGTTATATTGAAAGTTATAATCTGCTATACCAACTCCGAGAATATCATTACTTATATCTGTAAAACTATCTGTTCCTCTAAATGCACCTGTATACTTTTCTGTACCTTTTTCTTGTATAAACATTCCTTGGAAGTCTTTTTCATCAGTACCACTATTACTTCGAAAGCCAATTATTTCGTATTTGTCTAGGAGGTTTATCATATCTTGTTTTCTGTCGAATGATATGCCCGTAAGTTCTTCTATTTGTACATCAGTTAAATCTTTTCCATCTTTTTTAGATATATTTATGAATTCTTTCAACTCATCATTATTAGAAATATTGCCATCAAAATTTTCAAGCTTCATATAAGCCAACTCTGCTAATAATCCATAATCTTGTATTTTATTTACGTTAGTCATTTTTTATCCTTTTAATTTTAAACCTAATTTTTTCATTAAATTGCCGTAACCGCCCAATCCCCATACAGAATACATACCAATACCATTTCCAGTAACCAAGAACAAAATATTTTCCCTAAAGTATGCAAACTTCTCAGAAAAATCTATGCTTGTAGATTCACCCAAAATATTTTTATTTTTAGTATCAATCATTTGGTATTGTTTTATTTGATACAACCCAAACAACTTATTATCAGCTGGATAACTTACCAACTGGTACCTAGCTTGAGATGTATCAATGTAATTAAATGTTACTTTTTTATCATTCATATTTAAAAAAAGTTTTATTTTTTCTTTTTTATCAATTGACTTCCAATTAAAAATATATAACTCTATATAATCTTTAACGTATTTTGAATAATAGTTTTTATTTATATTTAAACTATTATCTGACACTTCCCATTTTATGTTAATCAACCCCAAACTCTCAACCCTACCATCCGTATCAAACTCAGGCATAGCGTAAATTTTAGGCTCCATCAAAAAAGCTTGGTAATAAGTCTTAATAACTTTTTGAGCCATTAAATCACAAAAAGGAAATGTTAAAATAAGAGCAAATATAACTCTTGATAAAACTTTTTTTTGTGTTGTTATTAAAATTGTTTTATATATTATGTAAGCTATAAATATATAAAATAATATTATTGGTCCACTTATAATTCCTGACATTTATGCTACCTCTTTAATTTTTATATGTAAATTATTATTGGACTTTAAAATTCTGTTATATTTTTCTTGCAAAATTTTTTGCATTTGTGTGTAACCAGACCATTCTCTAAATAAGTATCTCATTTAATAAAATATTTCTTAAAATATAATATATTAATTAGTTTTTATTCATAATTTAAAGCACAGATTGTATCTCACTTTATTTTAATTATTTATAAAATTTTATAATAAAAAAGTAATATTATTAATTAAGTATAATTATAAAACTTTATATTAGCTTTCAAATAAAGGTATTTATATATTTTTTACATTTATACAATAATAAATTTTCTTAATTAAAAAACAATTAGTGAAACAATTAGCACAGCAATCTCTTACCTCAATTTAGGTATAGTCCGCGCAAAATTTCCATTTATTGAAGGTTCTAATTGTTCACTCTTTCAAACTACAAAAATTCAAATATTAAAAACGATATTCTCTCTGGTACTGTTGTAGCTATTGCTCTTGTTCCTGAGGCTATTGCTTTTTCTATTATTGCTGGGGTTAGTCCACTTGTTGGGCTTTATACTGCTTTTATTTTAGGCCTTGTTACTGCTTTAATTGGTGGTAAACCTGGGATGATTAGTGGGGCTACTGGGGCTGTGGCTGTTGTGCTTATCTCTCTTGGACTTTTAGTTACTGAAAAACTAAAACCTTTAAATCTTCCAGCAGATCAGCTTGCACAAAGTGTGTTAGAGCACATTTTACTAGCAACTATCATAGCTGGGCTCATTCAGGTTGCTATTGGACTTTTTAAGATGGGTAAATTTATTCGTCTTGTTCCCCAACCTGCGATGTATGGTTTTGTAAATGGTTTGGCAATAGTTATTGCGATGGCTCAGTTTCCTCTTTTTAAGGGTGAGGGAATGATTATGATAGCTCTTGTAGCTTCTACTATGGCAATTATTCAACTTTTTCCTAAACTTACAAAAGCTCTTCCATCTTCACTAGTTGCAATCATTGTTATATCTTTAGTGGTTATCTCAATGGATTTAGATACAAAAAGAGTTGGAGACTTAGCAGATATTAGTGGTAATTTACCTACGTTTCATATTCCTACTGTTATTACTTCAATGGATGCAATAATGACAGTGTTACCTTACGCTATTTTAGTTGCTCTTGTTGGACTTATTGAATCACTTCTTACACTTTCTGTTTTAGATGAACTTAGTGGAACTAGAGGCAGTGGTAATAAAGAGTGTATAGCCCAAGGTGTTGGAAACATTACTTGTGGTAACTTTGGTGCAATGGCTGGTTGTGCGATGATTGGTCAGTCAATCATTAACTATACCTCTGGTGGACTCGGACGGCTATCTGGAATTACAGCAGCTACTCTTTTGATTGTATTTGTTGTAAGTATTTCAGACTATATAGCAATGATTCCAGTTGCTGTATTAGTTGGGATTATGTTTATGGTTAGTATATCTACTTTTGAGTGGAGTAGTTTTTCACATATTAAATTCATGCCTAGAAGTGACGCGGCTGTTATGCTTAGCACTACTATTATAACAATTTTGTTTGACCTTGCTATTGCTGTAATATCTGGTGTCATTATCTCTGCTCTTGTGTTTGCTTGGAGACATGCAAAGATTAGTGCTAGAACTTCTAAAGAGGATGAGACTAAAATATATGAACTAGAGGGTCCTCTATTTTTTGGTTCTGTAACATCTTTCAATGAACAATTTGATGTTAACAGTGATCCTCAAAAAGTTATTATTGACTTTAAACAGACACGCGTTATGGATTCTTCAGGTGTTGAGGCGATAGACAATTTAACAAAGAAGTACCAAGAGAAAAACAAAAACCTCTCTTTACGTCATTTAAGTAATGACTGTAAAAAGATGCTTAAAAAAGCTGGACCATTTTGTACCTACGAAGAGGACGATCCAACTTATAGAGTTGCTGTTAACTACTAAAACTTAGGAGCGTCGTAGTTAAGAGGTTCATCTGAGTAAGCTACGACATTATATTTTTCTACTAGACCTTTTGGGTCTATACAATGTGTCTCAAAAAAGTCAACTATCTCTTTACGTTGGCAATGTGCTTCAAATGCTTCTACACTAGCCCAAACTTCATTTAGAACAATAGAATAACTCTCACCCTCAGCAAATTGATTTTTTATCTGGCGGGTCACTACATAATGAACACAGCCATCTTCTCTTTGCGCGTTAGGTTCAAGTGCTTGTAAAGTTTTAAATAGTGAGTTTTCTTCTTTTGTTTTAGGTTGAAACGAGGCTATACAATAGAGTTTTTTAGACAAAAGGTATCCTTTTTTGTCGACATTATAAGCTAAGTCAACTTTAATTCAAAGTTGACTTAATTCTTTAAGTTTGCCCTCTATTTTTTAAATTCAGATATATACCCAGCTAAAGATACAATCTCATCTTCACTAATTTTTACCATTTGAGTTTTCATTAGCGCACCCATTGCGTATTTGTTTACTTCACCTTTTTTATAGCCAAGCATAACTTTAGCTAACTCCTCTTTGCTCATATCTGCAATAGATCCTGAGCGACCAAGTGCTTTTTTCTCACCATTAATTCCATGGCAACCACTACATTTTTTGTAAATCAACTCAGAATCACTTGCAGATGCAAATGCAAAAAGAATTGAAAATATTGTTATTATTCTTAACATGACTATCTCCTTAACCACAAGATGGCACATTGCCACTGTCACTAGCGTACTCTTTAGCAAAGTCGCCAACATGTAATATTTTTTCTAAACTTTTTGGTTTATTCAAAAATTTTGAAAGCCTAGGGTAACGTTTAGAGTACTCATCTATAAAACCCTTAGCATTATCTTTAAATAGATTATTCCACTCTTTCTTAGTATGACTTGCTGCAAACATTGTACCGTTTAAGCCAGTTCTTGTTTTAAATTTTTTAAGATAAACTTTTTGTCCTACTTTAATATCAGCTAATGCTGGGACTATCAACAATCCACTCACTATTAATCCTACAATTATCGAACGCATTTTTTGCTCCTTTTAATCTGTATAAGAGCATAATAAAGGAAAATTGTGGAGCATTTGTGAATTTTTTTAAAACAGTATTTAAACTATTTACGTTATTACTTTTTTTATACACGATAAGCGGCTTTTTTCTGCTCCCTCACTTTTTAAAGCCTCTTATTGAGCAAAAACTGTCAAATGAACTTAACTCAACTATTAATATCAAAAGCTTAGAGATAAATCCACTTAAGCTAAATATCTTAGTAAATGGATTTAATTTCACTAACAAAGATAGTGGTGAGCTTCTTTCAATATCTTATATAGCTACTGAACTTAACTTTATTTCTCTTTTTGAGAAAAACATTCACCTAAACTATCTTGATATTAATAACGCAAAAATAAAAATTAAGCGATTTAGTAATAAAAAGTTTAATTTTTCAAAATATCTTAATAAAAGTGTTAAAAACAAAAGTGATAAAGAGTTAGACTGGTCAATTTCAATTGATGATTTTCTTCTATCTAATGCAACAATAGAGTATCAAGATAGATTCGTACAACCAAGTTTTCATAAAACGATAGAGCCCATAAATCTTAAAATGCAGAATGTTCTAATTAACTCTAACATAAAAACAACATTTCACCTCTCATCAATTTCACCAAATGATGAAAAACTTGCAGTTGAGGGACGTATTAATCTAAAACCAAAACTAAATGCAAATATCTATGTCTATATGAAGTCTATCTCTTTAGTTGAATATAAAACGTATATAGAATCCATCTTAAAAAAGTTTACCTTCCTTGGAGAACTTTCTGGTTCTGCTAGTTTTATAATTAGCGAAGATAGTGATAATGCTATTCAAGTAAAAAACATCAACCTTAACAATACAGATTTAACAATTACAGATAAATCTATAGAACCTAATGTAGTGATACCATTAAAAGATATATCTCTAAATATTTTAGAAAAAGAGCCTAACAGACTATTTTCTATATCTCTAGATTCTAATGTAAATAATAGATACCCAGTTCATCTAAATGGAACTTATAATGTTGAAAAAAAATCTACCCTACTCTTTACGGATTTAACATTGCCACTGCCAATGTTATGGCCCTATGCTACAGATTTTCTAAATGCTAAACTCACAAATGGAACTGCTACTTCTAAAATAGATTTAGATATTAATAAAAATTCAATTAAAGCTAATGGTACTTTAACTCTAAAAGATATTAGTCTTGAACACTCTATTTTAAATGAGAAAATTTTAGATGTTAAAGAGGTTTCATTAAGATCTATGAACTTAGATTTCACAAAGAATGTATATACTGCAAAAGAGCTTTCATTCAATGAGTTAAATTTATTTTTAAATAAAGATGAGAGTGAAGAGTTTAATGTTGACACTATATTTAAACCAAAAGAGAAATCTACAACATCAAAAGATAAAATTCAAATTGATATTAAAAATATTAAACTAGATAAAAGTTCATTAAACTACAACGACCTATTTGTAAAACCAAAGTTTTCAAGTGAGTTGAACAACATCAAAGCAACCGTTAATGAGTTTTCAACCAATCCATCTAAAGCTTCAATATTAGAGCTCTCTTCTAATATAAATGGTAGTGCATTTATTGATGTCACATCTACATTCTTACCATTTGCGAATAGTTCTGATGTTAGAGCCTACATTGCTAACCTAGACATTGTATCACTCTCAGGATATAGCTCGAAATTTTTAGGATATGCACTTAATAAAGGAAAATTA